>Ga0118677_10000561_pt1 | contig 81452 bp, 73 predicted proteins | sample AliMusrvi5mmetaG_FD_86154 | JGI IMG/M metagenome (GOLD analysis project Ga0118677, IMG submission 86154)
ATTGTTCTCGCGGGTGGTGCGGATACTTATCCAGCCCCACCCGCTCCGCCTCGTTATCATCCCAAGCTTATCGCATTTTTTTCATCACAGACACGAAATGCAACCTGCGGTTCGCCTCCATGGCGCAACGCCATGGATTTTTCGTGGTTCCATTTATTCTGTGGGGTTATCTCCAATCTTCCATCCATGTTATCAGTGCTTCACTGTCTTCCATCCGTGTAAATCTCTATCGGCGGTTCTTCCGTCTTGCCTGAACCCCGAACCCTTGCCTCAGCCCCTGGCCATTTGAGCCGCAGGCTACAACCCCGCCGCTTCGCGCGCCGCGCGCACGAGCTCGCCCGGCTTCACATTCCCTAAAATCTTTTTATATCCCGCGGGGCCGGATCCACCCGTTGCCGGGCGTGCATCCGCCCTCACGCCATAGACCACCACCGGGATGTGCTGCACGTCCTCCAGCGACTGCAGCCCCTCCGCCACGCGCAAGCCGCTCAGCCCCGGCAGCCCGTGCTTGACCAGGATCACGTCCGGCTTGTGCCGCCGCGCCTTGTCCAGCGCCATGGGCCCGTTTTCCACCAGCCGCACCTTGTGGCCGTTGCGCTCAAACACCTCGCGGACCGCATCGCTGGCCAGCGGATCATCCTCCGCCAGCAGGACATTCAGCTTGCGCTCCGGCCCCTTGACCTCCACCTGCACCGGCACGGCATTCTCCAGGAAAATGTCGTTGATCGCCTGCACCAACCCCTGCCCGTAGCCTGTCTTTTCCAGAAATGCGGCGGCACCCAGCTCGCGGCTGAAGCTTTCCATCTCCCTGCGCGCGCAAAACACAATCACCGGGCAGAGCATCTTCCCGTCCGCGGCCTTGAGCCGCTGTAAAAACTTCGCCCCGCCCATTCCCGGCAGCTCCAGATCCGTCACGATCACATCCGGGACGAACTGCTTCAGGATTTTAAACGCCGCCTCGCCCGACGACGCCGTCCGCACCACGAAGCCCGCCTCCGCCAGATACGACGCAAAGCAGGCGAGAAAAAAGTCGGCGGCATCCACCATTAAGACGCTTTTTCCCGGCGATTTATTCATGATGCTTCCCACAAAAAATGCACTGCGACATCTGGCGCCCATATTATGATGACCGGATGTGAAATGCAACCTGCGGTTCGCGTCGTTTTGTGCGGAAAGCGTGGACCTATCTCAAATTTGGTTTGACGCCATGGTGGCGTGAATCTTCGCGGCGGACAAGGCGGCAGTCCGGGCGGGAATACCCAAGGCCGTCTTTTCCCCAAACAAACAACGCCGCCCGCCACGGGCAGAACGGCTCAGTCGGAGACTTCGCCCTACCCCGGAAAATCAGACGGGTGGGGCGAGGCGTCCGCCCGTTGCAGATATCAACCCCCGGCGCGCACTGGGCGAGCATGATGCCCCCCAGAATCATGGTCAAAACAGTTTTGAAACAGGTTCCGGAGAGATGCAAAGACTCCCCGTGCCATCATGGCTCCCATGGGTTTCCGGGCAGGCCTTGCCTGAACCCCGACCCCTGAACCCTAAATTCCGCCTGTCTTCCCCGTCCCTCACCCCACGACCAGCGCGTTCTTCCTGATGGAGACGGTGATGGTTGCGCCATCCTTGAGATCGCCGCCGATCAGGCGGCGCGCCACCGGCGTCTCGACCTCCTGCTGGATGAAGCGCTTGAGCGGCCGAGCCCCGTAGACCGGGTCATACGCGGTGCGGGCGATCCATTCCAGGGCCGCCTCGCCCACGTCAAGCGTGAGATGGCGCGGCGCCAGGCGCCGGCGCAACTCCTCGAGCTGCAGGCCGACAATGCGCGTGATCTCCGCCAGCGTCAGCGGCTTGAACAGCACGATCTCATCCACGCGGTTGAGGAATTCCGGGCGGAAGCCCGCCCGCAGCTCCGCCATCACCTGCCGCCGCGCCTCCTCCCTGATGACGCCCTTGTCATCGATCCCCTCCAACAGGTGGGGCGAGCCAATGTTGCTGGTCATGATGACGATGGTGTTCTTGAAATTCACCGTGCGGCCATGCGAATCGGTCAGGCGGCCGTCCTCAAGGATCTGCAGCAGGATGTTGAACACATCCGGATGCGCCTTCTCGACCTCGTCGAGCAGCAGCACGCAGTAGGGCTTGCGACGCACCGCCTCGGTCAGCTGGCCGCCCTCATCAAACCCGACATAGCCCGGCGGCGCGCCCACCAGCCGCGAGACCGTGTGCTTCTCCATATATTCGCTCATATCCATGCGGATCAGGTTCTCCTCGCTGTCAAACAGCGCGGCCGCCAGGGTGCGCGCCAGCTCCGTCTTACCCACGCCGGTGGGACCCAGAAACAGGAAGGAGCCGATCGGCCGGCGGGGGTTCTGGATGCCCGCGCGCGCGCGCAGCACCGCATCCGCCACAGCGCGCACCGCCTCATCCTGGCCGATGACCCGCTCATGCAGGGTCGCCTCCAGCCGAAGCAGCTTTTCGCGCTCGCCTTCCAGCAGGCGCGTGAGCGGGATGCCGGCCCAGCGGGAGACGACCGCCGCGATCTCCTCCTCCGTGACCTCCTCACGCACCAGCGGTGCGCCGCCGCCCGCGCGCTGCGCCATTTTCTTTTCCTCGGCCGCCAGCTTGCGCTCAAGCTCGGGGATCATGCCGTGCCGCAGCTCCGCGACTTTCTCCAGATCGTAGCGCCGCTCGGCCTGGTCGCATTCGCGGCGCACGTTTTCCAGCTTCTCGCGCAGCGCACCCAGCTCGCGGATGACCTTCTTCTCGCCCTGCCACCGCGACCGCATGGCATCCGCCGCCGCGCGCAGGTCCGCCAGCTCCTTGCGCAGGACCTCGCGCCGCTCCGCGCTGGCCTTGTCCTTTTCCTTTTTAAGCGCGGTCTCCTCGATCTCCAGCCGCATCACCTTGCGCGTGATCCCATCCAGCTCCGCGGGCATGGAGTCAATTTCCGTGCGGATGGAGGCGCAGGCCTCATCCATCAGGTCAATCGCCTTGTCGGGCAGGAAGCGGTCGGAGATGTAGCGGTCGGAAAGCACGGCGGAGGCCACCAGCGCCGCATCCTGGATGCGCACGCCATGATGCACCTCGAAGCGCTCCCTGAGCCCGCGCAGGATGGAGATGGTGTCCTCCACCGAAGGCGCATCCACCATCACCGGCTGGAAGCGCCGCTCCAGCGCCGCGTCCTTCTCCACATGCAGGCGGTATTCGTCCAGCGTCGTGGCGCCGATGCAGTGCAGCTCGCCGCGCGCCAGCATGGGCTTGAGCATGTTGCCGGCATCCGTGGAGCCTTCGGTCTTGCCCGCGCCCACGATGGTGTGCAGCTCATCAATGAAAAGGATGATCCGGCCCTCCGCGGCCTTGATCTCGTTCAGCACCGCCTTGAGACGCTCCTCAAATTCGCCGCGATACTTGGCGCCGGCCATCAGAGCGGTCATATCCAGCGCAAAGATGGTGTGGTCCTTAAGCCCTTCGGGCACATCCCCGCGCAGGATGCGCTGGGCCAGCCCCTCGACAATCGCCGTCTTGCCCACGCCGGGTTCGCCGATCAGCACCGGGTTGTTCTTGGTCTTGCGCGAGAGGATGCGGATCACGCTGCGGATTTCCGAATCCCGCCCGATCACCGGGTCCAGCTTGCCCTGCCGCGCCAGCTCGACCAGGTCCATGCCGTACTTGCGCAGCGCCTCATAGGTGTTTTCCGGCTGGTCGTTGGTGACCCGCTGGTTGCCGCGCACCTCCTTCAGCTCCTCCATCAGCCGTTTGGCATCCACGCCAAACTCGCGGCACAGCTTGCCGGCCACGGAAGCATTGCCCTCATCCACGAAGGCCAGCAGGAAATGCTCAACCGATACAAACTCATCACGCAGACGGCGGGCCTCATCGCCCGCCTTGACCAGCAGGCGGTTCAGCCGGGCCGACACATAAATCTTATCCGGTTCGGTGGCGCCCTGCCCCCGCTCCAGCCGTGGCAGCTTGGACAGTTCATCGTCCAGCCGCGCCTTGAAGGTGGGCAATGACACGCCCAGCCGTTCGAGCAGGCGCGGCACCAGCCCGTCCTCCTGGCTGACCAATGCCAGCAGCAGATGCTCGCCATCCGCCTCCTGGTGTCCGAGCCGGACCGTCAGCATCTGCGCCTCGCGCATGGCTTCCTGTGCTTTTTGCGTCCACTGATTCATATTCAACATAAAAAGAGTCCTCCTCCAAAGATTGCCATAGATAACAGCATATCTTATGCCACAATTTTCAATATAGCTGCAAATTCATATCGCGTTCCAAAAGAACAAATTGCAAAATATAATTAAACAGGAAAAGCGACATTGAGGCTCAGTCGAAATTCACAAAGCGACTTTTTGACACAATGCAAAAAGTGGATAGCAAAGAACGGTCGGGACGGAGCCCGACCCTCCAGAAAATTTACCACCCGGCATGAGTTTTACACTGGAGGGACGGCCTCTGTGCCGTCCGTGGCAAAGATGAATGATTGCAGTGCTGCACAAGCCGCGTCTTTTAGCGGGAACGGTGCACCAGCAGGCCGTCGGGTTTGTTGACGGCCACGAGGTCATCATCCTGATAAAGAATATCCAGCAGGCCCATGCGCTACTTCCCGTGCACCTTGGCCCAGAGCGCCTCGTTGAACGGCGCGGCGCGCGAAGGGCACTCCGTGCGGTGGCAAAGCTGACAGGTCTTGAAATCCACCTCGGTCGCGTAGCAGATGCCGGAAATCGTCTTGTTCGGGGTCATCAGGAAGGAAGGCGTGAGCTGCACGCCGGTGGCGGCGCGCACATCGCCGATCAAGGCGAACAGCGGCTTCTGCTCCTCGATGGGCCAGACCTCCGCATCGCCCGAGCCGGGGTTCATCATCGCGCTTTTCTGCAGCGCATAATGGGTCTTGAAGTGCTCCGTGAGCGCAACGCGCGCCTCGCCCAGCGCGCCCATCTTGACCACATCCAGCCAGAATTCCTTGAGCGGATCGCCCGCCACCGGAATGGCGGCATCCATCTCCGTGCCGCAGGTGACCACAAAGGCGAAGGCCCGCTCCACCCGGTCAAGGTTCATGCGCATCACGCGGCTGCGGAACATGGTACCGCCCATGGTGACGGTGTCGCTGCCGCGCGCCTCCACGAACACCTCGCGGTAGACGGCCTTGGGCCGCGCCACGGCAACGGCCTCATGCACCAGCGCATCGAATTCGGCCGCCAGGTCATCGCCGGCGTTGATGTGCGCCTGCTGCCGCAGCGTTGCCAGGTCCGGCGCGAAAGGAATGGCATTCAATGTGTGCATAGTGCGTAACCTCCTGAGATTGCAGCTTGCATTTCATCCTTCGCAAACTCAATGTTCAAAACCAGTTTTAAGGGTTCAGGGTTCGGGGTTCAGGAATCCATCAAGCATCTGGATCCGCCGCAGAGGACGCTGATGCCCGCAGAGTTCCCTTACTTTGCGGCTTTGCGAGAAGAACCTCCCACTCTTAATCAGTGTCTATCCGTATACTCTGTGTTTTCTTCTTCCGTCCGGCCTGAACCCCGAACCCTCGCCCGGCCACTTATCCTCAACGGTTCCAGTTGGCGCGCAGATAGGCGATGTACTGCTCGCACATCTCATCGGACACATTGGCAGGGATGTGGTTGCCGACCGCCCAGATGAAGCCGGGGCACTGCTTCGCCAACGGCAGGGTGGCATCCATTTCCGCCTTCACCTCATCCCAGGTCCCGAAGGTCATGGTGCGGCAATCCACCATGCTGCCGACAATGCAATGGGTTTTGCCGAACCGTTTCACAACGGAGGCGAAATCATTGCACGGCTCGAAGATGAAGCCGTCCGCGCCGGCCGCGGCCACATCATCCATGAACATGTCGAATTTGCCGTCGCTGCAGAAGAGCACCTTCTTGCCCGCCTTTTTCAGGGGCTCCCACAGGCGGCGGTAGATGGGGAAAATCACCTTGCGGTAGAACTCCGGCGGCATGAACGCCCCTTCGGTCCAGACCATGTCGTCATGCTGGATGAAGACCTCGATGGAGGTCTGCGCCTGCGCCTTGTTGTATTCCAGCGTGTAGGCGCCGAAGCGTTCCAGGACGCGCGCAAATTTGTCATAATCCGCGGCCGCGGTCAGGAGCATATCCCAGCCGAACGACTGGATCGCGCCGGAGACCACGGTCTTGTAATAGCCGCCGGTGCACACCTGGTTGGGATACTTCGCCAGCCGCTTCTGGTAATCCGCCTCATAATACTGGACCAATGAGCGGAACTCCGGCAGGCCGTATTCCTTCATGGGATCAAACGCCCAGACCTCCTCGGGCGATTCAAACGGCGATGCCTTCGACTGCCGTTCGTCGCGGCCATCGGCGGCATACACCGCATGCCCCATATCCGTGCTGCGCCCGGATTTGGCCCAATCCAGGGGGCCGTCATTGGTGCACCAGAGGAAGTCGAAATCCCACGCGTCATAAAGGCTGGGCTGCGCCCTGGCCACCAGCGCCTCATGGTACTCCATGGAGTAGTCGGTATGCGCCAGCCGCCGGGTGGGCCGCAGGCAGATATTGTCCATTCCGATTTTCCGGCTCATCTGAAGCTCCTTATCCCTGTCATGCCACAAAAAACGCGGGGCGGCCGGCATGGACCGCCCCGCGCGGACGGTCACTCATTGAGACCTGTTCACACCACGTAGGTCGAGGCGGAGGTTTTGCCGCCGGTCCCCGTCCAGTCGGTGTGAAAGAACTCGCCGCGCGCCTTGTCCACGCGCTCATAGGTGTGCGCGCCGAAGTAATCGCGCTGCGCCTGCAGCAGGTTGGCCGGCAGCCGCTCGCAGCGGTAGGAGTCGTAGTAGTTCAGCGCCGTGCCCATGGCCGGGACCGGCAGGCCCATGTCGATCGCCAGCTTGATGGTCTTGCGCCATGCCGGCTGCGCCTGGGAAACCACCTTCTTGAAGTAGGGATCCAGCAGCAGGTTGGCCAGCTTGGGCTTGCGGTCAAAGGCCTCCTTGATTTTCCCGAGGAACTGCGCCCGGATGATGCAGCCGTTGCGCCACATCAGCGCGATCTCGCCGTACTTGAGCTTCCAACCGTATTCCGCGGCCGCCGCGCGCATGAGCTGGTAGCCCTGCGCATAGGAGCAGATCTTCGCGACATACAGGGCGGAGTGCAGGTTCTCAAGCGCCTTCTTCCGGTCGCCCTTGAACACCTTGCGGCGCGGACGGATCAGCTTCAGGCTGGCGGCCACCCGCTCATCCTTGATGGCGGAGAGGCAACGCGCGAACACGGCCTCCGCGATCTGCGGTATGCCCACCCCGAGGTCCAGGCCGGCCTGCGAGGTCCACTTGCCCGTGCCCTTCTGCCCGGCGGTGTCGAGGATCACGTCCACCATCGCCTTGCCGGTTTCCGGATCGGTTTTGGCCAGGATGTCGCGCGTGATCTGGACCAGGTAGGAATCCAGCTCGCCCTTGTTCCACTCGGCAAAGACCGCGCCGATCTCCTGCGCCGACATGCCCAGCCCGGCGGACATCAGGTGGTACGCCTCGCAGATGAGCTGCATGTCGCCGTACTCGATCCCGTTGTGCACCATCTTCACAAAGTGGCCCGCGCCGTCCGGCCCGACCCAGTCGCAGCAAGGCGTGCCGTCCTCGACCTTGGCGGCGATGGCCTGGAAGATTGGCTTCACATGCGGCCACGCCTCAATGTTGCCGCCCGGCATGATGGAGGGTCCCTTCAGCGCGCCCTCTTCACCGCCCGAGACGCCGGTGCCGATGTAGAGGATACCCTTGGCCGCCAATGCGGTGGTGCGGCGCGTGGTGTCCGGGAAGTGGCTGTTGCCGCCGTCGATGATGATATCGCCCTTGTCCAGATGCGGCAGCAACAGCTCGATGAAATCATCCACCGGCTTGCCGGCCTTGACCATCAGCATGACCCGGCGGGGCTGTTCCAGGTTCGCCGCCAGCTCCGCGATGGAATGACAGCCGATAAAGTTTTTGCCCTTGCCGCGTCCGTTCACGAAGGTGTCCACCTTGTCCACCGTGCGGTTGAAACAGGCGACCGTGAACCCCTTGCTTTCCATGTTCAGCACCAGGTTCTCACCCATGACGGCCATGCCGACCAATCCGATATCCGCTTTCTTCATATGCTTCCGCTCCTTGATTTTCTACTTTACCCGTGTGATCTATGGGTTCCTCTTGCAGACCTGAACCCCGAACCCTGAACCCTATATCTTAATCCTACACTCCGCTGAACGCCGAGAAACCGCCATCCACCGGGATCACGGTGCCGGTGACAAAGCCCGCCAGATCATCCGACACCAGCCAGAGCAGCGCGCCGTTGAGGTCCGAGGCCGCGCCGAACCGCGCCATGGGGGTGTGGGCCAGGATCGTGCTGCCGCGCGGCGTGAGCGAGCCGTCCGGCTGCGTGAGCAACGCGCGGTTCTGGTCGGTCAGGAAGAAGCCCGGCGCGATCGCGTTCACGCGGATGCCGACATGCGACATATGCACCGCCAGCCACTGCGTGAAATTGCTCACCGCCGCCTTGGCGGCGCTGTACGCCGGGATCTTGGTGAGCGGGCAGAAGGCGTTCATGGACGAGATGTTGATCACCACGCCCTTGCGCTTCTGCGCCATGCCGCGGGTGAACACCTGCGAGGGCAGCAGCGTGCCGATGAAGTTCAGGTTGAAGACAAACTCGATCCCCTTGGGGTCCAGGTCATAGAACGTGGTGATCGTGCCCGCCGCCTTTTCCAGGTCGGCCAGCTCGAAGTATTCCTTGGAGGTCGTGCCCTTGGGGTGGTTGCCGCCCGCGCCGTTGATGAGGATATCCACGGGGCCGAACATCTTTTCCACCTGCGCATTGGCCACCTCGAGGCTGGCTTTTTCCAGCACATTGCAGGCCACGCCCATGGCCTGGCCGCCCGCCTTGCAGATGGCCTCCGCCGCCTTTTCCGCCGCATCCAGCCGCAGGTCCGCCACGGCGACCTGCGCGCCGCAGTCCGCGAGCGCATGCGCCATGCAGCTGCACAGCACCCCGCCGCCGCCCGTCACCAGGGCGGTCTTGCCCGCCAAATTGATTTTATAGTCCTTCATTTATTTCCTTTCGCTGCCTGTTGTTGTTTAGAACCTATCTCAAAATTGTTTTGGCCATGACACCGCATCTTCCGCCCTGCTCGCAAGGCGCGCGCCGGGGGTCAATACCCGCAGCGGTCTTGGCCCCCGGCGAGCAACGCCGCGGCAGGGCGGAAGATGCCGTGCCCGCAGCGGGTGGCGTGTCTTTCCGCGTCGGGCTGCGTTGTCTGTTCGGGGGAAAGACCGCCTTGGGTATTCCCACCCGAACAGCCGCCTTGCCCGCCGCGAAAACTCAGGCCATCATGGTTCAAACCAATTTTGAGATAGGTTCTAAGCTCTTCAATAATCGCCACGCTGTTCGACGTCCCCAGCCGGGTCGCGCCGGCCGCGACCATCGCCAGCGCGGTCTGCAAATCACGGATGCCACCGGAGGCCTTGACGCCCGCCCGGTTGCCCACGGCGTCCCGCATCAGCCGCACATCCGCCACGGTGGCCCCGCCGCTGCCGAACCCCGTGGAGGTTTTGACAAAATCAAGGCCCGCCTCCACGGCCAGCCTGCACGCCGCCTGCTTCTGCGCGTCATCCAGATAGCAGGTTTCCAGGATCACCTTGCTCTTCGCGCCGCCCTTCCGGCAGACACGGGCAAAATCCGCCAGTTCCGTGCGGACCACATCCAGCGCACCCGCCTGCAGGGCGCGGACATTCAGCACCATATCCAGCTCGCGCACACCCAGCCCAAGGGCGTCCTGCGCCTCATACAGCTTGGTCGCGATGGTGTTCTGGCCCAGCGGGAACCCGATCGTCACACCGATTGGCACCGCTGCTCCGGCCAGACACTTCCGGCAGTGCGCGATTTCAGAGGGATTGACCATCACCGTCGCAAAGCCGTAAGAAACCGCCTCCGCGCACAGTTTTTCGATATCGCCCGGAAGCCCGGAGGCCTTCAAAAACGTGTGATCCATCATCCCCGCCAACTGCTGCGGGGACAAGGTCTTTCCCAAATTCATCATAGCGGGTTAACATATACCCCATATCCGAGGCATGATTCAACTCAGATTTTCAAGCCTCGTCGCCAAGCGGACGCATCAACGGCCCACCACGGATAAAACGGATGGGAGATGTTCTCGCAAAGCCGCAAAGGTCGCAAAGTTTTATCGGAAATATAGGAGGTGGGACATTTTGTGTTTTGTAATCACAGGCACCCGTTTATCCATCCGTGTTATCCGTCTCATCCGTGGTCAATCTTCACATCTGATTTTGTATTCTGCGGGCTGCAGATTCCTGTATATTTTTAAATTCTATTCAGGGCAAACGGAACACAATGGCACACAATGGAACACATTTTGACAAATATTTTTGTCTCGTTTTATTTGTAAATGTTTACTTATAAATATCTTATAAATTAATTAGATAATACTCGCGCCGATTTCGTGTGCCATTTTAGATGTAATATATTTTATTTAAACAACTTACACCGATTTTTTCGTGTTTATTAATAGAAAATACTTTCAGCATAAAATACATCCATTACCATATTCACATAGGTCAAAGGAAAACGTGATACCGGTTGCAGGTCACCCGCGCACCGCAGGGATGCAGAAACTGAAGATCGGGATGGAAGAAACGCGCTCTTGAAAAATCGGAAATGCCTTTACGTCAGCGACAGGTTAAGATCTATTTCAAGAGCTGCCCCATATCTGCCTGTTGTGGCGATACCCTTCTTGCGTGGCGTTGGCTCGGAAGAGGGATGGCTGCGGCGAGCGATAGCGAGCCGGGAAGCGGGAGTCATGCGTCACCATTACTTCTGAGGTGGTTCGAGCCCCGCGTCCGCGTGGGGTGAAGAATCATCTCGAGAAGATGGTTGGGCACGCTCTTTAACTGTCACCGTGAAATCCGGAGGTTTGACTCCATCCGGCAATGATTTGAACAAATCAGCGGTGATCTTGAATACACCCGATCTCTTGGGTTGAATGAACCATGTATTTCGATAATAGTAATTGGTCTGACGTACAGTCTTATCGACTGATAGGGAAAAGGAAGTTGACGATCTGCCGATGGAGATCTCGTAATCATTGTTTGCGCTCTTCATTTTGATTTGCGGGTTGGCATTCTCCACACGCTTTGGACTCCACGTCTCCTGCACAAATTCAATTCGATCGCCGAGCGCAAGCGTGTTGTGGTCTATTCTGAAAAATGTGCCGTATTTTCCACTCCACTTGGGCAGTACTTGAATAATCAACGGCTTCGATGAGAAAGTCTCTCCGTTGAACGAAATAGTATATGGACCGAATCGGCATTCCCCCTCCTCCTGAGGGACAAAAGTACAACGAGAATGTAAGCCTTCTCCGTCCCAGGAATTTAGTTGTGCGTTTTCTGTGTTGCTGACGATGTTAGTTATCGCATCGCCTGTCAGCTGAAATGTTAGAGTAACTTGATCGTCCAAACGGATCGTTCTGATGTCTGTATCTACACTGAAGACTAGTCCAGTGTTGCCCAAAACTGCGGACGCGGTCAGCAGTAAGTTCACGCAAATCAGTATCAGTTCATTCTTCATGTGTTTTCATTCTCCATGCCAATAGTATTATCCGCCTGACTTCAGGATTTATGGAATCCCGCTAGATGTAATCCCCTGCTGGCTTGTGATTTAACACCAAATCCGGATGGCGGGCAAGCGGATTGGTGGATGCCTCAGCAAAACAGTTTGACAGCACGGCGCGAACCCGCAAAAGTACGGCATGAACAATTCATTGCGGTTCCGGCAGGTACATCTGGATTTCCACACCTCGGGGCTGATCCCGGGGATCGGCGCCAAGTTCGACCGCCACCAGTGGCAGGACATGCTGCGCGCGGGCCATGTGAACTCGGTCACCACCTTCTCGAAATGCCACCATGGCTGGAGCTACCACCCCACCGCCGTGGGCCGCATGCACCCGCATCTGAAATTCGACCTGCTGCGCGCCCAGATGGATGCCGCCCGGGAGATCAACGTGAATGTGCCGATCTACCTGTCGGCCGGCGTGGACAACCTGGCCGCCGAGGAGCATCCCAAGTGGCGCGAGCAACTTCCGGGCAATCCGCCCGTGACCCAGGCGGGATTCATCTCCATGTGCTTCAACAGCCCCTATCTCGACTACCTCTGCCGCCAGATCGCCGAGGCGGTGCGCCGCTATCCGGAATGCAGCGGCGTGTTCCTGGACATCATCTGGCAGGGCGAGTGCTGCTGCAAGGACTGCCGCGACTACATGCAGCACCACGGGCTGAGCCCCGACCGCGCGGAGGACCGCCGGGCCTGCGCCACGGCCGCCATCGAGCGGTATTACCGCGAGGCCACCGCCGCGGTGCGCTGCGACAATCCCGGCCTGCCGGTCTTCCACAACAGCGGCCACATCGCCAAGGGCCAGCGCGACATCCTCAAGTATTTCAGCCACCTCGAGCTGGAGTCGCTGCCCACCGGCCCCTACGGCTACGAGCACTTCCCCCTCTCGGCGCTCTACAGCCAGAAGACCGGGCTGGACTACCTCGGCATGACGGGCAAGTTCCACACGGTCTGGGGCGAGTTCGGCGGCTACAAGCACTCCAACGCCCTGCGCTACGAGTGCGCGGCCATGCTGGCCTACGGCGCCAAGTGCAGCATCGGCGACCAGCTCCATCCCGACGGCGCCATGGACGCGGACACCTACCGGCTCATCGGCACGGCCTATGCCGAGGTGGAACGCAAGGAGCCGTGGTGCGATGGCGTGGCGCCGGTGGCGGAAATCGCCTTCCTCTCGCGCGAGTCCGAGAACCGCGGCCGCAGCCACGGCCATATCCAGGACGCCGACCTCGGCATCGGCAAGGCCCTCATGGAGGAACACTTCCTCTTCGACGTGATCGACCGCCACGAGACGTTCGCCCGCTACCCGCTGCTGATCCTGGCGGACGACATCCTCCTTGACGGCGAGCTGCAGAAAAAATGCGAGGCCTACCTCGCGGGCGGCGGCAAGCTGCTGCTGACCGGCCGGAGCGGATTGAAGGCCAACGGCAGCGGCTTCGCGCTCGACATCGGCGCCACCTACCACGGCGAGAGCGAGTTCCAGCCCGACTTCGTCGCGGCCGGGCCCCAGCTCGCGCCGGGGTCGATCACCGCCCCGTTCGTGATGTACCTGCGCTCGCAGCAGGTGAAGCCGACCGACGGCCGGGCGCTGGGTGCGATCCACCGCCCCTATTTCAACCGCACGCTGGAGCACTTCTGCAGCCACCAGCATGCGCCGCCCGCCGAAGCCACGGGCTATGCCGCCGCCGTGCTCAACGCGCAGGGCAACATCCTCTATATGGCCCACCCGGTGTTTTCGATCTACCGCGCCGTGGGCGCGGTAATCCACCGGCAATACGTGGCGCAGGCCATCCGGCTGCTGCTCGGCACGGACCAGCGCCTGCGCACCAACCTGCCATCCACCGCGCGGGTCTCGCTGATGCACCAGCCGGCCGAGCGCCGCATGGTGCTGCACCTGCTGGCCGCGAACCTGATCCTGCGCGGCGCGGAGACGAAGCTGTCGCCAGAAGGATACGTTTACGGCGCGCACCAGCTCGAGGTCATCGAGGACCTGATCCCGCTGCGCGGGGTGCAGGTCAGACTGCGGGCGGGGGTGGCGGTCAAGCGGGCGACGCTGGAGCCGCAGGGCGTCGAGCTGCCATTCCAGCGGGAGGGCGAGACGATCCACTTCGAGATGCCCGAGTTTGCGTGCCACCAGATGGCAGTGCTGCACTACTGATACCTGCCTGGCGGCGCGAGGAATGTGCGCCCGCAAGGCAGGATGAAAGGCATGGCGCATTTCGCGGGGAGAATAATGCGGCGATTTCCGGGTCCGGCATTGTTCTCGCAGGTGGTGCGGATGTGTATCCAGCCCCACCTGCGACGCCGCGCCGGCCCTCGGAACTTACCACATTCTTTCCCCGATCCTTCGAGGACTCCCGTCTTCGCCGCAGCGGCTACGCCGGGCACGCAGGACACCGAAATGCGCCATGCGGTTCGCCTCATTTTGTGCCGCACAAAATGATTTTTCGGGACAAATGGAAACAGGCGGATTTCTTTACGGGGTCGTTTGGCTATCCTAGAAGCGAAAGAAATAAAACCCGCGGAGATGGTCTAGCCATGCATTGCGGGTTGTCTAGTTTTGTCAGAACAAAAACGATTCTTTGGACGTTCGCCCTTCGATAAAGCCAAGGGCAGGCCGACTCTGGGCTTCGCCGCTTAATATTTTCATTCCTGCTTGAATTTGACGACTCAGGTGATGTCGTCGCCTGTGTGCAGCATTCCGTCTTTTCCCGCAGCACGCACCAGGGCAACGTCGTTCTCCCATCCATATTGGATCGGGTGTCCCCAGTCATTGGAGTCAATGTGCAGCTCTTGCACTTTGCCCTCGGGCGGTCGAGGGCTTTCCGCCAGAATGGCCGCCATGCGGTCGATATTTTTTGCCAGCGTCCGATTCCTGGCAAAATCCGTGTCTGCATAGCGGGTGCCCATCTTTTTGGCTCCGCCATTTAAAAGCCACCAGACGCCTGCACACAGGAGGAGTCCGGCGATCACAATCATTAATGGTCTTTTCATCCCTCTTTCCACTCTGAGGCACATCAATACCAATTTGGATTTATTATTACCCGCCCCATATCGCCATCGAAATCGGAAGACCGCATGATGGGTATATCGACAAGCCAATAGTTATTGCTAAGCACGGCAATCAACGCCGGGGAGAAATTGTCAACGTTGTTACCCTTTTGCTCATACCATTTAGTCCAGGACTTTGGGTCTATTGACCCTTGGACGTACATCAAGTGTTCTTCGAATAAGTCAAATCGAACACTTTGAGAAAACAGCGGGAAGGTCATGTCCTTTTGACCGTTTTTGCTTACCACAATAGAATTGTTTGTTGTGAAGGATATGGCTCCGTCACTTCCGGAGAAAGTCAGCCGCCCCTTTCGCACTACAATATTTTCCACCCGTACTTGTGTTTGTCGAGATCTCTTTGCCACCGCAAAACGCAATACGTTTGCGTCTGTTGGGAAACTCAGTGGGGTCTCGAAGATCCGGAATCGATTTCGTATGACAGTATATCCCTCCGGCGCCGAATGGCATCCAATCATGGATCCGAGAACAAAAGCCGCTATTACTACGGCAATCGTGATTATGATACTTTTCCTGATCATCATTTCCTTTGTCCCCGCTCGTATCATTCACCCAAACTCGATCATATCGGATCGCATGGGTTCACTGGTTATGGTCGGGTGCTTTAATGTCGTCATCCAAGAATTTGAAATCGTAGAGCATCATCCATATAACTTCGGGACCCCAGCTGTCAGCCGAACCATAATATTCTGAACAATCAGTCGGCATCAGGGTGCACAACTCCGTTGTGTAGAAATTCCGGTCCGCCACTTGCTGATAACGGCATTTCATGGAAAGGGGCTTCGAGCAGTCGCTGCTTCTGATCAGCATGGCCACGTCGCCATCATTCTTGAACTCGAGAATGAGGCAATCCTTGCCCGCGGTACGGTTCGTGACACATGTCGGGTTGACCGGTTGGCCATCTTTGACGTCGAACTCGATAATATATTTTTCCCCGGGCAAAATCGTGGCAGCCCCATTCGCATCAACGTAAGGATGGGCGGGGAAGGTCATAGTGTATTTACCCTTGCCCTTGATTCTGACAACCACGTTTGTTTTTGATCGGCCCGGCAATGCTTGATCTTTAGTCCGGGGTGCGGGTTCAGCGGAGAACACGAAGCCACAAGACAACGTGAGGAGAAAATATATCCTGAAAACATTCACTGTTGCTCTTGTCATTTCGACTCCTTTCAACCGCATGGGCTTCTTCATTGCATGAATGGTATTTCAAGACAATCAACCCGTCAACTAAACAGCGCGGGCGAAAGACGGTTGCCGTCTTTCGCGAGCCTCCGTGCTGATCCCCTCTGTGTCTCCGGCCAAGCGGGTGGTGAAATCCATCCATCTTTCCGTAATCCTGCAAATCCTGTTAATCCATGTTAAATGGCCCTTGCCGCAGGCTTACTTTTTTGCGAGGCGTTTGCCGCGGCCGGCCTGCACGGTCGCGCCGGGCGACTTGAAGGCGCCCAGATATTTCCGGTGCGCAGCGAGCAGGTCGTCCGCCAGACGCACGGCCGTGTCAATGCCCTTGAGCGAGCCGTCCAGGAACAGGGCCTGGATAAACTTGTCGCGGTTGCGCTCCAACGCCGCCTCGACGACCAGCTCCACCCACTGCAGGCGGCTGGAGAGCGTTGACGCCAGCGCCACGGGCAGTGGCGCGACCTTCACGGCGGTCATGCCGGCTTTCGTGGCGCGCACGGGCCCCTCGACCACGGCCTCGCGCGGCAGGTTAGGCACCTGCCCGGTGTTGGGCAGGTTCGCCGAATATACCTTGCCGGAGTTTTTCAGGATGTTCTCGACGATGTCCACCACCTGCTCGTGCTCGCCCGCGCTGTGGGCGAAAAAGTCCTCCGGCACAGGGCCGCGTGAACGCGCGATGCGGCCCATGGCCTTGAAGCGGTCGTCGCCATGCTTGATGACCTTGTCGATGTTGAAGGCATCGACGCCGAGGGTGCGGCCATAGTAGGCGCCCTTCCCGGCAAAGAGGTGCGGGAAGAATTCCGCGATGTGCCGGTCGCGCACGCTGGGAAACGCGCCGAAGAGGTCCACCAGCTTCCAGGTGAACGGATCGTCCACGGCGTGCTCCCCGCCTTTCTTCATCGCGTCCAGCTTTTGCGCCGCCAGCTTCTTCAAGGCGGGCATGAGATCCCGCCCGCCGCTGCGGAAGCCGGTGAACCAGGTCAGGTGGTTGATGCCGCAGGCGGTGTACGCGACCGAGTCCCGCGGCAGCCCGAGCGACTCCGCCAGGCGGTAGGCATCCTGGAACACGCCGTGGCAGAGCCCGGTCATGTCCGCGCCGGTTGCCTTGCGCACGCCGCGGCATACGATCGACATGGGGTTCGAATAGTTGAAGAAGAACGCGCGCGGGCAGATGTCGTTCACGTCGCGCGCGATGTCGACCATGGCCGGGATCATCCGCAGCGCCCGGGAGGCGCCGCCCGGCATGACCGTGTCGCCGACCGGCTGGTACACGCCGTATTTGCGCGGGATCACGACGTCCTTCAGCCACGACCCGCGGCCCCCGACCGCGATCGTGCAGATGACCACCGTGGCGCCCTTGAAGGCCTTTTTGCGGTCCGTGTGCGCGCTGATCCTGAGCCGCGCCCCGGACTGGGCCACCATCTTGCGGCACAGCCCCTCAGCCACCGCGAGCGCGTCGGGCGAAATGTCCACCAGCGCCACCTCGCCGCGCCAGCCCCGGAAAATCATGTCGGCGACCATGCCGCGCGTGAAGACCGCGCTGCCCGCACCCACCAGCACCACTTTTGCGTCCATTGTCCGTCTCCCTTTTTGCGTCCATCGCCAACGCTGATATTTTTACAAAATCTACCGCATCCCCGCCAGCACGAAGGCGGCGAGGCCGCAGAGCAGCGCACCGAGCTTGCGGAGGGTCAGGCGTTCCTTGAAGAAAAGGGCGCACAGCAGCATGCCGCCCACCAGCGCGGTGCCCTGGATGGCCGGGAACGCGACGGCGGCCGGCAGCCGCATCGCCGGCAGGAGCGCCAGCACCGCCGCGCTGGTGGCCACGCCGGCCACCAGCCCCCAGCCGGCCTCCGCCCGGGCGAACCGGAAAGGACCCCGGACCACCAGGAGGCCCAGCGCCACGAGCGCACCGCTGCCATACATGATGGCCACAAGGCAGGCGGGTTTCGCCGCGGGCAGCAGCACGCCAAAGAGCTTGAAGCCGTACATCAGCAGGCCATTGGTGACAAACACGGCCGCAAGGATGAGCCAGCGGCCTTTGGGCAATGGCAAGGGATCGGATGCAACCACGCCTTTGGGATCGGCCAGCCCCGCCAGCATGACCAGCAGGCCCGCGGCGATCACGGCATCCACCCAGCGCAGGGGCTCGCCCAGCGTCAGCGCGCTGAGCAGGATGGGCATCACAAACGCCATGTTCGCGGCGGACCAGACCATGGACGGATTCCAGACGCGGTTGGCCCGCAGCATGCACGCGACCGCAGCGAGGAACAGCACGCCCATGACGATGCCGAACAGCCAGAGCGGCCAGGAGATCCACGCCGCCCGCATCTCCAGGGCCACGGCAAACGCGGTGGCCGCGGCCGTGCCGAGGGCGATGGCGGAATACGGCGCGATGCGGCACCGGCTTCGTTCCGCGCCTTTGGACGCCACCGCCACCACGGCATTGGCCATCCCGGAACCAACGGCAAGGATCAAGGCGGCGTTCACAACGGCACCGCCACATACTTTCGATATTTCATCCAGCACCTATCAAAAATTGGTTTGAATCATGATGGCATGAGTTTTCGCGCCGGGCAAGCGGTTTGCGGATGGCTCTCTCAGGGAATGCGAAGGCCGGAATCAGGCTTCGGCGCATTGCACAGCCGGCCGGTCCATCATAGTGTCCTACGTTAAAAGTAACAAAGGAGGCGAAACACGACGAAGACAATTGCCGCTGATTCTCATGGGCGGTCAAGGTGCGGATAACAGGCAGGATGCAAACCAAGGAGACAAGATGAAAAAACTATTGATATTCAGTCTGGTTATGGCGGTCGTGGTTGCGGTGTCGGGTTGCTGTTCGATGTGCAAACGGCATGGAGAGGGCGGGAAATGCGCCGCCTGCGGCATGTCAAAAACAATGACGTGCCCGCAATGCGGCATGGACAAGGAGCACTGCAAGTGTGCGAAGATGGCCATGCCCATGGCGGAAATCAACACTCCCGCCTTGAAGGCCCTGGTCGATTCGGGCGTCAGCCTGACGCTGGTGGATGCCAGGACGGGCAAGTATGATGACGGCCGCCGGATCCCGAACGCGCTCAACCTCGGCCCGGACGCGAAGGACGAAGATATCGCGGGCATGCTGAAATCCAAGGATGCCCTGATTGTCTCCTACTGCGCCAACCTGAAGTGCCCCGCCAGCAGGGAGCTTGCCAAGAAACTCACCGCGATGGGCTACACGCATGTGCTGGAATATCCCCAGGGTATCGAGGGATGGGCCAAGGCCGGCAACCCGGTCACACAAGTTAAATAGAACCGATCCGAAGGAGCGGGCACGGCCGGCGCCAACCGCGCCGCCGAACCCGCTCCGGCCTTTTCCGATGCCGGCATGACTGGCGCTTGCCGTCCCACCTGCCAGCCTCCGCACGCCGGGTTAACGCACAGCGTGCACAGATTGATTTTCGGCGGCTGGGGCCAATCTCCTGTTTTCCAACTACTAATCTGCACTACGGCTTGCCCCGTTTTGCCGGATGCAAAGGATTTACACCCGGCTTCACATATCCAGTTTTTTTTCGCATCCATAGCGCCGCCCCGACAATCGCCCCACCCAATACTTGACAGCGCGCGGCAAACCCGTAACAGTAAAAAACATCATGGCCACCACCAGACACCAGAAATCCTTGCATGAACTGTTCCTGATCAGCGTCTGGATCAAGGGTGGCGCAGGAGTGCTGGAAACCATCGCGGGGATTTTCTGCTTTTTCATCACACCGGAGACACTCAAGTCCTTCGTGATTTCACTCACTGCGCCGGAACTGTCCGAAGATCCCCACGACTGGCTTGCCACCCTCCTTGTCCGTTCGGTCCAGCACCTTTCGGCGGACACCGCGCTGTTTGCGGCCGTCTACCTCATCATCCACGGACTCATCAAGATTTTCCTGGTGGCGGGCCTGCTGCTGGGGAGGCTATGGTCATATCCCCTGTCGCTCGGGTTCCTGGCCGCGTTCATCGTTTACCAGGGCTACCGTTACACGCACACGCACGCGATCTTGCTTGTCCTGCTCACGGTTTTTGACCTGGCCGTGGCGTTCCTGATCTGGCGCGAATACCAGTCGCGCAGGCAGGACAGCGGGCAGAAACTTTAATGCAGATTGCATTTCGGGTGAAAACGGATGCGGCGATCTTGGGTGCTGGCGGGAAGTTAACTACGAAAAACGCTAAAGGACGCGAAAAACTGCGGAAGAGTTTTCACGCAAAGGCGCAAAGTCCGCCAAGGGATTCGCCTCATCGCGTAGACGCGAAGATTTTTTTTGCGTGGTGCGTAGTTAAAGCTCTTCCGTTTTCCATCCGTGTTATCCGTCATCGTGGTAAATCTTTCCTTAAATCCTGTTAATCATGTGTTAAATGGCGCTCGTCGCCGCATTTCCCGCTTCACTTCCCGGCTTGTCCTGGAGTATCATTCCCCGCAAATGGGAGGATTTTGTATGAGACCTGTATTCTGGACCGCGCTCTGTCTGACCGGCCTGCTGGCATCCGTCCAGCCGGCAACCGCCCGCATCAAACTCACCGCGCTGCCGGCGCGGGAAACATCCAGCATCCGGCTGGACAACGCCAGCGCCACCCTGATCGAGGAGGAGCGCACCCTCACCCTCCAGAAGGGATTGAACCAGGTGGATTTTTCATGGAAGGGCGTCTCCATCGACATGGACTCCATCCGCCTGCTGCTGCTCTCGCATCCGGACAAGGTCAAGATGCTGAACGTCAGCTATCCGCCGGGCGAGCCGTCGCTGGTCTGGCAGATCTACAGCCCGGAGGCCTGGGAGGAGAATGTGCGCGTCGCCTACCTCCTGCACAACATCGACCGGCTGGTCGAATACAAGGCCATCGCCAGCCGCGCGGAAACCGATGTGGACCTGAAAAACTATGTGATCCTCCGGAACTTCTCAGGCGAGAACTTTGACAACACCCGCATCTTCTTCAACGCCGGCAGCGGCTTCGAGCAGTCCATCCAGAACGAGGAGACCAAGCAGATCCTGACCTTCGACGCGCCGGGCGTGCCCATCACCAAAATCTGGAAATTCGACTCCGCCCTCCAGCCATGGGACCCGGAGAAGGAGGCCAGCGCCGTGGGCATCCCCGTGTCCTACCGCATCGTGAACGCGCAGTCCAACAAGCTGGGCAAGGCGGTCCTCTGGAACGGCAAGGTCCGCGTGTTCCAGGACGACGGCCACGGCAGCACCATCATCCTCGGTGAGGACCAGACCGCCGTCACGCCCGTGGGTGAAAAGACGGACCTGTACATCGGCGACAGCCGGGACATCGTGGTGACCCAGCACAAGATGCAGGAGAAGATGGCCAATGCACGGCGCAACGACCACCAGCAGGTGATCCTGCACGACATGGACGAGATCATCGAGGCGAAGATCGAAAACTTCAAAGACACCCCGGCGGTGCTGACCATGGTGCAGCATATCCCCGGCCAGTGGGACATGGATAAATGCAACCTGGCCTACACCCGCAAGGACGCGGAGACGCTGGAGTTTGAAATTCCGCTGGAGGCGCGGGGCAAGCAGACGCTCTCCATGCACTACATCCGGCGCAATATCCGGCCGACCCTCCCCATGCCCAACATCTACAGCAATTACTAACCATGAGGCGTTTTTCCATGAAATCATTGATGCCCATCCTTCTCGCGGGCCTGCTGGCCGCCGGCACGGCCAGCGCAAAAGTGGACCTGGTCACCCTGCCCACGCGCGACAACGTGCAGATGACGATCTACAACTCCGCCGACATGACGCTGGTCCGTGAAAGCCGGCTGCTGACGCTGAAAAAAGGCGCAAACAAGCTCCAGTTCTCGTGGGCCAACACACTGATCGACCCCACCAGCCTGGAACTGTTCCCAAAAGAGCATGCCGACAAGATCAACATCCTCGAGCTGGCCTATCCGCCGCGCGCCGACAATGCGGGCGTGTGGACCATCCAGAGCGAGGTCAGCGGCAAGGTGCCGGTGGAGATCACCTACCTGACCAGCGGGCTGAGCTGGCGCGCGTTCTACATGGCGCTGCTCAGCAGCGATGAGCAAACCATGCGGCTGGAAGGCTATGTCCGCGTCGCCAACTTCAGCGGCGAGGATTACGAAAACGCCCAGACCCGGTTGATTGTCGGCAAGGTCCACCTGATCGATGAAATCGCCACGCTGGCCCGGCGCCAGCCGCCTTACGGCAGGCCGGATGGATACATTATAGACGACAAATCCCAAACTTCGGCAGGAAGCGCCAGAGGCGAGCTCATGGTGGCTAAAATGTGTCTGGAAGCCCCCGCCTGCGCGGCCATGGACCAGATCAAGGAGATCAAGAAGGAAGGGCTGAGCGAATATTTCCTGTACACCATCGAAGGACAGGAGACGATTCCCAACACCTGGGCCAAGCGGCTGCCCAGCTTTGACGCAAGCGACATCCCGGTGGTCAACCGCTACAAGTATGAAGAAGCACGGTACGGCGCGCAGGTGATCCGCTTCCTGAGCTTCAAGAACGACAAGAAACACAAGCTGGGCGAGACCCCGATACCGGACGGCGACCTGAAGGCGTTCCGCCAACTGGATGCCAAGGGCCATCTATCCTACGAAGGCATGTCATCCTTCAAATACATCCCGGTGGATGAGGATGCGGAGCTCAACCTGGGACCGGTCGAGAACGTGGTGGTGGAGCCCAAGGTCATGGATTTCAAGACAGACCGCTACCGTTATGACGACAGCGGCAACATTTCGGGCTGGGACGAGATCCGCACCGTGCAGATCAAGGTCCGCAACACCCGCGACCTGCCGGTCACCGTGGAAGTCACCCGCAATTTCAACACGGCGCACTGGGATCTGGACCAGAAGGACCGCAGCAGCAAATATGAAAAGATCGACCTGGATTCAGTCAAGTTCACCTTGGATCTGAAACCCATGTCCGAAAAGGTGGTGGAATATGTGATCACCACGCATCTGGGGAGGAGAGCAGAATAAAGCAGGAAGCAAGGGTTCAGGGTTCGGGGTTCAGGCCGGAGAAAGAGGCAGGAGACAGAAGACAGGGGTCAAGAGCAGTGTCTAGGGTTCAGGGTTCGGGGTTCAGGCCGGAGAAAGAGGCAGGAGACAGAATTCAGAATGGCAGAATGAAGAATTGACCACGGATAGGACGGATGGACACGGATGATGAGGAAAGCGCTTTAACTACGAAAGGCGCTAAAGGGACGAAAAGGAAAATTCACATGGATGGACAGGATAGGCAGGATGGGGAAAGAGGTTTCACGCCCCGACATCCAGAGAGTCGGGGTCGCAAAGAGCGCAAAGGCTTGAATTTTATCGCGCCGACGCGATGAAGCGAAGCGCAGGAGACAGGGATATGAAATTACCGATGTTGATCATGCTCACGGGGCTAATGATGACAATCACGGCCAACGCAAAGGTGGATTTGGTCACCCTGCCCACGCGCGACAACGTGCAGATGACGATCTACAACTCCGCCGACATGACCTTAGTGCGTGAGAGCCGGCTGCTGACGCTCAAAAAAGGCGAAAACAAACTCCAGTTCTCATGGGCCAACACCCTGATCGACCCCACCAGCCTGGAGCTGTTTCCAAAGGAGCATGCCGACAAGATCAATATCCTTGAGCTGGCCTATCCGCCGCGCGTCGACAATGCGGGCGTGTGGACCATCCAGAGCGAGGTCAGCGGCAAAGTGCCGGTGGAGATCACCTACCTGACCAGCGGGCTCTCCTGGCGCGCCTTCTACATGGCGCTGCTCAGCAGCGATGAGCAAACCATGCGGCTGGAAGGCTATGTCCGCGTCACCAACCAGAGCGGCGAGGATTACGAAAACGCCCAGACCCGTCTGATCGTGGGCAAAGTCCACTTGATTGATGAGATCGCCATGCTTGCCCAGCGCCAGCCACCTTATGGCCGACCACAAGGTGAAGGTCGCCGCGGCGGTGCTGTCGGCTGGGCCACGTTCAAACCAGAACTTCGCAAAGTTAAAGAGCGGTTAGACGAAGACGCACCTTTTTCACCCCAACCCAAAGAGATCAAAAAAGAAGGGTTGAGCGAATATTTCCTGTACACCATTGAAGGGCAGGAGACGATTCCGAACACCTGGGCCAAGCGGCTGCCCAGCTTTGACGTGAGCGACATCCCCGTAATCAACCGCTACAAGTACGAGGAGGAGCGGTACGGCGCGCAGGTGATCCGCTTCCTGGGCTTCAAGAACGACAAGAAGCACAAGCTGGGCGAGACCCCCATCCCGGACGGCGACCTGAAAGCGTTCCGCCAGCTGGACAACAAGGGCCACCTCTCCTATGAAGGCATGTCGTCCTTCAAATACATCCCGGTGGATGAGGATGCGGAGCTCAACCTGGGACCGGTCGAGAACGTGGTGGTGGAGCCCAAGGTCATGGATTTCAAGACCGACCGCTACCGCTATGACGACAACGGCAACATCTCGGGCTGGGACGAGATCCGCACAGTGCAGATCAAGGTCCGCAACACCCGCGACCTACCGGTCACGGTGGAGGTCACCCGCAATTTCAACACGGCGCACTGGGATTTGGACCAGAAGGACCGCAGCAGCAAATACGAAAAGATCGACCTGGATTCCGTCAAGTTCACCTTGGAGCTGAAGCCCATGTCGGAACAGGTGGTGGAATATGTGATCACCACGCATATGGGGAGAAGGGCGGAGTAGGAAGCAGGAAGCAAGGGTTCAGGGTTCGGGGTTCAGGCCGGAAAAAAGGCAGGAGACAGAAGACAGGGGTCAAGAGCAGTGTCTAGGGTTCAGGGTTCGGGGTTCAGGCCGGAGAAAGAGGCAGGAGACAGAAAGAATTGACCACGGACAGGGCGGATGGCACGGATGAATTTCACATGGATGGACAGGATCAGAATTCAACTACGAAACACGCGAAAGACACGAAAAATAAAGATCTGCGAACCTCAAGACCCTCAGCAGTGAATCCGAATACTCAATGGTTTCCTGAACCCCGAACCCTGTGACCTGAAATCATGGATAAACCGCGTACAGCCATAAAGAACATCGTATCCGCCATCGAGTCGGCGGCGGCAAGGCCGTTGGCCGTGCCGCTGCTGATCGTGGCCCTGGGGCTATGGCTCCTCACCTGCCAATGGCTGCGCCACTTTGCCTTTGAAACTTCCGCGTACGACCTACGGATCCACGAGGAGCTGGTGCGGAGCGTTTTCAACGGAACCCCTTTTTATTCCGGGCTTCTCGGACAAAGCTTCCTGGGATACCACGTCTCCATCATCTTCGCGCTGCTGGCGCCACTTTATGCCCTGTGCCCCACCCCGACCTTCCTGCTCATCCTGCAGGGCGTACTGGTCATGCTCGGCGCGTGGTTCCTCTGGCGGATCGCCCACCACGCGGGGCTGCGGCCCATGGTGAGCCTGGCACTGGTGTGCGCCTTTTTCTTCTTCCGCGGCATGCATGAGTCCTATTTCCGTGGATTCCAGCAGGAAGTGCTGGGCATGGTCTTTTTACTGGGGTTCCTGTGGGCGCACCAGTCCCGGCGCCGGACCTGGGGCATCATCCTCGGCCTGCTTGCGCTGTCATGCCGGGAGGATGTCGCAGTTTTCATGCTCCCGCTCGGACTGGCGGCATGCCTGTCGAAAAAAGACCGCGGCTGGGGCCTCGGCGTCTGCGCCACCTGCCTCGCATGGATCAGCATCTGCTATTTCCGGATCATCCCCGCGCACACGACCGGGGGCATGGCCGGCTTTGACCGGTGGACACAATACGGGGACACCGTCCCCGCCATCGCGGCCTACTGGCTGCGGCATCCGGCGGAAATACTGTCACATATCTTCAACCTAAAAGCCATCCGGCTCTTCCTGTTCCTGCTGTGCCTGCCGCTCGTTGACCCGCTGGCGCTGTGCGCAATGGCAATCCCGTGGATCGTCAACACCACCAGTTCGTTCCCGCACCAATCGCAGCTGGGCGGCGCCTATGGCGCCTTGTTTGTGCCGTTCCTGTTCCTGGGCGCCATCCGCGTGCTGTCGCGGCCGAAACTGCGCGCAGCCTTAGCCTCCCACACCGCTGCGCTGGTGTTTTTCGTGGTGCTCATCGCCATCAACTTCCGGCTGCCCCCGCTGCCGGAGAGCCTGCAAGGCGCGATGGCGGCCAACGCCGGCATGGCCCGGCTCAACCACCATCTGGAAGGCCGGCGCGTCCTTGCGCAGGGCTGCGTCATACCGCACCTTGGCTGGCCGGCCGCCTACGACATGCTGGGGTCGCCGCAAGCCAGGGAGGATTCGACCTATGATGTGATCGTGCTCGCCCCGGGGAAAAACGCCTGGCCCCTGCAGCCGGAGGATATCCGCGCCCGGATACAGGCGCTCAGCGCATCAGGCGACTGGGCACACCAGGAAGACGGGTTTGTGCACATCTTCCGGAAGGTCAAAAACACCCGCTGAGGCGGTTCAAGGCTGAGGCAAGGAGACAGTAGTTAGAATCGGGAGATCGCTTTGCAAGAGGGCAGAGGGCGGAAACTTTAATGCAGATTGCATTTCGGGTGAAAACGGATGCGGCGATCTTGGGCGCTGGCGGAGAATTAACTACGAAATGCGCTAAAAGACGCGAAAGGGAACGGCAGAGTTTTCGCGCAAAGATAGTATGAGAAGGCGCCTTGGCGAGAAACATTCCAGCTCCTGTCCGTGCCATCTGTCTGATCCGTGGTTTCGCCCCCGGCACCTGAACCCCGAACCCCGACTCCCGCAAAAAAAAGAATTGCGCCAGCGGAGGGGTGGCCTATGATGCACATAATGAAAAACCCGAAGCCATGGCGGCGCATCATCTTCACGGTCCTGGCAGTCCCCGCCCTGCTCGGCCTGATCGTGCTGGCGGTTTACGTGGCCGGCATCCGGCTGGCGCAACGAGTTCCCATCCTCATGTACCACCGGGTCGCCGATGACGCCCCCGACGATGTCTGGACCGTCACCACCGCGGATTTCGAACGCCAGCTCAGCCAGTTCAAAGCGGAGGGCTACCACACCTATTGGCCGGATGAAATCCACTGGAACCGCATGATTGGCGGAAAGCGGCTGCAAAAACCGCTGATCCTGACCTTTGATGACGGGGATCTTTCCGTGCTGGAGACCGTGGAACCCCTGCTGGAAAAATACGGGTTCAAAGCCATTGCCTATTGCGCCACCGCGCAAATTGCCGACACGCCGGCAAGCCGCCAGAACGACGCCGGCCACCGCTACCTGACATGGACCGAAATCCGCGCCATGCGCGAACGCGGCATCATGGAAATCGGCGCCCACGGCCATCAGCACATCCGGGCGGATCTCGCGGCGGATCCGGCCCTGGAAATCACCCGGTGCATCGACGATTTCAAACAGAAAGGAAAGTTCACCCCGAACTCCTACTCCTATCCATTCGGCGTGTTTCAACCCGCCGGCATCCGGATGCTGCGCGCGCATGGATTCACAACCGCCGTGACCTGCAGCGAGCGATATGCCCGAATTGCCTGGGGCGCCAAACCCATGAAGCTGCCGCGGTTCTGGGTATGCGGCGGACGCCATGTGTTCACCATCACCCCGCTGCCGGGCCCCACCACCGGATACGAGATCATCCACCAGGGCATCCCCCTGTCCGTCTGCATCCACTGGACCGATCCCGACGGGAAACCGATTGCAGCCGCCGGGTCGCCCCAACCCCTGGAAGCGGCAATGCAGTGCACGTTCCCGGGCAAACCACCGCCCAGCGACATCAACGTGCAGATATGGGATCAAAACAACATCTGCCGGATATGGTAGAGGACGGAGGTTGCAGGGGCCGGGGTTCAAAAGCGACTTCCAGGGTTCAGGGTTCGGGGTTCAGGACCCGAAGAAAGGGGCAGGAGCCAGAAGACAGGAGTCAGGATTCAGAAGTCAGGATTCAGAATGAAGAATTGACCACGGATAGGACGGATGGCACGGATGAGTTACACATGATGGACAGGATCAGGATTTAGAGCCTATCCGAAAACCCACTGGGACCATGATGGCCTGAGTTTTCGCGCCGGGCAAGGCGGCTGTCCGGGCGGGAATACCCAAGGCGGTCTTTCCCCCGAACAGATAACGCCGCCCGGCACGAAAAGACACGCCACCCGCTGCGGGCACGGCGTTTTCTGCCCTGCCGCGGTGTTCCTCGCCGGGGCCAAGACCGCTGCGGGTATTGGCCCCCGGCGCGCGCCTTGCGGACAGGGCAGAACCCGCCATGTCATGGCCCAGTGGGTTTTCGGATAGACTCTTTAACTACGAAACACCAAAAGACGCGAAAGCTGGCAGCGGACTTTTCACGCAAAGCCGCGAAGCCAAGATATACCAAAAAAAACTTTGCGTTTTTCCGTGAAACTTTCGACAATACAGTGGGAAATGAAAAAAAATTGAAGCTATGCGATATTACAAACCATTCCACCGACAGCGTTATGCCTACATGATCGCGATGGTGTTCGCCTGCCTCTGCATTTGCCTGATGATTTCCTTGAAAGAGGTCGCCGCGCCAACCGGCATACTGGCCTGCGCGGTCTGCGCCCTGTTCGCAACCCGGATGCTCCGCAAAGCCCATGAACATTATATGGACATTGACGAGGACCGGATCATCCACCGCGGGGCCACACAGTGGACCGTGAAAACAAAAGAGATGGTCAACGTGACCCATGGCGGCAAAGGCCTGCCCGAAGCGCAGGATCTTTATCTCAAAATCCACACCACCGGCCAGGAATATGCAGTTGACAGCGGGTTCCTGATCAACGAGAAACGGGTGAAGGAACTGCTGGAAATCCTGCACTGGCACGGCGGAGGCAGGAGCCAGTAGAGGGGCCAGCAGACAGAATACAGCCGGCCGGAAGATGGTTTGCAGGGTTCGGGGTTCAGTCAAGCAAGAGAAGGACGCACGGATTGTGCAGCACGGCAATCATTCACCTTTGCCACGGACGGCACAGAGGCCGTCCCTCCAGTGTAAAACTCATGCCTTGCTGAATTTTTCCTTACCCCGGTGCTGCGTCGCCGGCGTATAGGTGTTGAGCATCGCCAGACACTTCTTTGGGCAGACCTCCACGCAATACCCGCAGGAAATACAACGCAGGCGGTTGATCACCCAGGTCTTCTCCTGCCGGGCCACGACCAGCGCGCCCGTCGGACACTTGCGCTGACACACACCGCAGAAAATGCACTGGTCAACCGTGATGGCAATGCTCCCGCGCGAACGCGCGTGGAACTCGCGCGGCGCAAAAGGATAACCCACCGTCGCCGGGCGGCGGAAGATGCTTTTGACCACCGTTTTCGCCATGGTAAATAAACCCATACTTATCTCTCCGTACAGCTGATGCAGGGGTCGATGGTCAACACCAACACCGGCACATCCGCCAAACTGCATCCCGGCAGCGCTGCAAGCAACGCCGGGATATTGGCAAATGTGGGGGTGCGCACGCGCAGGCGCTGCAGGAACCGCGACCCGTCAGCCTTGGCATAATAAATGACCTCGCCGCGCGGCTGCTCCGTGCGGGCGAAAAACTCACCGTTTGGCGTGCCGGTGACCTTGATGTCGACCGGACCTTCAGGAACCCTGCCGCAGGCCTCGCGGACAAGATCGATGGACTGGAACACCTCCCTGACCCGCACCGCACAACGGGCATAGCTGTCACCGACCGTGTCCGTGATCGGCGCAAAAGAAAGGTCTTTATACGCGGCATAGCCCAGCATGCGGGTGTCGGACACCACGCCGCTGGCACGCAGCACCGGCCCGACAGCACCCAGGGCATACACCTGCTCCTTGCTCAAGCACCCCACCCCCTTCAACCGGTGCGCCACGGTGGAATCCTTCAAAAACACATCCGTGATCTCCCTGATCTCCGCGGCACAGCCAGCCAGCGTGCGCGAGATCTCCTTGAGCGCCTCCGCATCGATATCCCGCCGCACCCCGCCGACCTTCGCCGAACCGAAAATCACCCGGCCGCCGGTCGTAGCCTCGATGATGTCCAGCACCTTCTCGCGCAGGCGCCAGGAGTGCATAAACAGGCTTTCAAACCCGAACGCGTCCGCCGTCAGCCCCAACCACAGCAAATGGCTGTGGATACGCGACATCTCCGACCAGATCGTGCGCAGGTACTGCGCACGCGGCGGCACCTGAAGGCCCATGATCTCCTCCACCGCCATGCAATAGGTCATGCCGTGAATAAAGCTGCATATCCCGCAGATGCGCTCGGCCACGAACACGAAATCCACAAAATCCTTCTTCTCAACCAGGCGTTCCAGCCCCCGGTGGATAAACCCGATCGACGGGATGGCCTCGACCACCTTCTCATCTTCCAGCACCAGGTCCAAATGGATCGGCTCAGGCAGCACCGGATGCTGCGGTCCAAACGGAATGATCGTGCGATTGCCCATAGTTTATTTTTCCTGCGACTGCGGCGATTCCGACGCAGCCGGCGCAACATTAAAAGGATTCCTTGACGACGTGCGGTAAAACTTCCCCTTGTAATCAATGCTGATCCCGCTAAATACAATCCCGAACAGGTCCTGGATCTCGTTCTCATACAGGAACGCGCAGGGGCAGACCGAACTGACGCTGGGCAACGCGGGGGCCGCGGCCGGGACGATGACCTTGAGGGTCACAAAACGATATTCCCGGTCAAAGGAATAGACCACCTCAAAATCAGCCAACCGCGTCGCGCCGATCTGCACCAGGCGATACCCCTCGGCGCACATCCGGCCGACCGACTGCACCAACTCCGGCGCTGCAACAACGCGCATCTCCTGCTGCTCTATCATGCGGACACCTTTTTGGATGGTTTTTCAAGGTACACCCGTTCACGCTTGGCCGTCACCGCCGTGCTTTTAAAGATGGCATACCCCTGTTCCTGGTAAAAATGGATATTGCGCTTGCTCTTGTGCCCGGCAAACACCTCGCAGCGCCCGGCTTTGCCGCTGAAGCGCTGCTCCGCCTCATGCAGGAGACGGCCATTGATTCCCAGGCTCTGGTATAAAGGATGCACGATCAGCCGGCGAATCATACAGCTGTCGCCGTCAACATAGGCGCGCACGGAACCCACGATCTTATTGTTCAACGTGGCCTTCAAGAAGAGCATCCTGGAAAAGTCCTCGCGCAGCTCCTCCAGCGTCTGGCGCAGCGGCGTGAGCGTGAAATCATCGTACAGTTCCGCCTCGCTCTGGTAGGCCAGCTTCTGCAAGGCCAATATCTCGGCGGCATCCGCCAGCTGCGCCTCTTCGACGGCCAGGGCGACTTTGCCCGACAACATGGAGGCGAGCTGGGTGCGCTTCTCCTCCAGCACCGCCAAGGACATCGCCACCCCGTCGATGATGTGCTCCGGCCGCACGGCGCAGCCGGGAACATAGACGTCCACCGGGATCACGTTGCCGACCCCGCCGATGACATTGTAACACTCGGCAAAGATCCCGCCCGAGGTGGCGCAGATCCCCAAGGCCACGACGACCTTCGGGTCCGGCATCTGATCGTAGATGTTCTGCACGACTTCCCGGTTCTGCTCGTTGATGGCCCCCGTGATGAGGAGGATATCCGCATGCTTGGGGTTGCCGGTATTGATGATCCCCAGACGCTCGACGTCATAGACCGGCGTGAGGCACGCCAGGACTTCGATGTCGCAGCCGTTACAGCTGGAACCGTCGTAGTGGATGATCCATGGAGATTTGCACAGAAAAGCCATCAGTTACCCCGCCCCCAGAAAAACACCACCATGATATTGCCGAATCCCAGCACCAGGGTCACGAGCCAGGTGCTGGCCAGCATCGCCTGCCATTTGACGCGGGCGCAGATGTTATCCACCAGCACCGTGAACAAAAACGCCCCCAGGCTCATGGCCACGCCCAGCACCGGCGTGCGGGCAAAAAACAAATAGACCATGCCCAGGACAAAGACATTCTCATACCAGTGCATAAGCTCTATCACCGCCAGGGCCCTGCCGGAGAACTCGGTCGTGATCCCCTTGACCAGCTCCTGGTGCCCGTGGTGGGAGGTCGACAGGTCAAAAGGCGACTTGCGGAACTTGATCAGCATGATAAACAAAAACGACGCCAGCAACCCCGGCAGAAGCAGGTAAAGATGCCGCTGCGAAAGCGCGATATCGCGCACGATAAAACTCCCCGTCACCATGTACATACCCACGGCCGCCAGGATCAGCGCCGGCTCATACGACATCATCTGCAGCAGTTCGCGCTGCGCCCCGACAACACTGTACGGCGAACTCGCCTTGTACCCGGCCAGCACAAAGAATATCCCGCCAAGCGCCAGGGCGAAGATGACCAGCAGAAGGTCCCCGCCCGCGAAAAAAAGCGCCCCGGAAAAAACCGTCATCAGGCAGGAAAAAAAGACATAGAAATTCTGGGACCGGCGCACGACCAGGTTTTCCTTCTCCAGCAGCTTGAAAAAATCAAAAAACGGCTGCCGCAGCGGCGGCCCGACCCGCCCCTGCATGCGCGCGGAAAGCCTGCGGTCAACGCCAGCCAGAAAGCCGCCGATGACCGGAGCCAGCACCACATATAGGAGAATATTCAACCACATAGCGTCAACCCGCAGATAAACATTTGCGCGATCAAGACAACCGCGACCACGATCCCGAATTTCAACAGCCGCTTTTCACCGAAATAACGGTCCAAATAGTAATTGCCCATGTCCATATCCTTCACCATCTGGGCGGCGCCGGTAAACTGCGTGCCGTCGCCGGTATTGGCGCCCCCCAGATAGGCATCGACCACGCGCACCTTCCTGCCATAGGCGAAGAAGCTCAGCGGGAAGAGCAGCACCATCGCCAGCATGATGGTCATGATCACGACATTGCCGTGGCTCATCACAAAGGTCCTGCCATAGACCGATATGACATACGGCTCGATGAGCGTCGAGGACATGAGGGGGAAAAGGCCGCACAAGGCCACGGTCAGCACCGCCAGCACGCCCACCGCGCCCCACTCCCCGCTGCTGGTATGCGACGGCACCCGGCGCTGCTTGCCGGTGACGATGATCAGCTTGCCGATCCATTTAACCCAATAGACGAGCGTCGCGGCGCTGCCGAAGATGACAAATATCGCCAGCAGCGGGTTGTAATCCACCAGGGCCTTGAGCACCGCCCATTTGCTGATCAGCATCCCGAACGGGGCCAGGAACATCCCGGCCATGCCGATCTGCATCATGATGGACAACAGCGGCATGGTGACGATCATGCCCGCCATATCGTCGATGTTGCGGGTATGCAGCTCCTGCTCGGCAATGCCGACGCACAGGAACAGCAGGCACTTGGAGACCGCATGGAAAACGATCAGCAGCGCCGCCGCCCAGACCGCTTCATAGGTCCCCACCCCGGCGCACAGCACAATCAGCCCCAGGTTGGCCACCGTGGAATACGCCAGCACGCGCTTGGCATCGCTCTCGCTCACCGCAATGAATGAACCGATCAAAAAGGTCACCGCGCCCACCAGGGCCAGCGCCATCCCCGCCAGCGTGGACTCGAAAACCGACGCAAAGCGCAGGATGATATAGACGCCCGCCTTGACCATGGTGCTGGAGTGCAGCAGCGCCGAAACCGGCGTGGGCGCCACCATGGCACCCAGGAGCCATGAGGAAAACGGAAGCTGCGCCGACTTGGTCAGGCCCGCAATCGAGATCAACACCACGGAAAGGAACAATGCCGCCTGGCCCCCATGCATCAACTGATCCAGCTCAATGACGCCAGCACTGCAGACCGCATAGGCAATCCCGGCAGCAAACGCAAGCCCGCCGATCAGGTTCATCTCCAAGGCGCGCAAGGCATTGCGCCGGGCGACATCCGTGCGGGTGTATCCGATCAGCAGGAACGAACACAGCGTGGTCACTTCCCATGCAACATACAGCCAGGTGAGGTTGTTGGAAAACACCACGCCGAACATCGCCGAAAGAAAAACAAACAACAGCGCCGCAAAGGCATGCCGGTTGTCCTTCACTTCGGGATGGTGGCGTTCATGGTAGCCGCGCATGTAGCCGGCGGCGTACATGCAGATTAGACCACCGATAATGCCGATGATCAGCGTCATCAGGATGGAAAGCTTGTCAACAAACAGGTTGTGCCGCGCCAGGACCGGATGGCGCAGCTCCACCCAGAGCATGACCGCCGTCTGGGCGATGGCCAGCAGGGTGATCAGCACCCGGCGGTTGCGGACACCGACATACAACAGGTAGGCGCCCAGCGCACCTTCAATCCAGGGCAGGAGCGCTTCGATGCGCGCGGAATGCGCGATAAAATAGCACACGCCGCTATGATACGTGCCCACAAAAAGCACCCCGGACAAGACCGCGATCGCCACGGCGAAGATATGGATAAGCGCCCGATGCAGTTGCGGCTGCCGGCAGACAAAGACGGCCGCAGCGGCTATAAGCGGAACCACGATAAGCAGACTGATCAAGACCACCTCTCACCCCTTTTCCTGCTCAAACAAAAGAGTATATGTTAATTTTTGATCCGCCATTGCGCAAGGAATTATTGTTTTTTTGTTGGCATGCCGGCCAAAAAGAAATCACTCCGAAAATTTGCCCGCCAGCGTCCCTCAGGGACGCAGAAGCCGGATATGAATGCCAAGGGGCGCCCGCCAAGCCCGGCGGAACCAACCGCACCAAAAAATCCGCCATTAAAACAGAAGCTGCCCGCCCGCGCCGCTGCCGGCCGGGGGCTTGAGGCCGAAGCGCTCATAGCACAGCGCCGTGGCCATGCGGCCCTTGGAGGTGCGCTTGAGGTAGCCCTCCTGGATGAGGTAGGGCTCGTAAACCTCCTCGATGGTATCGGCCTCCTCGCTGACCGACACCGCCAGCGAGTTCAGGCCCACCGGTCCGCCGCCAAACTTATGGACGATGGTCTCCAGGATACACTTGTCCATCTCGTCGAGACCGTGCTGGTCGATGTCGAGCATGTCCAGCGCCTTGTCGGCGACCGCCCGGGTCACGCAATTGCCGGCCTTGACCTGCGCATAGTCGCGCACACGGCGCAGCAGGTTGTTGGCGATGCGCGCGGTGCCGCGCGAACGCGCCGCGATCTCCCGCATGCCGGCCTCCTCCACCGCCACGTTCAGGATGTTCGCGGAGCGCGTGACAATCGACTGAAGATCGTCCACGGAATAGAAGTTCAGGCGGTTGGTGATGCCGAAGCGCGAGCGCAGCGGCGAGGAGATCAGGCCGCTGCGCGTCGTGGCGCCGATCAGCGTGAAGCGCGGCAGGTCCAGCCGGATGGAGCGGGCGCTGGGACCCTGGTCAATGATGATATCAATGGAAAAATCCTCCATGGCGGAGTAGAGATATTCCTCCACGGATTTCTGGATGCGGTGGATCTCGTCGATAAAGAGGATGTCGCCTTTTTCCAGGCTGGTGAGCAGGCCGGCCAGGTCCGCGGGCTTGGAGATCACCGGCCCGGAGGTCGCCTTGATATTCACGCCCATGGCATTGGCCAGGATATAGGCCAGCGTGGTTTTGCCAAGGCCCGGCGGGCCGGAAAGCATCACATGGTCCAGCACATCATTGCGCTGCCTGGCCGCCTCGACCGCCAGCTCCAGCCGTTCACGCACCCTGGTCTGGCCGACAAAATCACGGAAATGTTTGGGACGCAGGCCCAGATCCAGTTCCGGATCCGGCCTGTTCAGGGCATTCACCGCATGTTCATGGTTCGCCATGGCTTACATCCATCAACCGGCCAATGCCTTGCGGACAATGGCCTCGACCGTCCATTCCTTGTCACCTGTTTTTTTGATGGCCTCCATGGCCATCTTGCGGGCGGTGTCCTGCGTGTGGCCCAGCGCCACCAGCGCCAGGACCGCATCGCGCAGGCGGGTATCCCCTGAACCGGCATCCGCACCCGCCACAGCATCCAGCGCATCCGCAACACCGATCTTGTCCTTGAGCTCCACGACCATGCGCTCGGCAGTCTTGCGGCCGATGCCGGAAATGGAGCTCAGCCGCTTGACATCGTTATCCAGCACCGCGCGCCGGATCTCGCGCACGCTCAGCCCGCTGAGCACGCTCATGGCCAGCTTGGGACCCACGCCGGAAATGCCCAGCAACTGGGTGAACATGCGGCGCTCATCCTCGGAGACAAAGCCAAAAAGCTGGTGCGCGTCCTCGCGCAGGTGGTCATAAACGAGGATGCGGCACGCCGCAGCCACGGGCGGCAGGCGGTCATAGCACGTCAGGGGGATGAACACCTCATAGCCGACCCCGCCCACATTGAGCACCGCGCGCGCCGGCTGTTTTTCGACCAGCACCCCTTCGAGGAACGTGATCATCTCCGGACTCCTTTTTCCACCTAAACCGGTTCATGCTGCAGCTGGGCGTGGCCGGAGCGGTGGTTAAGGTGGCACACGGCCAGCGACAGCGCATCGCTGGCGTCCAGCGGCGGCGCCTCCGCCAGGGAGAGCATGCGCATGATCATCTGCCGCACCTGCTCCTTCTCCGCACCGCCAAAACCCACCACCGCCTGCTTGACCTTGCGGGGCGGATATTCATACACCGGCACATCGCGCAGGGCGCAGGCGGCGACGGCGACCCCGCGGGTCTGACCCAGCACAATGGCCGTACCGACATTCTTGAAAAAAAATCCGCCTTCAAGCGAGGCGGCCGACGGCTGCAGCCGGGTGATGACGTCGCTCAGCCCCTCGAAAAGCCGGCGCAGGCATTCGGAAACCGGCCGATCCGCCGCGGTGCGGATGGTCCCGTACTCCACCGAACTGAAGCGGCCGCCACGCAGCTCCACCACCCCGTATCCGGTTGACCGCAGGGAGGCGTCGATCCCCAACACCCGCACAGATTCATCCACGGGCCGCCCTCCCGCCGGTCGCCGGCTTGAAAAATCAGCCTTTTTCGAGTTCCGCCAGGACCGCCTCGTCCACATCCATGTTGGTGTACACATTCTGGACGTCGTCGTGGTCCTCGAGGTCGGAAACAAATTTCATGACACTTTCCGCCACGCTCTTGTCCGTCACCGGCACATAGAGCTGGGGCACCATGGAGATTTCGGAGCTCGACGCCTTGAAGCCCGCCTTCTCGAGCGCCTCCGCCACATTGGAGAACACGGAGGGCTCGGTCAGGATTTCAAACTGGTCGCCGTCCTTCTGCATGTCTTCCGCGCCCGCGTTGAGCGCCACTTCCATCAGCTTGTCCTCATCCACGCCTTCGGCCTCGACGATGATCTGACCCTTGCGGGTGAAGCCGCGGGAGACCGAACCCTGCCCGGCAAAACTGGAGCCGTGCTTGGTGAAGACATGGCGGACTTCCGCCGCCGCGCGGTTCTTGTTGTCCGTGAGCACGTTGACAATCATGGCCACGCCGCCGGCCGCGTACCCCTCATAGGTGATCTCCTCATAGATCACGCCGCCCAGCTCGCCAGTGCCCTTCTTGATGGCGCGGTCGACGTTGTCGCCGGGCATATTGACGCCCTTGGCCTTCTGGATCAGGTTGCGCAGCGATGCGTTGGTGCTCGGGTCGCCGCCGCCCTGCCTGGCGACCAGCATCAGCTCCTTGCTGATCTTGCTGAAAATCTTGCCGCGCTTGGCGTCCGCCGCGCCCTTTTTATGCTTGATGGTTGCCCATTTACTGTGACCACTCATGGATATTTTCCTCCTTGATCATCCAAATGTTGTGTTGTTCTTTTGTATCTTCACACTTTCACGGCTATGGTTTTACACCACCTTCGGGCATCTCGCAACCAATAAGCTCTTGTGATGTGCGATCCTCCAACTCCTGCATCCACCCCTCCGTAAAGCCAAACTCTTCCAGCGCAGCGCCCACCTGCCCGTATTCCTGCCGCGAAATGCGGCGGTTCCACGGCGCGCCCGCCGTGCCGGCGCGGTGCAGCGGCAGATACTGCGCCATCACACTGACCGGGATCTGCGTGCCCACATTCTCCGCCAGCCAGCGCAGATTATCCACCGCCTCCTGCGCGCGGCCGGGCAGGATCAGCAGCCGGCAGATGGTGCCCTGCCGCGCCACGCCCGCCGCATCCAGCTTCAGCGGCCCGGTCTGCCGCCACATCTCCCCGAGGGCCTCCCGCGCGGCATCCACATAATCCGCGGCCCCAGACCCCTCCTGCGCGGAAGCCGGCTCCGCATAGCGCAGATCCGTCAGGTAAACCTGCACCCAACCTTCCAGCTGCCGCAGCGTCTCCACCCGCTCATAGCCGCTGGTGTTATACACGATGGGCAGGGACACCCCCGCGGCCTTCACCTGCGCCACCGCCTCCGCAATGGCCGGCAGCCACGGCGTGGGGCTGACGAGATTCCAGTTGTGGCAGCCCGCCGCGGCCAGGTCCTGCAACATCCCCGCCAGCCGGCCGGTCGAATACGTTTCGCCGCGGCCTTCCTGGCTCCATGGAAAATTCTGGCAGTAGATACAGCCCAGCGTGCAGCGGCTGAAAAACACCGTGCCGGAACCGCGTGTGCCGGAGACCGGCGGCTCCTCGCCGAAATGCGGCGCATACCGGAAAATTTCCGGCACCGCACCAGCGCGGCAAAAGCCGCGTTGCCCCTGCCGGCGGTTGACGCCACAGCAACGGGGACATAACATGCACCGATCCCATGCCTCAGCCAACATTGTCCCCACCATCATCCGGATGCCGGATTTATTCCTCGTCCTCGTCCGGCTTGCGCTCCTTGGCCGCCGCCGCAATGACCTTCTGCGCCACATTGCTTGGCACCACGTCATAGCGGGCAAATTCCATTTCGAACGAACCCTGGCCGCCGGTCATGCTTCGCAGTTCCGCCGCATAGCGGAAGAGCTCGGCCTGCGGCACCTCGGTCGTCAGGATCTGGATGCCCTCGCCGGCCTCCATGCCCAGCATGCGGCCGCGCCGGTGATTCAAATCCCCCGTAATATCCCCCATGAAATGCTCGGGGATCGTGATCTTCACCGTCATGATCGGCTCCAGCAGCACGGGCTTGGCCTTGGCCATCGCATCCCGCAGCGCGCGCAGGGCCGCGATCTTGAAGGCGATTTCCGACGAATCCACATCGTGGTACGAGCCGTCGTACACCGTGGACTTGATGTCGGTGACCGGAAAACCCGCCAGCGGCCCGGCCAGCATGCCCTCGACCACGCCTTTCTGCACCGCGGGCACGAAATTATGGGGGATCGATCCGCCCACGAGGGCGTTCTCGAACCACTCCGGATCATCCGCCGGCTTGTGCGCCACGCGCAGGTACACCTCGCCGTACTGGCCGCGGCCGCCCGACTGCTTCTTGTGCTTGTAGTGACCGTCGCCCTTGGCGGTGACGGTCTCACGGTAGGGCACCTTGGGCGTGCTCAGCACCACCTCGACGTTGCTTCGGCTCTTCATCATGGCCACGGCCACGTCGATATGTACGTCCCCCAGCCCCTGCAGCACCATCTCCTTGGTCTCGCGGTTGTGGTCCACGCTCAGCGTCGGGTCCTCCTCGCACACGCGGGCCAGCGCCGTGCCGATCTTGTCCTCGTCCACCTGCGTCTTGGCCGTCACCGCCTGGAACATGACCGGCTTCGGGAAGGTGATCGGCGCGCACCTGGCCGTCTGCCCATTGGACGCCAGCGTGTCGCTGATGGCGGTGAACTTGAGCTTGGCGATGGCCACGATGTCCCCCGCCGTCGCCTTGGCCACGGTTTCCGTCTTGCGGCCGTTGAGCACCAGCAGGTCGCCGATGCGCTCCTTCTGGCCTTTGGAGATGTTCATCACTTCCGAGTTGGCCGAGAGCGTGCCGCCCAGCACCCGCACAAAGGTCAGGTGCCCGACAAACCGGTCATTGACCGTGCGCCAGACAAAGCCGCAGAACGGCGCCTCCGGCGCAGGGTTGATCGGCTTGCCGTCCTCGCTCTTCGACGGCTTGTCCACCGGCGACGGGAAGAGCCGCACAATGCCGTCCATCAATTCCGTGAGCCCCATAGCCTTGAGCGGCAGGGCCACAAAGACCGGGACCAGCTTGCCAGCCAGCACCGCGGCGTGAAGGCCGGTGGAAAACTCTTCCGGTGAAAGCGCTTCGCCGCCTAGGAATTTTTCGGTCAGCGCATCGCTGGTTTCCGCAGCCAGTTCCACCAGCTTGTTCTTGATCTCGTCGATCTGCGCCGCCATGGGCCCGCCGTCCTTGGCCGCCAGCACATCCACCACGCCGCTCCTGTCGGCCAGCGGCAGCAGCACCGGCACGCAGCCGGTGCCGAACGCGCTCTGCACGGCTTCCAGCGTGCGCTCAAAGCTGGCGTTTTCACGGTCCAGCCCGGTGATGAGGATGCCGCGCGACAGCGACTCGGCCACGCAACGCTGCCACGCCCGGCGCGTGCCCACCTGCACGCCGGCCACCGCGTCCACCGTGATCAGGGCCGACTCCACGGCATGCGAGGCGGAAATCATCTGGCCGAAGAAATCCTGGTAGCCGGGGGTGTCCACAAAAACCAGCTCATTGGACTGGCCGGCGGCGTTCTTGTAGACGCCGGAAAAGGGTTTGGAGAAAAGGGTGATCTTGCGGCTTTTTTCCTCGTCGGTATAGTCGGCCATGCTTGAGCCGGCCGTCACGGAGCCGAGGCGGTCATTCACCCCGAACTTGAACAGCAGCGCGTCAATCAGTGTTGTTTTGCCGCTGCCGGTGTGACCCATCACGGCGAAGTTCCTGATATTGGCAACATTCACATCTTTCATGATCCACAACTCCTGTTTTTAAAGCTGTTTACCGGAAAGCACCCAACTATGCAAATTAGCTGGAACCTAACGAAAACAGCACAAGGTGTCCATAATAAAACCCGCGGAAGCCCGGTTATTGTTCAGTTTTTCGGATTCGGCCGCCTGATGCCAGAGATTTTCCCGCAACACCGCAAAGTCCGCCAAGTATTGTGATCACATGGGCAGGATTTACCCTGCCCGTGCCATCCGGCGTATGATCCGTGGTTTCTCCGCCTGTCGCCATCCGGCCTTTTTGCCGTTGACTGTCCATGCCAGATGCCTATTGTATAGTTCCGTATGCACACCCATGATCTCAGCAAATGGCAGCATGACCATCGCTTCGCCGTGGTGGACCGGGGCAACGAGCGACGGACCGCGATGGTCGTCTGGCTGACCGCCATCACCATGGTCGTGGAGATCGTCGCCGGCACCTTCTACGGCTCCATGGCCCTGCTCGCCGACGGGTGGCACATGGGCACCCACGTGGCCGCGCTGGCGCTCTCGGTGCTGGCCTACCGGCATGCGCGCCGCCATGCGGACGACAGGCGCTACACATTCGGCACCGGCAAGGTCGGGGTCCTGGGCGGCTACACCAGCGCGGTGGCGCTAGCCCTGGTCGCCGTGCTGATGGGCGCCGAATCGACACAACGGCTCGTTCATCCCCAAACAATCCGGTTCAACCAGGCTATCCTGGTCGCCGTCGTCGGCCTGCTCGTGAACCTGCTCAGCGCGCTGCTCCTGCGCGGGGACCATGACCATGAAGGCGGCGGGCATGCGGAAGCGCCGCACAGCCATGACCACAACTTCAGGGCCGCCTACCTCCATGTGCTGGCGGATGCCCTCACCTCGGTCCTGGCGATTGCCGCCCTGCTGTCGGCCAAGTATCTCGGCTACATCTGGATGGATCCCGTCATGGGCATGGTCGGCGGCGTCCTGATCGCATGGTGGTCCTTCGGACTCCTGCGCGACACCAGCCGAATCCTGCTGGACAGCGCCATGGATCCGGAGGTGCTCGCCTCCATCCGATCCGTCATCGAGTCCAACACGGGTGACAAAGTCTCCGACCTCCACCTGTGGAAAGTCGGGCCCGACACCTTTGCGGCCATTGTTTCCGTAGTCACCCAGCATCCCAAACCGCCGGACCATTACAAGGCGCTGCTGGCCGGCCATGAGGAGCTGGCGCACATCACCGTGGAAGTCCATCAATGCCCGGATGAAACCTGCGGGCCTCCGCAGTCCGGCAACGTTGGATGAAAAAGGAATGAAAAAAGCAATTTTCATAGTTCTGCTGACGCTCGGCACATATGCCCAAGCTTCCGAGTGGTATGAAACCCTCCGCCCGGGAATTACTCGCCCGGAAGTCCTAAACATGGCAGGCCCCCCATCCGGATCGAGCGGGAACATCGACCGTTACACGCGCGCTCAGGGGTATCTGGAACTGCGTTATCAAACAAACATCCTGCAAACATGTACTTACTACAACACCCCCGACGGAGCTGTAGCGTGGGGTATTTACGAAACATTTGGAGATGGTCTGGATCAACACCAAGTCAAACAACGTAGAAACTATCTTAGCGCCCGCAATTTTCAATGGCTACCGCCTTTCCATGGGCAATCGATCTATACCCATAAATACAAAGGCACATGCTACCAAGTGGACGGCGCTTTTATCGTCATTGAACCCATAATCACCCTTGGTGGTGGATCGGGATGGTTCACCAACTTGACGGCCAGAGTCCTTCTTGTGAAACCCGATGGTTCAGAGGAGTGCCTTTACCGAGCCATCGACAACTGGCAAAACCTAAAGCCCCCACAACTCAAGGAACGCAGACTCGAGGAAAGAATGAAAACGCTAATATCCATGACGAACGGCATAGCCGGAGAACGGATATTGACCGCGCTGGGAGAACCCGATTCCCACATGGGGTCTGGAATGGATTACAGGCTTTTTTATCTCAGGAATTCCCTGGCAAGTGTGTGTGCCAGTTGCAGTCAACCATTCATAAAATTCAGGCGTCCAGGTCAGGATACGGTGACTTTCGATCAGTGGAAATCAATCACCCAAAACACTCCGCCGAACGTCCAACCTTCAGCGGATTCGAAACGATGATTTGCGCGATTGAGAACTACTTATGAGAAAAGAATATGATTTTACCGGGTCGATCCGCTATCCTTACGCCAAACACTTCCACAGGCAAGGCGCCATGCGGATTGAAAACAATGGCATGGATAAAGACCGGATAATTGCCAATGGCCGGACGGCTTTGCTGAAGGATGCAGGCACTCAGAAGAAAATCGGCGACGCGATGCGGGAGATCAGGATGCGATACGAGCAGGAAATGAAAGGCAGGACCCTGATCGCCCGGATCAATCTATGGTTCCAGATGCGGAAGGAGCTGCGGGCAGCGGCAGAGCGGATCGCACCGTCGCGTGGATGCTATCTCAAGAAATGACGATGAAAATTTTGACGACAATTTTGGCCGCCGTCCTCATCTGCGGATGCGCATCAACGCCGCAGGGGGGCCGCGAGTTGCCGCCGGAAATCATACAGGCCAGCGAGCGGATCGCGAGCTTCCATGAAAACCCCTCGCCGCAGGCATTCAACGCGATCATCGCCTCGCATGCGAAGACCCTGCGCTGGTGCAAGCGGAACGGCAAACCCGGCGACGCCGAGCACACCGCGCGGCTCTTCCAGGTCTTCGCGTCCTTCGCATCGAAGCAATACGGATACAACGGGTCGCCCTATCCGGAAGCGGTCATGAACCAGGTCGTCGAGTCGGTCCTCGCCATGAAGGTGGCGTCCCCCGACGACCTTGACGTGCTGTGGGCGGCGTTTTTCGCGACCGGCGACAGCCAGCATCTCGACCGGCTGGCGGATGCGGCCGTTTCTTCCAGCAATGCATTGATTACCGATGCCGCCAAGTGGTCGTTGAACAGCAATTACCGGCAGCACCCGGCGGTGACGCAGTACTTTGACCAGCGGCCGGAAAAGAAAAACGCGATCATATACACCCAGCAGGACCCGCCAACAGAAGAGACCGACGACGATGACCTTGACCGTTGATGCAAAGAGTTTTAACTACGAAACACCCCGCGGCGCCCGAGAGCTATGCGAGGTGCAACGCGAAAAGCGCGAAAAAAGACAGAAGCCGGGCAAAGGAAGAATGAAGATATCCATGACCGCAGCAGCACTCCTGACGCTCTGTGCAGCCGGAGCCTTTGCGGCAACAACCCCATCTGCGGAGGACGCCATGAAAACGGCAACCGCGTTCCGGATCGAGCAGAGAACCACGGAGCCATTGATGATCTCCGACCGTCCCCATGAGGATTACCAGCTTAGCTACCCGAATGTGATCCGGGACGGCAAGGTCTGGCACATGTGGTATGAAGCCTATGACCACAACTACAAGACCGATGCCGATGGCTACCTGTGCTACGCCCGCTCCGCAGACGGCGTGAAATGGGAGAAGCCCAACCTCGGGCTGGTCGCGTACAACGGGACACGGGAAAACAACATCGTGATTGCCGGCCCGCCGATCGGCGGCGTCCACGGCCACACCGTGTTCATGGACCCGACGGCACTCGCGGCGGAGCGGTTCAAGCTAGTGTTCACCAAGTGGACCAACCAGGAATGGCAGGTTTACGGCGGGACCAGTGCTGACGGCATCCGCTGGAGCCTCACAGACAAGCCGCTGCTGGCCCGCAACTCCGATACCCAGACGGTGTGCTACCGCGACCGTGATGTCTACCGGCTGTATGTGCGCATGTGGAGCAAAGGGTTGTTCAAGGGACAGCGCATGGTCGGATACACCGAATCAAGGACGTTTGGCGGTTTCCCCGACCCCGTCATGATCCTTTCACCCGACGAAAATGATCCAGCGGATTGGAACTTCTACAATTCGGCGGCAACCCGGCTGAAGGATTCGGTCTACGTGATGTTCCCCAGCGTGTACCACGCGAAGACCGGGATCGTCATCCCGCACATGGCACTGAGCGCCGATGGCCGCTCGTGGGCGCGGATGGATCGGGAACCGAAACTTCCCCTGGGCCGCGTGTTCGACAACAAGAGCATCTATGTGGGACCGGGGGCGGTGCCGGGTGACAAGCCCGACACCTGGTGGATGTATTATTCGGGATACACCAGCGGCCACGATGACAAACACGAAGCATTGATCCAACACAAGGGTGGCATCGGCCGTTTCCTGCTGGTGCTGGAGAATCCGGATGATTTTCCGCAAGGGAAGAAAAAATAGAATCAATTCAATGCATCAGCGTCTCCGTGGTTACTCTTTCCGCTCCCTTTTCGCACCTTTTGCGTGTTTCGTGGTTAAAGCTTTTCCGTCTTTCATCCATGTTATCCGTCTTATCCGTGGAAAATCTCCTACATGAACCCTGCCATGCCCGCCAACGCTCTGAGCGAAGACTGTGCGATTTGCAGGTAATTTTTTCTGAATATTGTCTCCTGTCTTCTGACTCCCTCTCCTTCACATCTGCCTTGCTCGGCGCGAAATCTCATGCCATCATGTCTCAAAAGCAGGAGGTGCGCCATGGCAAAAAAAAAGATCATCATCGTGCTGGGCAGCCCGCGCAAGAAAGGCAACAGCGCGGCATTGGCGGAACAGGTGGCGGCGGGGGCTAAGGCCGGCGGGGCAAAAGTCAAAATCTTCAATCTCCATGACATGAAGATATCCCCCTGCACCGCTTGCGACGCATGCCAGCGCGACACGGCCAGGGACTGCGTTATCAAGGACCCGATGAAGCGGCTGTATCCGGAACTGCGGCGCGCCGACGCGCTGGTGATCGCCAGCCCGATCTACTGGTTCACCATGTCGGCGCAGACCAAGCTCTTCATGGACCGGTGCTACGCGCTGGGTGGGCCCGGCGGCCACGCGCTCAAAGGCAAGAAAATCGGCATCCTGCTCACCTACGCGGACGCCGATCCATTCAGCTCCGGCGCGGTCAACGCCCTGCGCACCTTCCAGGACGGCTTCAGCTACATCGGCGCCGACATTGCCGGAATGGTGTACGGGAGCGCCGGGAAAGCCGGGGAAATACGGCAAAACAAAGCATTGTTGAAACAGGCATATGAACTGGGTGAAAAACTCAGCGCTGAATAAAGGAGAACCGCATGAACACGTTTGAGGGACTTGGATCCGGGATGACCGGGCTGCCGCTGCTGTCCAAAGTGCGCACACGTTCCGTCTGCGCGGAGAACCCCACGGGCGAAAAAGGCAAAGGAGGCATGGCCATCCCCAACCCGGCCGACCCCGGCCTGCCGCATTCCGCCGCGGCCAGCAACCTCGGGCAGGGATGGAAGGTCCGGCCGTTCCTGAAACCCCTGGCCGGGCAGACCGTGACGCTGATGGATGTGGACGGGCCGGGCATCATCCAGCACATCTGGATGGCCACCGAGGAAAAATTCTTCCGCAACGGGCGGGGCTGCATCCTGCGTTTCTACTGGGACAACGAGGAGACGCCGTCCATCGAAGCGCCTATGACCGACTTTTTCGCGGTCGGCCATGATGAATTCGCGCCCGTCAACTCCCTGGCCGTGGTGGTCAACCCCACGTCCGCGCTGAACTGCTACTGGCCCATGCCGTTCCGCAAGCATTGCCGGATCACGTTCACGAACGAATCGCCGAAGGACCTGACCCTGCTGGCCTACCAGATCACCTATGCCGAGACGGAGATCCCTGAAAACGCCGGGTACTTCCATGCCCAGTGGCGGCGCGCGGTGACCGACCGCGCGAACCCGGACTACACCATCCTCGACAAGGTCCGCGGGCAGGGCCGTTATGTGGGGACCTTCCTAGCGTGGACGCAGCTGTGCAGCGGCTGGTTCGGCGAAGGCGAGATCAAATTCTTCATGGACGGCGACAAGGATTTCCCCACCATCTGCGGCACGGGAACCGAGGACTACTTCTGCGGCAGCTACGGCTTCCCGGACGTGTTCAGCACGCCGTATGCGGGCAACACGCTCAAACAGCCGGCCGTGGCCAACGGCCCGCCCAAGTGGAGCCTGTACCGCTGGCACATCCCGGATCCGATCTGCTTCCAGAAGGACCTGCGCGTGACCATCCAGGCCCTCGGCTGGTGGCCGGGTGCCAAATACCAGCCGCTGGCGGAGGATATCGCCTCGGTCGCCTACTGGTACCAGCAGGAGCCGCATGTCAAATTCCCTGCATTCCCGCCGGTTGAACAACGCTGGCCGAGGTGACCCCATGACCACTGTCCCGCAAAACATCCTGGACACCTTTGTCGCGGCCTGCCGCCAGGCCGCACAGCACGGCCTGATGAAATGCAGCAGCGGCAACATGTCCTGGCGCATTGACGACCGGCGCATGCTCGTGAGCACATCGCGGAGCTGGCTGGGCCGGCTGACCACCGACGATGTCGCCATCTGCGCCATGGATGACGGGCGCGTGCTGAACAGCAAGCGGGCCAGCGTCGAGACGGGCTTCCACCTGGGCATCCTGAAGGCACGGCCAGACATCAACGTGGTGCTGCACTACCAGACCTCCTGCGCCACCGCGCTGGCGTGCCGGAACACGGACAACATCAACTTCTTCGTGATTCCCGAGATCCCGTTCTACATCGGGCCGGTGGCGCGCATCCCCTACTTCCCGCCGGGCTCCAAGGAGCTGGCGGACGCCGTGATCCGGGCCATGCGCAGCCATGACCTGCTCATCATGGGCAACCATGGGCAGGTCACGGTGGCAAAGGATTTTGACCATGCCATCCAGAACGCGGAGTTCTTTGAGCTGGCCTGTGACGTGATCCTGCGCTGCGGCGACAAGGTGATTCCGCTGCCGGAAGCGGAGGCCAACGCACTGCTTGCATCAAGACAGGCAGCCAACGCAAAGGTGTGAAGGCGGAGAGGCTGCAGGCTATCAGACAGCCCCATCATGGAATGCTGCTGATCCTGACATTCCTGACATTCACGTTGACGGCTTGCTTTTCTTGAAATACCATTCATTCAACTAAGAAATCCGTGCGGGTACTTAATCAAGTCTGTGTGGATAATGTGGTTGGAAATCTGAAAAATGTCCATGCCTATGTCATTCAGCATGCGCCGTGCGACCACAGCGACCGGCCTGTTCATAGTAGTCTTCGCCCTTCTAGGTTTCTTTGGTCCTGTGGCTTACTTCGGATGGTGGGGACTCTGCGGCGGTCATGAATGGGAAATCCAACACCGCATTAAGAAACTGATCACGGCTTCCCCCCGGCAAGAGGCAGTCACCACCCTTGCCAACATGGACTATCGCCTGTATTGCACCGGCGGAATTTTTGATCCTGTTGTGCCAGGATTTGGACCCCCGCAAAAGGCATATCGAAAAATCTTCGGTTATCGCGGATTCACAACATTTGAGGGTGAATCCTTGCCGGAAGACCAACGCCGACTCAACAACCAGGCGTTTGAACATATGGCCGAGTTCAACAAGATCGTGTATGCTGCAGTCGAAAAACACTATCCGGATTGGCACACGAAATACAAAGAACAGGACTAGCACCGATGAAGAAATTCCTGCGCACACTCGGCCTTTTCGTCCTCCTGGCCATTGGAGGAATCGCCATTGTGATCATGATTGCAGGCAGGGATATTCCGCCTCCTGACACCTCGGACCTCATACCGGAAAAGATAGAGTTAGCCCCAGAACAAAACGCCTACACCTACTTTGTTTCAGCCACAAACCAGCTCTACTGGCCAACGAACGACTCTGTTGTGTATGACTATCTGGACGGAAAACTAGTTGATGAGGGTATGATTCAGGAAATCCTCTCCCGCAACACGAACATGCTCGACACCATTGAAAGAGGATTGGCGCGTAAACGGTGTTGCACGCCGGAAATAATCGGCTTCGGCGCTCTGCTACCTATGTCTTATCTTAGTTCTTGGCGAAAAACGGGTAGAGTCATGGCGCTCAAATCCAGACATGAACGTCTTACAGGAAACCATGCGGACGCAACCGACACATGTATTTCACTGCTACAATTCAGCAATATGATCCAGAGTGACGCAGAAAGTCTTGTCAATTACCTTATGGGGGTCGCCATACTACGATTCGGCCTGATGCAAGCGCAAGACCTCGCATACGACAAAGACACGCATGCTGAGGATCTGAGACGATTATCAAAAGCTCTAACCGCCTTGGGGCCATTTGATCGCGGACTGATCCGTGCAACAAAAGTAGAGTACAGATGCGACGCAAAGATCATTGATCAATTACAAGACGGAAAGTTGAGCATGAATGATCCGTATGCCTTTGGCGGCGAAAAAACAATGCCTGTATCAAAATACCGACGGATTCAGGTTTTTTTATTGCAGCCAAACAAAACCAAACTTGCTTTTGCGAATTTCTATCGAAATACAATCAAAAACACATCCCTGCCTTATGCGGACATGAACCATTGCGATGTAAAGGAGGCTCTACACCTAGAAATAACCTGCAACAAACGCATTCCCCAATTAAACGCAACAGGCAAATGGATGTTTTACACCTTGATTCCTGCCGTCAGCAGAGTTCTCGATCGAAAATGCGAAGATGAATGCGTTGTTGCAGCCACGCGGATCCTTGTCGCCTGCAATGCCTACCGGAAGGAAGAAGGCAAATTACCTGCGGACCTGCAAGCGCTTGTACCGAAGTATCTACCGGCCATCCCCACGGACCCCTATGACGGGAAACCCTTCCGATACGTGCCAGCCAAGGCCATTGTCTATTCCGTCGGCAAAGATCTGAAAGATTCGGGCGGGTCATCCAAAGTTCCCGAGGTGAACAAGGCAGACAGCCCCGCCAAAAGACTGTGGGAAGCCGAGGATGTTGTGTTCGGGATCAACGGGCGAATCGAGTAACTTCCTAAAACCCATATGGCATGAAGTGTTTCCATTCAATCTTAGTGGTGCCGGCATGCGTGATCCTGACCGCATGTGCCACGCCTGCGCTGTGGGAAGCCACGGACCCCCACGAGTTGCTGCCGATCCCCAAAAGCAAGGTCACAGAAGCGGAGCTGAAGGCCAAAGGGCTGACGTACGAAATAGACAACGAGCAGAACTTGTTTTACGTTGAAAAGACCCGGCTCCAGAAAACCAAGGACTATGCGCTCAGGACAGTGGGGACGCCGGTGGCTTTTGTAGTGGATGCTGGACTGGTCGCCGCCGTGGCGGGGGCGGTGGTGGGTTTCATCGTCTACGTGGCCCCCTACACAGGCACTTGCGGCTGGGATTCAGCCCCTCAAAGCTATGACCGGAAAACGCGTGATTCGTTCCGGGACACGATGGACACCATCCGGAGAGAAGACAAGTAAAGACAGCCACTGAAATGCAACCAGCATGCGCTTCCCCCTGCCAACCGACAGGGCCAAAACCCGCGCTTGCCCGCCAGACTGTGGATATGCTATTCGTAATGCGCAATTGACGCGAACCCAAAGGAGCATGACATGACCCATGAAGAAGCCGTCCGCGTGCTGGCGCAGCACGGACAATCGCACCTGCTGGCGTTCTGGCCCCAGCTCACCCCGGCGCAGCAAACCCAGCTGCTGGCGCAGGTCGCCACGCTGAATTTCGAGAGCATCGACCGCATGCAGGCGATGCTGCAGTCACGCAACCAGCCGGCCACACCCGCGGTGTTCGAACCCGCGCCGGTGGTCGTCATGGACGATGCCGAACGCCAGCGCATGGCCGCACAGGGCGAGGCGGTGCTGCGTGCGGGCAAGGCGGGCGTGATCCTCGTAGCCGGCGGGCAGGGCTCGCGGCTGGGCTACGAAGGGCCCAAAGGCTGCTACACCATCGGCGCGCTTTCCAAGGATCCGCTCTTCGCGATCCATGCGGGCAAAATCGCGGGGCTGGAGCGCAAATACAACACGGCCATCCCCCTGTACATCATGACCAGCACGGCCAACGACGCCGAAACACGGTCATTCTTCCAGCAGCACGGCTATTTCGGGCTCAACAGCAGCCGGGTGCATTTCTTCATCCAGGGCATGTGGCCCGCGCTGACGGAGGACGGCAAGATCATCCTCGACGAGCCGGGCCGGATTTTTGTCAGCCCGGACGGGCATGGCGGCATCCTCGCGGCGCTGAAGGACACGGGAATGCTGGCGGACATGGAGAAGCGCGGCCTCACGACCCTCTTCTATTTCCAGGTGGACAATCCGCTGGTGGAGGTCGCGGACCCGGCGTTCATCGGACTGCACGCGGCCCGGCAGGCGGAGATCTCCGTGAAAGTCTGCGCCAAGCGCGACGCGCAGGAAGGGCTGGGCGTGGTCACCCAAAGCAACGGGCGCTGCGCGGTGGTGGAGTACACCGAACTCACGCAGGCCCAGAAGACCGAAACCGGGCCGGACGGCCACCTGAAATTCCTTTACGGCAGCGTGGCGATCCACATATTCGACTTCGCGTTCCTCAAGAAGGAGGCGGGCCGCCCCCTGCCCCTGCATATCGCGCACAAGAAGGTCCCCTGCTGCGACGCGCAGGGCAAGCTGGTGAAACCGGAAAAACCGAATGCATTCAAATTTGAAAAGTTCGTCTTCGACGTGCTGCCCGACGCCATGCGGGTGGTGAACCTGGTGTTCGACCGCGCGGATGAATTCTCGCCGGTGAAGAATGCCACGGGCGCGGACTCGCCGGAAACCGTGCAGCGCGACATGACGCGCAAATTCGCGCGCTGGCTGGAGCAATGCGGCGTGACGATGCCGCGCGACCCGGCGGGGGAACCGTGCCACCGGATCGAGATCAGCCCGGCCTTTGCGGTGGATGTTGCGGAACTGCGGGCACGGCTGAAGCCCGGCATGGCGGAGGCCGGCGACCTATGGCTTCACTGATGCCTTCGGCGCCACGACCACACGTATGCCGATATTGTCGTAGCGGGTGTCAGGCAGGTCAAAGCCCTCGAAATCCACACGCAGCGTCTTCTCGGGATCAAAGTCCCAGCTGCCGCCGCGGCGCACGCGGTATTTATGGGTTTCATCCGACCAGTCCTGGCACCACTCCCAGACGTTGCCGGCCAGGCCGTAAATGCCCCACTCGTTGCAACCGCTGTCCCTGACCGGGCAGGCAACAATGAAGCCGTCGTCATATTTGCGCACGCCGTCGCCCGCGCCCTGCAGATGCTCGCGCGCCGCCAGGTCGGCAAAATTGCCGTAGCGCGGCGGCCAGTCATTGCCCCACGGATAGATGCGGCCATCCCCGCAACGGGCCGCGGTCTCCCATTCCTTCGAGGTCGCCAGCCGGAACTCGCAGTTCAGGGGGATGCTGCCGCTGTAGTTGCGGGTCAGCCACTTGACAAACGCCTCGGCATCATCCCAGGAGACATCGGCCACGGGCTGGTTGGGGCCGTCGAGCTGATAGCCTTCGCGCGACAGGGTCTTATGCTGCACACGGAAGCGGCAGAACTGGGCATTGGTGACCTCATATTTGCCGAACCAGAGATGCAGGGGATCCAGCCACACAAAATCCATGACCACGCCAAGGCCGATGTCCACCACCAGGGTTTTGACATCCTCCGCCGGCCGGGTGCCCGGCGCGACGCCCATGGCGGGCATCTCCGTGGAATCCGCCGCCGCCACGAGGTTGCTGGGCATCTCCATGGACACGACCTGCAACGCCAATGCCAGCGAGGCCTCGCCCGCATCCTTGTCCACCGCCCAATGCAACGGGGTCAGGCCCTTGTCGGTCTTCCTGGTGACATCCGCGCCGGCGGCAATCAGGAGCTGGATGACGCGTGCGGCATTCTTGGCGGCCGCCCAATGCAAGGGCGTGACGCCCTGCGGGGTGGCGGCATTGATATCCGCGCCATTCTGGATCAGCAGCCGCGCGGTTTCCAGGGAGTCCTTGTTGGCCGCCCAATGCAAGGGCGTGAACCCGCCCTCCGTGCGCGCATTGACATCCGCGCCATTGATCAGCAACTCCGCCGCGCAGGCGTAGGCATTGACCGCCGCGGCCAGATGCAGAGGGGTGATGCCATCACCGATCACCGCACGCGCCGCGCCGCCATCAGTCTCCTTCAGGATTTCGCGCACCCGGTCGGCGCGGTTGGAACGCACCGCGTCATGGATCTCCGCCGCACGCAAGGCGGGGCCGGCGATAAAAAAGGCCGCTGCGGCCATGAAAATGAAAAATATCCGACCGTTCATAGGTTGCTCCTGCACTGCACGCAAAAACATTACGCCAAACCGGCAGCGGTTTCAACCATGGTTTTCAGGAAAGAAGGCAGGACCGGAAGGGGGCGAGGAGGCTGGAGCTTAACTACGAAAAGCGCGAAACACACGAAAGGAAATCAACCTGATTGCCCGCTGGACACGATGCGGCGGGCCTGTTATTTTATCCGCCAAATTTAACAAGGAAAACCACTGGCGTCCCGCAGGGACGCAAAGGCTGAAGCGGTTTAGGCTATAGGCTGAAGGTCGGAGACGGAACTGCCCACTGATCACACAGATGGACACGGATAGAAGACGGATGCGCTTTAACCACAACAGGCGCGAAACATAAGGAAAAGCATGAACTACGCACCCCTGACCTGTGACGAAGTCAAATCCGTGATCAACGGCAAAAGCCGCGCCTCCCGCATCCCCGTCTTCATCCACATGTGGGTGCATGACGAAACCTTCGGACCCCGCCAGGAGGAGGTCCTGCAGATCCTGCGCAAATACCCCGCGGACATCCAGAAGATCTACCTCCGCATCCCCGATGTTTTCACCGCGCCCGCGGACGACCCCAGCTACCGCTGGCTGCCGTTTGACAAGCCCTCCAGCGAAAAGGCCTCCGGGATCGAGGAGCAGGTCGGGATCGACGACTGGAGCAAGCTGGATGAAGTGATCGCAAAATTCCCCAACCCGAACTACAAGAACCTGCTCGCCAACAACGTGGCGGCGGATGGCCGCTACCGGCTGGGCCACTGGTGGTTCGGGCTGTTCGAGCGGCACTGGTCGCTGCGCGGCATGACCAACGCGCTGATGGACTACTACACCAACCCCGACGAGGTCCACCGGCTGTTCCGCGCCCTGACGGATTTCTACAAGCGGCTGATCGAACGCATCGCGCTGGAAGCCAAGTGCGACGGGGTGTTCTTCTCCGACGACCTCGGCACCCAGACCTGCCCGTTCTTCTCACCGGATATTTTCAAGGAATTCTTCCTGCCCTACTACACGGAGCTGTTCACCAAGGCGCATGAACTGGGGCTGCACACCTGGCTGCACGCCTGCGGCAACATCAAGCCGTTCATCCCCGAGCTGATCGGCGCGGGGCTGGACGTCCTGCACCCCATCCAGAAATACACCATGGACGAGCGGGACATCGCGACGACCTTCGGCGGCAAGATCACCTTCTTCGCCGGGATGGACGTGCAGCAGACCATCCCCTGGGGCACGCCGGAGCAGGTGCGCGCGGAAGTGCGGCACCTGATCGACACCTACTGGCGGCCCGGCGAAGGCCGCTGCATGATCACGGCCGGCAACGGCATCAACCAGGACTGCACGACCGAAAGCCTGGAGGCCTTCTTCAACGAAGCCTTCACCTATGGCACGCAGCGCGCCAAGGCGAAGTAGCGGGCGCGGAAGATTCCTCAACCACGGATGAGACGGATCACACGGATGGACGGCCAAGCCTCCCGGCGGGGTTTACCCCGCAGGAGGCAAAAGGTTCGGCATTCGGAGACCGACCCCTACATTCCTGACGGCTCACTCGGAGAGTTCGCCCCACCCGTCGGAAAGTGAAGGCTCCGGGAAGGTAGGGCGAGACCTCCGGGCGAGCCGTGAAGATTCACCACGGATGAGGCGGATAACACGGATATAAGAGAGGCATCAGAAAATTCTTCCACCCTTTGCGCTCCTCCTTCATTTCCACCGGCCGTGGACGGCCGGGTCCAATAGCCCTTATTCCTTCGCCAGGTCGAAGGTGTCATCCGTCAGCACATTCAGCGCCTCCGGCGGCATCAGGCCGATCAGATTGAACACATCCATCACATCATTGGCGCCATTCAGGTTCTGGGTATAAACATAGGTCGGGACATAGTCCGGGCAGTAAAAAGTCTTGTGATGGCTCACACCCTTGAAGTTATATACCGGGTTGACCTCATCACGGATGCGGATCAGCAGGTTGCGCGTCCGGGGACTGTGTGACGGATGCTCCGCCTGATCCAGTCCAGCCAGCGGTGAAAGTCCCAGCGAGAGCATCTGCCGTCCCTCCGTCTGAAAAACCTTAATCGCTGCCAGCAGCATGGCATCGTGAATATCAGATGGTTTGGCCATATACCGCTCAATGTCCGCATTGTAACCAATCACATTGCCGTCTGCGTATTGCGGATTGAAAACCACCACCCCGACAAGCTCATCGTTACTCTTTGCAAAAAACTTGCGCACATCCGGTTCATCCACGGAAGGCAATGGCCGGAGCAATGTCGCCAATTCACGCTGGTTGATCTTTTTCTCCAACCATGAGCGGGACACCTCCTCCACCTGCGCATACGGAATTTCCGCATAGGTTGATTCGCAAACGGAAATACCGACCTTGATTGCCTTGTTTCGAGATGCCCGCAAATCGGCATACTTTTTCCCTGGCAAAGCCAAATCAAATTTGGTCAGGTCAATGATGGCTTCATCGCCCATGCGATTGAGATACCCACCATGCACCAACATGGCTTCGCCGGTCAGTCGGCTGAGTTGCACCCCAGTCGTTTGAAGTCCGCATTTCCGGCAATAGTCCACAAAAGCGGCGGCGGCCAGCCCATAGTCACTCTTCCGGCAGATCGGATCACCGATCATCACTGCATTGCGACCTTTGACCGCATAGGCGATATAACCGCGTTGATTTGGCAGAAAGAGCGCCTGCGTACCGTTGCTCAAGCTTGCATAGGCCATGCAGGTGTCGCCATATTTCCTGACCAACTCCAACCGCCGGATGGTGGTGTCATCATGCTGGACCTCAACGTCGGCAGTCAGCCGGGTTTCCAGATGTCGCTGGAAAAGGAACCGCAACCGCTCCGGCGTCATGGGCATAAGCGCATCCACCGCCGCATCACCAATTAAGCCTCGCAACGCGGTCTGATCAAAACGTGGCTCGTGGATGGTCATGTATGCCCGGTAAATGCCAATGCCGCGCTGGATCAGTCGCTCCGGGGATCGCAACTCTGTAGGCATCTCTGAAACCAGCGTGAAATAATCCACATTTAGCACGTTCCACATCGCGCAACTCATTTCACCAATCGCACTCGGTGCAGGATGTGTGATATGGAAGATGGTTTTCTCTGGCGGCTGTTTGTCGGCGGTGTGAAGGATCAGGCGGACCACATCGTCAAGGCAGATCAGGTTCTTTGGCACATCGCCAATCCCTGCCACCGCGAAGGGTGCTTTGCCCAGTTCGCGCATCTCCGCGTCCGTATATTTGTTCTTCAAAATCTCGTGGAGCCGCCAATAGGTTTTGAACACCCCGTAGGTCATCTTGTCGCTCTCCGCCTCGCCGGTCACGGAGTGGCCCATCAGGATGCCGAGCCGCAGGATGGTCCAGTCAAAGCCGCTCGCTGCCACCACGGATTCAGCGGCGTGTTTGCTCTCCTCGTAGGCGTTGAAGTAGGATCCGGCGGGCGGCAGCAGCTCCTCCTTCACCACGCCTTGCCGGTTGCCGCAGACATAGGCGGTGCTGACATGGTAATACTTGCCCAGCCGGGGCAACTGCCGACAGAACGCGACCAGGTTGCGGGTGCCGTCCAAATTCACACGGAAGGTTTGTTCGCGCAAGGCTTCGCGGAACTCGGTTTCGGCGGCAAAGTGGAAGCAGCAGTCAAAGCCCGGCGCCACCGCGTTGACATCGTCACCGGTCAATCCAAGACCGGGCTGTGTCACATCACCGGCCAGAACATGAAAGCGGGGATTGGCCACCAGCGCCGCCAGTTCCGGCCGCTGCGCCGCTGGTGTGTTCTTGCCCGCCCGTGCCAGCGCCCAGAGCTGGATATGCGGATACCGTTCAAGCAGTTCTTTGGCAAACGCCTTGCCCACAAACCCGGTCACCCCGGTCATCAACACCCGCTGGTAGTTCTTCATGCACTTTTCCCTGATTCGCAAAATGTAGATGAATTTTACCCCCCCCCATTGAATATCAATTAAAATAATAAAGAATTTTGCGGCGCGAGGTTCCTGCAAACCGCTAAAAACCGGTCGTGGACGACCGGCTCCATTGTGGACACGGCGGTCCCCACCGTTCAGCGGTTGCATAGCCCCCGCTGTACTCGACCCCGGTACAGCGGAACCTACGGGGCCGCTGTCTTCTGCCCCCGCTGTACTCGATGGTCCCCGCCATTTTCCTGCGCCGGTCGAGACAGACGGCTCACTCGGAGAGTTCGCCCCACCTGCCTGAGTTTTCAAATTCCAAGGGGTAGGGCGAGACCTCCGGGCGAGCCGTCTATCTCAAGCTTTTGCACCCTGTGACACAAGGTCACAGGAAGCCCCCGAATTCCGGTTGATGCCGGCGCGGAAACCAGATACTATCCGCCTATTCACCGCCGCCCATGGGCGCATGCGGCCGACTTTTGGAAAGGACGATTATGATACCACGTTACACGGACCCGGAAATGGGCGCGATCTGGGCGGATGAAAACAAGTTCCGCATCTGGCTGCAGATTGAGATCCTGGCCTGCGAAGCCCGGCAGAAGATGGGCGAAATCCCCGCCAAAGACCTGGCGCTGATCAAAAAGCGCGCCAGCTTCAACGTCAAGCGGATCGACGCGATTGAAGCGAAGGTGAACCACGACGTGATCGCGTTCCTCACCAATGTGGCGGAATATGTGGGGCCGGCCGCCCGGCACATCCACCGCGGCATGACCAGCTCGGACGTGCTCGACACCTGCCTTGCCGTGCAGATGGTGCAGGCGGCGGACATCCTGATCGAGGACGTGAAGGCGGTGCGCAAGGCCGCGGCCGCCAAGGCGCGCAAATACAAGTACACCCCCATGATCGGACGCTCCCACGGCATCCACGCCGAACCGATCACGTTCGGGCTGAAAATGGCGCTCATGTACGATGAATTCGGGCGGGCGCTCACCCGCCTGCAGGAAGCGCGCGCCACGATCGCGGTGGGGCAGCTTTCCGGCGCCGTGGGCACGCACGCGCACCTTGATCCCAAGGTGGAGCAATACGTGTGCCGCAAGCTGGGGCTGAAAGCAGCCGCCATCTCCACCCAGATCCTGCAGCGCGACCGGCATGCGCAGTACATGGCCGCGCTGGCGCTGGTGGGCGCATCGGTGGAGCGCTGGGCCCAGGAGTTCCGCCACCTGCAGCGCACGGAAGTGCATGAGATCGAGGAGTTCTTCGGCGCGGAGCAGAAAGGCTCCTCCGCCATGCCGCACAAGAAGAACCCGATCACCGGTGAGAAGCTCTGCGGACTGGCACGCATCCTGCGCGGCAACATGGTGGCGGCCTTTGAAAACGTGGCGCTCTGGCACGAGCGGGACATTTCGCACTCCTCCGTGGAGCGCATCATCATGCCGGACAGCACCATCGCGCTGCACCACATGCTCACGCGTCTGACGAAACTGACCGACCGCATGCGCGTGTTCCCCAAGCGCATGCAGGAAAACCTGGACATGACCCACGGGCTGATCCACTCCCAGCAGCTGCTGCTCCTGCTCACCGACAAGGGCATCAGCCGCGAGGATTCCTACCGGCTGGTCCAGCGCCATGCGATGGCCGCATGGGAGACCGGCACGCACCTGCGCACGCTGGTGGCGCAGGACCCGGAAATCACGAAAAAGGTCAGCACGAAAGACCTGGACCATGTCTTCGACCCGGCCACCCACTTCCGGGACGTGGCGCGCACCTTCAAAGCAGTTGGACTTTAACCAAAGGAACGTTGATCATGACTATCAAATCAGCTTACGCCAGGGCCGGAGTGGACATTGACCGAAAAATGGGCGGCATCGCCTCGATCAAAAAAATGGTCAAGCAGACCGCGACGAAGGGTGTGCTGAGCAGCATCGGCCCGTTCGGCGGCCAGTTCGTCTCGCCGGGCAAGGACCAGATCCTCGTGGCCAGCACCGACGGCGTGGGCACCAAGCTCAAGGCGGCAGCCATGGCCGGACGCCATGACACGGTCGGGCAGGACCTTGTGAACCACTGCGTGAACGACATCCTTGTGCAGGGGGCCAAGCCGCTGTTCTTCCTGGACTACATCGGCACCTCGCGCTTCCAGGGCCAGGTGTTCGAGGATGTGGTCGCCGGGCTTTGCAAGGCCTGCCGCGAAAACGGCTGCGCCCTGCTGGGCGGCGAGACCGCCGAGATGCCGGGGCTTTATCCGCCGGGCGAGTATGACCTGGTCGGCACCATCGTCGGCACCGTGGCCCGCAAGAAGATCGTGACCGGCGCGGCGATCAAGCCGGGCGACATGATCATCGGACTGCCCTCCTCCGGCCTGCACACCAACGGCTACTCGCTGGCGCGCAAGGTCATCTTCGAGACCGCGAAGCTGAAGATCAAAGACCGGATGCCCGGCACCAAGCAAACCATCGCCGAGGCGCTGCTGGCCGTGCACATGAGCTACCTCAAGCCCATCAGCGCGCTGCTGGACAAAGTCCCGGTGCGCGGCATGGCGCACATCACCGGCGGCGGGTTCATTGACAATATCCCCCGCGTATTGCCGGAACGCTGCACCGCGGTGATCGACCGCAGCCTGTGGGATGTGCCCGCACTCTTCAAATTCATCGGTGAAAAAGGCAAGGTGGACCGCGATGAAATGTACCGCGTATTCAACATGGGCATCGGCTATGTCGTAATGGTGCGGGCCGGCGACGCGGCTGCGGCGCTGGAAATCCTGCAGAAGAACCGCTGCAAGGCGCTGCTGATCGGATGGATCGACAAAGGCCTCAAGGGCGTTGAACTGATCGGCTGACCGGCCACGCGCAAACCCATAAAGCCCCGCCAGGCCGCAAACGCCGGGCATACCCTATGGCTTGAGCGCATCGGTGGCGCTCCAATTCCAGGCCGGCTTCGTGCCGCTGTCGCTGTCGAAACCGTCCAGTATCTGAAAGACGTTGTCACCCCCGCCGGAGGATGACGAGGGCAGGAGCCCGCGGTCGGAATCCGTGTCAAAAAATGAAAAGCCGCCATCCTCCGCCGGCGCCCGGTCCGCGGCTTTGAGCCGGTCCATCATCTGCATATCACGCGCCAGCCAACCCTCGCCCATCAAGGCATCGGTCTTGACCTCACTGTCTTTCGTCGACTGGCCCTGCAGTTTTTCAAGCAGCTCATCATTGCTCTGGAAAAATGACTCCGGCGGGCGGGCGGACTGCTGGTTTTGCGCATCCGCCTGCTGCTGCACAGGAAGGGCGGAACCCGATCCCGCCCAATGCCGGCTCTTGTCGATCACGGACACCGGCAGGTCCACCTCACCCGTTTCGGGAACCGCCAGCTTCTGCACCGAGGCATCCATCCTGACATCCACATAGGCCGCCGTGGTGCATACCTCGTAAGGGCCTGAAAAGACCGTGCGAACCTCATCGCCGGCCGGAGCAACAGCATCCCCGCCGCCGCGTGCCGGAAGCACGCCGCCGAGTGCCAACACCATTACCATGCCATACACAGGTTTCATAGGCTCCTATCCCTCAAACCGCAATTGATGCCGCCCATTGACAAAAGCCAGCGCGACCGGCGCCGCCTCAACACGGCAGCTTGCGTGCCGCCGCAGCTCATCACACAGGTCAGGAGTCACAAACAGGGTCTGCAGATGCAGGGTGTCGGGAATCCACATCCACCGCGCGCCGCCGAAGCGCTCCTGCAAGGTGCGCACCAGCACCTCATCATCATCGAGCGTCAGGGGGATTTTGCCGCGCCCGAGCTCGCCGGTGGTCAGCACGTTCACCAGGGTCTTGCGCTCATCAATGGCCGCCCTCAAACGCCGGGTGATGACATCCGCCAGCCCGACACCCAGCGCATTGCCCTGCGCGGCCACGGAGAGGCCCAGCGCCGCGACCACCCGGATCTCCGGCTTCAGGGTTTCGATTTCACGCTTGAAGCCGCGGCAACCGATGACATTGGTATCCATGCCGGTGCCGCTGAAGTTCTTGCCGATCTCATCCACCACCAGCACATTCAGCTGATCCACCGGCAACCTTGGAAAATACGCGCGGCAACGGTCCAGCAGCGCCGGTTCCCGCACGGGGATTTCATCAGGACGCAACGCATGGAGTTCCGCCGTCTGGTCCAGCCCATCCTCGATGATGGCGAGGCCTGCAAGAATTTTTCCGGTGTCCAGAACCTGCCGTCCCTGCTCCGCAAGGCACGCGGATTTTTCCGTATGCGGCACGCGGTGGAAGGCCTCGGCAGCCCGGATTTTTCCCATGCCCACCACCAGCATCTTCATCAAGCCGCTTTCATAGGGGCCGGAAAAGGAGGTGTGCAGCTTCAGCCGGTTGACGACCACCACGCCAGCGGCCTCGAAGCAATAGCGATCCATGAGCACATCGCCCGCCGCCGTGCGTCCCACGCACACGGCCTCCATGCCGGAACGGACCGGCATGCCGGTGGCCGCTTCGGTCATGCCCAGCGATTCGACCATGGCGCGCTGGCCTTCGGCGGTGGCGCCGTTATGGGAACCCATGCAGGGCGCCAGAAAGGGCTGCGCCCCCTGCGCGCGCAGCCAGACGCCGACCTCACGCAGGATCACGGCAATATTGGCGATGCCGCGGCTGCCGGCCGTCACCGCCACCGGCCCGGCAGGCACCCGCACCTCCAGCGCCGCCAGCCGGCGGCGGGTCTCCGCCGCCACATCCGGCAGCGGATGAGATGCGAGTTTTTGATGAACTTTGAAAAGGTTCATGCTAGGATCATGCCATATTTTCCGCAATCCGACAAGCCGAGCTTGAGCCGGAGAGAAAAAAAGGAACCGACCATGGCCACAAAGAAGCCCGTCCGCCCCGCCTATGAAGCGCATTATATTTCCGGAACACACTGGGACCGGGAGTGGTACCGGCCTTTTCAGGAGTACCGGCTGCTGCTCGTCGAACTGCTGGACCAGCTGCTGGACCAAATGGAACACAACCCGAAATTCAAACATTTCCACCTCGACGGCCAGACCTGCGTGCTGGCAGACTATGTCGAAGTCCGGCCGGAAAACCGCGAACGGCTGGCCCGCCTGATCCGGCAGGGCCGCATCCTGATCGGCCCCTGGTACACCATGCCGGACCTTTTCTGCGTGGGCGACGAGGCCCTGATCCGCAACCTGATCACCGGCCGCCGCATTGCGCGCGAATGGGGTGTGGAGCCCATGCCGGTGGCCTACACCTGCGACATGTTCGGGCACCCCTCGCAGATGCCGCAGATCTACCGGGGCTTCGACCTGCCGCACTGCGTGCTGGGCCGCGGCACCAATGAACACAACACCCCGCCCTACTTCCGCTGGCAGGCGCCGGACGGATCGGACGTGTTCTGCTTCAAGCTCCAGGACAAGATGGGATACGGCCCGTTCTTCGAGGTGCGCAAACTGCTCGAGAATTATGAAGGACTGCCTGTCACACCGGAGGCGCTGGCCGAGGCCAAGGCAAACCTGCGCGAATATCTTGACCACGAAGCCAGCCGGGCCAACAGCAGCGTCCTGTGCCTGATGGATGCGCTGGACCACACCCTGCCGGCCGCCGATATTTCACGCTATCTCGACATGATCCGTGAAATCCGGCCCGATTTCAGGCCGCAAAACTCCGCATTGCCCGACTTCTTCAGGCAGGCGGAAGCCTCAGCCCGCAAGGTCCCGGTCCGCCGGGGCGAACTGCGCGATCCCAGCCGCGACGCATGCGGATATCTGTGGCTGATCCCCAACTGTGTTTCCGCGCGGGCACGCATCAAGCTGGCGAACGACAAGGTCCAGAACCTGCTGGGGTTCCGCACCGAACCGCTCATGGCGCTGGCGCTGGCCGAAAAAGTGCAAACCCCGCCCAAGCGGCTGCTTCAGATCGCGTGGGAAAAGGTGCTGCTCAACCATGCCCATGACAGCATCTGCGGCTGCTCGATCGACCAGGTACACCGCGACAACCTGCACCGCTTCGAGCAGGCCAGCCTGCTGGCGGAGCAACTGCAGCATAAAACCTTCGCCGCCCTGACCCGCCGCTGCGCCGACCCCGCCACCGGCAAGGACGAGTTCAGCATCACCCTGTTCAATCCCCTGCCGCAACCCCGGCGCGAAGTGACCTCCTTCGACATCGATCTGCCCGCGGATTATCCGTACACCTTCAAGGAAGGATTCCGCAGCCAGATGGTGAAGAGCTTCACGCTCACCGGCCCCGACGGCAAGGACATCCCCTACCAGCGGCTGGGCTTTGTGGCCAAAGCCAACGAACGGTCACACCTCGCCAAGCCGTATTTCGGCTCCAACGGCCCGTTCACCCGCTACACCGTGAGCGCGGAGCTGGAACTGCCCGCCATGGGCTTCACCACGCTGGTGGTCAAGCCGGCGCAAAACGCCGTGCGCACCAGCGGCACGCTGCGGACCGGGCCCAACAGCGCAACCAACAAACACATGGCCATCCAGATCGAAGCCAACGGCACGCTGACGCTCACGGACCTGAGCACGGGCGCGGTCTACCGCGACCTGCTCACCTTTGAAGACCGCAGCGAAATCGGCGACGGCTGGTTCCACAGCCACGCGGTGAATGACGAGATCACGCTTTCCACGGCCAATGCGGCGGAAACGGCGGTGGCGCACGACGGCCCGCTGGCCGTGACCTTCCGCGTCTCGCTGACGCTCCAGGTGCCGACGTGCTATGACCGCGGCAAAGAGGCACCGTCGCCGGCCAGGACCGGCCTGCGCATCCACAACCTGATCACGCTCAGGAAGGATGCGGACCGGCTGGACATCGAAACCACGGTGGAAAACACCGCCAAGGACCACCGCCTGCGCGTGCTGCTGCCCACCGACGCCCGCCAGGCCAAAACCTGGCTGGCGCACCATCCCTTCGACATCGTGGAGCGGCCAATTGCCATTGATGCAAAGACCGCGACCTGGCAGGAAATGGAGCTTTACGAAAAGCCGTTCCTCGGGCTCCAGGCCGTGGGCGACAGCAGGCGCGGGCTGGCCTTCATTTCCGCCGGCGGCCTGCATGAGGGCGGCGTGATGGACGACGCGCGGCGCACGATGCACATCACGCTGCTGCGCGCCTTCCATTACACCGTCAACACCGAAGGCGAATCCGACGGGCAGGAACAGGGCACCCTGACCTACCGCTATGCGCTGCAGCCTTTCCATGGCAAATTCCCGACCCGCGCGGCGCTAGGGCACCTGGCACGCCTGCAGAGCGGCATCCTCACGCGGCAAACCGGACCGCGCCCCTCAGGGTACCCCATGATGCAGGGCCGCGAGAAGGCCGAGCAAAGCTATCTCAAGCAGGAGAAAGGATCCCTGATCTTCTCCGCCATGAAACCGGCGGAATCCGGCCATGAAATCGTGGTGCGCTTCTGGAATCCGGCCGGCGTGACCGCCACGGAAACATTGACCTTCCGGCGCACGGTCGCCGGCGCGCGGTACCTGAACCTTGCCGAGGAAAAAACACCCGCCGGCGCGCGGCCAACCGCCAAAGGCAAACACGTGCGACTCAGCGCGCCGCCGCACGGCATGGTCACGCTGGGCATCACACTGGAATAACCATATGGCACGACAAGGCATACCGCCCGCAGACTGGAAAGTCGTCCCGCTAGGGAGCGACCCGATCACGATCTGCGAAACCAACCCGGACGACCGGCTGCAGCTGGGGAACCCCTCAGTGACCGTCATGCCCAGCGGCCGCACGGTGGTGGCAGTGAACCAGGGCGGACCCGGGCTGCGCAACCTGCCCGGCGTCAAAGGCCGGCTGACCCATTATTCGCGGCTCCTGCAAGGCCGATTATTCGTCACCAACGACCGCGGCAAAACCTGGCAGGCCAAACATGATTTCCCGCTGGCCAATGGCCAGCTGTTCCGTGACGGAGCCCTGCTGTACCTGGCCGGACACGACGACGACGTGCAGATCATGCGCTCGCCGGACGGCGGAGAAACGTGGAGCAAACCCGAGGCCATCACGGCCAGCCATGATTTCGGCGACACCACGACCGCCACGCCGTCCAGCGTGCTGGCCGCCAACGGACACATCTACATGGCCGCCCTGCGCGTGACCGATTTTGCCGTCAAAGGCGATGCATCCTCCATTTTCGCACCGGTCATCCTGCGCGCCACGGAAGGCGCCAATCTGGCCACGCGCAAAAGCTGGACCGTGTCAGAACCGGCCGCGCCCTTCAGCAAATGGTTCCCACCGCAGGGAGTGGACTACACGGGGCTGCCCTTCCTGGCAAGCGCCAGCCTGAAGCATGGCCAGGAAATCACACCGGGCCGCCGGCTGTTCCAGCCCGGCTGGCATGCACCCCAACTGGCGCGCATCCACGACGCCAGCCATATCTGGCATGACCCGGCCGGGAAGACCCTGCACCTGCTGGCGCCGGCCACCCTGCAACGCAGCCAGTGGGCGGCGCTGCTCCGGATCACCGAAACAGGCGACGGCAAAATGCAGCTAGGATATGAGACCACGCCCGCAGGGCAAAAACTCTTCCTGCTTCCAGTTCCCGGCGGGAACCTCAAATTCGCGCTTTTTTACGATGAGCCCTCCTCGCGCTACTGGCTGCTCAGCCAGCAGGCCACGGACAGCATGACCCGGACGGAAAAGATGCCGGACACGCGCAGCCGGATGGCCTGCGATGAGTGCCACCGGCTGCAGCTGCACTTCTCACGCAACCTGGTGGACTGGTGTTTTGCCGGCTACATCGCCGGCAGCGCGAACCCGCGCGAGTCGTGGCACTCACCGGCCATGGCCGTGCGCGGCCAGGATTTGTGCGTTGTGTGCTGTGCGGGCACCGCCGAAAACCGGAATGCATTTGAAACACACCGGATCGTGGCATTGACCGTGCCCCAATTCAGGGATCTGGTTTACTGAACCGGCTCAGCGGCGGGCATAGACGCATCCGGCGCTCCAGGCACGATTTCCGGTTCCGGCTCAGCGGCAACCGTGCGATGCACCGCCTGCAACGGCACGGCCAGCGCGCCGTCGAAGAACTCGATGATGTGCCCTTTTTCAATCAGCCAGCTCAACGGCGAAAGCACCTCGGCGGCGACCGGCGAATCCGGCGCCTGTCCCGGCCGCAAGGCCTCCAGCATCTGGGCGCGCCGGCAGCCCGGATTCGCCTTCAGATGGTTGAGCACCTCCCTGATGGCGGGAATGGTGTGTTCCGGATCCAGCGGACTGGGCTGAACGGCCGACACATAATCCCAGCCCTGGCCGACCTTGAAGAGGTACAAATCCTTGTTGCGGAATGCGGCCCGCATGGCAAACATGAGGGTGCGCGGAAAGCGGACCTCGCGCTGCCAGGCTTCCTGCACCGTCTGCGCCAGCCGGCGGTCATCCAGCGCCAGCATGGCGGAGACCGGCAGCACGGCGCGATGTGCGCGGATGATCAGCGACGGCAGGAAGCGGGCCGTGAAACAGGTTTCCGCGGCCATCCAGTTCATGGGTTCAGCCCCGGCGTCCGGCGCATTCTTCAAACGGTACACGACCTTCCTGCGGGCCTCCTCACGCCACTGCTCCACCAATGCCGCATCATGCACGGTCTGGATATGGCTGCGGTACTCATCCAACGACATGTGCGAAAACTTCATGCGGTGCAGTTCCTGCACCTTTTCCACATAACTGTGGTGATTGGGCGGACCGAGCAATGTGCCGCTCAAACCGCACTTGGCCACGCACACAAATGCGCCGGCCGGCGGTTCGCCCACGGTCTCTTCCCTGTCAAAATAATCGCCGACATGCGTCTTGAGGATATGCGCCGTCAACAGGTCGCGGTCCATGGCAACGGCCCTGCACGTCTTGCACTGGAACAGGGTCTGGTCGGAATTCCTGGCAATCTCCAGCTTGACGCAACTGTATTCAGGCTTGGCGGTGAGCAGCGCCGCCACATTCATCAGCGGATAGGCTTTTTTCGCGGCGCGCAGCTGGCGCATCAGGGCGGAAAGCTGCTTCTGGTCCGGCAGGAAACTCAGCCGCACCGGCAACGGCTCAGGCCGGGGCATGAAGCGCGGCTCAGGACGGCGAGGTTCCATGCGCCGTGAATCCATGCGGCGAGGTCCATCCGGGCGGCGGGGTGCATCCGGGCGGCGCGGGCGGTCATTCCGGTCCGGACGCTGACGGCTGTCACGATCCATGGCCGGGCGGTCAAAATCAGCACCCTCCTTTGCCCCGGGCGGCTTGCGGGCCCAACTGGGAACGAAATTCAGCTCCAACACCAACTCGCGGATGTCCGGTTGCCCGGGAATGTTCTCTTCCTGATTCACCACAGTTTCCTTTCGTAAAGTGTTACCAATATCATACCCGGCCGCGGCAAATCAAGCCTGCCCTGCAAAAACATCCCGTACCCCGCCCAACAACGGCGCCCGGTCACATCTTATGGCTCTGCCGCATGAAATACTGGGCGAAAAAGCGTGTGCGCGGGTCCGGATCAGATTGCGCACATTGTTTTGCCGTCTGCCAATAGGCATCATCCGCAAGCCAATAGCCCCAATAAAGGCCCGCCCGCCGCACCAGTGCGTCCTTTGACTGCGTGCAAAGCTGTGCAAAACGGCGCGCCCCAGCGGTGGAAGGCATGAGGCGGGTGGCCGGCTGCCACTGCGCACCAGCCTCCATGGACTGGTTCAAGGTCCTGCTGTCGCCCACCATCTGCTTCAACCACGCCTGCTTGACCGGCTGATCCTCCAAGGCCTGCCGCATGGCACGCCAATCCTGCTCCCTGCCATGCACGGTCAGGTAAACACCGGAGAGGAACGCCTCATGGGACAGCCGGCTTTCGTCAAAGCGCGACCGCATATAGGACAACCCCGCCGCGCCGTAACCGAAAACCTCCATGGTCTGCACCGAGCCCTGAGCCCACTCCACGGCCGACCATGTACGGCCGTCAAACAATTCAACCAGATCGGAAAACGCCTGCGGCAAATCGGCCGGCACCGCCGGCTGCGCCCCGAAGCCGACTACCCCAAAAATGAAGACCAGCAAGACCGCCCGCACCCACGATAGCTGTTGACGCATAAATTACTCCGCCATTTCCACGGCACCCACCTGATTGCCATAAAACTCGACACGCATCCGCTCACGCTCCTCATACCCACCGGCATCCACCCAGTCCCAATCCTCAACCATGCGCCATTTTCCATCACGGGTCTGATACCAATGCGTGTTGCGCACGGGCTGCATGTTCTGGCGGTAATTCTGCGCCGTATAAATCCAAACCTCGCTCGCCGCCCCCACCGTCTGGCGCGCGGCCACCCGGTTGGCCGGCCCCAATGCCATATACACCATCTCCCTGGTAAAACCCAGATCCACCTGCCCGTTGCGTATTTTCTGCTGGGTGACCGGCGGATAGGTGCAAAACAGGGCGTAGTTCTGCTGGATCCGGCCATCGCGCGTCATGCACCCCGGGCTAACCAACAGCACCATGATGATCACACACCCGGCCGCCAACCGCCTCAATATAAAGCCAAAATCACGGATTTGTTCCATAAGCACCTCCGGCTGAAGAAGCCTGCTTTCCGACCATCCTGAACCGTTCGTGCGCCAATGTCAACACGCTGAGACAGGCCACATCCGACCGCAGCGCACGCCACCCCATGCTCACACACCGGAAGCCGCGACCACACAATTGTTCAAGCTCATAGCCGGTCCAGCCACCTTCCGGCCCTATGGCGACCACCATACGCTGCCCCGACACCACCGGAATCTCGCTGAAAAACTCCGTTGCCGCCGGATGCGCGACCACACGGATCATTCCCGCAAACATGGAATCCAGCTCATCCTCCAGCCACGGCCGGAACCGTTTCCGGACCACCACTTCCGGCATGCGGGTGTCGCCGGACTGCTCCAGTCCCTCGACCAATAAAGGCCCGTAAATCGCGGGATCCATCAAATGCGTGTCAAAGTAGTTCCGCTCCACCTTCGACGCGGAGACCAGCACAATCCGGCCAACCCCCATGGCGGCCAGATGCGCCCAGAGGCGGCGCATAACCCGCGGGCGCGGCAACGCCAGCACGACATCCAACGGTGACAACGGCGGCGCGTCGGCCAGAGGTGTCCAACGCACCACCATCCGCGCCGCATCCATGGTTTCAATCACGCCCTGGCCCGTCTTGCCGTTGATCATGCCCATGCGGAGCGGCTGGCCCGGCTCACCCTTTAAAATCTCCCTGACATGGACGGCACGGCGGTCATCCAACGCCACCCGTCCACCTGCATCCAGTTCATGTTCCCAAAACAGCACCCGGTTCATTGCGCCTCATTTCCGGGCACAGCATAGGACAAAGCGTGTTATTTTTCCAATGGTTGTTTCATTCCTGAAGAGATGATCCGAGGGTAGACCGCCTGCCCCTTTCAGGTTCATGAGGGGGGGCTCATGGCCACCTCGTCATCCCACGCGACGCAGGCTACCGGACGAGGAACACAAACATCTGCATATCCGGGCCCGCCCGGAACCCGCCGAGGATGAACGGCGTGCCATCCTGCAGGCGAACCGTGGTTTTAAGGAGCTGCTTGCCATTGCGGAAGACGGCAATGCTCAGCTTCTCCTGCCTGCCCGCGCATTCTATCTGGTAGCCGCCCACGCTGCCGGTCACGAGGCCGGTGGGGATTTTCCACGAGAGCGAACCGCCCAGCGTGCAGCTGGAGAACCCGAGATTATCACGCACCATGCCGCTGATATCATTCAGGCCGACCGGCGCGCCGCTGCCGACATGCGAAGCGTTCACCAGACGGATGGAAAGGTTTGATCCCGCCATGGCCATGGCAGGCCCCATCAGCCCGAGAATGATCACCACCCCATACCAGATTTTTTTCATGATCCATTTCCTCCGCTGCCGTCCTCCGCCTTGCCGCACACCACCCACACAATGTTTCCCTGCCCAGGCGCGTTCTGGATCATCATGACCGCCTGATGCTCGGTCATCACATCAAGCGACAGCACCGCATTGCCCGACCGCTCATCCTGCACCGCCCACGGATGCCAGAGCAACAGCGACAGCACCGCGGCGCATGACGCCAAGGCCAGCCGGCGCACCGCAACAAAGGAAATGGTTTCAGGCGCGGCAACCGCCTGCGGATGCCACGGCAACCGCGCCTTGAAGTCCGCCCAGAAAACACCGGCCGGCGGCGGCAAGGGGGATGACTGACGCCGCAAAGCCTGTTCAATCTCACGCCATGAGGTCATCGGGCGCCTCCTTTCCTTCACCTGCCAGACATTGTTTCAACCGCCGTTTCCCGTAAAACAGCCGCGACATGACCGTGCCGATGGACACGCCGGTGGCCGCCGCAATTTCCGCATAACTCAGCCCATCCGCGAAGCGCAGCATCAACGTCACCCGGTGCTCTTCCGGAATCTGCGCCAGGGCGCGGCGCACGGCCACGGCCCGTTCCTCGGCCACCATCTGGTCCGCCGGCGCAACCACACGCTCGTCCGGCGCCTCCGGCAGCGGCAGATCCCCCTCCCCGCCACGGTCACCTTCCAGCACGACATGCGCATTATTGCGGTAGCGCGTGCGCATGTAATCCATGCTGCAATTGTACGCAATCCGAAAAAGCCATGTTTTCAACGATGAACCGCCACGGAACCGCGGCAACGACTGCCACGCCTTAATGTAGGTTTCCATGACCACATCTTCAGCTTCATGGAAAGGCACCCACCGGCCGGCAATGGCATGCACACCGGGCCGCAAACCCTCAAACAAGGCGGCAAAGGCTTCCGCATCACCGTGTTGTGCCTGTTTTAGAAGTTTACCGGATTCCGTATCCATAGAATTAGACGTCTTGAAACCGGGGTTTATTCACCCCGGGCGGGATTTCTGGAGAAAATAGCGATACACGTTCGTGTGGCGCTGCTCAAAGCCGAGGCGCTGATAAAGGCGGTTGGCCGCTTCGCGTGAAGGTTCAGAAGTCAGATTCAACGTCACGGCCCCGGCCGCACATGCCTGTTCGATCACCATCTGGCACAGCAAGGTTCCGACGCCTTTCCCACGGACAGACCCGTCAACCACCACATCCTCCATCCATGCACGCAACCCCAACGGAGTGCGGTAAAGCACCAGCGTGGCCGTTCCCACAATACGGGCAGACGGCACGCCGGTATCGCGGACTATGAAAATCCTGGTGTTGGGATCACGGACGGCATCGTCCAACGCGCCATGATCAGGAGGCTTGAGAGCCGTCAACTGGGGAAAGAGCCGCCCAAAGGCTTCCACCACATCGGCGGCAACGGCGGTTACTTCCGATATGACAATCATCCCGCCACCCCTCGACCACTGCAACCAGACGCCCCTGAGTCAAAGCATTCGTCAGACGGTTGCCGGCTGCGTCGCGGTCTGGGTGGCATGAATCACCAGCACCTTCGCCATCATATCGGCGCGGTTCTCCACGCCGTGCGAGGCGTGCCCGTTGAAATAAATACTGTCGCCGGGCGTCAGCATGAACTCTTCATGATTCAAGGTCACATGCACCTGGCCCTCGATGCCGTAAATAAACTGGTCCACGCGCGTGACCTCACGCTTGAGCACGGTCTGCGGCGGAATTTCCAATATCAGCGGATTCATCAGCTTGATCCGCTTGTCACGGGCAAGCTCAAGCCATACCCCCATGGGATTGGCATGCGCATGCGCCTGCGGCTTGCCCTGCCCAGCCGGGGTGAATACATAGGTCGGGTCAGGCGCCTTGCACTGCAGCAATTCAGACGGCGAAATTCCCAACCCTTCCGCAAGGCGATACAACAGCGGCACGGACGGCAACGCCCGGTGATTTTCAATCTGGGAAAGGCAACCTTTGGTCACACCTGTGCGGGCAGCCATTTCCTCCAATGTGATCTTCCGTTTCTTGCGGAGCTCCCGAACATTTAATGCAATGTCTCCAATGTTCATAGCACTCTCCTTGTATTAACGATATTAAACCTTTTTAAATACCGTCTTATTAACAGTAAAAAATATCACTACACATTTGACGGAGATAATTTATACAAAACATCCTAGAATGTAAATATCATTTATAAATTTTATCTTTATTGAGAATGCCGAAGCAAAACTGACAACCCCGTCTAAGACACTATTGCTTGCGAGATGACAAATAGAATGGGCCTTTCGTTGCAAGATAGGGTTGAAAACTTTTTGGTTCCGGTTCATTATAATGCCATCAAGAAAGTCGCATTACCGCAATCTCACACAATCTATAGTAAATTCATTATAAGAGTACGCATTTGTTTCGAAATGTAAACATGAAAACATGCAATTTTTTAAAAAAGTTACTGCATATTAAACACTCGAAATTTGCGAATCAGACAAAACAATTTAGCAAAACAGACCCACCCCTACGCTACGCCAGCGCATCACACACATGGACCGACTGTGCGTCGGGCACCTATAAAAATCGCAGCCATTGACACACCCGCAGGCGTTAATGCAATATCACGTCCAGTCAAAAAGAAAGTGCAGGCTCAATTTGAATTCGCGTGAAAGAACATTCCTTGCACTGGAACACAAAACAAGCGACCGGATTCCCATTGATTTCTGGGCCACCAGCGCGGTTGCCCAGCAACTGGAACACCAGACAGGAATGACCTATGAGGCATTCCTTGACCATTATGGTGTGGATCTCCGCTACATTGACGGGCCTGCCTACATCGGACCTCCGCTTGAGCCGGGCGCGGACATCTGGGGCGTAAAGCGACGCGCCGTAACCGCCGGAACGGCGGAAAAATCAGAATCCTACAGCGAAGTAACCGAGACGCCATTGAACCACATCGAGAGCATCAGGGACGTGGAGCAATATGCACATTGGCCCAATCCCGACTGGTTTGACTACCGTGTCATCGAAGCGCAATGCGACACCCTGCGCAATAAAAACAAAGTCGTCGTATTCATGGGCGACCGGCTCAACCGCGTGGCCCAGCTCAAGCCGGCCATGTATATGCGGGGCGCGGAGGATATCTTTATCGACATGGCCTGCCAAAAGGAAATCGCCCATGCCATTTTCCGGAAGATACGGGAGTTCTATCTGGCCTATCTCGACCGGATCCTCATGGCCGCCAAAGGCAAGATTGACATTGTCCTGACGGGAGACGATTTCGGCGCGCAGACCGGACTGCTCATGCATCCGGACATGTGGCGCGAGTTCATCCAGCCAGGATTTACGGAATACATCCGCCTGATCAAACGCCACCATGCCAGAGCCATGCACCACACATGCGGATCCGTCGCGGATATCATTCCCGACATGGCCGCGAGCGGGCTCGATATCCTGCAGTCCATCCAGCCCGAAGCCGGCGGCATGGCGCTGGCCGATCTCAAGAGGCAGTTCGGCAAAACACTCTGTTTCCAGGGCGGCGTCTCGATCCAGAAAACCATGCCGTACGGATCGCCCGCCGATGTCCGTCGCGAAATCAAAGCCATCGCAGATATTGTCAAGCCGGGCGGCGGCTACATTTTCTGCACGTCCCACAACATCCAAGCCGACACACCGGTTGAAAACATCGTGGCCTTGATGGAGGCCTACCAGAAATACGGATAGCGCCGACCGGTGGCCACCGGATACCGCAGCCTAGAACCTATCTCGAAATTGTTTTGACCATGACACTGCGGGTTCCGTCCTGCTCGCAAGGCGCACGCCGCGGCAGGGCGGAAGACGCCGTGCCCGCAGCGGGTAGCGTGTCTTTTTGCGCCGGGCGGCGTTGTCTGTTCGGGGGAAAGACCGCCTTGGGTATTCCCGCCCGAACAGCCGCCTTGCCCGCCGCGAAAACTCAGGCCATCATGGCTTCAAACCAATTTTGAGATAGGTTCTAGTTTGCGCCCCGCTCTTTTTCAGTTTCCTCGGCCGTGATGATGCCGCCTTTGACGGAGTAGTTACTCACCCGGTGGGCGCTGCCCTGCACACCGGGGAAGATCGACTCCACCCCAGCACGGTGCCGCTGCATCACCTCGATTTTCTTTTCCAGCAACGCGGCAAGATTGACCGGCAGCATATAGGTGGATTCCTCCCCTTGCGCAATCAGGGGCGCGACCGCATTTTCAAGCAGCCGGATGATGTCGCGGCAGTTTTGGATCTCACCATCAATCATATCGTACATGCGTTTCTTTTCGCGCGGCTGCGCGTATTTGTCGACATCCGGCTTGCCGGCAAAACGGTCAATAATCCACTGCATGCCGGTGGCATGCAGGTTGCAACGCCCCAGACACCGAAACATATCCAGCCGGTCCCGCTGATCCTTGAGCCACACCCATGCATCCGACCCCTGCCGGGCAACGTTCAACTGCTGATCCAGACGGCTGATCCCATGCCTGAGATATTGATCCATCACCTCCAATGCATCGTAGTACCAATGATAATCCGGCAGGCTGAACATGATCCGGTTCTCACAGGCAAACAGGGTGCGGAACCCCAGCTCCATATCGCGGTCCTTCATGACAAACTCCGACCAGTAGCCGCGTTCCTCCGCCGTGAGACGGGCGGGATCCGGGACAAACGGACGGGTCAGCCAGCGGCGACCGACGACGGAATAGAAATAATAAAGAAAACTCTCCCACTCCCCGCGCCAGCAGCGATGGGCCATATCCAGATCGTGCCACGCATCGTAAAGCGCGGGCGCATGGTCCGCCCCGACCAGCCTGCGGGCCACGGCGAAAATACGGGTTTCCAAACCATGCATATCCGCAGGGCAATCCTTAACACAGCTCTCCACCAGCCATTGCAAGGGCGCCTTGCTCGCCGGCAACGGCCCGGCCTGAACATACGGATGTAACAAGGTCCGCACGCCGGCATCATGCAACGTCATCAACGATTCGCCGGCCAGATGCATGAGCGGCAACGCCAGCATGGGCGCATATTCATAGGCCCCGTCGGTATGCGCCGTGGTGGTCACCCGGCTGCCGGTGCCGGCAACCGCCTTCAAGTGCAGCTGCAAACGATAGCCGGTAAACGGCGTGTTGCACTTATCGGTGTTGGGCGAGATCAGGGTGATCGAGTCGCCCATGGCCCGCGCCGTGGACTGCAGCTCCTCGGGCGTGAAATGGCACAGATCCCAGATCAGGCGGTAAGACACGCCGGCGCTTCGACCGCCATCGAAAACGGCCTGCATCCACTCCCGCATGCGTTCCCCCATGTCACGGGCGCGGGTCGCCTCCGGCCCGTTGGGCCCGGGATAAAGGCCGCGGCACCAGTTGATGCCGGCGCCGGAATCATTGGTATTGAACCACAGCATCTCCACGCACGGCGCCAGCTGCGCCAGCTGCCGCGCCATCTGGCGGTAGTGATCCAGCACACGAGGATGGTCAATATTCAGGGCATAATGCGGAGCCAGCGCGATGCTCGGATGCTCACAGGCGCAGCCTTTGAGTTCAGGCTTGTCGTCATACCACGGCGTCGGCATCCATTGCGGCTCACGCATCGCGCCCATGCAGGCGCACATCCGGTGCTTTTTCAGGATCGCGTTCTTCCAGCGCAGGGCCTCCTGGTTCGCCCGGTAGGTTTCCGGCTTGAAATAGCCGGAGATCAGATCCGTTTCAAACGTCTTGAACAGCGCGCCATTGATAAAAGTGAAGTATTCCCAGGTGTCGCCCTCCACCCAACGCTGTTCGGGCGTGGGCGCGGTATTCGGGAAAATGGCGACGGTGCGGTAGCCCTGCTTTTTCACCGCGATGACTTTTTTCTCGAACTCCGCCGGATCGCTGGACTCCGCCCTGCAGAACAGCACGTCAAAATCACGTTTCATAAAAACCCTTTGCCGGTTGCGGCGCGGTCAATACGCGCCATATTTTTCAGCCGTCTCGTACATCGCCAGCACATTCTCCGTCGGCGAATTATCCTGGAGCGCATGGGTGGGCGCAAAACAATAACCGCCGCCCGGCATCATGATCTCCATCGTCCGGCGGCAATCGGCGATCACATCGCCAATGGTGCCAAACGACACCGGCCCGGCGGTGCTGATGCAGCCGTGGAACGCCAGACGGTTACCGAACCGTTTCTTGAGATATGCGGGCGACATATCCCTGGCTTCCGGCTGCAAGGTGTCCGCCACCGCCAGGCCCATGCTGATATATTCATCATACGCCCAACTGCTCGAGCCGCAGGTGTGGATCATCACCGGAATATTGAACGAGCGGGCCAGATCAAAGAACGGCCGATGGCGCGGCTTGATGTGGCGCTGGAACATCTCCATGCTGATCAAAGGACCGATCTGCGTCCCGAGATCCTCGCCGATCCACAGGTAATCCACCAAGCCCTTGGCCGCCTCCAGCTCACGGCGGGCCACCTCCAGATGCACGGCCAGAATCCGGTCAATCATGAGCAGGCCGGCCGGATCATCGGTTGCCAGGTCAATAAAAACCTGCTCCATGCCGCGGAGGAAGCCCGCGGTGTTCATGATGCAGGCGACCCCGGGGTTCCCGATATGGACCGCATATTGGCGGTATTTCCGGCCCGCCTCCGCCACTGGCGAATAGTCAAAATCATCGGGTGACGGGAACGGCCACCGGGCGACCGTCTCCTCGTCCGCATCCCGCAGCGGAAAATCGCAATAATCCCAATAGCCGCCGGCGCCATGTTCCACATAACGGGTATGCCACCCCCAGAGCGGATTCACACGCCGGTCCGGCACGTCGGGATGAATTTTAGGCCCGATATAACACGATTCGGCGCCGCGGAAATCCACGCCCAGTTTCCGCCTGAGCCCCTCATCATCGTCAGGTTTCAAGCCAAAATGCGTTTTCAGACGCAAATCAATGCCGGGATTGGCCTCGTAATCCACCGGCACACGGTCCGGCTCCTGCCGCGCAAAGGTCGTCAATACCCGTTCCTTGGATGTCATGCGTGCCTTCATATTTCCTCCTCCGCTCCCTTCTCGATGCTTTGCAATGCGGCCGCCGCCTGCTCCCAGCGCCGGGTGTAGCGCTCGATCTCCTCCTGCATGAATTTCAACCGCTTGCTCATGCCGGCAAAATCAATTTTCGCCGGATCGCCGGCCATCTGCTCGACCAACCGGGATTTCTCCTGCTCAAAAATCTCAATCTGCTTCTCAGTGCGATGCAGGTCTTTTTTCAAGTCCCGGGTCTGGGAATACATCGCCTCACGTGCCTGCGCGCGCTGGCGCCGGAGCTCTTTTTTATCAACCGTCGATGTCCGCGAATCGGGGATGACGGAGGGCTTTGCGACCGCTCCCTTCCTATCCCCTGCCTTTTGCCGCCCATCGCCAAACATCCCTGCCTGTTCCAGCTGTTCCGCCATTTTCTGGTGGTAATAATCATACCCGCCTGAATAGCGGGTGATGCCCGGCGGGGTCATGGCAATGACCTCGGTCGCCACATGGCGGACAAAATCAATATCATGCGCCACCAGGCAGAGGGTGCCCTGGTAATCCTGCAACGCCGTTTCCAACGCCTCGCGCGCCTGGATGTCCAAGTGAGTGGTCGGCTCATCGAGGATCAGGAAGTTCGGCGGCTTGATCAAAAGGCGCGCAAAGGCCAGCCGGATTTTTTCACCGCCGCTCAGAACCTGCACGGGCTTTTCAATCGCATCGCCGGAAAAACCGAAACCGCCCAGCAGGTTGCGTGTTTCCTGGTCCGACACATCCATGCCCGTGGATTTGACCACTTCATAGACAGTCATCCGCGGCTCCATGGTCTCGGCAAAATCCTGGGATTGATAGCCCATCTGCACCTTGTGACCGACAATGCGTTTACCTTCCGAAAGCGCCTGTTTGCCCGCCAAGAGGCGCAGCAGGGTGGTTTTGCCGAGGCCGTTCATGCCAATGATCGCGATCTTCTCGCCGCGCGTGATCCGCAGGTCCACATTGCGCAGGACCCAGCGCTCGTTGTCATAGGTGATACCGGCGCCTTCCAGGCGGATGATTTCCACCCCGCTGTGGGGCGGCGGACGCAAGCGGATGCGGCCGGGGCTGACAATGCGCTGCGGCAAGGAAATCTCCTCCATCTTGGCCAGCTGCTTGATGCGGCTCTGCGCCTGCGCCGCGTGGGGCGACTTGGAGCGGAAGCGGTCGATAAAAAGCTCCAGCTTTTCGCGTTTGCGGTCCTGGTTTTTCTGGGCGGATAGGCGCTGCTCAAAACGCCGCGTGCGCTCGGATGCGTAATAATCATAATTACCCGGATAACGCTCGGCCTTGGTGTTGGCGATCTCAATGGTAACCGTGGTCAATGAATTGAGCAGGAAACGGTCATGTGAAATCAGCACCAACGACCCCCTGAACTCCTTTAAAAAGCCCTGCAGCCATTCGATGGTAGGGATATCCAGATAGTTGGAAGGTTCATCCAGCAGCAGGATGTCCGGCTCCGCCACCAGAACCCGCGCCAGCTCCGCGCGGCTCTGCCATCCGCCGCTGAAGGTCCTGAACTGCTGGTTCAGTTCTGCGACGCGGAAGCCCAACCCGCACAACGCCTTCTCAGACCGGCTTTTCACTACATACCCGCCCAGGTGCTCAAAGCGGGATTGCAAATCGCCGAGCCGCTTGAGAATCGTCTCCACATTCACATCCGGCCCGCCAGTGGCCAACCGGGCCTCCAGGACGTGAATTTCCTCATGGATCTCCCGCAGCTCGGGGATCGCGTCCTCCACATATTCCAGCAGGGATGATGTGATGGCATGCGCATTCAGCTGCTGGCGCACATAGCCCATGCGGTAATTGGACATGCGCACCACGTCCCCTTTATCCGGCTCCATCTCGCCGACCATCATGCTGAACAGCGTGCTCTTGCCGGCGCCATTGGGGCCCACCACCCCCACCCGCTCGCCGGGATTGATCTGCAGATTGACCTGATCAAGGACAGTTTGAGTCCCAAACGATTTGCTGACATTGCGAAAACTGATCATTCCCTGATTCACCCATCATGCGCAGGACGGCCGCCTGCAGTTCACCAGCGATCCATCAAAGCGGCAGCTTTTTCCCATCCGGCCCGATATTGACAAAGGTCATGCCCGCCGTGCAAATGACACCGCCCTCAATGGTCCCGACGACCTCGATCTGGACGGAGGTCGTACCGAGATTCAAAATTCGAGCTTCAAACACAATCACTTCGCCGACCCGCGCCGGACGTTCAAAATTGATTTCCGCGGCGCGGGTCACGAACATGCGGTCCGTGAACTCCTGCCGAAGCAGGCAATAACCGATCGTATCAATTGCGGCCATGAGATGTCCGCCAAACAGATTGCCCTGGTGATTCAAATGTTCAGGCCGGACCAGAAACACACTCCGCGCACCCTGTTCATAAGCTTTGATCATAATGGCTCCACGGGCGGCGACCGCCCTTAATCAAACGTTCCTTCATCCAGCCCGTCGGCTATCTCCTGAAAAATTTCATCCCATTTGCCCGACTGTTCCGCCGCACGGATGAGCTCGATGACGGACGGGGAGAACTCCCGACCGCACCCGGCCAGCGCCCCGCTGAACGTCTGGCCCGCCTGCACGTTGTCATGCACACGGCGCACCACGCCGGCAAACGGGGACACGCCCTCTTCAGTCAAAATGACCTGAAAGGCACGCAACAAGGTCACACGCCCGCGCGTCAGCCGCAGCAGCTTACGCCAGAACCGCGCCTGACGCTGCTGTTTTCTCCTGATCGCCGGCATCCGCAAGTCTCCTTTGGCGGCATTAAAGCCTATCCGAAATCCCAATGGAACCATGATGGCATGAGTTTTCGCGCCGGGCAAGGCGCAAAAGCAGGCTGTAGGCTGAAGGCTGTTAGACTGAAGAAAGAAGACAGGAGGCAGGAAAGACTTGCCCACGGATCACGCAAATGGACACAGCAAGATAGGAGTCAGGATTCAGAATGAAGAATTGACCACGGACAGGACGGATGGCACGGATAGGTGCGGAAGAGCTTTAACTACGAAATTCGCGAAATATACGAAAAAAATTGGATTTCCTAACAGCTTAACTGCTTCAGTTTTTTTCATCCTGCGGACGATAACATCCCGCCTTGATTCAGGACCGATGAGACAAATGAGACACTTTGAGACACTTTTTGAGAAATATTTTTACCTGAATTTTGACGTAACTAACTCAATATAAATATATTGCAAATGAGAATAACATTTACACTTGCCGCTTTGTGTCTCATTTTTGTCGTAATTCATTATGCAGCAATAAGTTAATGTGTCTCATGGTTTTAAAAATGCACATTTGTTGCGCATCGCCATCGTCAAGACGCCTGCATTCGCATGTAATCGTTAATAAAAAGACGATAATTTGAAATAATTTTCCGTTGCAATCGTTAATGTAATAATTTACTATTAGTTACATCAACATTAAATATATTAACTCACGAGAGGGAGTATGGAGGGCAAGATGGACGTCATAAATGAAAACGAAGCGGCAGCACGCACCCCTGCCCCGGACGAGGCCAGCCCCGCGCTGAATCTCCGGCAGCAGAAACTGCTGGACGCGCTGGTGGCCGATCCCGACATTTCCGCGGCATGCAAAGCGGCCGGCATCGTACGGGCGACGGCCTACCGCTGGCTGAAGGAACCCTCATTCAGGGATGAACTGGCGCGCCAGCGCGATGTCGTGATGGTCGAGGCGCTGGATGGTGTCAAGCCACTGGCCGCCCAAGCCATGTCCGAACTGGCGAGGCTCCTGAAATCCAAGGATGACCGCCTGCGCCGGATGATCTGCAATGACCTGCTCAGCCACGCGATAAGGGTCCGGGAACTGGAGGATATCGAGCGGCGTCTGGTCGCGCTGGAGAAGGCGGCCAAAGACAATGAAAGGAGAAGGAACCGGAACATCCCGGAGGGGCTCGGAGGATGACACAGCAGACTGATTACACAGATGAACACATCAAGAGTAGGATTCAGTATTCAGAAGTCAGGATTCAGAATGAAGACCTGACCACGGATGAGGCGGATCGCACGGATGGAAGACGGAGAAGTTTTAACTACGAAAAACGGGCGTGAAAGGCGATGGCGGGAGAAAAAGGGTTCAGGGTTCGAGGTTCAGGTTAGAAGGCGGAAAAGAGATTTACCACGGATAACACGGATGGGGGGGACAAGGAAAGAATTCAGTAGTCAGGAGTCAGAATTCAGGAGGCAGGCGGAGGAAGAAAGAGTTCAGAGCGGAGTTTAACTGCGAAACACAACACAAAAATGCGCGAAAGGTCAGGGAGGAGAAAAGCATGAAGAAGCAAAGCACGCGGTTGGAAAAACTGGAGAAGAAGGCCCCACCGACCAAGCCGGTATTCGTCGGATGGATTGGAAATCCATGGACGCCGGAACAGGAAGCGGAGGCCATCCGCCGGAATCCGGAGCAACGGATTTTCTGGCGTTCGCTGCTGGAGACCAAAGACACACCGCCCCCGGAGACGCAGAGGGATGCAGAAAAGGAGACAGGAGCCGGACCCAGATGATTAACTACGAAAAACGCTAAATGTCGCGAAAGGCAAAGGTGGGAGAAAAAGGGTTCGGGGTTCAGGGCAGGAGACGGAAAGAATTGACCACGGATATGACGGATGAGACGGATAGAAGACGGATGAGATTAACCGCGAATGTCCGCGAATCAGACGGAAAAGAGATTGACCACGGATGCGACGGATGGCGCGGATAAAGGACAGAACGCCTGAGACAGACGGAACCGCCCACAGATCACACTGATAAACACAGATGGGAGATTTTAACTACGAAAAGCGCTAAAAGCCGCGAATGGGAAAGGCAGGATTTAACCTATAGGCTAACAGCCTTCAGCCTACAGCCTTTGCTCACACGGATGAGATGAAAAAACAAAATAAGTTTGAAAATCTGAGGTTATCCCGGTTTGACGGACACGGTGAACGAAGTAGTATAGAAGGATGGAGGGATCACCGTGAGGATACACAAGAAGTATGATGCTGAGTTCCGCCGCAATGCCGTGGAC
>Ga0118677_10000562_pt1 | contig 81414 bp, 82 predicted proteins | sample AliMusrvi5mmetaG_FD_86154 | JGI IMG/M metagenome (GOLD analysis project Ga0118677, IMG submission 86154)
TCCCTATGTTGACACGGCGGTGAACTTCGACAGCAACCCGGGCCTGTCGCCAAGCGGCCAGGAGCAGTCGGACTTTTTTCTGGACGTGACCCCTGGCGTGAAGGTCACGCGCACCAACGAGATGCTGCGCCTGGAAGCCCTGGTCTGGGGACGTGTGCGCCGTTACGAAAAGTTGACCCTCTACGACACGGACGACTGGTCGGAGACGCTGCGGCTGGGCTGGGGCCGACAGGAAAGCTGGTGCCTGCAACTCCACGAGCGCTACGCCCGCGTGACGGACATCTACATCCGCACCGCGGATGCCGGGGGCGAGAACCCCGGAGGGTCGGCGATCACCGCCTTGGGCGTGCTGGACCGCTACGAGCGCGTGGAGCAGAGCTTGCTCAACGGCGGCGGCGGGCTGACCGTGGCGCTTGTCACCGCCCATGTCCCCATCGCTCAGGTTGCCGGTCTCCTGAAAAAAAGCGAAATCGTCCGCATCGGGAGCCTGCTCGTTTCCTTTCTCCGGCAATGCGGGTGCAAAGAACCGAGGATCGCGGTGGCGGGGTTGAATCCCCACGCCGGGGAAGGTGGAGACATTGGAACCGAGGAAATCAAAATCATCTCGCCCGCCGTGCGGGAGCTGGAAAAATCAAAGGGCGCGGTTTTCTACGGGCCGCTCCCCCCCGATACGATTTTCCAGCAGGCCGTTGCCGGGAAATTCGACGGCGTGCTCTGCATGTATCACGACCAGGGGTTGATCCCGCTGAAGCTTCACGCGTTCGACCAAGGTGTCAACGTGACGCTGGGTCTCCCGTTTGTGCGCACCAGCCCCGACCACGGCACGGCGTTTGACATCGCGGGAAAAGGCGTCGCGCGCTCCGACAGCATGCAGGCGGCGATTCAGCTTGCGGCTACGATGCTGCGCGTCAACCGGGCAGCAGGGGGGTGACGGCGTCGAGCGCGGGAGCGTAGAGCGGGTGCCGGCCCCCGCGGGCGAGTTCCGCCAAGAGAGTGTCGCCGAGGCGCTCGTGCCTGGTCCCGATCGTCATGGAGCAATCCGGGATCCCGGGAGCGTGCAGGCCCGCGTAGAAAAAACCGGTGTTCTCCGGGTGGCGGAGGCTGAAGCAAAAACCCTCGCCGCGGAGCTCGACGAGTGAGAGTCCATGCCCGGCCGACTCCAAAATCTCGAAAGAGATCTGTTTTCCATCCTTCGAAAGGAAGAAATTTTCCGAGAGCATGTGCTGGAGTTTCCAGCCAAGCTGGACCGAGAGCCAGCCCAGGAGGAGCAGGGCCTTCACGCGATTGCCTGGTGCGCATTCGATGCGGACAGCCGTGACTTCTGGAAGGCATGCGAGCGCCGAGGAGTGGTCGAACAAATTGGCCAAGGCCAGCCTCCACCGGAGCAGGCGCGTCCAGTTCAGGTCGCAAAGAACCATCCCCCCATCGGTGAGGGAGAGGATCTTGCGGGTCAGCACAAATTGTGCGGCGGGGTGTTTCCATGCCGCGCTGTCGAAGATGAGCCGGTCCACCCAGGCCCAGAGCTGTTGGTCCAACGGTTCGCGGAATTCAGCCTGGGACCAGAAGCAGAGCGGCAGATCGGAATCGAGGTGCGAAAAAACGATGTTGGGGAGCGAGGCGGCGCTCTCGCCGTCGAGCCGGAACGTGATCTGCTCCGAGCAGATCTGGCGGCCGCCTTTGCCCGCCAGGTGGCAATGGGCGCTGATCCACGCGCGGGCGCCGGATGACGCGGCACCGGGGTCGGCGAGGATCAGGATCGCGCGAAAGGCATGCTGGCTGGCGATCGCGGAGATGAGTTCCGTGTTGCAGTCCAGCGCCTCCGGCTCCTCGGTGTAGATGACGAGATTGAGCAGGGAGGCGCGGGTTTTTGTGTCGTCGCTGGACTCCCAGAGCCGGCCCAGCTCCTTGTCGATCCGGCCGATTTCCACCGGCATTCCCGGCTCGCTCACAGCCGCCTCCATGTTGTTCCGTGGCGTTTGGTGAGATCGTCCGCCTCGGCTGGCCCCCAGCTTCCGGCGGAATAAAACGCGAGGTCCTCAGGGTTTGCTGTCCATGCCTCTCGGATCGAATCCACAAATTTCCATGCCTCCTCGACCTCGTCACGCCGCGCGAAGAGCGTGGGGTCGCCGCTCATGGCATCGAGGAGGAGCCGCTCGTAGGCTTCCGGCGTTGCCTTCCCGAAACTCGTGCCGTAATGGAAATCCATTTTCACCGGTTCGATGCGGAGGCTCGACCCCGGCATCTTCGCGCTCATCTTGAGCGAAACCCCCTCGTCGGGCTGGATGCGGATCACGAGCACGTTGTCATCGACCGCCTCGCCGGTCGCCCTGAAAAGCACCGGTGGCACACTCTTGAAATGCACGGCGATCTCGGTCCCGCCTTTCGGGAGCCGCTTGCCGACGCGGACGAAAAACGGAACTCCCGCCCACCGCCAGTTGTCCACGTTGATCTGGAGGGCAACAAAGGTTTCTGTCATGGACTCCGGATCCACGTTGGCCTCGTCCCGATAGGCCGCCACGCGTTTGCCGTCGATCGCCCCGGCTCCGTATTGCCCGCGGATCACATGCTTGGAAACCTCTTCGCCTTCGAGCGGACGGAGCGAGCGGAGCACCTTGACTTTCTCGTCGCGGATCGCATCCGCGTCCAGCCCGGTCGGCGGCTCCATGGCGGTGAGGCACAAAAGCTGGAGCAGGTGGTTCTGGACCATGTCGCGCAGGGCGCCGGACTTGTCGTAGTATCCGGCCCGGCCCTCGACTCCGAGCGGCTCGCTGGCGGTGATCTGGATGTGATCGATGTAGCGGGCGTTCCACATCGCCTCGAAAAGGGCGTTGGCAAACCGCAGGACCATGATGTTCTGCGCCGTCTCTTTCCCGAGGTAATGGTCGATGCGGTAGGTGTCCGCCTCCGGGAAAGCGCCTTCCACAAGCTCGTTGAGGTGCCGGGCGCTCGGAAGGTCGGTGCCGAACGGCTTTTCGACAATCACCCGTGCCCATCCGCCGTTCGCGCCTTTGTTGAGCCCGCTCTTCCGCAGGTTTTCCAGGATGACCTCGAACTGGTCGGGCGCGGCGGCCAGGTAAAAAAGCCGGTTGCCGCGCGTGCCGCGGGCGGCGTCCATGACGGCCAGTCGCCCCGCAAGGGATTCGTAGCCGGCCAGATCGTCGAACCCGCTGCGATGGTAGCAGAGCGATGCCGCGAAACTTCCCCAGAGCTCCTCGTGGACGCTCTGCCGGGAATGCTTTTTAGCGGCGTCTTCGAGCTCCCCGCGAAAAATTTCATCGCTCTTGTCCCGTCGCGCAAATCCGACAACGCTCATCGCCGGTGGCAGCGCCCCGTCCGCCGCGAGATTGTAGAGTGCCGGAACCAGCTTCCTGTGCGTGAGGTCGCCGGTGGCCCCGAAAATCACGAGCGTGCACGGCTCGGGCATCGCCCGGCTGCTCAATCCTTCACGAAGCGGGTTTATCGGGGTGGCAGAATTCGACATGGTCGATGCTAATATCCGTTTACAACGTGCCTTTCAACCGGAAGGTTGGCTCCATGGACTGGCAGAAACTTCTCAAGACAGCAGAGACCGAGGTCGCCGCCACGATGGCCGAACTGCCCGAGCCCGTCCGCAAGGCGCTCCTCGAGGTGCCGGTCGTCCTCGAAAAATACCCGTCCCGGCAGGATGTCGCCGCCGGCATCGAACCCGATACCCTCGGCTATTACGATGAGGACCCCGTCGTCCGGATCCGGCTCTGGCTCGAAAATATCCGGGACTACGCCGAAGAAGAGGGGCTTTCCTATGCCGATGAGGTCCGCACCACACTCCTCCACGAAATCGGCCATGTCCTCGGTTGGGACGAGGACGATGTCGAGGAGCGCGGGCTCGGATGACCCTTGGTTTTCAAGGGGATCATTCCTTTCATTTTTTATTGAAGGATCGAAAGGCCCGCGATAACTTCCGCACACAGATGAGTTCCGTTGCGGACAATGTGATCGGGGAGGAATCGCGCCTGAGCGAGTTGGACATCGAGGCGATCGAGATGTTTATCAGTTTTTTCAAGCTGATCGGCCTGCCGAAATCGGTCGGTGAGATTTACGGCCTGCTTTTTGTGGCGACGCGTCCGCTGTCGATGGAGGACTTGATGGACCGGCTGCAGATCAGCCTCGGGGCAGCCAGCCAGGGGCTGAAATTGTTGCGGTCCGTGGGGGCGGTAAAAGTTGTCTATGCGCCGGGGGAGCGAAGGGACCACTATGTGGCGGACCTGGAGCTGAGCAAATTTGCCACGTCGTTCATCAAAGAGGAAATGAAACCCCGTTTGGAGCGCGCCCTGCAGCGGGTCGAGCGGATGGAAAGCCTCGCGAAGGATCTTGACCCGAAAGAACGCCGGACGGCCTTCGAGCGAATCGACCGCCTCAAGCACTGGATGGAACGCGGGCAGAAGATGATGCCCTGGATTCTGAAATTTTTGGTGAGCTAGCGCGCCGCCTGGCGCAGACCTGTGGAAAACAGGAAAAAAACGATAAAAACCTGCATGGACCAGCGGAGAATTCCCGCTGATGACCAAAGGCGGCAGCCTGCCTTGCGCGCCTGCGGCGCGAATGTGAACACATGGCTGCGGGCGCAGCACCCGGACTGGACAGACGAAGCGGTCGCTGCCCGGGCACGAAGGGTTTTCGTGACAGGATATGCAGGAGATTAACCTCATCACCCGAAAGCTGGAATCCGAGCCTCCTAAACCAGATAATTTTATGATACCACTACTCGATCTCAACCGGGCGCATGCCCCTTTGCATGCCGAACTGATGGCGGTCTGCGAGAATGTCCTTAAAGAAGGGAAATTCATCATGGGTCCCGCCGTGGGGCGGTTTGAGTCCGCCGTGGCGGCCTACGTGGGTGTGCCGCACGCCATTTCCTGCGCCTCCGGTTCGGACGCCCTGCTGGTCGCCCTCATGGCGCTCGGGCTCCGGCCTGGCGACGAAGTCGTGACCACGGCCTACAGCTTTTTTTCCACAGCGTCCGCGATCACCCGTCTCGGGCTTTCGGCGAAATTCGCCGATATCGATCCCGGCACGTTCAACCTGACACCGGCTTCATTGCAGCGCTCCCTCACCGCGAACACCAAGGCCGTGATCGCGGTGCACCTTTTCGGCCAGACGTGCGAGATCGCCGAGATCTCCGGCATCTGCCGTTCGCGGGGAATCCGGCTGGTCGAGGATGCGGCCCAGTCGCTCGGGGCGAGTTTTCAGGGAACCATGGCCGGCGCATTCGGCGACATCGGCTGCTACAGCTTTTTCCCCTCAAAAAATCTGGGCGGTTTCGGAGACGGAGGGATGATGGTTACGGCGGACACCGCTCTGGCCGAGCAGATGTCCATCCTCCGCTTGCACGGGGCCAAACCGAAATACTACCACCAGCAGGTGGGAATCGGCTCAAGGCTCGACACTCTCCAGGCCGCCTTGCTGGAGGTGAAGCTGGCCCATCTCGATGCCTATGCGGCCGGCCGACAGAGGAACGCCCGGCTTTACAGGAAATTGCTCGCGGGAGTGGACGGGGTTTTGCTGCCGGATGAACTGCCCGGGGCGGTTCCTGTTTACAACCAGTTCTGCATCCGCACACAGGCCCGCGACGCGCTACGCCAGGCGCTGTCCGACCAGGGCATCGGCACCGAGATTTACTACCCGATTCCGCTGCACCTCCAGGAATGCTTCCGCGACCTCGGCTGCAAGGAAGGTGACTTTCCCATCGCGGAAGAATGCGCGAAGACATCCATGGCCCTTCCCATTTTCGGGGACCTCACCGAGGAGGAACTCCGCGAGGTCGCCGGGGCCATCAGGACATTCTTCGCTTCCAACTCCCCCGCCCGATGACGGGCCCCGAGACCTTATGGAAAAAGTTTTGGCGAACCCCCCCGCCGATGACCAAAGGCGGCAGCTTGCCCGCCTGCGGTGGGAATGAGGAATGCGAAATTCGGAATGCGGAAAAGCCAAACTGAGCGGGAGCGAGCGAGGCAAATGGGGGGACGATGACTACTGAAAAACAAGCGGTTTTACCGGACCAGGAATGGGACCGGGTCGTCAGCGCGAAAAGCAGTTGGCTGCAGCTCCACCTCGGCGAGCTGTGGCGCTACCGGGATCTGATTTATCTGTTCGTGAAGCGCGATTTTGTCGCGACCTACAAGCAGACGATCCTCGGCCCGCTCTGGTTTCTCATCCAGCCGATCCTGTCCACGCTGGTGTTCACCGTCATTTTCGGGAATATCGCCAAGCTTCCGACGGATAACATCCCGCCGTTCCTCTTCTACCTCTGCGGGCTGGTGTCCTGGAGCTACTTTGCGGACTGCCTCAACAAAAGTGCGGCGACCTTTTCGGGGAACGCCGGGATATTCAGCAAGGTCTATTTTCCGAGGCTGACCGTCCCGATCGCCAACTCGATCACGAACCTGATCACGTTCGCGATCCAGTTCGCTCTGTTTCTTGCCGTGCTCGGCTACTTCACCTGGAAAGGCGCGCCGGTCCATCCGAGCTGGCGGGTGGTTGTCCTGCCGCTGCTGCTATTGCAGATGGCCATGCTGGGTATTGGATTCGGGTGCATCGTGAGCTCCCTCACCACCCGCTATCGCGACCTCGCGATGCTGCTCGGGTTTTTCGTGCAGCTCTGGATGTATGCGAGTTGCGTGCTGTTCCCGCTCTCGCTTTATCCCAAGCAGTGGCATTGGCTCCTCGTCCTCAACCCCATGGTTCCTGTCATCGAGAGCTTCCGCTTCGCTTTTCTGGGCGCCGGAACCGTCGAAGTTTACCAGCTCCTGTCGGGCGCCGCTGTCAGCCTCGTCGTATTTCTGCTCGGCATCTTCATCTTCCGTCACGTGGAGCGGACATTCAGCGACACCATTTAATACCATGATAGGAATCCGTCAACTTGCCCGTAGCGTCCGCACCTTCTGCGGAAACCTCCCGGCTCTGCCCAAGGTCGTGCAAATGCTCTGCACTGACCCGCTGGAGCAAGCTTCCATTAGTGCCGCCCGGCGGCTTATGGCCCGCGGCCATACCAAAACGATTTCCTCCAGATTACCGATGGACTGGGATGGTCGTCCGATCCCTTGGTATACGTATCCTTTCATAGACTACATATCCGATGTCGACACCTCGAAGTGGAGGATTCTTGAGTTCGGATCCGGCCAGAGCACTTTGTTCTGGGCCCCTCGCGCGGCTTCCATACTGGCCTACGAGAACAGCCCTGCGTGGCTTGATAAAATGAGGGGTCTCGTGCCCTCGAATGTGGAACTGAGATTTTTTGAAGGTGAAAAATCGCTGGACGAGCTCGATGAACTCGACTTCGTGCCCGATCTTGTGGTCGTGGACGGATGGAAGCGGGGAGCCTGCGCCAGAAGGAGCATCCAGGCTTTCGGGCATACGCCCATTTATATCCTCGAAAACTCCGATTGGTTCCCGAAAGCCGCTGCCGCCATGCGCGAGTCTGGGCTTACCGAGATCCGCTTCAAAGGGTTCGGCCCCATCAACGGATACACGTGGGCGACTTCCTTGATGGTCTCCGAAAACCACCTGAAGAAACTCGGCCAAATCCGCGCGTTTTCTGAAGTTCCCGGCGGCTTGGCGGCCGGTGACTACGAGGAAACGGATATCGCATCCTGATGGAACGATCCATTCAAGTTGAGAACCTCGGAAAGCGATACCGCCTCGGCGTGATCAACCGAGGGATGCTTTACAAAGACATCCAGAGCTGGTGGGCGAAGGTCCGGGGCGAGGATGACCCCAACACGCCGGTTCATATCGCCCAATCGCGTCCCGATATGACCGGCCAGGAATTTTGGGCTTTCCGAGATGTCAGCTTCGGGGTCAAGCGAGGAGAAATCCTCGGGATCATCGGACGAAACGGGGCCGGGAAATCCACGCTGCTCAAGGTGCTGAGTCAAATCACTGCGCCAACAGAGGGGCAATACAAACTGAACGGCAGGGTCGCCAGCCTCCTCGAGGTCGGCACGGGATTCCACGGCGAACTCACTGGCCGGGAGAATATTTTTCTCAACGGGGCTATCCTGGGAATGTCGCGCGCCGAGGTGCGTGAGAAATTCGACGAAATCGTGGAATTCGCCGAGGTCGCCCAATTTATCGACACGCCCGTGAAACGCTACTCGAGCGGCATGTATGTGCGGCTCGCGTTTTCGGTGGCCGCCCACCTGCAACCCGACATCCTCATCGTGGATGAGGTGCTGGCTGTCGGGGACGCGGCATTCCAAAAAAAGTGCCTCGGGAGAATGAATGAGGCGGCATACAAGGAGGGAAGGACGATCCTCTTCGTGAGCCATAACATGACTTCCGTTCGGAACCTCTGCACCCGCGCCATAATTCTCAAACAGGGGAAACTGGTCGCGGACGGCAATGCCGGAGACATGGTTGACCGTTATCTTGAGGAGGGTTCCCAGCACGCCGGTCACGTCGGAGGGGACCAACGCGCTGGCTCAGGGCGGCTGCGCGTGACGGCTGTCGATTTCGAGGCGTCCGACGGCCGTCGTATCGAGGAACTTCCCGCCGGGCAGCCGGTAACGGTGCGGATCCGCTACGCGGCCGACGGGCTGAAGCCCTCGGATTCCGTCATCGCAGGCATCGGCGTCGTCAGTTCGGAGGAGGCGGTTTTTAACAATTACAGCAACTATTCGGGCACGGTCTTCAGGGAGCTTCCGAAAACCGGTTCGTTTGCATTCGAATGGATTTCAGTGGATCTCGTGCCCGGCCAATACCAGTTGGTGGTTCGCATTGTGGCAAACGGCGACCATCATGCGGGCGAGGTTCTCGATATGCCGGCTCCTATCTCGTTTCATGTCGCACCGGCAGATTACTACGGCACAGGCCGCAATGTCGGGTTGGGATTCGGTGTTTCACTGGTAAGAGGAAAATGGAGTTGTCTGGGCTGACGCGGAACATTGCAATGACAGCGTTTCTCACTCAACAGGACCGACCGCCGCTAAGTGTTCGCAGTTTTTATTTCTGATAAACATGAACCGCCTAACTGATCGTATTGCCGCCCGGATTGCAGCAGGATCCTTTTCCTGCTTCCGGCGGATCCCTCTCCGGCTGCAGCCTGATGACTTTCGCAACATGCGGATCTCTTTTTCGCAATTCGGGGAAGATCTGATTATCGCGGAGCATCTGACCAATTTCAAACGAGAGCGGCGCGGGATTTATATCGACGCGGGGTGCTTCGATCCGTTCCGATTTTCGAATACGAGACTGCTTAACCTGCTCGGTTGGCACGGCATCAACGTCGATGCATCCGAAGAGGCTATCCGTAAGTTTCACGTGCATCGGCCGCATGATCAGAATGTGTGCGCGGCTCTTTCCGACCGGGTTGAAGCCCGTGAATTTCTCATGTGCAAGAGTTCCGCCATGAACCGGCTGATTAGCGGCGACTCGCCATCTGACAAACAAGCCGGAGGTTATCACAAGGTCGAGGTGCGCACGCAAACTCTCATGGGTATATTTGAACAGAGCCAGTTTTCCGGCGAAGGCGTGGATTTATTGAGTATTGATTGTGAGGGGAGTGATCTGGCTGTTTTGAGGGGATTTGACCTCGGGCGGACCCGGCCGGTGCTGATCTGCATCGAGTCCCTAAACGAGGGCGAATCCAAACGGATCCGCTCATATCTCGAGGGGCATGGGTATTCGCACCTCTGCGACCTCGGTCTCTCCCTCCTCTTTCGGGACTCGGGCACGTTACCATAAAAAAAGATGGCGGGCTATCTCCGTTTTTTTTTGGCCGCGCTCGTCGTTTCATACCATCTCGGCTACCGCTTCGCCGGCCAGGGATTTGGAGTGCCGTCGGTGGTGGGCTTCTACGTCCTATCAGGCTCGGTGGTCGCCTCCTTGGTCAGCGGGCCTTTCGCCGGGCTCCCGCTCGGTCGCTTCTTTGCCGAAAGATTGCTGAGAATTTATCCGACATACTATTACTTTTTCGGGTTGGCTTTGGCGTTCGTTATGATCACCGGCTTCGGAGCGCCAAAATTCACAGCGCTTAATGTGATCGGAAACCTTGCGGTGATCCCGTTAAACTATGTTTGCTTCCCGCAGTTCGTGATGTTGGGCGACAAGGGGCTTCCCCTGATCCCAACCGCTTGGTCTCTTGGTGCGGAGTTGCAGGCTTATCTGGTCCTCGGATTTTCTCTTCGATGCGGCCCTCGAACCCGGCTGGTGCTCGGGGCTTCCTCACTTGTTGTTTTTGCCGCGGCCGGCGTGCAGATGCTCAACTCCGACCTCTGGGGATACCGGCTTCTGCCAGGAATATTTTTTATGTTCCTTGCCGGCTCGTATCTTGCCGCGCCAAAAACGGGCAGCGGGCTTTTCGGTCGGATTGAGCGCTGGTTTCCCGCCTTGTCCTGGATCTTCGTTGCTGCTCTTTCCTTGCGTTGCTCTCTCGCGGGAAAACATGACATTTTGCCTGTTTCTTTCGGATTCATAATTGGTCTGCCGCTCGTTGCCCTCGTGCTGCGCGTGCGCAAGCATTTGCCGATCAACCATCTCCTCGGCGATCTCTCCTATGGGATTTTTCTCGCGCACATTCCTGTGTTGTGGTTTTTCGAGTGGGCCTGGCCTTCTCTCGTCCGGAGCGAAACGCGCTTTTGGCCTGTCATAACCCTCTCGATCATCCTGTCTCTGATCTCGGTTTACCTGATCGAGCGCCCGATCTGGCAATTCAGAAAACTTCTTTCCAAACACCCGATGACAGCCGTATCCCTGTGCCAGAAATAACCCTGCACAGCGGGTTTGGCCGTGCCATGTTCCGCACGATCCGCGCCTTTTCCCTCCGAAACATTCTTGAAATCGGATCCTTCGACGGGGATGGTTCCACCCAGGTTTTGGCGGCGGCCCTGGCGCCGCTGGAGAGCCACTATCTTACGTGCCTCGAAATGCGTGAAGACCGGTTCTCCAACCTCATGCTAAATACCGCGCATCTTCCCTGGGTGAAAGCCGTGCGCGCTTCATCGATCTCCTGGGGGTGTTTCACTGGCAGAGATTTTGACAAGGATGTTTGGCCGAGTTATGGCAGCCAGCCAAAGGATATTTACGACAGGGTGAAGAGCTGGTGGGTGGATGATGTCCGGCACATCAAAGCGGAATCGCAGGGTTTTCTCGAGCAAATGGAAACGGGCTTTGATGCCGCGCTCATCGATGGGGGCGAGTTCTCCGGTTTCGATGAATTCCGCCTTCTCAAGGACAGGGTGGATTGCTTCTTTCTTGACGATGTGTTTCATGCATTCAAAAACCGCAAGGTGTATGAGGCCCTCCACATCGATGCAGATTGGCATGCGGTCTCCATAGACCGTTCGGAAAGAAATGGCACGGCGATCTTCGTGCGCAAGACTCGACTAGGAAACCGGATCCAGCATCAGTTTAGGGAAGCCAGAGGCTGGACGGACTTGTTTCTGCTTCTGGCCACGGCCAAGATCCGACAGACCGCAGCCCGACTCAAACCCGAGAAATAGCCGCGTTTGTCAGGTTATCACTGAATTTGATAAACCTCAAGGATGTCTCGTTCAAAAAAACCCTTCTTTTCTGTGGTCGTTCCAACGCGCGACCGGGCGGAGTGGCTTGAGAAGTGCATTCAGGCCGTTTTGAACCAGACATTTTCCGATTTTGAAGTGTTGGTGGTGAACAACGACACCCTTGGGAACAGGGGTTCGGAAAAAGTCGTTGAAGTCAAGCAAGACGGGCGCATTCGGCACTTGCGCACAGGAGGATTGGGGATGGCTGCGAATTGGCAGGCGGGAGTGGAGCAAGCTCTCGGCGAATATATTATCATCTGCAGTGACAAGCTGATGATTCTTCCATGGGTGCTGGAAACAGCCTACCATTTACTCCGATCCAACAAAGTGAATGCCGTGGTTTGGAAAATCGGCGACCACACGCGTTTTTCGGACAAAGCACCAGAAGCCCTTAACGCTGCTTTTGTCGCGGGCAAGGATATTATGGATTCTGCTGCTGCAGGTTCATGGAGACTTCTTTGGGATGCGGGGGCTCGCGGAATGAATTGCGCGTTCCACCATTCATATGTCGGCAGGGTTCGCGACCAACTCGGTGTGCCGCTGTGCCGGATGATTTGCCCTGATTTTAATATCGCGTTATCGCTGGCCGCGCTGAATTCCAATCAGCTTTATTTCAAACATGTCGGATCCGTATTCCTGCCGAATGCCGACGGAAACGGGATGCTTTGTCTTTTGACCTCGAATCGCGAAACCCTCAGGGATAAATTCGAGTTCCCCGATCTCGATCAGCTTCCGGTCCAGTATATCACGCCTGTGACGGCGATTTGCCACGATATCATTTTAACAAATAATCTTGTGCCATTGGAGCAACGGCGGCCCATCAACTGGGAGATGTTCTTCGTGAACTTGATCCATGAGGCGATCGATGTCGATGACATGGGAGGTTTTGGAGCACAAAGAAGAAATGAATTGTTAGCAGCAATTGTCGCAAAGTCGCTCCGGTTTCGACTCAGTTTACTCAAAACAATATTCCATCAGGAGCTGGTCAACCTGATTCAGGGCAAGCGAGCATTTTTCTTTCAGTTCCACCGCATGCTCCGCCTTCTCTATTATCCGGTAAGAGGACTTGTTTAATGGCTCGCAAAATGAATGGCATCAAAGACCATTTCAGAGTTCCCCGTTCCTTTGAGCGATAGATTCGACATCTTCGAGACGCCGCTGCAGGGGCTTTCCGTCATCCATCGGAAACCGATCCGCGACGAACGCGGATACCTTGAACGCATGTTTTGCGCCACGGCTCTCGCCACCTTGCTCCGGGGGCGTTCCATCCGCCAAATTAACCGCACGCTGACCATGCGCTGCGGCACTGTGCGCGGCATGCATTTTCAAACTCCTCCGCATGCCGAGATGAAGTTTGTGTCCTGCCTGCGCGGCGAAGTTTTCGACGTGGCGGTCGATCTACGTCCAGATTCCCCCACTCGCTTCCAGTGGCACGCCGAGGTTTTGAGTTCCGAAAACTGCAAAACACTCGCAATCCCTGAAGGGTTCGCCCACGGTTTTCAGGCGCTGGCCGATCATTGCGAAATGCTTTACTTGCACACTGAAGACTACCACCGGGAATCCGAGGGCGGTCTCAACCCGCTGGACCCTGTGCTGGAAATCGCATGGCCCCTCGCGGTTTCAGCCATTTCTTCACGCGACTCCGCCCAACCCATGTTAAAGCCATGAATTGCCGCCACTGCCAGTCTCCCATACGACTCCCGCTAATCGACCTTGGATCCGCGCCGCCATCGAACGCCTACCTGACCCATGTCACCCTGCGGAGGCCGGAAAAATGGTTTCCGCTCAAGGTCGTTGTCTGCGAGTCCTGTTGGCTCGTCCAGGCGGAGGCTTACTCTCGCGCGGCGGAGCTTTTCAACGAGGAATACGCCTACTTCAGCTCGTTTTCCTCCCAGTGGCTCAGGCACGCGGAAAACTATGTGCGCGAAATGTCCGAGCGCTTCGGGCTCGGCGGCGAAAGTTTTGTTGTCGAGGTCGCCTCGAATGACGGCTACCTCCTCCAGTATGTGAAAGATCGCGGCATACGGTGCCTCGGCATCGAGCCCACAGCCAGCACCGCCGCCGCCTCCCGCATCAAAGGCATCGATACGATCGAGGAATTCTTTGGGGTTGAGCTCGCTGCCCGCCTCGCCGCAGACGGCCAACAGGCCGATCTCATGGCCGCAAACAACGTGCTCGCCCATGTCCCCGATATCAACGATTTCGCAAAAGGCTTCGTCGTGCTGCTCAAACCTCATGGCGTTGCTACCTTCGAGTTCCCCCACCTGCTCAACCTCATCGAGGAGGCGCAATTCGATACAATCTATCACGAGCATTTCTCCTACCTCTCGCTCAACACGGTCAATACCATCTTCGCCGCCAACGGACTCAGTGTGTTCGACGCGGAAGAACACCCCACCCATGGCGGAAGCCTTCGCGTCTTCGCCCAGCGCGCCGATACCGGCAGACATCCGCGGACAAATCGGCTTGGCGACCTGATGGAAAAGGAACTGCGCGCCGGCATGCGCGGCGCCGCATTCTATGCGGATTTCCAGGCGAAAGCCGAAAAAGTCAAAGACGACTTTCTCGCCTTTCTGATCGAGGCACGCCGCGGCGGCAAAAAGGTCGCAGCTTACGGCGCTGCCGCCAAGGGCAACACGCTCCTCAACTTTGCGGGTGTGCGCCCGGACTTGCTTTCCTATGTCGTTGATAAGAATCCGGCGAAGCAAGGGAAATTCATGCCGGGCAGCCGCATCCCGATCGTGGAGGAAGCCCGTATCCGCAAGGGAAAACCCGACTACATCGTCATTCTTCCCTGGAACCTTGCCGCGGAAATCACCGGACAGCTTAGCTACGTCCGCGAGTGGGGCGGAAAGTTTGTCACGGCAGTTCCAGGCCTGCGGAGCATATGAGCCAACTTATTTTGCTGACTGGCGCGACCGGTTTTGTTGGGCGGCATGTTTTGCGCGAGCTCCTTGCAAGGGACATTCGCGTGCGGTGCGTGGTGCGCGAGGGGAAGCAACTTCCCGGTTCGAGATGGATGGACCCGCCCGTCACGACACACGATCTTTTTCAAGAGGATGGGGCTTGGTGGGCAAAAGCGCTTCAAGGTGTCGGGACCATTATTCATGTCGCATGGTTCGCCGAGCCCGGGAAGTATTTGAATTCCCCAAAAAACATGGATTGCCTTATTGGAACCCTTCGGCTTGCACAAGCCGCCGCACGGGCCGGGGTGGGGAGATTTGTTGGAATCGGAACATGTGCTGAATATCGATTTACCGGCTCAGATCTTTCTACAGAGACTCCTCTCGACCCCTTATCCCCGTATGCCGGAGCAAAAGCAGCAGCCTTCATGGCCCTCTCTCGATGGTTAGAGAATGAAGGGGTGGCATTCGCATGGTGCCGTCTCTTCTACCTCTATGGTGAGGGTGAGGATGCGCGCCGTCTTGTTCCCACCATTCACAGCCAGCTCCGTGCAAACAAACCGGTCAATCTGACAAACGGCACCCAGATCCGAGATTTCATGGATGTCAAGGAAGCCGGAAAGCAAATCGCGCGTGTCGCCCTCGGAGAGTTCATCGGCCCCTCGAACATCTGCTCTGGGGTGCCTGTGTCCGTGAGGCAATTCGCAGAAAAGATCGCGGACCAATACGGTCGCCGGGATCTATTGCAATTTGGAGCTCGTCCAGACAACCTTCTGGACCCTTCTCGCGTTGTGGGAGTGCCATCTCCTTTGGAATAATTGTTAATGGACGAGAATTTCAAATCGCTTTACAAGCAGGAAAAACTCCCCGTTTTTCAAAACCGCATGTATGGCACGGCGGAGGAGGCTCAAGCCTGCCCGACCGGGGACATGTCGCTCGTCCAGAATATCGAGACCGGTTTGATATACAATGAGGCCTTTTGCCCGGAGCTTGTTGACTACGACTCTGCCTATCAGAACGAGCAGGGCGTCAGTGAGCTTTTTCAATCCCATCTCTTAGAAGTTTCTCGGATCGTTGATCGAGGCATGGGCAAGACAGGGCTCGTGGAGGTCGGTTGCGGCAAGGGATTGTTTTTGGAACTCCTGCTCAGCCATGGATTTGATCTGACAGGGTTCGATCCGACCTACGAGGGGGACAACCCCCGGGTGCGGAGGTGCTTTTTTGAACCTGGTTTCGGAATTCGCGCTCACGGTTTGATTCTAAGACATGTGCTGGAGCATATCCCAAACCCGGTGGGTTTTCTCCAGGAACTTTGTGTGGCGAACGGCGGGGGGGGGCGCATCTACATCGAAGTTCCATGCTTGGATTGGATTTGTAGGCGCCGAACATGGTTTGACGTGTTCTACGAGCATGTAAACTACTTCCGCCTATCGGATTTCGATAGGATTTTTGCGAATGTGATCGAAAGCGGCCGGATTTTTGGAGGTCAATACCTCTACGTTATCGCCGATTTGGCCAGCGTGAGGACTCCAGTTGCGGATGAAAAACACACATTTGATTTTCCGAAGGATTTCACCGATGGCATCACCAAGCGCGATCCCTTTTGGACTCCGAATGCGGCGGTTTGGGGCGGAGCGTCAAAAGGGGTGATTTTTTCGCTCATGAAAGAACGCATCGGGCAGCCTGTTAAGACGGTCATCGACATCAACCCGGCCAAACAGGGGAAATACCTTCCCCTGACGGGGCTGCTCGTTCAATCGCCGGAGAGTGCGCTTTCCACACTTGCCCCCAAGTCAACCATTTACGTGATGAATTCAAATTACCTTGAGGAAATCAAAGCCATGTCCAACAACCAATACAACTATATTTCCATCGATCATGAGTGAATTTCACGAGCAAGTCAGTCAACGCATCGCCGACATGGCAAACAACGCACCGCTGATCGATGCCGCTGCGGCGTTCATGGAGAAGTCCCTTCTGCCACAGTATTCCTACAATTTCGCGTGGCTTGGGCGGCCGATTATCCAATACCCGCAAGACATGGTCGCCATGCAGGAACTGATCTGGAAAATCAAGCCCGACCTCATCATCGAAACGGGGATCGCCCACGGCGGGTCGCTCATTCTCAGCGCGTCCATGCTGGCGTTGCTTGATATGTGCGACGCGATCGAAAAAGGCGAAACCATTGAGCCCAAACAGTCGAAGAGAAAGGTGCTGGGCATCGATATCGACATCCGCGCCCACAACCGCGCCGCCATTGAAGCTCACCCTATGGCTTCGCGCATCCAGATGATTCAAGGCTCCAGCATAGATCCGGAGATCGTTGATCAGGTCAAATCCATCGCTGCCAAACACTCGCGCGTGTTGGTCTGCCTGGACAGCAACCACACCCACGACCACGTGCTGGCAGAGTTGGGAGCCTACGCGCCGCTCACCAGCGCTGGCAGCTATTGTGTTGTTTTTGACACAATAGTCGAAGACATGCCTGCTGAGATGTTTCAAGACCGGCCCTGGGGCCCGGGCAACAACCCGAAAACCGCCGTGCGAGAGTTTCTCAAAACGCATCACGATTTTGAAACTGATAATACGATTGACAGCAAGCTGCTGATCTCCGTCGCGCCAGGTGGCTTTTTAAAGCGGGTCAAATAAAACGAGTTTACCGGATGCCGATAAAAGTTACGGTTTTCATCCCAACATTCAATCGATTAAGCACGCTCAAGCGAGCAGTAGAGAGCGCGTTGTTGCAGGGGGATTTTATCCGTGTTCATGTTTTGGATAATGCCTCGACGGACGGAACGAGGATTTGGCTCGAAACCCTCGCCGAAAAGGAAAGCCGTCTGGTCCTGACATTGCGCGACAAGAACATCGGTGCCGTCAAAAACTATGTGGATGGTATTTCATCAGTTCAAACGGAATACTGCGTGCCGCTCGCCAGTGACGATGAGTTGTTGCCTGGGTTTCTTAGTGAAGCATTGCGCATCGCGGAAGAAGACCCTCAGCTTGGGGCCGTAATTTTTCAAACGGCATGTATAAAGAATAAATCCCTAGCATTCGTCAACCCTAGCGGTCTAACGGTTGGTCGGAGAATGCCACCGGATCACCTGAACGAGTGGGCTGGCGTGGGGCACTATTTTTCCTGGAGCAGCATTCTCTGGAGACGGTCCAGCCTTCAGAACGTAAATGCGCAGAGTGAATTCCAACGTTTTCCATTTCCGGGTGATGCATGGATTCAGTTTCTCGTGTTTCTCAGAGCTCCGGTTTTTATCGTGGACAAACCGGGTGCCACTCTGAATATGCATGACGGGCAGGCATCAAGGCAAATCGGGGTGAAGGATCTAAGGGATGTTGGACAAATGCTGCAGCGCATGCAGGAACTAGTGTCCGAAGAAGAAGTTTTCGATAAGCGAGAAATGGAACTTTTTATGCGCCGGATGTATGAACATTGGAATCAAGTGCTGAAGTGGGGCTTTTCCAAATCCTGCAGAGAGTATGATGATGCGGACACCCGCCAAGCAATCGAATACTATTTAGAATATTTCTTTCCGGAAAATGGCTTTAACGATTTTCCCCTGCTGCCGCTTTTCAAGGAGTATCGCGAACAAGCGCCGCAGTTGAACGCATACAAAATCGATTGGATGGAGAAGAGTTTGTCCTGGAAAATAACAAAACCGCTCAGGCTTCTGGCTTCCACACTGACCAAAAAATAGTGGCGCCCCTCCATTCTACACTGCCTGATCATTTTCATGGTGCGAGGCAGTCCATGATCGAGGCTCCTTCCCCCATGGTGGCAGTTCAAGCTGCGGTGGTAGCCGGTGATGGCGATTGGCCAAAATGCATTTTGGTAATGGCGTGCGAGTTATCCGAAACCCAAACAGTTTAGTGCGATCCCGGGAGTTACACCTCAGCCGCACACAGGCAGTTGTTTACGCGTCGCTCATGCGCTTGGAGAGCCGCCTTCCAGCGAAGGTCTGGCGGTGGTTTTACGGCCCCATCTCGCGCTGCAAACGCGAGGAGTCGCTGTTTGAAAGATGCCAGGCAAGATGCCAGGAACTTGCGTGGCCCGCGACCTACCTCATTGATTCTGACTTGGGCAAACGCACGCAAGACATCACATTTTATCGTGCACAAACAAATTTCGAGCCAGACGTCATAAAAATATCCGATGCAGTTGTTTTTTCCGACGGCATCATTATTCAGGGAGGACATATACATCCTGCTAGCTCGTGCTACTCCAGGATTAGTCCGCATATCCGGTTTCGGGCCGCAGCCCGAAGGTTCAGCTCTGGTTCTGCAGTCAAGGTCCCGAAGGCCACCCTTGTCTCCCGGCAGCTCGTCGATCAGGGAACCTACGGCGACTACTTCATCGAATTTCTATTACCGCTTTGCCGGATGATCGATGCGGTCAAAGGGCCTGTGATTGCCGACGGGGCACTCATCGCCAAATATTGTGCTTTTGACCTTGAATCACTCGGGCTGCACTCAATTTGTGAAATTCCTGACAGCGGGCTGCTGGTAAACGAGTTGACCGTAATCGGACCTTGCCAACCTTTTGATAACTTTAACGCTATCAACCTTGCTGCGGTAAGAAAGGTTTTTCCTGTCGAATCATCGGACGCCACTACAAAGCATGACAAAATCTATATTTCCCGACTCGGCTTTATCGAACCAACTTCTATCAAGCAGAGTCGCGTCCTGGAAAATGAAGCCGAAGTGGAGGAGCTTTTGGCGAGCAAGGGCTTTCTTATACTCAGGCCGGATGGCAAGAACAACAGGCAGCTAAGAACGCAACTTTCTTTTGCTGATATGATTGTTTTCAACCATGGTTCCGGCTACATGAACGCGATATGGGGGAAGCCTCGTTTTGTCGTTGAATTGGCTGACGAAAAATGGTGGAACCCGGCGTTTCTTCGACTCGGACGCGGAATGGGAGTGAAGAAATACCATGTGATCTGCACGAAAAATAATCAAATGTCACTTTCCGAGTTGGAGCGCGTTCTTCATCGGATCACTGGATAGTTTTTATTTGCCCTTATCGCCTCCCTTCCGAATGAACACACCATTTAGCGATCTAGCCATCAGAGCTGTTAAAAAGCTCTACCAGGTAACCGGGCTTTCCAGGGAACGGATTTACCGGAATGTCCCTCTGGATTCGATCCTGCCGGCCAACAAGGCGAACCTCCTTGTCGCCGATGCCATCCGGGAAGGGAAGCCTCGCATGATCAGTCGCTTAGGAACTCCAGAAGCCCTCGCTGTTCTCAACTATCTTGACATTCGTGCGACGCGGGACGCGTCTGTTCTCAAACGATACCACGCCTTTTTTCAAGGCCGCTGGGACAAATGGGAGGAGAAGATCAAGCGGCTGCTGTTCAACAATGTTGGATTTTTTCCAACAACCGACGAAAACCTGGATCGCTTTGCGCCGTATTACATGACGCAGATCGGGCCGATGGACATGATCGGTGTGTGGAAGATGGTTCCCGGCGAATCCTACCTGATCAGGCTGTATTGTCCGGAGGCGCTGCGCTTCGATCCCACTGCGCTCGAACCCTACTTTTATTCCAACCCATGGTCGATGGCGTTGGAAGGGAGGAAGGTTCTGGTGATCCACCCCTTTGCCGAGTCCATCAAAGCCCAATACTGCCGCAGAAATCTTCTTTTTCGGGATCCGCACGTGCTTCCGGAGTTTCAACTGACAACCGTCCGGGCGGTCCAGTCGCTGGCCGGGAGCGGGACTCCCTTCAAGGATTGGTTTGAGGCACTGGCCTGGATGCAGGGTGAGGTGAGGAAGGCGGACTTCGATGTGGCGATTATCGGGGCGGGGGCGTATGGGCTCCCGCTCAGCGCCTTTGTGAAATCGCTTGGCAAGGTCTCCATCCACATGGGCGGAGCCACGCAGGTCCTTTTCGGGATCAGGGGAAAACGCTGGGACAACATGAAGGAGTTTTCCGATATCATCAACGAGCACTGGGTTCGTCCGGCTCCTTCCGAGATGATCCCATCAGCCAACAAGATTGAGGACGGTTGTTACTGGTAGTAAGAAAGACTATGAAAATACCTGAACGTTTGATCCTCACCGTGACGAGCGGGCGGAGCGGCACGAAGCACCTCTCCAGAATTCTGGGGCTGCTGCCCGGGGTGGCTTCGCTCCACGAGCCCGAGCCGAACTTTGTTCCAGAGATGCGGGGCGCACAGGTCGACCCGCGCATCGCCACCGATTTCCTCTTTCAGAAAAAGATCCCGGCACTGGCTGTGATCAAACAGAAATACTACGCGGAAATCAGCAGCCTCTGGTGCAAGGGGTTGCTTCAGGCCTGGCTTGCCGAGCCATCGCTGCCCGTTCCGGATTTGATCCTTTTGGACCGGGATCTCCGGCGCATTGCGCTAAGCCTCTTCCGTCTTGAGCTCACGCCGGAGCGGACGCACAACGGGCGCGAGTGGTATTTGGGCCCGTCCGCCAAAACCGCGCTTCTCAAGGTAGGCGACTTCCAGAAGTGGTCGGACTACCAGCTCTGCTACTGGTATGCTCTCGAGGTGGAGGCGCGAAAGCTTGTGCTTGGGAATCTCGCTGCCGTGAAGGGGGGGCGCGTTGTCCGCGTGAATATTGAGACGCTCAGCTCGCTTCGTATCCTCTATGGCTTGGTGCGCGCGCTGGATCTTCCGCGTCCGGGACCGGGAGAGATTTACTCTTTCCTGTGGCTGCTGCGGAAGAAGTCCAACTCCCAAGGCTCGGAGAGGTGGACATGCCCTCACGAGCAGAACCAGCTTGCCGACTGGGAGGCTGAGGTTATTCAGGCCACCATCACAAACGGGAACCGGCCGCCGCAGGCAGGATGACCGCCACCCGCTAATAGTTGCGCGATCCGTGACCAGTCCTGCCATAGAGCGAGCTGACGCTCCGATCCTGTTCATCCACTACGGGCCGGCCTCGTATCTGCGCTCGACCCTGCGCTGTGCGAAGAGAACAAATCCGGACAAGCGGATCATCCTGCTCGGCGATGAAGCAAACCGGCGTTCCGCCGATGGGTCGGCCGAATTTTTCCCGTTCGAGAATTTTTCCTCCGGAGAAAAGAGCGCGCGGTTTCAGCAGGTGTTCCAGGCCATCCAGGGCGAACGCCACCGGTTCAGCAAGCACGGTGGGGTGGAAACCTGGTTGAAGTTTGTTTTCCGCCGGTGGTTTTTGATCGAGGAGTTCCTGGCGCGCGAAAAAATCGATTCCTTTTGGACATTTGACAGCGACACGATTGTTCTGGCCCCGCTGGCCCCGCGGGAATCCCGCTTCCGGGATGTCGAAGGCACCACGCAGTGCCGCGGGCAGTGCCTGAACGGTTGGGTGGGATCGTTCCGGCTGGTCGAAAGATACACCGCCTGCACGCTGGATCTCTTTTCCGATCCCCTGTTCCTTGATGCCCAGCGCGAGCGGCTGCGCGCACATGCCGGCCTTGCTTTCAACGAGATGGACGCGTTCAGCGAGTTTCGCAGGAGGGAAAACGTGGTGACCCGGCGGGCATCAGAGGTTCTCGACGGGGAGGCATTCGACGATGCGCTGGCACTTGCCGAGGACTACGAGCGCTCGCCGGATCCGATTCTGGGCCGAATCCCTGTCAAGCGGATTTGGACCACGCCGAACGGCGGGATCTGGGCGAAAAGCGCGGGAACCGCCGTGCGACTGCTCACCTGCAATATGAGCTGGATGCCGGACTATCTCTGGGAAAAACTCGAAGCCTGCGCTGAGACGACCGACAAGCTCCCGCGCCTGACAGCCGGCTCGACGGGCGATCTCCGGGAAATCGATCTCCGGGAGCCGCTGCTCCAGCAAATCCGACGCCGGGCCACTGAAGTCGTTTGGCGTTTCAAGCGCCGCCTGCCCCTCCCGGCTTAGCGCGAGCTTCCCCGCGCAGGATTTAATCCCGGCAGCCCGCCAGAAAAGTCCGAGACAATGTTGTGGCCTGGTTGGAGGCTGCCGACCAACAGATCTTTCTCCAAGCTCCCACACGGAAAGTCATTCCCATCAATGGGCTCGCCTCTCGATGCTTGAACGTCTGAAATTGCTATTGAACCGGAAGCGCTCGTTTTCGCCATTTCTCCTGGAACCGACGCGTTCCGCGCGCGGCTCCGTGGTCGTCTCCTATCTCAGCTGGCCGTTTCGCGACGGCTGGGATTCCCCCAAAGCCCGCGGGCATACGAATGCGTTCGAGGTGGTCGCCATGGCGGAGGCGTATCGTGACCTCGGCTTCCGCGTGGAGGTCGTCGATTGGGACAACACGGCGTATCTTCCACCTCCTGACTGCAGGGTTGCGGTTGATATTCACGGGAATCTGGAGCGATGGCAGGCGTCGCTTCCTGCCGGCTGCAAGCGCATTCTTCATGCGACGGGCCCGCATTGGTTGTTGTTGAACCACGCGGAGCTTTCTCGGTTGCAAGGAGTCCGGGACCGCAAGGGGGTGGCTTTGTGTCCCCGTCGCCAGGCCCCGCCTTCCCGCGGGGTGGAGGGAGCCGACACCGTGGTCGTCCTCGGGAATGAATTTACCAAGCAGACATTTTTGTTTGGCGGGAAGCCTGTGGATCGGGTGCCGATCTCATCCGCCTACGAATTTCCCTGGCCCGAAAACCGGGATTTTGATTCGGCGAAAAAGCGGTTCCTGTGGGTGGGCAGCTACGGGATGGTGCACAAGGGACTGGACCTCGCGCTCGACGCCTTCGCTGGAATGCCGGATCTGGAGCTGACGGTCTGCGGGCGGCCGGAGAAGGAGGACGATTTTTACCGGCTTTACGAGCAGTTGCTGCTCAGGACGCCGAACATCCGGCTGCACGGATGGCTCGATATGGCGGCTCCTGATTTTGCGGAAATCGCCCGCACGCATGCTGCGGTGATCTATCCTTCGAGTGCCGAGGGCGGGGCGGGAAGCGTGATCCACTGCATGCACGCGGGGATGCTGCCGGTTTGCACGACGGAGGCGTCCATTGATTTGATGGATTTCGGGGTGCCTGTGAGCTCCGGAACGGTGGAGGCGGTGCAGCAGGCCTGCCGGGCCGTGGCAGACATGTCGGCCGGCGAGGTGGAGGCGCGTGCGCGCGCCGCGCATACGCATGCCCGGAAGGTTCATACCCGGGAAAAATTCCGGGAGAATTACAGAAAGTTTGCCGAGCGAATCGCCGAGGGGATTTTGTAGCCACGAAGAGGAGGGCATATTTGACACGATCCGTGCTCTGTGCTACATGAATCACGTGAAAACGATCTCGTTGACAGAATCCGCTTACCAGCGGTTGCTCTCTTGGAAAACCGGTGGAACATTCTCCGAGGTGGTCGAGCGAATGGTTCCCTGCAAGGGGACTCTCGGAGCAGCCGTGGAGGCCGCGCAGTCGCTTCCGGCGCTCTCGGATGCGGATTTTGAGGATTTGGAGAGGATGGTCCACTCGACCCGCCACAAGCTCTCCGCGACATGGAGTTGATTGCCGATACAACGGTTCTGATCGATCTCTGGCGGTTCAGGACGAAGCGGTCACGCATTGCGGATCTTGTGGATAAAGTCGGGAGTGCGTCGCTCGTGGTTCCTTGGATCGCGCAGGCAGAGTTTTCCCGGGGTGCGCTTTTCAAGGGGGTTGCATTATCTGACCTGGCTCCATTCTTCAGTGGTTTTTTGCTCCAGGCTTTTGATCAACAGACGATGGATCGGTATTGCGAGCTTTGGGTGGAAATGGCAAGGGGAGGAAAGGCTCCGGATTATCCGGATCTGTGGATTGCCGCCTGCGCCAGCACGCGGGGGGTTGCCCTCGTCACCAGAAACCCGAAACATTTCAAAAATATCCCGCATATCCAAGTGGTGAGCTACGAGCTGCATTGAGCCAGAAAACGGCTTTCCCGGACCATGAAACATGTTTCGTAAACGAGTTTTCCGGGTGTGTTCCATGGGTGCCTTCCCCCTCCCGCAGCCGATTTGATCATTGCTATTTTCCCCTCCTGCTGGATCAATAACCGACGCTTTCCCCTGGTCCAGACCATTCCTTCAAATGCAAAGAGCGCTTATTTGCGGTGTTTCCGGTCAGGATGGCAGCTATCTTGCCCGCCACCTGCTGGAATCGGGTTATGAGGTTTGGGGGACTTCGAGGGATGCGGCCTCGTCCCGGTTCGGTGGCTTGGAGCGGCTCGGAATCTCGGGGCGCGTGCACATCGAGTCGATGGCGCCGAACGACTTCCGGAGCGTTCTCTCCGTCATTGCCGCCTGCAGGCCCTGTGAGATCTACAACCTCAGCGGCCAGAGTTCTGTTGGGCTCAGCTTTCACCAGCCTGTAGAGACACTCGAAAGCATACTCTCAGCCACAGTGAACATCCTCGAAGCGGTCAGGTTTCTCAAAGAGCCCGCACGTTTCTACAATGCCTGCTCGGCAGAATGCTTCGGTAACACAGGCTGCGGGGCGGCGAACGAAGAGACACCCTTCCGTCCACGCAGCCCATACGGCGTTGCGAAAGCCGCGGCTTTTTGGCAGGTCGCCAACTACCGTGAAGCCTATGGTCTTTACGCGTGTTCGGGCATTTTGTTCAACCACGAGTCGCCGTTGCGGCCGGAGCGTTTCGTCACTTCGAAAATTATCCATGCGGCACGCCGGATCGCAGCAGGGAGCACGGAGAAGCTGCTCGTTGGCAACTTGGAGGTCTCGCGCGATTGGGGGTGGGCTCCGGAATATGTTGTGGCGATGCACCGGATGCTCCTGGCGCAGGAGCCGAGAGATTTTGTGATTGCTACGGGGAGGACCCACTCTCTTGTGGAGTTTGCTCAAGCGGTCTTCTCCTGGTTCGGGCTCGATTGGCGCGAACATGTGGAGCGCGATGACTCGTTGTTGCGGCCCAGTGACATCGCCGTGAACCGGGCCGACCCTTCCCAGGCGCTGGAGCACCTTGGGTGGCAAGCACGGATTCACCTGCCGGAACTGGCCGCCAAGCTCGCTGACGGGCAGCTATTTTAGCGCCCGATGAGAGTCCTCTACGACGGCTATATTTTCTTTCTCCAGAAAGCAGGCGGAGTAAACCGCTATTTTCACGAGATCATTGCGCGGCTGCCGACATCTGTGCGCCCGACTCTCTACGGCTCACACAGGCCCGCCCTGCATCCCCCTTGCCATCCGAACCTGCGTTGGAAAACCCCGCCGCGGCTGGCCGGGCTGGTCCGGCCAGCGCTCAGGTGGTGGTCTTCCTCATTTGATGTCATCCACCCGAGCTACTACCACCTCACACACCCCTTCGACTGGAGTTCGCTCCGCAAGCCGGTTGTGCTCACCGTCTATGATTTCGTCTTTTCGAAGTATGCCCACCGTTACGAGCGCAGCGAAAAACTCCTTCACGACCAGGGGGCGGCAATCCGTCGTGCGGACATCATTCTTTGCATATCTCATTCGACGCGTGCCGACTTGCTGGAGCGATTCCCGGACTGCGAGGGACGCAGCCTTGTTACCCATTTGGCTTCAAACCTCCCGCCTCCCGGCGACAGCCCTCGCCTGCACGGAAAGCCATATTTTTTGTTCGTTGGAGCGCGCGTTTTTTATAAAAACTTCGATCTTGCCGTTGGTGCCGTGGAAATCCTCAACCGTTGCGGTCACGGGGTCGATCTCTTGGTTGTCGGCCCGCCCTTGACGGGGGCGGAGAACATGCGCTTGGTGGAACGTGGGGCGGATCGTTTCGTCAAACTTTTCGAGTTTCCTCCCGACGAAGTCTTGGCCTCTCTTTACGCCCACTGCGTCGCCCTCATTTACCCTTCCGAATATGAGGGTTTTGGACTTCCTCCGCTGGAGGCCATGACCCAGGGGGCGCCCGTGCTGGCGCTGCGCAGCAGCAGTTTGCCGGAAGTCGTGGGCGAAGGGGGCATCCTGATTGATCCGCGATCTGCCACGAGCGAGGCTTTTGCCGGCGCGGCGGGAGAATTGCTGGAGTCAGAACGGAGACGCGAGACAATTTCCCGTGCGGCTATCGAGCGGTCACGCAAGTTCAGTTGGGACCGAACAGCGTCTGAAACTTATGCGGCCTACCTGCGCGCAGCGGGAGGGTAACCGATGAGGCTCCGGCTTATTCGCGAGCTGCCTGCGTTGTATCGCGGCGTTGAAAAGCTCCGTGCGCGCCTGCCGCTATTTGCCGCGAAGTTCCTGTATGCGCCGGCCCACCGCATTTTTCGGGAAAATTCGCTTTCGGAGGATCTGGAGCGAATCAGCCTGCCGGTCGGCCTGCCGTCCTCGTATTCCATCGATCCCCGCATTCCGCGGGCTTCCCCGGAAATTCATTCCTTAAGAAGAGCGGGCGGGTGCGGGGTGCAAATATTGCACCTTGCCGATGCGACCGTGCTGAGTCACGGCATCATCATCCACCGGGGTGCGATCCAGCGTTGTTCCTCCGTTTACAGCAGGCTCAATTTGGACCAGATACTGGCTGCGGCGCGGGAATATCATGACGGGGAGAATCGGAGGCCAGCCCTCGATTCGGCAACCATCGTCTCCAGGCAATTCGTCAATGAGGGAACGTGGGGCGACTACTTTCTGGAATTTTTGATGCCCATGGCGTGGGTCCCGCCGCGACCCGGCCGCGCCGTCCTCTGCGACTGCGATTTTGTCTCGAAGTATGCGGGGAGAGAGAGCCAAACATTAGGCTTCGAGTGCCGGAACATCCCGGCGGGGGGCATCCGGGTGCGGGATCTGGAAGTGATCGGCCCGTGCCAGGTTTTCAACAATTTCGAAGAAGCCAACCTCAGCAAATTGCGGGAGAGATTTCCGGCCAGGCCGGACCGCATGTCGCCCAAGCGCGTCTATCTGTCCCGTCTGGGAGTGGTTTCCGACAACACAAAAATCTCGAGATTCATCTCGAATGAAGAGGAAGTTGCCGGCTACTTGAAATCCGAAGGGTTCGAAATCCTTCATGCCCACGAAATGGACGGGGACGAGATGCGCGGGCGGATTGCGGGTGCGGAGGTGATTGTGGGTTGCTGGGGGGCGGCGATGCTCAACGCGGCGTGGGCCCGGCCAAAAACTGTGATCGAGTTGGTCAGCGAAAGGATCTGGTCGCCCACTGCCGTGAAAATGAGTCTCGCGAATGGGGTGGAGCGGCATATTGCGATCCGGGCGACAGACCACCGCATTTCCATCGAGGAGCTTTCAAAAGCTTTGGAGCAGGCTTGACGGACTACACTCGCATTCCTTATGCCTCCGGACGATTTTATGTCAGACTCGACACCGCGCGCCAGACTCCGTGCAGCCCTCGAAGGGTTTTCCGCCAAAAAGGTGGCTTTGAAGGAAGGGGAAGCATGGGCGTTGCATGACGGCGCGATCGTCCATAAAAACAGGGGCTTCTTCAGCGTCATCGGCGCGCGCTTTGACGGGATGCGGTTTGCGGACTCGGTCTTTCTCTACCAGCCGCAATCGGCCATTGCCGGCTTGCTCGGGAAGATGGAGGGCGCGGGCGCGAGCTTTCTTCTGCAGACCCGGGTTGAGCCCGGGCTCGTCAACGGGGCCCAGCTGGCACCCACCGTGCAGTCCACCCTCGCCAATTACCTCAGGCTGCACGGAGGACATCCGACCCCGAACATCGACTATTTCACATCCTACAAAGCCGATGCCAAGCCGCACTGCGAGTCCTCGCAGTGCGATTTGGGGGAACGCTACCTGATGAAAGTCAAACGTTCTTCGGTGATCGAGGTTTCCGCAGATTTGCCAGCCACCGGGACGCTGGTCTGGGTGTCGGCAACAGAACTCCGGGCGGCTGTCATGGAGAGCCTGTATTTGGACATGGACCTCCGCTCGCTGCTGGCGCTTGCGCCTTGGGCGGCCACCGAAACCGGGTTTTGCATTGAGCCTTCATCGTCCGCCATCCGAAAAAGCCTCGGCGAAGCGATCCGTCCAGGTGTGGTCGGCCAGATCTTGGCTTCCCTTGATGAACGCTCTCTGTTCCGCGGGTTTGTGCCGGTCACGGCTCTGGACAACTGGGAGTGGAATGAATGGGGGTTGTTCGAAAAAAATCCCGTCGAAGGATTTTGCGTGGAGTTTTTTGAAACCCATACCACCAGCCGGGAAGTCGGATCGTGGGTCCAGCCTCTCATCAACAGCCGCTCGCCCGGCCGGGTTGTGCTATTGCTGCGGAAAAACCGCGGGATCGTCGAAGTGCTTGTGCGCATCAGCCACGAGCGGGGCTACCCCAAGGGCGTCGCGGTTTGCGCAAGCTTCCTCCGTTATCCAGGCCGGCCGGTCGGTGAGGCGGAAGCGCGGTTCGACCAGCGGTGCGCTTCGTCCCGCACCCTTGCCCACACCGAGGAATGCGACGAGGGAGGAAGATTTTTTCAGGACACAAACATCTACGAGGTCATCGAGGTGGACGGCGAGGCAGGCCCGGATGACGGGGAGTGGGTCACCGTGGCCGAACTGAAATTTTTGCTGGGGCAATCCCAGGTCTGCTCGATCCAACTCCGGGCGATCAGCTCGATGCTGCTTGGGGTGGAAATTTAGCCGGATGATCGGTTCAAGACTTCTTGCGGGCAAAATAGATCCTGCGGTGGTTGGTAGCCAGAGGGCTCGGAGATAGGATCGGGGGTTCCAGGCACAGCCGGCCAACCACAGCGCCCGGGAAATGCTCGGCGGTCACGACTTCCACGCAAAAATCCGACGCGCGGAGTCTTTCGATGAAATCATCCCCATACATGCGGACATGATCTTTTTGGCCGAATCTCTTCTCTCTCTCGGGCTCCGAGAGAACGGAGGCATCCTCGTCCGTGCGCGCAGGCGGATCCATTTGGGGAACGGTGAGGATGGCGGTGCCGCCGGGGCGGAGAGTCCTGTGGATCTCGCGCATGGCAGCCAGATCGTTCGGGACATGTTCCAGAACATCGCAGCAAATCACCGTGTCGAACGATCGATCCGGGACGGAGGGCATGGCGCTGATGTCGAGTTTGAGGTCGCAGTCCCCGCGGTCATAGTCGGCGGTCACATATTTTCGGGCGGCTCGGGAGATGCGATTCCTGAGCTGGCGCTCGGGGGCGAAATGCAAAACCTCCTTGCCGGCGAGCAACGCGTGTTCATCGAGATCCGGTCTATCCGACTGGCCGTCCAGAGCGGCGGCGAGAATCCGGTGGCGGACCTGGCTTCCGCAAAGCGGGCAGATGGTTCCCGGATGCCACTGGTCGCCGGCGAATGCGCGCCCCTCCCATCCGCACACGTTGCACTTGGTTCCCGATCCCCGCAGGCTTTTTAACAGCGCGTCCTTTTTCGAACGGGCCTTGCGGTCATGCCACCATCCGCCCAAGCTGCGGCGGAGCGAGAGTGGAATGAGAAAACGCATGGGATCCTATAAAGAAAATAACCGCGAAGAGACGCGAAAAGCCACAAAAGAACAGCAGCTAAACCCGAAGACGGTTTTTTCTCTGCGGGCTCTGCGGCATTGCGTGAGGAATCCCAGATCCAGAGTAAAAGAATGCATGCCCATCATGGTTCCTGCAGGGCCTCGACCCGCAATCCCTCGATATGGCCGAAGTGCCGGAGGTTTTTTGTCACAAGCGGCAGGGCAAACGTGACCGCCACGGCGGCAATCCACAGGTCGTTCTGCCCGATGGTCCGATATCCGGGCGAATCTTGAAGTGCGGCACAAATCCGCGCGTAGGCGGGAACAACCGGCTCCGCATCGTTCAACAAAACCCCGATTGAAAGAAAATCCCGCACCTTTTCCGGATCGTGACCTGCGCGAATCGCCCCGTGCCAGAATTCGCCCTGGACGATCCACGGCAGGCCAAGAGACCGGGAGGAATGAGCCTTGGCAAATGATTGCGCCCACGCCTGACCTCTCCAAAGACCAACCAAAAAACTCGTGTCCGCGATCAACTCCATGGATCGGATTTTTTTGTGGACCGGCTGTTTTCCGATGAATCCAGCGCTTCGTTTCCCGGCAGATGCGCGGTGTCATTCGCTTCAACGAAATTCAGGAAGGCCCCGAGTGTCCCTGGCTCCGGTACGATCCGTTTTACAACATGGGAAAACGACTCTTTCGGGTCTCGCTTCCAGACCTTCAACCGCGTGTAGGCCGCATCGTCAAGCGTGATCGTTTTCATGTGATCTTGCTTACACGAACAGCAACACGAATCAAGGATTAAGCATGAAGATATTGACAGCCGATTCTTGGCGGGAGTGGTGCGACAGGGCCTTCTGGTGCAATGAAGGTCCGCAGGGCGATGAACGCTTCCAGGCGGGAGAGGTTGTTTTTTGTAAAATCGACGAGGTGATGAGGTTGTTCGAGCGCCTTCGATTGACCCGAAAAAGAATCGTCCTGGTGACCGGCGAGGGGGATCTCCCGTGCGATGCCTTCCGTCAAAAGTTCCTTCCGGCCAATGTCGCCCGGTGGTTCGCGACGAATGTCACGACGCCCCACCCGCGTGCGACCGCAATTCCCCTCGGCCTGGGCTCTCCGCGCTCGGCGGCGACATTGCGAGCGACGGAAATCCTGGACCGCAGGGCGTCCGGGATCCCGCGCGACCGCTGGCTTTATGTGAATTTCCGCCCGGACACAAACCCGCAGGCCAGGCAGCCGGTATATGACGATTTTCAGTGCCGGTCGCGGGCCGGGGATTGGATCACGTTCCAACCTCCGGGCGAGCGTGGCGCGAATTCGGGATTTCTCGGGGAGCTGGTCCGGCATCGTTTCGTGCTGTGCCCGCCCGGCAATGGCGTGGACACCCACCGCATGTGGGAAGTCTTGCTGGCGGGGGCCGTTCCTGTGGTTCTCAAATCGCGCGCGATGGAGCCGTTCTCGGAACTGCCGGTCCTTTTTGTGGAGGATTTTCGCCAGGTCACAAAAGAGTTTCTGGAGAAGGCTTTTGAGAAGCGCCCCGATCCTCCGGCCATCCATCCCCTGATGACATCGGAGTTCTGGCATGCAAAAATCCGCGGCGCTGCGAGCCAGTTGACGCGCAATAAAATGATGGGGTGGGGCGAGTGGACTGCGGAAGCATTTTCCTACGGCGGGGAAATGCTGGGCCGGCGGTTGAGACCGATTAAACAAACTGTCCATTGACAGCAGCGGCTTCGTGCTCAGGATATCTTACCGGTGAAAAATTTTTTTGAATATCTGCGTTGGGTGCTCGACCTGACTCCCGAGGCGCGGTGCCGGCGGATTCTCAGGCGGATCCGGTTGCGGCCCGGAGACATCGCCATCGACTGCGGGGCCAATGTCGGCGACATGACCATGATTCTTGCGGAGGGAGGAGCCGATGTTCACGCCTTCGAGCCGAACCCCTACGCCTTCGAGGTCTTGAGGAAGAGATTCGCAGATGCGCCTCATGTGACCTGCCACAACGCGGCCGTAGGGAGCACCTCCGGACGCATGGCGCTCTACCTCCACAAAGACAGCCACGAAAACGAAGTTTCCCTGTCCAACGGATCCTCGCTGCTGCGCGACAAACCGAATGTTTCCCCCGAGCGGTCGATCGAGGTTGAAGTGGTCGACCTCGTCAAATTTCTCAAAGGGCTTGGCAAACCGGTGCGCGTTCTGAAAATCGATATCGAGGGGTCGGAAGTGGAGCTGATGGAACATTTCATCGACGAAGGTTGTCTGCCGCTGGCGCAGAAGATCTTCGTCGAGGTCCACGATGCGAAAATTCCATCGCTCGTGGAGCCGACCGCCCGATTACGCGAGCGGCTTGCCAAAGACGGGGCCAGCCACGTCTCGCTGGATTGGGTTTGAGAGACCCTGCCAAATCTCCTCGCACCAGGAGCGCCCTGTCGTCCGCGGGGCAGGGATGCTCGGCGCCGCAAATTCTCCGTTTCTGCCAGAACATCGTTGCCGACAAGCATCGGAATCCCGCATGAGCGAAACAAGCATCATCATCCCGGCCTTCAACTGCGCCGAGTGGATCCGCGCGACGCTGGAAAGTTGCCTGGCCCAGACCCGTCGTCCTGCGGAAATCATTGTTGTCGATGATGGGAGCGCGGACAGGACCGGGAGTGTGTGCGGGGAGTTTCCGGAGGCGGTGCGATATGTTCAAGTCGCCAACGGGGGAGTTTCGCGGGCGCGGAATATCGGCGCCCGAATCGCGTCCGGGAAATGGTTTCTGTTTCTTGACGCCGACGACATCCTGATCCCGCAGGCGGCGGAGCTGCTCGTGGGGCGGGCGGAGAAAGAAGGTGCCGGGGTCGCTTACGGAATGGTGACCGAGCGCGCGCAGCCCGGACAACTGGCGCGCCTGAACGGGTTCGACTTCGCTGCGGGCGACCCTCCATTCCCAGCAAAACAAACCCTGAAGCGTGGCGCGATTATTACCCCGGGATCCGCGGTGGTCCGGGCGGATCTCCACCGGAGGGTCGGAGGGTTTGTCTCCGGCTATGAGCCCATGGAGGACCGGGATTATTGGGCGAAATGCGGCTGCCTGGAGCGGGTGGCCTTTTGCGATTCCGTCGTCCTAGACAAAACCTGGCGTCCGGTTTCGCACGGCTCCCAGCACGCCAAACGAATTTTTCGAGGACAGCGCGCCCAACGCGATCTCCGGGCATGGCTGGCCAAGCGCGGGCTCGACGCGGGCTGGATGCCATCCGATGCGGATTTTCTGCGATGGGCGCTTGACGAGGCGGTTTGGCGGCGCTGCCCCGAAATCATCCCTCCGCTCAGGCAATTGGCCAGGTCCGCAGGAGTTCGGCATTGGAGATCATTTCTCTATTCTGTGGCCGTCCGCCGCACCGAGCCGGATTGGATTTCGGTCGAGCCGAGAATTCTCGAAAAATGAGCCGCCCGTATTTCAGCGTGATCACGCCGAGCTGGAACCAGGGAAAGTTCCTGCGCGGCTGCATCGAGTCGGTCTTGAACCAGCGCGATCCGGATTTCGAGCATGTGATTTTCGACAACTGCTCGAACGACGGGACTGCGGATGTCGCCGCCGGTTTTCCCCATGTCCGATTTGTGTCGGAGCCGGATCGCGGGCAGTCCCACGCCGTGAACAAGGGGTTGGCGGCTTCGAGGGGCGAAATTATCTGCTGGCTGAACTCCGACGACGAATACGAGCCGGGTGCCTTTGCCGCGCTTCGCGAGGCATTTTCCGATCCTGCGGTGCAGGTTGTTTTCGGCGATGTCCGGCAAATTGAATACGACGGGCGAGGTGACGAAGTCGCGTGCGGAAAGTTTGATTCCCGCCTTGATTTCATCCGCTGGTGGAGTTCCAGGGTCAGACTCCACCAGCCGGCGGTTTTTTTCCGGAGGGAAGCGGCGGAGAAGGCCGGGCCCGTGCGCGAAGACCTCCACCTCGCGCTGGACTACGAGCTGTGGTGGCGGATGTCGGAGCAATTTGATTTCCGATACATCCCCCGGGTCCTGGCCGTCCAGCACCGCCAGCCGGATTCCAAAACGATCCGGTCTTGGGCCACGGCCCTCGTCGAGCGCGAGAGGATATTCTCTCCTTATTACAGCCTGATCGACGAAGGGAATCTTCCGGGGTTGATGCGCGAGAAGCGCCGCGAACTGGGGCGCAGTTATCTCCTGCAGGCCTACGCTCTCGCGCCGACACGCGCCCTCGATGCGGCCCGCATGCTGGCCATGTCGTTTCGCGAGTGGCCGCGCGGGATCGCGGAGATGCGATGGCCCGGCATTTTTACACGGATGTTCCTACGGAAAAGCAATTAGCGTGACCCATCTGAAATATCGCCCGGACATTGACGGGCTAAGGGCTGTGGCTGTTTTGGCGGTGGTGCTTTACCATGCCTTTCCGCGCCTCCTGCCGGGAGGATTCATCGGGGTGGATGTCTTTTTTGTCATCTCCGGCTACCTGATTTCCGGGATCCTCTACAAGGGGATGAGAGAGGGGGACTTCTGCTTCCGGGAGTTCTATGCCCGCAGGGTGAGGAGGCTCTTCCCGGCGCTCATCACCGTGCTTTTGCTGTGTCTGGGATACGGAGGGTTGGTCCTTCTGCCCGCGGAGTACGAACAGATGGGCAAGCATATGGCTGCGGGGATCGTCTTTATCCAGAACATCGTTTTTTGGCAGGAGAGCGGCTACTTCGATATCGCCTCAAGCCTCAAGCCACTGCTGCACCTTTGGTCGCTGGCGGTCGAAGAACAGTTCTATATCCTTTTCCCCCCCCTGCTGCTCCTGTTTTGGAAGAAAAAGTGGCCGATGTCCCCACTGATCTTAACCATGCTCGGGATTTCCCTTTTGGCGAATCTCGTCATGTCATACCAGAGCCATGCCGCAGCGTTCTTCCTCACACCGTTCCGGGCGTGGGAGTTCCTCGCGGGGGCGCAACTCGCCTGGTGGCATTATGGCATGAGGCACGAGGAAGAGGCTCCCTGCGCTAATCTGCTTTCCATCGGAGGAGCTTTGTTGCTGGCGGCGGGCATGGTCGTGATCCACATGTCGGACCCCTTTCCGGGCTGGAGGGCCGTGTTGCCTGTTTTGGGAAGTGTGATGGTTATTGCGGCGGGGAGTAAGCCATGGGTAAACAGAACGATCCTTTCCAATTCGCTCGCGGTCTGGATCGGCTTGATCAGCTACCCTCTCTACCTCTTCCACTGGCCCGCTCTCTCCTTTGTCCGCATCGTCAGGGGGAATAGCGCGGGCGACATCTATATCGTGGGCGCACTGGGAGCCGCCATTTTTTTGTCTGCGGCGACCTACTTTTTGATCGAGCGTCCGCTCCGCCTCGCAAAATCCCGATGGATAGTTCCCATTCTGTCGGCGGCATTTGTCTTCGTCGGCCTCCTGGGGTGGGTCGTGTGGGATGGCGGGTTATGCCGAAAATTTGGATCTGGAATAGACAGTGTACTGGCCGCTCAGAAAGATCGCTTTCCGATTGGCAAACACACAGGCGAGCACGGCACCATGCTCCATGTCGGAGGGAACGGAAAACAAACGCTCTTTGTTGGGGATAGCCATATGGCCCAGTATTGGCCGAGAATTCAGAGCCTGCTAAAATCCAATGCTCAAGGCGCCCGAGGGGCCATATTAATATCCTCGCCGGGAGTTCCTCCGATCAGGACCTTGAGATCCGACTACCAAGACTGCGAAAAGATGCTTGCATCCATGAATAAACTCCTTGACGAGGACCGACGAATAGACCGGGTTGTGATGGCGGCCCGATGGGGTATCTATTTCAAGCAAAAATCGGGCTACTATATCGGAGGTGAATGCATCGGAAATAGCGCAGCAAAACGGCAGGCGTTATCTCTCATGGGTGAAATGATCCGTGAGCTGGCGGCGAAAAATATTCATGTGACAGTGGTGCTAGGCACTCCCACCGGCGAGAAGCTGGCACCTCAAAATATGTTGGTGAGGCATCTCAACGGAAAAATAGAAAAGCGGATCGAAGCCCAAACGCAAGTGGAGTGGAGTTCGACCGCGAAGCTGTCCGATGGGCTGTCAGAGACGGCAACTTCCAATGGCGCTGATGTGATAGACCCGGTTGATTATCTGTGCGCCGATGGCATTTGCGTATCCGAAAACGAGCAGGGGCCGATACGCTATGACAAAAGTCATCTTCGTCCAGGATATGTCCGGGAACATTTGAGTTATCTGGACGCTACGGTGGAGCCCTAATGACCTGCATTCTGATCAGCACGTTTGATCGTTGCCAGAAACTGGCCCGCCGGACACTTGGGCGGATCGAAAGGGAGTGGGCAAACCATCCGCCGGTCTTCTTTGCGGGGCTGGCCATGTCGTTTCGCGAGTGGCCGCGCGGGATCGCGGAGATGCGATGGCCGGGCGTGTTGAGGCAGATGTTGACATGGTCTTCAACTCGCTAATTTTCCTGCTGTTCATCGCTCTTCTGCTCCCCGCCTACTGGGGGTTCAGGAGCGACGGGTGGAGGCACCCGCTCCTCTTCGCCGCGAATTTCCTTTTTTACGGGTGGTGGGACTGGAGGTTCATGGCGCTGCTTTTCGGGGTCATGGCGACGACATGGGCGGGCGGTTTGTGGATCGAGAGCGCCCTCGGGCGCACCGGAAGAAATGCCCGCCGGGCGCTCTTCTGGTGTTGTGCCGTGCAACTCGGGGTTCTCGGGTATTTCAAATACGCGAATTTTTTTAGCGGAAGCTTCCAGCACGCGCTCCAGGCCGTCGGGATCAACCCCGGGTGGACGACGCTGAACATCATCCTCCCGGCGGGGATCAGCTTTTACATTTTCCAGGCGATCAGCTACCTCGCCAGCATTTATCAGGAAAAGCTGGCGGCGGAGAAAAACTTCGTCAAACTCGGGGTGTATCTCGGGTTCTTTCCGCACCTCGTGGCGGGGCCGATCATCCGCGCCCACTATTTCCTGCCGCAACTGGCAGCGCCGAGGGTCTTTGACGGGGCGCTGTTTTTTTCGGGCTGCCGGAAGTTCGTGATCGGACTGCTCTACAAGGCGGTCTTTGCGGACAATCTTGCGTCTGCGGTGAACCCGATCTACGGTTCGCCGGCCGGCCAGCCGGGGACTGCGATTTTCGGCGCCTGCCTCGGTTTCTACGGGCAGATCTACTTTGATTTCGCAGGCTACTCGCTCATGGCGATCGGGGTGGCCAACCTGCTCGGCTACACGCTGCCGGACAATTTTTCCTTCCCCTACGGCGCTGCCTCTCTGGTCGATTTCTGGCGGCGATGGCATATCTCGCTTTCGACGTGGTTGAGAGATTACGTGTATATTCCCCTGGGAGGGAACCGGCTCGGTGTGCCCCGGCAGTATGGGAATTTGATGGTGACCATGCTCCTTGGCGGGCTCTGGCACGGCGCGAACTGGAATTTTGTTCTCTGGGGCGGGCTGCACGGGCTGGGGCTGTGTGCCAACCATCTCTGGTCGGCGACAAAACACCGCTTTCCTTTCGGGGATTGGGCGAACAGCACCGCGGCAAGAATCGCCGGGTTGGCGGCAAGCTGGGCTCTCGTCCAGTTTTTTGTCTTGCTTTGCTTCGTTCCCTTCCGCGCGCAGTCGTCTGCGGACACGGGGACCGTTTTCCAAGGTTTGCTCGCGTTTTTCACGGGGCATGGGGGAGCGGCCAAGGGCTTCCCCTGGCTGCTTGCCACCGTGCCTCTGGTTGTGGACACCTTCATCGTTTCTTCCAGGGAGCGCGCGGCTTCGGGACTAATACGAAACCCGGTGCTGGCCACCTTGGTTTTTAGCGTTTCCCTGCTGGTGATCTTTCTCTTCATGCGGTCGGAGCGCGTGCCGTTCATATACTTTCAGTTTTAACCCGATGGATATTCTCGTCCTGATTCCGGTGGCCGCACTGGTGCTGGTCTCTTCCGTGAAATATTCCGGGAACCGGATTCCGGTCTGGCCCTGTATACTGGCGGTTGCCGGGGTGCTGGCGTTGTTCCTCTGTCTTCGCGCGACCATACCGGACGAACAGGTCTTCATCAACTCCGACGCCGCCCGGAAGGTCCGTGCCCAAGTCCGCGATTTGCAAAAGAAACCGAAGTGGTGGGAAAAAGATATCTTGATCATCGAAGGCAGCAGCATCACCGCGTTTGGTATCGACAACAGGGAAGTGGAGGCCGCTCTCGCAGCTCAAGGCTGGGACCCCGTCGTCTTGCAGCTCTCAATCTCCGGGGCCAATCATTTTGAGAGAACATTTATGATCGGGGCTTTCTTCCGGAACCTATCCCCCGCAGACAGGAATCAAATCCGCAATGCCCGTGTCGTTCTCCTCAAAGAAGTCTTCGATACCTACGACAATAATCCCCTGAGTCTTTTTGATAAGGACGAGTATCAGGAACGGGCCAAAGTTTACATGAACCCGTCAAATGCGCTTCAAGTATTGAGGGCGTTTGCTGCTTCTTTGCCGGAGGAAATCCCCTTGCTGGAAAGGGTTTCGAGTCTTTCCCATTATGGAAGGCTCATCGGCGAAAGGCTTCTCATGAACCGTTTCTGCGCAGGGGCCCTCTCCGATATGAATCCCGATGTTTGGAAGAAGCGGACACAGGCATTTCATGCTCTGTCGGGCACCAAACCCGGCTTCGATTACGACACGATGGTCAAATCCTCCGCCAGGATCCCCGGGACAGAGCAATCGTTACCTTGGAGCAGCCTGCCTCCCGGATGGCTCGCCTGTTTCCACTATGAAAAACTGATCTTGGGTGGCGACATTGATGCCGTTGCATTTTTTGCGATGCCGACACTCGAACCCCAGCGTGCGGTTTACCAGCGGCGCTTTTCGAGGTCGTTGCCGGAGGGAGCCATTATGATCGGGCCGCCCTCCTCCGACCAGCTCCAGCCGTTCTTGCAGAAGGAGTATTGGTTTGATGGGGTGCATCCCACGGGATTGGGGGCTGCGAAATTTTCCCGGTGGTTCGCCGGCGAGTTGCTCCTCAGACGCGCTCGCCTGCGGGATGCCGGGTGGGGGGGATTCAAGGATCTTTGAGATGGCCGGGGTGTATTGGGCGGATGTTGGTTCGGTTTGCCCTGAATTCCATGGCAAATTTCTGATCTCACACCATCCCTCGGGCTGCTTGAAACGGGGTGAGTGAGAGCGCTATGATCGTGGCGATATCCGTATGACCTGCATTCTGATCAGCACGTTTGATCGCAACGAGAAACTGGCACGCTGGACTCTCGGGCGGATCGACAGCGAGTGGGCAAACCATCCGCCGGTCTTCTTCGCGGGGCTTACCCGGCGCGATGAACAGAGCCTCGGATTTGACGGGGATTCCTCGGACTGGATGGGCGTAAACCTCCAGGCCGTCCGGCGTCTCAGCGATTTGGGTTACTCGCACGCCTACATGATTCTGGACGACCACCCGCCGGTGGGCCGTTGCCATGCGGAATTCCTGAACGATCGCCTGCCTGCGCTGGCGGAGCGCCTCGGCGCAGGCTGCATCGGTCTGCTCGGATACGGCCAGCACCGGCGCAGGGAAGGAGAGGATTTGGGGCCGGCCTTCGCGCATCTCGAAAAGACCTCCCCTTCGTATCGCTGGAAGTTCTCGCTCCATCCCGGGCTCTGGAATCTCGGGGTTTTGCAGGCTCTGCTGGAATCCCGGATGGAGACCTATCCGCAGGGCCAGAGAACCCCGTGGAATTTCGAACGCCACCGCGACATGCCGGGCGACCCCCGCGTGGATTCCATCGCGGGCCGGTGTTTCCGGGTCCGCGGCTCGGCATCGCTCGACCCGGAATCCCGTTCGCGCGGCACTCTGTTGCGCAATTCCGTGATCCGGTTCGCGGCGGATGCGGAACTCTTCCTGGCAAAACATTCTGGAGGGAAAGCCGCGCGTGATGCCGCCGAGGTGCGCCGGTTCTCGATGTTCGGACATTACCTCGGGCCGTATCCTATCTATTGGAGCGGTTGCATGCGGCAGGGAAAACTGCACGTGGATTTTGAGAAATGGCTCGCCGCATCGGGGTCGAGCGAGCTTGTCTGTTCCTGGAACAAGGCCACAGAGGATTGTTTCTGATGTCTCTGGATGTTCATCGCATGACAGATTTTCTCCGCCAGTCCGCCCGCGCCTTGCTGCGTTTTGTCGGCTGGCGTCTGATCGCGCCGATCATTGTCGCCGCCGGGCGGCGGCCGCAAGGTCAGGAGATCCCGGTTTCCGTCCACATCCTCGTGTCGTCAAAAACCTGGCGCATGGGGTTGATGTCGGTTTTGAGCCTGGAGTATTTCTCAGGAAAGCGATGGAAGGTTTTTGTCCATGAAGACGGATCGGTTGACGCGCGTTCCCGCGCCCGCATCGAGGCGAAGCTGCAGGGCGTGCGGTTTGTGCCGCGCGCGGAGGCGGACGTGGCGGCAGGGCGGCTTCTCTCCGGGCACCCCGCCTGCCTGCGGAACCGGAGCAGACACAATCTCTTTCTGAAGTTTTTTGATCCGCTGGCGTTTGCGCCGTCGGACAAATATCTCATCCTGGATGCGGATCTCTTCTTTTTCCGACGCCCGGATCTGCTGCTCGAATGGGCGGAAGGCGCGGAAAGAGTCTGCTACTACAACGAGGATATCAAAGAGGTCTATTGCCTCCCCCGCGAGCAAATTGAGCCCGCTCTCGGGGTCCGGCTTTGGGAGAAATTCAACAGCGGGCTGCTCTGCATCTGCCGCGAGGCAATCGATCTGGACATGAGCGAAAAGCTGCTGGCGACGTTCGAGCAGACCGCCTGGCACCCGCAGTTTTTCGAGCAAACCCTGTATGCTTTGAGCGCCTCCGCATTCAATCGCGGCGGCCCGCTCCCGCCGCAATACGAAATCACCTGGAATATTTTTCGCCGGCCGGATTCCGTGTGCCGTCACTATGTGGGGCCGGCAAAATACGACCACCTCTATTTCGAGGGACCCATCACGCTCTTCGTGCTGATGACGCTTCCCTCGTTCGGGCGCAGGCACCCGAATACCCGCGCCGTCAATTCTCTTGCCTGACCACCGCTGGTTTCCCAAGTTACCCACATGGCCTATCTCCGACATTCCCTGATCCGCCCGGTCCACCCCGGGTTTTGGATCAAGACCGCGCTCCACCTTTGCACTCCCGGCGGATACGGCTACATCCGGAAGCTGCGCAGGATGCAGGATGCGAAGTATGACCACGAGCGGGACAAGCACGAGGTCCGCAAGAAGCACCACGGAGAAGGCGGATGGAAGAATGAAAAGGATGGCGATACCCTGCGGCGCGACTACGCGAGCTACGAGGAATATGTGACCCACCAGAAGCAGAAGCTCGACGAGATGCTGAAGATGAAGGGAGGGTTCAGCAATTGGGATATCTGCGAATACCGCCTCAAGTTCTATTCGCGCTTCAAGCACCTGCAGGGTCTTCTCCCGGCGGACGCCCTGATCCTCTGCTGCGGGGCCCGCCAGGGGACGGAGGTCGAGGTGCTGCACGACATCGGATACCACAACGCCTACGGGATCGACCTCAACCCGGGGCCGGACAACCGGATTGTCCGGCAGGGGGATTTCATGAAGCTCGACCTGCCGGACAACTCGCTCGATCTGCTCTACACGAATTGCGTGGACCATGCCTTCGACCTCGAGGCCATGATGACCGAGCACGCCCGCGTGTTGAAACCCGACGGGTTTCTCCTCTACGACATCGGAATCAACATGGAGAAAGGGGCGGCCGGCCCGTTCGAGGCGGTCTCCTGGGACCGGACAGAAGATCTCGTCGTCAAACTGCTCGGAAAATTCGAGAAGCTCGTCCGCGCGGAGCGGGACGAAAATTTCGGCGGTCTCTGGCTTTGGGTCCTGCTGCGGAACAAGCGGTGAGGTTTTCCGGTTTTGCCAAACACGATGAATTTTTCGCCCGTTGAATTGCTCAGGAGAAGAAGCAGGAAATACCTGAGAAGGGCATTCGGTGACGGGGTTTTTGCGGGCGATTGGTCGCAGCGGTTGCTCGGATACCGGATCGACGGAGGGTGCGTGACCGACCGGTTCGCGGGGATGGAAGTCCGCTACCGGTTCGATTCGCTTCCGGGCCGCTGCGTTTTCCTGGGCGGGGAATACGAAGATGACGATTCCCGGTTTTGTTTGGACCTCCTCCGCGGCGTCGAAAATCCCGTGATGATCGACGCGGGTGCCAACGTCGGATTCCATGCGCTCCGGTGGCTGAAATCCCGTCCTGATCTCCGGTTGCTGGCGATCGAAGCGAGCCCCGAGACCGCCGCGCTGCTCCGGCAAAATGTCGAGCGAAACGGTTTCGGTTCCCGGTGTGGGGTCATGGATCTGGCTCTGGGTGACCGGGAGACCGAGGTGGAATTCATCCTCAGCAGCGACGATGCGTTCAGCAGCCTGATTTCCAACAGTCGCGTCCCGGAGAAAAGCAGGGTGAGGGTTCCGATGCGGACGTTGGACCGGGTCTTGGAAGAGGCGCGTCTCGAAAAACTCGACTTGATCAAGATCGATGTCGAGGGAGCCGAACACATGGTGATCTCGGGGGCGCGGAATGTTTTCTCAAAATTCCGGCCGCAGGTATTCATGGAGATCTACTCGAAGAACAACCCGTCGGTTGCACCGGAGGAAACCGTCCGGCAGATGATGGCTCTGGGTTACGAGGCCAGAGTTCTGATCGGTGGCAAGTCCGTCCCATGGCACGGGCATGACGACCGGCATGCCAACTACCATTTTCGCCCGGAGGGCGGGCAACCGGTCTGACGTGACGCAGATTATTGGAATTGTGCTGGTGCGGAACGAAGACCGGTTCGTGCGCCAAGCCGCCGGGAACGCCTGGGAATTCTGCGACCGTTTGATCCTGGTTGATCACCGGTCCGAGGACGAGACTCCGGCGATCCTCAGGGAACTCGCCGCCGACCGTTCGGGCAAAGCCTCGTTTCATGCAGTCTCTGATCCGTGCGAGTCACACGAACTCCTGAAGCCGTTTGTTGGGACCGACACATGGGTCTTCGGCGTGGATGGCGATGAAATCTACGACCCCCGGGGATTGCAGGTGTTTCGCCCGAGGCTGCTTGCCGGAGAATTTGGCTCCCGCTGGATGATCCTCGGGAACGTGCTCCACTGTGACCGGCTGGATCGCCAAAAGGGCGAGGCCTCCGGGTTCCCGTCGCCTCCAAGCCGGAGCATCACGAAGCTCTACAATTTCGCCGCCATTGATTCGTGGGATGGCGATACGCCAGAACGGCTGCACGGGGGCACCCCGGTATTCCGCCGGGGATTTGACGGGCAGGGAAAGCGGCAGCTCCAGATGGAATGCCCGTGGCACGAGTCTCCGCTGCGGTGCCTGCATACCTGCTTTGTGCCACGCAGCAGTCTGGATCAGGCCGGTGCCTCGAGAGAAAATATCATGGAAACATTTCGCGGCGGTTGGAAAGCCCGGATCAAGCGCCTCGCGCGTCGTTTGGCAGGATGCCGGGAAGCCTCGGACTGGAAGCGCCAACGCTATGCCCGCGGCGAACGGATGACCGTTCCGACAGCGCCGTTTCTCCAATGAGCCTTTTTTCCAAAACCCCGCCAGTGGCCACGGTCGCGATCAACCTGCGTCCGCGCGCCGGCTCGTGGGGCGGCGCAAACCAGTGGACCTCGCAAGTCGTCCGCTGGCTCGAATACAACGGCTGGCGGGTCGTGTTCGATCTGCGCCGGGTTCCGGATGCGGTCATCATGACCCACACCGGACTTTCTTCGCACACGGCGTTCGGGGCCGATGAAGTTGAGGCCCTGAAAAAGAAAAATCCCGGTGTGCCGTGCCTGCACCGGATCAACGACAACGACATCCGGAAGGAGTCGGGCGAAATGGATCTCCTGCTCGAGCGCAGCAGCCGGGTTGCCGACCACACGGTCTTTGTCTCCGAATGGCTGAGGGATTATCACGCCTCGAAGTGGTTTGACATTTCCAGTCCGCATTCGGTGATCACGCCCGGTGCGGACCCCCGATTTTTTCATCCTCTCGGCGGTGCCCGGCTCGAGCCGGGATCCCCGCTGCGCCTGGTCACGCACCACTGGTCCCACAACTGGAACAAGGGGTTCGATGTTTACCGGGACATCGATGACCTCATTGCCGGCAGGCTCCGCGGGAAATTCGAGCTATGGGTCATCGGCCGCTGGCCGGAGAAACTGGAATGGAAATCCGCCCGCACGTTCGGGCCCGCGAGCGGAGAGGAGCTGGCGGGACTCCTGCGCCAATGCCACGGCTACGTGAGCGCCTCGCGGTTCGAGCCGGGGGCGATGCACGTGGCGGAGGGGCTGCAGTGCGGGCTGCCGCTCCTGTATCACAAAGACTCCGGCGGGACGGTGGAGCAGGGAAGAAAGTATGGCATGGAAATCTCCGGTGACCTGGAAGCCACGCTGGCGGAGTTTGCCGCCCGGCTTCCGGATTTCCGGAAGCGGCTGCTCGCCGACCCTCCCTCGGGAAGCAAAATGTCGGCCGAGTATCTCCAGCTCGTGCAACGCCTCATCCTTGATGCTTGATGTTCATTACGCACCCGGCGACGGGATGGGGTGGGCGCTGGATGAAGACCTCCGCCAAATTCGTTCCGCGCTGGCCGGAACCGTGCGGGAAACCGATGCCGTAGCGGCCGATGTGATCCACACGCCGTTCTGGCAAAATCTGGGCATGGTGGCCCCGCCGATTCTCGAGCGGAGCTTCGTCATTGCCCACGCGGACAACCCGCCGTTTTTCTATCTGAAGCAGCCGGAGTTTGCCGTCGGCCAGACTCAGGTCGATCTCTGGGTCGCGCGTTCGCGCGAGGCCTTCGACCAATTCCGGCAGCTCGGGCTCCCGGCCGAACACATTCCTTACGCGATCGACCCCGAGCTCTTCTTTCCGATCGCCGAAAAGCAGGCGCTTCGCCGCGAGTTCGGCATTCCCGAAAACGCGTATGTGATCGCAAATTTTCACCGCGACTCCGAGGGGACGGATCTCGGTGCCCCGAAGGTCCAGAAGGCGCCGGAGTTCCTGGTTGCCGTTTTGAAGCGGCTTCGTGATGCGGGTGCGACCTTTCATGTGTTGTTGGCCGGACCGCGCCGCCACTGGCTGCGAAACGAACTCTCTCGCGAAGGGATCCCGTTCACGTTTGTCGGAAAGGCCGACGTCGCCGGAGACGATTTTGGGGTCAACATCCTCGACCGGGTCCGGTTGAACAAACTCTACAACGCATCGGATCTGTATCTCATTCCCTCCCGTTGGGAAGGAGGGCCCCAGTCGGCCATGGAGGCCGCCGCGTGCCGGTGCAAAATTCTCAGCACCCCGGTCGGGGTCGCCCGGGATATTTTGGAGCCGGAATCCCTGGTGCGGACCGCGCCGGAAGCCGCCGCGCGCGTGCTCGATGACATCCGCGGCCGCTCTCTGGACCGGACGGTCCCGCCGCAGTTCGACCGATGGAAAGCATCCCACACGACCACGACCATGTGCTCGGAGCTGCGCCGGCTCTATCAGGAGCTTCCGGAGAGGCCATCGTTTCAAAGCAAGAAATCCGGATCGCATTTTTCGGGGTGGCGCGGCCGATGGCTTCAGGCCCGGCACGCACTCAAACGCCGGATCGTTCGTCCGGGACTGCCGGAGGAAGTGGCATGGAACCACAAGCCGGGCGCGAGTGCGGATCTCGATGAGATTCTCGGGGTGGTCCGGAAGGCGCTCGACCAACTCGGCGTCCGCGTGGTCGATCACGGCGGCTCCGGGCCGGAAATCATCGGGTGGCTGGACCGCCGTGTTTCCGGCAGTCGCCAGAGGTTGCAGTGGCTCGTTCCAGGGCTCCCGGCAGACAAGCTGGAGCCATCGGCTCTTTTGGTTGCGCCATCGGTCCAGGATATTCTCAATCTCAGAGCGTCAGGAAATTTTCAGCCTGCCGTGGCACTTGCGACTCCCTTTGCTGGCATGGACCCCTCGACTGACGCGCTGCTTGTCGAGTCCGGCGAGGTTGGGGCCTCGGTGCGGATCTGGCGGGCGATGGCTGCCGGCCGCCCGGTCGTTTATCCTGAAGGAACTGCCTACTACGAACAGGTTTTTCATGCGGGGTTGCGCTATTCCCTGCAAACAGAAATCCCCACCCTCACCAAGCTTGCCGCAGACAACCGGGAGGAGTTGCGTTCCTTCGCCCATCTTCCCGCGAAGACAGATGCTTTGAGGTTTCTCAAGGTGTTGCTGCGGACATGAAGAAAGACAACCCCATTCCGGAATCCTTGATCCCCTGGCAGGCCCGCCAGCGCATTCGCTCTGTGCTGGAATACCCGGCGCGACGGGCAGCCCGGAAAAAGCTGGCGTTGATCCGCCGCGCCGCGCATCTCTCGGTCGGATTCGGCGACGTGCTGGAGGAAGGCCGCACGGTTCACGGGGGAGCGGTCAAGCTGCTGCCGCTCCGAAAAGCATTTGGCGGAAACGAGCGGGAGTTCAGCATTCTCTACGCTGTGAGCAGCAGCCAGCCGGGATTCGCTGCGGATCTCTTCGCGCATTGCCGCCGGTGCGGAATCCAGATCGTTTGGAACCAGAATGGCGTGGGCTATCCGGCGTGGGCCGGAAGCGAGAGCGAGCGACTCAACGGGCCGATGCGCGCGCTCCGCGCCATGGCGGGCTATGTCGTTTACCAGAGCGAGTTCTGCCGGGTGTCCGCCGACAAGTTTCTCGGCCCGTGCGCGCTGCCTTCGGAAATTCTTTTCAACCCGGTCGATCTCGAAAAATTCCGCCCGCCGGAAATCGTGCCGGACCTCACGCCGCTGCGGTTGCTGACGCTTGGAACGCACGGATACCCGGAGCGGGTATTTTCGGCGATCCAATGCCTGGACGAGCTGCGGCGCGGCGGGGTCGAGTCGCGGCTCACCATCGCGGGACGGTTCCAATGGAAGTCTGCGGAATCGCAAGTCTCCGGGCTGATCCGGCAGTTGGGCCTCGAACGGCATGTCGTGGTTCTGCCACCCTTCACCCAGGATGAAGCGGCGGATCTTTACCGTTCGCATCACATCGTTCTTCACCCGAAATACATGGACCCCTGCCCGACCGTTGCGGTGGAAGCCCTTGCCAGCGGATGCCCGGTGGTGGGGTCGCGTAGCGGGGGAATGCCCGAGCTGGTGGGCCCGGATTGCGGGGTGCTTGTGGAGGCCGCCACGGATTGGAGCCGCCTGATCACGCCCTCTGGAGCAGAGCTTGCCGAGGCGGTCCAGATCATTACGCCTCGCCTTGAGTCCGCCGGCAAAGCCGCCCGACAACGCGCCGAGAACCTTTTCGATTCCCGGAAATGGGTCGCCCGCCACGCGGAGATATTTTCGGCATTGCTCCGATGAGCGACCGCGCTCCCACCATCACCGTCCTGATGACCGTGTTCAACGGGGGCCGGTTTCTTGATGCCTCGATCCGCAGCATTGCCTTGCAGACATTTCAGGACTGGGAATTCCTGATCGTGGACGACGCCTCGACCGACGGATCCGCGGAGGTCGTCGAATCATGGGCCGGCAAAGACAGGCGGATCCGGGCGATCCGCAACGGCGGCAACAAGGGGCAGACGCCGTGTTTGAACCAAGGGCTCCGCGAGTCCCGCGGGACATGGATCGCCCGGCAGGACGCCGACGACCTATCCCATCCGCTGCGGCTGACCCGACAGTTTGAACGGGTCACCGTCGAACCCGGGCTGGCATTGGTCGGAACATGCGGCCGGATTATCGATGGGGCTGACCGGCTGTGCGGGCTGCTCGACGTGCCGCTGACGGGCGAGAGCATCCGGTGGAGCGCGCCGCTGCTGAACCCGTTTCTGCATACGTCCGTGATGTTCCGGAGGGATGTCGTAGCGGACGAGTTTGGCGGCTACGACGAGAGCTTCCGGATTTCCCAGGATTACGATCTCTGGATGCGCCTGACTGCGCGGAAGAAATCCGCCAATCTCGCGTGGCGTCTCGTTTGCTACCGGAATCTGGACACGGCGATCTCGAAAGTCGGCCGCGCGACCGCGTTTGACGAAGCCCGGAGGATTTCCGAGAGGGCGGAAGTGCATTCCTTCGGCAGGGAGCTGTCTTCCGTGGAACGCGGGCTGATCGCTTCGTTCCGCGAAGGCTTGGACCCGGCCGACCGGCGGGCATTTTGGGATGTTTACAACCGCCTGGTCCCGCTGTTGAAAAGCCCAGACCGCTCCCGGTTGATCGCCGCCCACCATTTGAAAATCGCCGGAGCCTGCGGGGCCGGCGCGAGGTGTCTGGAGATCCTTGCCGCCTTGCGCCAGGATCCCGCTTTTGTCACCCGCTGGCTGGTCGAGCGCTGGCAGGGGTGAAACTCATCTCAGCCGGCGGTCCAGATGAGTGATCGCGCGCTGGGTGGCCTCGAAAAAAAACTTTCCCGGCGATGACGCTGCAGCCAGCCGGCCAGCGCGGTCCGGGAGCGTTTCCGCCACCAGCCGTTCCCATCGCCGGATCGTCTCGTCGCGGGTGAATTTTTTTCCGGATGCCCGGCCGTTTTCGACGAGGGCGTTCCGGAACGCGGGGTCGTCCCGCAGTTGCCGGAGATGGGCCAGCACCTCATCCGGCGACGCCGCCTTCAAGTGGTCGATCCCGCACCTTCCGTCCGCCGCATAGGCCGAGTCGCGCCCCCCAATGAACGGCACCCCGGCGAGCCAGGCGTTGTAGAGTTTTGTGCCCGGCTTGTGAAGCTGCCGCGACCTCGTGAAATCCCGGATCGCGAGCACGCAATCGACATCGCTATAGTCGTGCCAGCGGTCTCCGCGGCGGATTTCGAGGCGCAGGCCGAGATCCTTCTCGAGTGACGCCGCCCATTCTTCGGAGCGCAGTTCGGAGGCCAGGTTCCCGGGATCACCCACGAAGGCGATGCTTTGAAAAGTTCCGCCGCGCGCGGGATCGCGGGGCACCAGATTCGGATGAGGCCAGAACGGCATGAAGACCGAGCGGGGCAAGCGCGCCGCATGCGCGCTGTTCTGAAGAATGTGAAGGTGCGCGGCGGGGTGCGGAACATAATCCGCCACGATATCCGCAAAAAAAACGCCCCGGGGCGGACGCCACGAGTCGCTGAAAAACCCAGAGAGCGCGATGAGGATTCCATCTTCCGGGATGTCCGGCGACAGTGCGCAGTTGTGCCCGGCCGACGTGAGGGCGATCCACGTCATGTAGATCCAGGATTGTGCGCAGCAGACTTTTCCGCTTTCCTCCAATTTGCGGATGGCACCCGATTTCCAGACATCCTGGAGTGCGATATCCGGGAGATATTTTTCCGGCAGATAAAATGTGACCCTCATGCGAAAGTGGAACGATAGATGAACCCAGGAATCCTGCAAGATTGGGAGGCGAACGCCGGAAATATCCGGAGCCGGGTGATCCTGGTGTTGTTCCGGCTCGCGCAATGGTGCCACGGTCTTCCCTCGCCTTGGCGCGTGCTGGCATTTCCTTATCTGGCGGCCTATGAGGTTTTCGTCGGCTGGGTGCTCGGGATCGAGCTCAACCACAAGGCCAGCATCGGGCCCGGGCTGAAGCTGTTCCACGGCACGGCGCTCGTCATTCACGGCGGGGCGGTCATCGGGTCGGGCTGCACGCTTCGGCACTGCACGACAATCGGGATGAAGAGCCGCCCGGATGATGTGCCGCTGATCGGCGACCATGTCGATGTCGGCTGCAATTCGGTGATTATCGGCCGCATCCGGGTCGGCGATGGCGCGGTTATCGGGGCCGGCTCGGTGGTCGTGAAAGATGTCCCTGCAGGCGCGGTGGTGGTTGGAAACCCTGCGCGGCAGGTCGAGTCCTCCGGGCAGGGATCCCGTCCGGCATGAAGTTCCTTTTTCTTTCCGACCACGCCCATCTGGCACTGGATCCGGTGGCCACGCGCGTTTCGGGCGGGTCGCAGCTCCAGGTGGCGCTGCTCGCCCGCGAGCTGGCCGCCGCCGGACATCCGACGACGATCCTCGGTGCGGAGACCGGGCAGACGGACGGGGCCGTGATCCAGGGCGTGTGCCTTCGCAAAGCCGGACGGTTTGATACCGGAGCGGTTGGACAGACGCTGCTGGCACTTCCAAAGATCTTCAGGATCCTGCGCGAGGAGAAGCCGGATTTTGTCGTCGTTTACGGCTGGACGTCGCTGCTTTACCTGCTCGGAAAATTCAAGCGCGTCCTCGGATTCCAGCTGGTTTTTGTCTGCGCGCTGGACGCGGAAATTGACGGCGGTTTCCGGCGCGAGAACCCGTATCGCGGAATGCTCTTCGAGCGGGGGATGGAACTCTCGGATTTCCGGTTTGGAATCACCCGCCACCAGGCGGAGCTTTTTCACAAGCGGGGGATGGGATGCGAGGTGACCCGGCTGCTCCTCCAGCAGGCCGACTTCGCAACCGGCGACGAAAAATCGGCCGATCTGCTCTGGGTCGCGCGGTGCCATCCGGTCAAGCGGCCGATGAAATTTCTCGATCTGGCGGAGCGGTTTCCTTCCGCCCGCTGCCGCATGATCTGCTCGCCGCAGGATGTCGGCCTGTGGGAGGACGTGCGCGCGCGGGCTGCGAAGCTGGACAATGTGGATTTCATCGAGAGCGCGCCGTATAGCGGGATTCAAGCCCATTTCAACGCCGCTCGGATATTCGTGAACACCTCGACCGAAGAAGGCGTGCCGAACACGTTTATTCACGCCGGGCTCGGGCGGGCGGCCATCGTTTCATTGCGCGTTGACCCCGATGGCATGTTCGGGGTTTTCGATGCCGGATTTTGTGCCGGCGATAACATGGAGGCGATGGTGGAGGGAATCGGCCGATTGCTCCGCGATCCCGAAACGCTCGGTGCCGCCCAGAACGGGGCGGTTCGCTTTGTGAAAGAGTGGCACGGGAACGCGTCGAACGTGGAATCGTTCCTCAACGGCCTCGGGACTCAGGCCGCGCGTTGATCAGTCGGAAACGCCGATATACTCAGGAGCGGTTCCGACAACCGCTTTGTCCGGGCGCACAAAAACCTCGTTATCGTAGTAGCGACCGACGAAGACATAATTTTTCCCGATCCATTCGTGGGTCGCAGGAGCCCAGTTCTGGAACCGTGAAATCTCGTTGCCGTTGATCCGGCGCTGGTTCACGACAATGACCGCCGGGGCGGACTTGGCCACCAGATCCAAAAAGTAACCGCGGAAGGCTTTTTCGCCGACCGTATTGTCCACATACAGGTTGTGGAGCGGTGACGGGCGGTCGGTCATGAAGTTGATGGTCGGAGAATAAGGAAGACACAAAACATACTCTCCGGGCAAGGCATGCCGCAGCACGGCATCGCGCAGCCCCGGCAGCCAGGCCGCGTCACGGTCTCGCACCTTCACGTTCACTCCATTGAGTGCGCGGAATTCGTGCGAGACCTTTTTTCTTGCCGCGATCGAGCCGGAGGATTCCTTGGGATACGCGTGGGAAAAATACACCGCGCCGGTGGCTGCGCAGAGCACCGCGAAGGCCAACAGGGCGACCCGCAGCGCCATGCTTTTGCTTTTCCGGGCGCGGCTCACCGACACCCAGATGAAGAGCGCGAGCGCGGACAGAAACGGCACCATCATTTCCGAAAGGTGCGGGGTGTCCGGACGGAAGAAAAAAAACTGCGGGAAAAGCGCGAGCGAACATCCGAGAACAGTGAGCGGGTAAAGCAGCCGCTCCTTGGCCTCTGCATCCCGGCGGACAAGCCCCGCCAGCAACCCGAGCCCTCCGGCGATGATCGCGATTGCGGATATGAGGATGGGAAGATAGGCGCTGATCGCAAAAGCTTTGGCGCTCCATTTCACCCCGTAAACCATATCCCCGAAGCCCGGTCGCGCGAGCGCGCCGCGGTCCTCCCACGAGTCGGCCTTCTGCTTTTGTGCGGCGGGTGCCGCAGGCGATGGCGCGGCTGGGGGTGATGGCGCGGCTGCGGTCACAGCGGGGGCTTTGTTCGCCGCAAGATCCTCCACCTCGTGGCGGAGTTCCGAGCGGATCATGCCCAGCCATCCGGTGTATTGCTCGAGGAACGCGCGGTCGTAGCCGCGGGATTTCGCGTCGCTCCACACCGGCAGGTGGACCGCCCAGGCCAGAAGGAGCCCGCCCGCCGCACACGCGAGGGCCAGGCCCGCACGCGGAAAAAGCCGGCCCCTCTCACCGAGGGGATAAAGGATCGCGAGGCCGAGAAAGATCAGCGTGCAAAAAATCCCCAGGTCGATGCGGAACAAAAACGTGAGCCCAAGCCCGGCCCCCGCCGCCAGCGCCCATGCAAAAGTTTTTCGCGCGGATTCCCGGCGCACCACAAACGCGCGGGTCAGAAGGAACGCGTTCAGGACGCCGAGGAACGGCATGTAGTTCCGGAAAATCATCCCCGGCACGAGGATCACCATGATCGCGGGGATCGCGGAATACCAGGCCGAGCGGGTGCGGCCGTGGACGACAAAATACGTGAGCAGCCCGGAGACCGTGCAGATCGCGAAAAAATACCAGCGCAGCACGAGGTAGTCCGGGCCGGTGAGCTCGAACAGCCCGGCCACGGGAAGGAACCACATCACATTGTATCCGAGAAACGTGTCCACGATCGGCCGCTGGCCGGACATCAGCCGCATCGCCACCACGCCTGCCGTCCCCCCCTCGCCGCCGAGGTTGAGCCCGGCATTCACGTAGAGCGAATAATAGAAAACCGCGAAGCCCGCGAGCAGCCACGGCACGACCAATTCGGCCCGCGTGCCTTCGCGGAGCCGGCGGAAAATATTCCGGATGGATGGTGTTGTCGGCAGATTCACGCGCGGGGCAATTGTCGTTCTTCAAACCCCGGGTGGAGGAAGTTCGGGAGGAGATTTCTTTTTTCCCAGGCGCGGGAGCAGGGATCGGAAAATCCTGCGGGTTTCGTTGATCGGGGTTTCCTCGATAAAGTAGGCGATGGCGGCTTTGCCGATGGCATACGTCCCGGCGCCGGCGATGAAGCCGGAGACGGCGTTCCCCCAGATGGGCACGATCCGCACAACCGCACGTGCCCCCTCGCGCAGGGCGAGCCCGGCCCCGATGTTGAAGCCGAGGGCGCCGAGAAATTCTGCCACGAGCCGCGCGCTGAACGGTCGGCCGGTCGTGTGGATAATCATCCCGACCATGAGCGTCTGCAGCGTGGTGAGGATCGGCATGTCGGCCAGCGGGATTGGCTGGACCCCGATGACCCCGCAGACCGCGCTGAAGGACTTCAGCAGAGATCCCGCGATATGCGCCTGGGCGCGGCGCGCGTTTGTCAGGCGGGCGAATTCCAGCTGTGCCGGAAGCGGGAGAGCCGCGCAGATCGCCTCGACACAGGCGGGATCGTCGGAAGACAGCGCGCGGGGAACACGCCGGGCGAGGGCCGGTTCCGCGGCGAGCATGGCCTGAAGCCGGAATGCGCTCCCCGAGGAAAGCGCGATGACCGGAGCCTCGACGAGGGCGCAGCGCGAGACGGAGGTTTTCCAGTCCTTGTCGCACGCGTCCGCGCTTTCGAGAAAGAGGATGGCATCCGGATGCTGCCGGTCCAGGCCGCTCTGGACATGCTCCTGCGGCACATCCTGCCGCGCATCCAGGATCTGGATTTCGCCGCGCGCAGCGACGCGATATGATCGCCAGCCGTTGTCGCTGCCTCCGGTTTCCAGTTCCTGCGCACCGAGAGATGCGAGGATTTCCTGGGCCGTGCCGGCTGGATTCCCGGCCAGCATGATCCGGGGCGGGCGCTGTTCGAGGAAGATCTGCCGGATCGGGGTCAGCTCCCTCAGGATCGGCTTTTGAAGCCCGCCCGGCAGCTTTTCCACAAGCCCCGTCAGCTTGTCGTAAACAGTCAGCAGGGCGTCGCGTTTCAAAGTGCACCCCCCGGAACAGGTTCGTTTGACATGGCTGTCACTTCGCCAGGTGCATGGCCGAGTAGCCGAACCACGCGGCCGTCGCAAAAAGCCCGAAGACCGCCCCGCAGCAAACGAAGAAAATCAGGAAAATGGCCAAGATCGGCCGCCAGAGCTCGGTGCGGTGCGCTTCTTTGAGGCCGATGGCCGAGTAAACGAGCGAGCCCACCAAAAAGAACCAGGGGCCGCAGATCGGGACGAGCTGGAACGCGGAGGTCGAACCCGATGAATAGCAGAGCACCCGGAACGTGGTCTCGAACGGCTTCCGTGCCCCGCCCACGAGCATCAATGCCAAGTGAAGAATTCCGGCGGCGAGGAACGAGCGGAGAAAAAGAAACACCGGCATAAGGACGATGAGCCCGGCAAAGATCAGAACCAGCACGGCTCCGGGAATATTCTTGAATTCCTCACCCGCGAACACCGCCGGGTTGATCAGGGTGGCGGCGGCTTGATACAGGAGCCCGACCGTGCTCGATATCCAAGAGACGAGAATATAAAATTTCAGCGGTTTCCCGAAACCTCCCTCGCACGGCATGGCCTGAAATGTTTCCGCGGGCTTTGTGAGGACCTGCTTGATCGTCTCGACGAGCGCGGTGAGGATAGGCGGTGGAGCGGCGCTTTCCCAAACCAGAGCGGCATCGGTGGAGGCGGAAGCGGAGGGAGTCGGCCCCGGATTGAGCGGCGGGGGAGAGGAGGGCATCCCCGAGGCGGGCGGCAGGCCGACAAACGTGGAAAGCGGCTGCCAGGAATCCATCTGCTCGTGCCAGCCGAGATCGTCGGGTCGGAACCGTCCGCTCTGCAAGCCGTCGGCGACTTCCTGATCGGTAAACTGCCCGAGACTCTGCCGGTTGCGGTTGATGTGGATCGGCCCCATTCCCATTACCTATACGAAGCGAATCCCGGCGGTCAATGCCACAGCGCCCGCGCGAGCGACAGCCAGACAAATGCCCGGCCGACTTTGAGGCCGGAAACCAGCGGGTTTGCCTCCACCAGATCGAGCGTGCGGCAGCCGATCTCCAGCGGCAGCCGGCAGGCCGCGCGGAGCCTGCGCGGCCGGACCAGCGCCGCATACCGGGTTCCCGCAGCCAGGTTCGCTCGCGCGATCCGCATCGCTGCAGGAAAATCCCCGTCGGCGACATAGACCCGGCCCGCCGCAGCGTCGGCGTGCCGGTCGCGCAGGATGTTGACCCACTGGAGCCCGCACCCGAAATCGAACCCCAGCCCGCACATCGCCTCGCGCGGCTCCCGCGAGTAACCGGGCACGTGTTTGATGCAAACCAGCGTCCAAAACTTTCCCACGCATCCCGCGACCATCCCGGTGTAGTCGGCCGCCTCTTCGAGGCTCAGCGGAGAGGCGCCCGGCCCGAATCGTTGCAGGTCAAAGATCTGCCCGCCGAGGATGATCTTCCAGACATCAAGAATTTCCTCCCGGTCGGGCGAGGCCTCGAGCTGTTGGAGCAGTGGCGGGAGAGATTCGAGAAGGGCTTTCTCCCCATCCGGGAGAGGGCCGAGCGCCTGCACTTCGTCCCGCGCCAAAACGTGCGGGAGTTGCCCGAGCAGCCTGCTCCTGAGTGCCAGGGAAGCGGATGACGCATCGGCGATCGAGTCCGATGCGCGCGCCAGCAGGTAAGCCAGGCCGAGCGGTTTACGCACCGACCCCGGAAGCAGCCGCAGTGACAGATAAAACGAGCGCGAAACCCGTTTCAGGAGCGGGAGCGTCTTCTCGGTTTCAAACAGCGGTTTCATCCTGTATCGGGCCGGACACTAATCCTGCAGCCAGTTGCGAGCAAAGCCAAAAAAGGGGTCAGTCAAAGATTCTTGACAGTTTCAGGAGGGGGTTCAAAATATATAAATGGCAAGAGGCATCCGTGTGGAATTTGCTGGGGCGTTTTATCACGTGATGGCGCGCGGCAACCGCCGGGAGGATATATTTTTCAACGACGACGACCGGCGTTTTTTCCTAAAAACCCTGTCGGATGCCTGCGGGCGGACTGGTTGGAAGGTGCATGCCTGGGTGCTGATGAACAACCATTACCACCTTCTGATCGAGACGCCGGAACCGAATCTTGTGGAGGGAATGAAATGGCTCCAGAACACCTACACCCGCCGCCTGAACACAAAGCACGGGATCGGGGGGCGGGTTTTCGGCGACCGCTACAAGGCCGTGCTGGTTGAGGGAGGGAGCGTGGATTATTTCACGACATTGCTCGATTACATCCACCTCAATCCGGCGCGCGCCGGCGCGGTGAAGGTGGCTGATGGCGGCAGTGTCGGGGATTACCTTTGGAGCAGCGTGCGAATGGTTTATGCGGGTGGAGACAGAAAACGTTTTCCGTGGGCGTGTGTGGCAGCGGGCTTCGAGGCGTTCGGCCTGTGCGATACGGTGGCCGGGCGAAGGGAGTTTGTGGGGCGACTCGACGAACGCGCGAGAGAAGAAATGAAATCCGCCGGCGTCGTGCCTGTGCCGGCGACAATGGATGCGCGCTTGAGCCATTTGCGGCGGGGTTGGTATTGGGGTTCGCAGGCGTTCGCCGAAAAGGCGCTCGCTCTCGGCAAGAGCCTCATCAGGACGCGCCGAAACGCAGCCTACCGCTCCGGTTTGGTGTATCGGGCCCACGACGCGGAGGAAGCGGAGCGGATTCTCAAGGAGGGGATGAGACTCCTTCAACTCAAAGCAACGGACCTCGACAAGGTGTCCGGCTCGGATGCCAGCAAAGTCGCGCTGGCGGAATTGCTCTCGACCAAAACCAGCGCGCCACAAGCCTGGACTGCCACGGAATTAAAAATGAAAAGCGCAGCGAATGTCTCCCAGCAACTCCGCCGGATCCGCAGTGCAAAGGGTCTGCGACACAAAAAATACGAGAAGGCGAAAAAGCTTCTGTCAGATATCTTTGACTGACCCCATTTCCCCCATTTCCCTGACCCCATTTCCCATTTCCGGAAAATATTTCTAGCTCCATGAGACTCTGAATACCACATGAGTGCCGTCAGGAGAGACAGTGATTTGACCGTAGGAGGCTCCTTCTCCTGTCTTTAAAATAATTGTTCCATCTTGATCTTTTGTTCCTTCGGAGACTCCCAAAGATGAGTTCAACCATTTCTGAATATTTTCTGATGTATCGGAGAACGAACCGCGAAACGTCCGCGTGAATGAGTTGCCTTCGGTGTGAATGTCAAAATCTTTTACGGTTACGGGGAATGGTGCCAAGCGACCCCAGTCTAATGTGCATCGAATCATCTCACTCTTATTTGAGTTTCTGTTGTCGCGATCATTTGTCGGGAAGCTCAGCAAAAAAATGATAAGGCATACGGCTCCGGCGACGATTAATCCAAGCACGCTTAAAACAACGAACAGGATGCGACCAAGCTTCTTCATTTGTTTTCCGAACAGTCTTATTGAGCAACACGCTGCATTTGTCGGTAAATTACAGCGTGCTTTATAACTCCCACAAATGCTGCACCGAAGTGCAGACTTCGTTCCTAGCGTTGCATGGCGGCATTTTGTAATCCGAGCGCATCGGATCAAGAGAATTTGTTTTGTGGGTTTTCTGTTCCGATGTGACGAGAAATCTGGCGGACCTCATCGCCGCCTCAGAGCGTTCCATGTCAGGGTATATTTTCTCACTGTGTCGCGCTGGTGAAGGCGACGCCGCGTTTTTGGCGTTCGAGCAGTTCTTTGGCGAGCGACCGGTAGGCGGCGGCACCGACGCCAGAGGGGTCGTGCTCGAAGATCGTTCTTCCATGGCTCGGGGCCTCGGCGAACCGGACGGTCCGCGGGATGACGGTCTCGTAGACGACTTCCTGAAAATGGTTTCGGACCTCGGCGACAACGGCGGGATTCAAGTTGGTCCGCCCGTCGAACATCGTGAGCAGGAGCCCGGAGATCGAGAGGGTGGGATTCGCGCCGCTCGCGCGGATGCGTTCGGTGACATCCATGAGGAGGCCGAGTCCCTCCAAGGCGTAATACTCGCACTGGATGGGCACGAGGATCTCGTCTGCCGCCGCGAGCGCGTTGGTCATGAGGATGCCGAGTGAAGGAGGGCAGTCGAGGAGGGCAAAATCAAAGGCGTTCTGATCGCGGATGTCCGCGAGCACCTTGCGAAGCTGGATCATGTGGTCGTCCATCCTTGCGAGTTCGATTTCGGCACCAGCCATGTGCAGGTCGGCAGGGATGGCCGAGAGGTTCGGGATGCGTGTCGGGAGAATCAACTCCCTGGCGTGCCGGGCTCCGATCAAAGCCTGGTAGATGCTGCCGGAGGCGCTTTCCTTCAACCCCAGCACACTCGTCGCGCTGGCCTGGGGGTCGATATCCACAAGAAGGACCCTCTGCCCGGCCTCGGCAAGGGCGGCGGAAAGATTCACGGTCGTGGTGGTTTTCCCGACGCCGCCTTTTTGGTTGGTGATGGCAATGATTTTCATGGTTGTCTTCTGGTGTAATATTTCACGAGGCCCGCCGTGACGGCGTCCGCATATTCGCGGTAAATGCTCTGTCTGGCAACGCCGCCGAATGTCCGCCGGCCGTCGTAGTCGCCGGCCTGGATGCGCTCGAACCCCGGGCGGCCGTTCATCACGTAGGGCTCGATATAGACGACCGGGCAGGTGAAAAGCCGGTTGGCGAGAAGGTTTCGCGCCCACAGGTAGGGGTTGTCGTTGACCCGGACAACATTTCCTCCGTGGTAAACATAGGGAGGGAGTCCGGTGGCCGCTGCCATGACGTCCGCCATGGTGTTGGCGAGGGGCAGTTCCTCGCTGTAGGCGCGGCTCAGGAGCTTGACCAGCATGTCCAGACGCAGGTCTTCATAGGTCAGTTCCTCTTTGCTCCAGGAGCCGGTGACGAGGAAATGCATGTGGTTGTCATCGACGAGGCGCGGATGCTTTTCGTCGCCCCATTCTTCCGCGTTGAAGTGGAGGCAGAGGACGACGTCCGGCTTGATGGTTTCATTCACGAGACGCGCCCTCCGGCGGATTTCGCTGACGCGGTAAAAAAGCCGCTCGCTCTCCTTGGTCACGGCGATTTTTGTCACCGGGTCGTTTTTTTGTTGGAGGGAATCCGCAGCGGCGGCGCGGAGCTGCGACGGGCGGGCGGCGGTGACCGGGCCCGGTTTCGAGCGTGTCAAGAAGACCTCCGCGCCGAGGGCTTTCAATTTCGAGACCAAAAGCTTCGCGACTTTCAGCGTCATGTCGCCCTCGCTGACCGGCGCGGATTTTCCAATCCGAAACCAACGCTCCTCCATCTTCGCCCAGCTCCCCCCGAGGTGCCCGGGATCGAGGGCGATTTTCAAGCCGGCCAGCGGCTTCTCAGGATCGAAGGCCGGCAGAGCCCGGTGCGACCTCCAGTAAACCGGCGCAGGTCGGACCGAAGCCGCGTCCGGCGCGAATTTCAAAACATACGGGGCTACGCCCGGCGAGGTGGCGATCACGGCGGCATCACCGGTGAAAGAAATCGATTCCGCCCAGGCCCCGCCCGGCGCATAAACCTTGTCCAGAAGAGCGACGAAATCCGCCTTCGTCATCGTCTGCTGGAACCCGTCCAGAACGGACCATTCCGGCTTCGGGGCCAGCGGGCTCAGAATCGCCTGCGCACGCATGGCAAGGAAAAAGAGGGCGACAATGCAGAAGAGTTTTTTCAAGGGGCTCTTTTTTAAATGCGTTCGCGCGTTCTTACGATAAAAAGGATGGATGATCCGACTTCTTTTTCTTGGCGATATCGTGGGTGAACCTGGCCGCAAAGCCGTGACGGCCGCCGTTCCGGTGTTTATGAAGGAGAGAGGGGTGGATTTTGTCGTCGTCAACGGCGAGAATGCAGCGGGCGGCCGCGGGATCACGGGAAAGATCGCGATCGACCTGCTTCGCGCCGGCGTCGCGGTCATCACGACCGGCGACCACGTGTGGGATCAAAAAGAGACCGCCGGCTTTATCGCCTCCGAGCCTCGGCTCCTGCGGCCGTTGAATTATCCGCCATCGGCTCCCGGCCAGGGAAGCATCGTCCTCGATACCTCCAAAGGAAAAATTGCCGTGATGAACCTCCAGTGCCGGACGTTCATGAACCCGCCCCTCGACAGCCCGTTTCACTGCGCCGAGGCCGAGGTCGAGCGGCTTCGGAAGGAAACGCCGGTGATCTTCGTCGATGTCCACGGGGAGACCACGAGCGAGAAGGTGGCAATCGCGCGCTTCCTCGATGGTAAAGTTTCCGCCGTCGTGGGCACGCACACCCACGTGCAGACCGCCGACGAGCGGATCCTCGCGGGCGGAACTGCATTTCTCTGCGACGCCGGCATGTGCGGGCCATCCGACTCGATCCTCGGCCGCGACCCGGAGGCAATCATCCGCCGCTTCACCCACTCTCTGCCGGTTTCCTTCCCCATCGCGCACGGCCCTGTCCACCTCTGCGGGGCGCTGATCGAGATCGACCAGACCACCGGGCGGGCCGAGTCGATCCAGCGGGTGCGCCAGGCAGCAGAGTAGCGAAAAATTGGGGTTTTGGTTTTGAAAGTTGCGGTTAATCTGGCCGCATGCCCACTGCCTCCAATGATGACCTCCGACGATTGCTGTGCGCGCTCGGGATAGCGATCCGCGACGCGGTTTTGCAGGGGAGAGCGGGTGCCGCTTCCCTCTCCTCGGTGTCCGGTTATGCGGGCGGCGACACGATTTACGCGGTGGACAAGTTCGGCGAGGAGGCGATCCTGGCGTGGTTTGAAAAACACTGGCCGGCCGAGTGGCCGGTCCAGGTCGTCATGGAAGGCATCGAGGAAGAACTCTGTTTTCCCGCAGGCACGGCGGTCGCGGATACGCGGTGGAAATGCATCCTAGACCCGATCGACGGCACGCGCGGGATCATGTATGACAAGCGCAGTGCCTGGGCGCTCGGCGGCATCGCCCCCCAGCGGGGCGAGGAGACGATGCTCTCCGGGATCGTTGCCGCCGCGATGACCGAGATCCCCACATCCAAGCAATGGCGGTCCGACCAGCTCAGCGCCACGGCCGACGGGCCGCTCGTCGGAACCGCCCAGGATCTCCGCGGCGGCTCGATCCAGCCGTTCGTCGCCGCCCGGTCGACAGCCACGGATTTCGCGCACGGGTTCTCGTCGCTCGCAAAGTTTTGCCCCGAAGGCCGGACGTTGACGGCGCAGATCGAGGAGCGGATCTGGGACGAGCTGATCGGCCTCAACTCGTCGCCTTCGCCGACAGTTTTCGACGACCAGTATATCTCGACCGGCGGCCAGTTTTACGAGGTGATCGCCGGCCACGACCGGATGGTCGGCGATTGGCGGCCGCTGGTTTTTCGCGTGCTGGACATGGGGACCTCCTCGCTCGTCTGCCACCCGTATGATGCCTGCGCGTGGCTGGTTTTGAAAAAAGCGGGGGCGGTTTACGAGCATCCGCTGGGGGGATTCCCGGATGCGCCGCTCGACACCTCGAGCGGGATCGCGTGGGTCGCCTACGCCAACGAGCACCTCGCCTCGCTCGCGCGGCCGGTGATCAAAAAAGTGCTGGCCGAATTCCTCCCATGAAGCGCGAACGCCTGCTCGCCCTCATCGGATCAACGATCCTGAAAGCGCTCTTCCTGACGATCCGCCTGCGGCTCGACGACCGCTGCGGGATCAGCCGGAACGCCTTCCCCGAGCCCTGCCTCCTCTGCTTCTGGCACAACAGGATTCTCGGCATCACCCTGGCGTTCTACCGGCGCTACCCGAAATCGCTGCGCCGAGGTGTCACCGTGCTCACCAGCCCGAGCAAGGACGGGGAAATTCTCTCGCAATTCGTCGGGGCTTTCGGAATGGGGTCGGTCCGCGGCTCCAGCTCCCGAAGGGGTTCACAGGCATTGCGCGAGCTGGTCAGGCTGATCCGTGATGGCGGGGATATCGCGATCACGCCCGACGGGCCGCGCGGGCCCCGATACAGCCTGGGTCCCGGCGTCATTTTGCTCGCTCAAACCACCGGCACCCCGATCGTTCCCATGCACGCGAGCTTCTCGCGGTGCTTCCGTATGAAAACATGGGACGGGTTCATCATCCCGTTGCCATTTTCCACCATCTCGGTCACTGTGGGCGAACAAATCACCATTCCCAAAGACCTGGGCGAAGTGGAATTCGAACAGGCGAGGAAAAACCTGGAGGACCAACTGAAAAATGCAGCGGATTGACGGGGCCGCGATTGCGGCCAAAGTGCTGGAGGAAACGAGGCAACGCGCCGCGGCTCTGAGGGAACGCGGGATCCAGCCAGGGCTGGCTGTCGTGCTCGTCGGCGACGACCCGGCATCGCGCGCCTACGTCCGCTCGAAGGACAAAAAGGCCGCGGACCTCGGGTTCCACTCGGTCAAAAAAGAACTCCCCGCCTCGACGACCCAGGCCGAACTCCTCGCGGTCGTCGAAGAATTAAACAACGACCCGGCTGTCCACGGCATCCTCGTCCAGTCCCCTCCCCCCGCTCACATCGACGAGCCGGAAATCGTCCGCGCGATCGATCCCCGCAAGGATGTGGACGGATTCCACCCGGTAAATGTCGGCAAGCTCGCCATGGATGACCCCTCCGGGTTCGTGCCCTGCACACCGATGGGCTGCATCCGGCTGCTCTCGGAATACGGCATCGAGACATCCGGGCGCAAAGCCGTGATCGTCGGACGCAGCATGATCGTCGGAAAACCGCTCGCCCTGCTCCTCATGCGAAAGGGCCCGGGCGGGGACGCGACAGTCACCGTCGCCCACTCGCGCACAAAGGATCTGACCGCCATCACGAGGGAAGCGGACATTGTCATTGCCGCCATCGGACGCGCTCATTTCCTCGGTGCCGAGCACATCCGCGACGGGGCCGTGGTGATCGATGTGGGAATCAACCGCGTGGATGACCCCGCGAGCCCGAAAGGATACCGCCTCGTCGGGGATGTCGATTACGAGGCCGTCGCAGAGCGCTGCTCCGCGATCACGCCCGTTCCTGGAGGCGTCGGCCCGATGACTATCGCCATGCTCCTGTCCAACACCGTCACCGCAGCGGAGCGGTCCGGCGGCTGAAGAGAGCGAAAGACAAACCGCCCTTCGACGAAAAATTCTTGACGAATCAACTAGTCAAACTAGTTTGATTGTATGGTTAAAGAAGTCGGGGCATTTGAAGCAAAGACACACCTTTCGCGGCTGTTGGACGAGGTGGAAAAGGGGCAGTCGATTTTCATCACGCGCCACGGCAGGCGCGTGGCGGAACTCATCCCGGTTGCCGCGAGGAAAACGGCGAAGTTCGGGAGCGCGAGAGGCCGCGGCTTTTATATGTCGCCCGATTTCGATGAGCCGCTGGAGGAGTTCAAAGACTACATGTGAAATACCTGGTTGATACAAACGGTTGGATTGGTTTTCTCAATGGAGCATCGGATTTCGGAAAGCTGGCAAAATCCACAATGCTCGACGAATCGTGGGAGTGCGGCGTCAGCATCGCGAGCATCTGGGAGGCGGCGATCAAGGTGGGTTTGGGAAAATTGAAGCTTCCCTACGATCTGGCTGGCGATTTGTCCCGGATTTTGGAGGACAACGGGTTTGAGGTTCTTCCGGTCGAGTTCGCCGATGCGGTGGGCGTCCGGGATTTGGAGCAGGTTCACGGGGATCCATTCGACCGGATCCAGGCCGTGCAGGCCAAGCGGCGCAGGCTCTCCGTGATCAGCCGCGACCCGGTTTTCGACCGCTACGGAATCCGCAGGATCTGGTAGCTCAGGTGTATTTGACGACTTCCTCGATGGTGGTGAGCCCGTCGTAGATCGAGCGCATGCCGTCCTCGCGCAGGGTCGTCATCCCGAGCTCGATCGCCTTCTGCCGCAGGAGGACGCCGGGGGCGCGCTCGTTGATCATCTCGCGGATCGGGTCCGAGATTTTCAGGAGCTCGTAAATGCCTTTGCGGCCTTTGTAGCCGGTGTTGTTGCAGGCTTCGCAGCCTTTTCCGTAGTAGAAATTTTTGTCGCCGATGTCGTGGATCCCGAGCCCGAGCGAGGCGAGGACGTGCTCGTTCGGCTCGTAGGTGGTGCGGCAGCTGGTGCAGATTTTCCTGATGAGTCGCTGGGCGAGGATGCACTCGAGCGAGGCGGAAATCAGGAACGGCTCGACGCCCATGTCGACAAGGCGCGTGATGGCCCCGGTCGAGTCGTTCGTGTGCAGGGTGGTGAAGACCAGGTGGCCGGTGAGCGAGGCCTGGATCGAAATCTGCGCGGTTTCGACGTCGCGGGTCTCGCCGACGAGAATCCGGTCGGGATCCTGCCGGAGAAACGCGCGGAGCACGCGGGCGAATGTCAGCCCGATCCCCTCGTTGATCGGCACCTGGATAATGCCGTCGATCTCGTATTCCACCGGGTCCTCGGCGGTCAGGAGTTTGGAATCAATCGTGTTGATCTTTCGGAGGCAGGAATAAAGGGTCGTGGTTTTTCCGGAGCCGGTCGGCCCGGTGACGATGAAAATCCCGTTCGGTTTTTGCAGGACCTGGAGGATGTAGTTGTAGATGTCGTCCGGCACCCCAAGAGTCTCTAGATCGAGATTCACGCTCGAGCGGTCGAGAACGCGCAGCACCACGCTCTCGCCGAATACGGTGGGAAGAGTGGAAACACGAAGATCCACCTGCCTGCCGCCGATCGTCCTCTGGATCCTCCCATCCTGGGGCAGACGGCGCTCGGCGATGTTGAGGTTCGACATCACCTTCACGCGCGAGATCACCGGGAGCGCGAGGTGGAGCGGCGGCGGATCCATCTCGTAAAGCGCCCCGTCCACGCGGTAGCGGATTTTAAACTCGGCCTCGAACGGCTCGAAATGGATGTCGCTCGCCCTGGCGGCGATCGCCTTGTCGAGGATCAGGTCCACGTATTTGATGATCGGGCCGGTATTCGCCTCCGCCGTGACGGCCTGCAGGTTGAAGCTGTCGCCACCGCTCTCCGTGACAACGAGATCCGACCCGGCACCGAGCTGCGCGATGATGTCGTCGAAATTGGTGACCTCCGAACCGTAGTGCTGGCGGATGAGTTCGGCGACGCGGGACGGGAAAGCGACCATCACCTGGATCTCGCGGCCGAGAGCAAATCTCAGATCCTCGATCGTCTGCGGGTTGAGCGGGTCCATGAGGGCGACGATGATCGTGTTCCCCGAGCCCATGACCGGCATGGCGCCGTGGAGACGGGCGAGACCGGAGGGGATGAGGCCGAGCACGGTTGTATCAGGGGCAAATTCCTGAAGGTTGTAGGCCTCCGCCCCGATGGAATCGGCCACCACCCGGATAAACCCCTCCTCGTCCACCACGAGGGAGTCGATCAGCAACTGCTCGATCGGCTTTTCTTGCCTTGCGGCTTGTTTGACGAAGTCCTCAGCCAGCTCCGGCGTGAGGAGCCCGCGCTCCACAAAGATGTCCGTGACTTGTCGTGCGTCCATACGGTTAGTCCAGATCAGTCATGGTGGTGGTGAGGACTTCCTCGGCGGTTGTCATTCCGGCGAGAACCTTCCGGATGCCGTCCTCGCGCAGGGTCCGCATCCCGAGTTCGCGCGCCCGCTGGCGCAAGGCGATGGTAGAAGCGTTGTTATTGATCATGTTGCGGACCTCGTCGTCCACGAGGAACAGCTCGAAGATTCCCATGCGGCCCTTGTATCCCTTGCCGCGGCAGAGCTCGCAGCCGACCGGCCGCATGATCTGCGCGCCGCTCAACTGGCCTTCGTCGATGTGGAGCATGTTCATCTCGTATTCCGTGAGCTCCGCCGGAGCTTTGCATTTCGGGCACAGCCGCCGCACCAGGCGCTGGGCGAGCACCGAACGCACCGAGGTGGAAACGAGGAAGGGCTTGATCCCGATGTCCACCAGACGGGCGATCGCGCTGGGAGCATCGTTGGTGTGGAGGGTCGAAAGCACGAGGTGGCCGGTGAGCGAGGCGTTCGTGGCAATGCTCGCGGTCTCCATATCGCGGATCTCCCCGATCATGATGATGTTCGGCGCCTGGCGCAGGATCGAGCGCAGGGCGGCGGGAAACGACATGCCGATGCTCGCGTTCACCGGCACCTGGTTGATGCCGGTCATCTGGTATTCCACCGGATCCTCGACCGTGATCAGCTTCCGGTCCGGCTTGTTCATGTAGTTCAGGCAGCCGTAGAGGGTCGTGGTTTTCCCCGAGCCGGTCGGCCCGGTGACCAAGATGATCCCGTCCGGCAGGTTGATCTGCTTCTCAAATTTCGCCTGGTCGTCGGAAAGGAACCCGAGATCCGGCAACCCCAGCATAAGGGAGGTCTTGTCGAGGATTCGCATGACGACACTCTCACCGTGGACGGTCGGGATCGTCGAGACGCGGAGGTCGATCGCCTTCTCGCCGAGCTTGATCTGGATGCGGCCGTCCTGCGGCAGCCGCTTCTCCGCGATGCTCATCGAGCCGCTCATGATCTTGATGCGGCTGACCATCGCGGCCTGAAGCTTTTTCGGCGGGCTCGGCATTTCCTGGAGCACGCCGTCGATGCGGAAGCGCACGCGGAATTTGGATTCCAGCGGCTCGAGATGGATGTCGCTCGCCCGGTTCTGGTGGGCTTCCACCAAGAGGATCGAAACCATTTTGATGATCGGCGCATCGTCGCCCCCCGCTTCGTGGGAGCCGACTTCCATCTCTTGGCTGAGGCTCGTCGCGTCGCCGCCGTAATACTGGATCAGGCTGTTGCGGATGGAATCCGGTGTCGCGCAGACAAACTCGACCTCGCGGTGGAGCTTGAATGCGAGGTCGTCCATGGTTTGCATGTCCATGGGATCGCCGATGGCCATCAGGAGCGCGCCCTCCCTCTCCCCGATGGGAACAGCTTTCCAGCGCTTGGCGTCCTCGGCGGGAAGCATCTCGATGATATTCGGCGGAACCACGATCTGCGAAAGATCCATGAACTCCATGCCGTTCTGCGCCGCCAAGGTGCGCCCGACATCCTCCTGGGTGATGAACCCCTCGTGGATCAGGGAATCGATCACGCTGTGGCCGGTCATGTGGCCGCGGGCGTATTCCACCTGGGTGCGGGTGATCAGCCCGACATCCATCAGGATTTCTACGATATAATCTTCGTTCTGGGCCACTGGGAGAAATGTGTGTGAAGTGATTAAGGGAGCCGCGCCACAAAGTCAACGACAGTCCCGAAATCTCATCGCGACGTTGCATGAGCAGTTTTCCACGGCTATGTTCCGCGTCATCGTGCAAACAAAATACCCAGCCTATCTCTTCTCCGAATCCCATGCAGCAGTTTGAAAGTTTCCGCGCCTCGTCGCTCTATTGCAACAAGTGCCAAAAAGCCATGCCGGTCCGAGAAAAATTGCTTCTCGTCCTGCCGGACAAGGAGATTTTCGACTACCTTTGCACCGGCTGCGCCTCCTCGCTCGGGCAACGCGAGGTGACGGCAGGCGAGCGGAGGCCTGCGCGAAGGACTCCCGCCCGGCGGCCGATCGGGCTTGTCTGATCGCCGAGCGCCGGGGAAACTGGATTCATGCGAATCGTTTTTTGCGGCACCGGGGACATCGGTTTGCCTTCCCTGAGGGCGCTGGCCGGCTCGGCGCGGCATGAGCTTGTGGGCGTCATCACCCAGCCGGACCGCCCGGCGGGCAGGGACCTGCGACCCCGGCCGCCGGCGGTGAAGACCGAGGCGCTCGCGAGGGGGATTCCTGTCGTGCAGCCCGAGCGGATCCGGAAAGATTTTTCGGCGCTTTTGGAGTGGAGCCCGGATCTGATGGTTGTCGCCGCCTACGGACAGATCCTGCCCCGGGCCGTTCTCGACATTCCCCGCCTTGGCTGCCTGAACCTCCATGCCTCGCTTCTGCCACTTCACCGCGGGGCTTCGCCCGTCCAGGCCGCAATCCTCGCGGGAGATGCCGAAACCGGGATGACGGCGATGTATGTGGACGAAGGGCTCGACACCGGGGACATCCTGCTCGCCCGCGGCATTCCCATTCATCCGAACGAAACAGCCGGGGAGCTGCATGACCGGCTGGCCGATCTTGCGCCGTCCGTGCTGCTGGAATCGCTAGAGCTTCTGGAAAACGGATCCGCCGCCCGGATCCCGCAGGATGGATCACTCGCGACCTATGCCCCGAAACTCGGCAGGCAGGACGGACGCCTCGACTGGAGCGAGCCCGCAGGGCTGCTCGCCCGCAGGGTGCGGGCCATGACTCCCTGGCCCGGGGCATCCGCCCGCCTGGCCGGAGGGATCCTCAAAATCCATTTGGCGCAAGAATCCCCGGAATGCGGAGCTCCCGGCACGGTTCTCTCCGCGGGCCCGGAAGGGATTTGCGTGGCCGCCGGAGAGGGAAGCCTCGTGCTCCGCGAAGTCCAGCTCGAGGGAAAAAAACGCTTGTCTGCAGCGGATTTTCTCCGGGGATTCCCGCTGCCGGCGGGAACAACGTTCGATTTGTCCTTTTCAGTTCCGCCCTGATACGGTTGGATGCTGGGCATCCTCATGTCCAAAACTTCCACCCCGCGCTACAAGCGCGTTGTTCTCAAGCTCAGCGGCGAAGCCCTCCGCGAGGCGGGCAGCGGTGACAGCATCTCTCCACAGATCGCCTCGAAAATCGCGGGCCAGATTGCGGAAGTCCAAAAAATGGGCGTGGAACTCGCCGTGGTCGTCGGGGGCGGAAACATCTGGCGCGGGCTCGCGGCAAGCCACCGCGGCATGGACCGCACCACCGCCGATTACATGGGGATGCTGGCCACCGTGATCAATGGGCTCGCCCTGATGAGCGCGCTCGAAGCCCTCGGGGTCGATGTCCGCGTGCAGACCGCCATCGAAATGCACAACGTCGCGGAGCCGTTTATCCTCCGGAGGGCGACCCGACACCTCGAGCTGGGGCGCGTCGTGATCTTTGTCGCCGGCACGGGCAACCCGTTTTTTTCCACGGACACCACGGCCGCGCTCCGGGCGAACGAGATCGGCGCCCAAGTGATTTTGAAAGCCACCAAGGTGGACGGGGTTTACGATTGCGACCCCAAAACAAACCCGGACGCGAAGCGCTTCACGCACATCACCTACAGCGAGGCACTCTCGCGCAGGCTCCAGGTGATGGACTCGACCGCTTTCAGCCTTTGCATGGACAACCGCGTGCCGATCATCATTTTTGACATGAACAATCCTGACAACATCCGACGGGCCATCATCGGAGAGAAAGTCGGCACGCTGGTCTCGGACAAACCGGAGGGCGCGGAATGAGCGTGGACGAAATCACATTCGAGGCGGAAGAAGGCATGGAGAAGGCGGTCGAGTTCATGATGCACGAGTTCAACTCGATCCGCACCGGCAAGGCCTCGCCCGCGCTCGTGGAGAACCTCGACGTGCAGGCCTACGACTCCACGATGAAGCTCAAACAGCTCGCCCTCATCTCAGCGCCGGAACCCCGGCTCCTGGTCATCCAGCCGTTCGATACCTCGACGGTGAAGGACATCGAGCGGGCGATCAACGAGTCGCGGCTCGGGATCAACCCGGCGGTGGATGGCAAAATCATCCGCATCCCGATCCCGGAGCTCTCCGAGGAGCGCCGGCGCGACCTTGCCAAGACGGTCAAACAACTTGCCGAAGAGGGCCGGGTCAGGATTCGCGCCTGCCGGCGCAGCGCCATGGATGCCGCCAAAAAGCTGGAAAAAGAAGGCGACCTGACGGAAGACGGGCTCCGCGACACGGAGGCCGAAGTCCAAAAACTCACGGACCGCTTCGTCGCCGACCTCGACAAGCACACCGCCAACAAAGAAGCGGAACTGATGAAAATATGAAATCTCTGATCCTTTTTTTCGCCTTAGCCGCAGGGGCGCTGCATGCCGACGTCGTCCGCCCTGCCCCGGAATTTTCCTGGGTGGATGCGACCGGGGCGCACAAGAGCTCCAAAGCTTTTCTCGGCCGACCCGTGATTGTGCTCGTGGCCACTTCGCCCCGCGAGTGGGCCTTCCGGTCCCAGGTCGGCCAGTTGCAGCTCATGTATGAGCGGCTGGCCGCACAGAAGATCGTCTGCGTCGCGGCCTTCTCGCAAACGCCCGGCATCGTCCGCTCGAACATCCCGTTCGTCACCGCCGCCGACGGGCCGCGCCTGGCCTACGACCTCCAGGTCGAGAAGGGGTTCGCGATCGCCGTGATCGGCAAGGACGGAAACCTCGACTACTCCGGGCGGAAAGTTCTGCCGGTGCAGCGCATCTACGACATCATGGACAATTCCTATGTTGTCCAGAAGTCGCTCAGGCGACCCTGAAGACATCCGGCGTTCGCAAGGCCGCCCGCTTATGGTTTCCGACATCGCCAGGGTCCTCTACCAAGAGTCCACGATCCTGAGCCGGCTGGACGAACTCGCCAGCCGGATCACCGAAGACTACCGGGGCAAAGAGCTGACGGTCATCGCCATCCTCAACGGGAGCTTCATCTTCATGGCCGACCTCCTCCGCCGGATTCCTCTGCCGTTGCAGGTGGATGGATGGAGCGTGTCCAGCTACCACGGGACGAAGACATCGGGCTCGATCAACTTCCGCCAGACCCAGCTCGCGGATGTGCGGGGCCGCCACGTCCTCCTCCTCGACGACATTCTCGATAGCGGCCTCACGATTCATTCGATCAAGGAGCGACTAACAAATGAGGCCGGGGCCGCCAGCTTGCGCGTCTGCGTCCTCCTCCGGAAAAATGTCGAACGCGCCCGGCCGGTGGAGGCCGATTATGTCGGGTTCGATATCCCGAACGAATTTGTGGTCGGCTACGGGCTCGACTACAACGAGCGATACCGCAACCTCCCGTTCATCGGCATTCTCAACGAGGAAGGAATCCGGCGCTACGCGCGATAGTTTTCCAGCCCGGTGATTTGCCGTTTTCCGTGCCGGCCGGCGGGCGCGGCGAGCTTCACAGCAGGAAGAGCGCGATCAGGATCCCGGCGATGACGAGCCCCGCGATCAGCAGCATCAGCAGCAGGTTGTTGAAGATCGAATTTTTGAGGAGGTTCGCGCGCGCGACCGAAGGGTGCTGCTCGGTGGCCGGGGCACCCATCTGCTCGGCATGCGCCTTCGCGCAGGCGATGACCGCCAGGCGGCGCTGGATCGCTGTCTGCCCGTGCGTCGCCTGGTGAAGCTTCCGCAGGAACGCCTCGAGTCGAAGGGGATCGACGAACAGGAGCACGGACAGAAAATTTTCGCTCCCGTCGGAGCGGTCCGGGGTTCCATCCAGGATCTCCGTGCAGGCAAGACAGATATCGACGACTCGCATCTCATAGCTGCGGAAGAGCCTGTGGATCACCGGGTCCGACTGGACTTCCAAAATAAAGTTCCGGATGTGGTTGGCGCCGTTCCGCGAGCGGACGCTTTTCCCAAGGTGCAGAAAACGCAGGAGTTCCTTTTGGGCAGATTTTGGCTCGGCGCTGTTCACTTCGTGTGGCGAAAGCCCGAGTGTCAGCCCAAAGAGCGCGAAAGGCAATTCCGAGTGTGGGGGCTGTCGGCGACGGAGCAAAAGCGAGCAGAGAAGTGGAATCGCTCGATCCCGAGCGGGGGTCAACCCGAGGCGGGTTTCATGGGGACAGCGGGACAAAGTGATACCACTGGAGCGGGTCTTTCTGGATATCGCGGACGAGGGTTTCGGCGACGCGGCGGGTGCAGTCGGCCAGGGCTTCGTCGCGGGGCAGGCAGCGGTCGGCGACCACCAGCGGGTTCGTGGTCACCGCATAGCGCCCGCCGGAAGTCCGCCGCACGCTCGCGGGAAGGATGGGGCAGCCGACCATCCAGGAAAGAAGGGCGGGTGCCATGGAAAAAGGGATTTTTCCGCCCGGAAGCTCGATCTCGATCGATCGGCCTCCGAGAGGTCGGTCCACAAGCATCGCGGTGAGGCGTCCCTCCCCGATCGCTGTCGCCGCGCGGAGCGAGGAGAACATGTCGCCGCCGAGCTCGATCGTCTCGGCTCCCCAGCGCATGCGGTAGCCGGCGCGCCAGCGGGTCAGCGCGGTCGTGGGTTCGGCGTGGGTGACGACGCTGACCGGAATGCCTTTCATCCCGAGCACCAGCGCACCGTATTCAAAAAACCCGAAGTGCCCGGTGGCGAGCACGGCCCCGCATCCGGCGGGAATATCGAGAGGGCCTTCGATATCGGCGAGCGCGGCAGCCTCCTCGCGGGACTTGCCGGCCAGCCAGAAATAATCCGCCAGCGTCTTCGCGAAATTTTCAAAAACCTTCGGGGCCGAGCGCCGGGGGGCCGGGTGCCCGAGCAGTTCGAGGTTGCGCGCGACGACAACGACAACCCCCGGCTGCGTCGCGCAATAAAACCGCGCGAACATCGAGGCGATCAGCGAGCTTCCTTTCCGCCCAACAGCTCCCGAGAGACCCCGGAGAAATGAGAACGCGCAGCTCGTGTATCCCAGACGGTAGGCGAGGCGATCGGTGTGCGACGTCATTCCACGTCAGCTCCGCACGGGATGACGCAACGGAACCCGCGCGCCGAGATCTCATCGAGGAGAAGCCGCAGGGTTTCCACGCTCCGCCGCCCCGGGCCTTCGTGCATGAGCAGGATCGCGCCGGGCTCGAGGCCGCGCACGATTCTCGCGACGACATCCCCGGGGTCCGCGCCCGGAAATCCGTCCAGGCCGGCTGCCGACCATCCCGCCACGCGAAGCCATGCCCTCGCCGCCGCCGGATGCACGCACGCATTCGTCAGCCCGGCCGGCGAGCGGAACCACGAGGGATCGACGCCGGCCGCAACCCGGATGGAGTGGCTGCAGCGCTCGATTTCGGATTGGATGGCGCAGCAGGGCATGGTCCAGAAAAGGCCGGACAGGTGGGAATAGGTGTGGTTTTCGAGCGTGTGTCCGCCGGCGGCGATCTGCCGGCAGAGCGGCCGGTTCGCATCGGCTTTGCTGCCGACGACAAAGAACGATGCGCGCGCTCCCGCGGCGGCGAGGATCTCGAGGATGCGGGGGGTCTGCTCGGGGTCGGGGCCGTCGTCGATGGTCAGCCAGACTTCTTGTTTTTCCGTGCGGAACCGGTGGGCGACCGGCCCGTTGATATCGCTGTTGCGCAAGAGCGTGGGGCCGAGACGCAGGATTTCGTGGATCGTCCAAGCTGCGGCCCGTGCCCGCCCGCGCAGGAGGACGGTTGCGGCGAGGGCGACCTTCCGCGCCGCACCGATCTGTTTTCGTGTTTTCAGTGGCATCGGAGAAGCCGTGGAATATGCAGAAACATCTCCAAACACAAGCGCACATGGACACCGGTGAGAAGAACATTGTCTCTGACGTAGCGGAAATGCGTCACGCCTCCCTCGCCCGGCGGCGGGTAGCGGACCGGAACGGGAACATTGATGACCGGCACGCCAGCCCAGAGGAGCCTGACGGCGAGCACCGTGTCGAAATCGAACCGCCGGCCGGACTTGGTCGATTCCAAAATCTCCAGAGCCGGCTTCAACGGGTAGAGGCGGAACCCAAAGAGCGAGTCCGCCGCGCCGAACCCCCAAGTCTCCACGCGCGCAAAAAAGTTTCCGACGCGGCGGCCCCGGACCCGCTCGGCGGGCGCATCCGGACCGAACACCGGAACCCCGGCGATCAAATGGCCCGGGTTCTCCGCGCAGAGATCGAGGAATCGCGGGATCGCCTCCGCCGCGTGCTGTCCGTCGGCGTCCATCACGATCGCGTGCGAAAACCCGGCGGCCGCCGCCTCGCGGAACGCCGCGAGCACCGCTCCGCCTTTCCCGGAATTTTTTTCCAGCGCGATCACGCGGTATCCGTCGCCGCCCAAGCCGCGGGCCGCATCCGCGCTTCCGTCCGTGCTTCCATCCACGACTGCCCAGACCGGGTTGCAGAACTTCCTCGCGTCGCGCATCGTGCGCGGCAGATGGCTCCCGCTGTTGAAGCTCGGGAGGATGACCAGGCAGGGTCCCATCAGAAACCGGAGGCCGGCTTTTCCAATTCTTCGCGGAACCAGGCCTCGATCCGCCGACTGAACTCGTGCGGGGATTCCTCCGGCTCCGGGAGGAACCGTTCGCCGGCGCGGAGGACAAATTGCAACGGCATTGTGGCTGGCGAGAACAGGGACACACCCTTCGCGAGATGGGTCCCCCGGTGCTCGATGACGACCGTCTGGACGGCCGCCTGCGACCGGGCGGCCACCATGGCAAACCCGTGCTTGAAGCGGTTGAGCGGCGGGTTGATCGTCCGGGTGCCCTCAGGAAAAATCAGGAGATTCCCCCCCGCGCGGATCTTTTCGATCCCCTGCCGGACGAACGCCGGGCCGGAGTCGTTCGTGACATATCCGGCCAGCAGGGCGCTCCCGCACATCGCGGGATTTCCCAGCAGATCCGCGCGCATCACGCAGGCCGCCGGAGGGAGGTGGGCGATCAGAAAAAGCGCGTCGAGCAAAGCGGGATGGTTCGAAACGATCACTGTCCCGCGCATTTCGCGCAGGGCCTCGAACCCCCGGACCTCGAGGCGCAGCGTCCCGAGCGCCTGCATCCCGGCAACGTAAATCCGGAACAGCCCGCGCACCAATTTTTGTCCTTGGCGGGCCGAGATGCGCCGTCCCGCGACAGCGTGCAAGATCCAGAACACCGGCGAACCGATGATGCCGAGCACGAAAAAAAGGGCAGTCGCCAGCATCTGCCGGATGTAGGAGCCGGGGCGGAACTGGCCACTGCGTCCACGGCATTCGTCTGCCTCGTTCGCGCGGGAGCTGGCTCTCAGTGTTGCCATGGGTGCGCGGGTCGTGACGTTCAGGAGTCCGACCGCGTGGAGCGGCCGGATTGAGCCAGTGCTTCGGTGACGGATGCGACCGCATCCTTGTGGAGGGAGTCCCAGTCGGAAGGGAGGCCCTCGATGCGGGTCGTCCAATTCGCGTCGCCCACGGCACCGGGGATATTGAAGCGGTCTGCAAGCCCGAAAATATCGGTGATCTGGTGCACGGCCATCCAAGAGTTGCAGGAAAATAGCCCGCCGATCAGCGTCCGGTGGATCTCTGCGGTGAACGGCTGCGGGACCAGAATATCCGCCCGCCCGCAAAACTCGAGCAGCTCTTTCATCGCGTGCATCGCGGTCTCGCGCTTCGCGGGCTCGGAACACTCCGCGAACAAATCGTTCCAGAGCTGGCGGATCGGCGGGTGGTCGTGCGTGGCAAACGTGGCCAGGCTCAGCGCCTCGTAATCCTTTCCGGGGATCATCCGCCCATCGGGGGTCCGTTCCCATTGCGGGATTTTGAATCCTGGAATTTCCAGCGCGGCCAGCGTGGGGCGGACGTAGGGGGCGACCTCGCCGAGGTCTTCGGCGATAAGTCGGCGGGGGCCGGTCTCCTCGAGGAAAATCCGGAAGAGCATGTCTCCCTGGACGCGGTTGCGTTCGCGGTTTTCCTCCGTGCTGTCGTCGTGCTCGACAAACCCGGGCAGCCGCCCCCCGGTGAGCGCGGCCGCTTCCTCGCGCGTGAGATCCGCGAAACGGCTATTTTCCTCCGGCCGCCAAGGGAAACTGTAGATCCGAAAAAATCCCAGCGCATGGTCCACGCGGAGGAAATGGAAAACCTCGCAAGCCGCGCCGAGGCGCCGCCGCCACCAGGCGAAATTGTCGTGCGACATCGCCTGCCAGTCATACAGCGGGAACCCCCAGTTCTGGCCCCACTTCTCCGTGAACGGATCGCTCTTGAAAACTTTCTCCGGCGGGGCACCGCTCGAACGCGCCAGATCGAAGATTTCCGGGAAATTCCACACGTCGGCGCTAAAAACGCTCACCCCGACCGGGATGTCCCCCATGAGTGCGACGCCGAGTTTGTCACACGCCGCGCGAACCGTCTTCCACTGCATCTTTGCGACCCACTGGACATAGGAGTGAAACCTCACCAGGTCGCGGAAGATTTTTTTCTGCGGGGCGGGCAAAGCCTCCTGCCAGTCCTGCGCTGCTGCGGGGTTCGCGTGCTCTTGGGGCCATGCCGTTGTCAGCTCGTTTCCGTTCCAATCCACGAGGGCGCGGAACAGGGTGTAGGGATACAGCCAGTCGCCCTCGTCCCGCTCGAATTTCGCGTGGGCGCGCAACCGGACCGGGTCGGCTTTGCGGCTTCGAAAGACACGAAACGCCGCCTGGAGCAGTTCGCGCTTGAGCGCTTTGACCGCCGCGTATTTCGTGTTGCCGGCGCGCAAAGCCTCCACGTCGTGCTTGCGGGTAATCTCGTCGAATGTCGCAGCGGAAAGCTCTGGCAGCCACTTGGGGGTGGTGGTGATCGTCGATGGATCGTAGGCCATCGAGCTGATGATATTGTAGGGGCTGTGGTCGCTGCCGGTCTCGTTCACCGGAAGAATCTGGATCAGGCCGAAGCCTTTTGTCGCGGCCCAGCCGGCAAACTCCACGAGCGCCGCCGTGTCCCCGATCCCGAGGTCCGCCTCTCCCCGCAGCGCGCTGACCGGGGTCAGGGTGCCCGCGATTTTTTTGTCGGGTGAAAATTCCAGCATCCGGATATTTATCGCCATCCGGCATTTCCATGTCGAGAAAACTCAGGGCGCATCCGCTGGCGGCCAATCATTGTGGAAAAATCCTATTGTCTATGACGTGCGTCACGGGTAAAAGTCTGGGCTCCCTTGCCCCGGAGACCGCAAACCAATTCCCATGAGTAACAAAGGAAAAATCGTTCAAGTGATCGGCCCCGTTGTGGACGTCGAATTCAACCCGTCCCAAGGTTCCCTGCCAAAGATCTACGACGCCTTGGAAATCACGTTCGAGGCCGCCGGCCGCTCGAACCGCCTCACGCTCGAAGTCCAGCAGCACCTCGGAGAAAACTGGGTGCGCACGATCGCCATGAGCTCGACGGAAGGGCTTTCTCGCGGCATGGAAGTCCTCAATACCGGAGCCCCGATTTCGGTTCCGGTCGGCGAGGGTGTGCTGGGCCGGATTTTCAACGTGACCGGCGATCCCACCGACGAGCGCGGGCCGGTGAAGTTCGAAAAAAAATACCCGATCCACCGCAAGGCACCGCCGCTCATCGAGCAAGATACCAAGGCGAAGATCCTCGAGACCGGGATCAAAGTCATCGACCTGATCTGCCCGTTCACGAAGGGCGGGAAAGTCGGCGCGTTCGGCGGCGCGGGCGTCGGCAAGACGGTCGTCATCATGGAGCTCATCAACAACATCGCCAAAGGCCACGGCGGATACTCCGTGTTTGCCGGCGTGGGCGAGCGCACCCGCGAGGGAAACGACCTCTATGCCGAGATGAGCGAGTCCGGCGTCATCAACCAGGCCGAGCTCGAAAAATCCAAAGTCGCGCTGGTTTACGGCCAGATGAACGAGCCTCCCGGGGCGCGTTTGCGCGTGGCGCTCAGCGCGCTCTCGATGGCCGAGTATTTCCGCGATGAGAAGAACCAGGACGTCCTGCTCTTCATCGACAACATTTTCCGGTTTTCCCAGGCGGGCTCCGAGGTGTCGGCGCTTCTCGGCCGCACGCCGAGCGCCGTCGGATACCAGCCGACGCTTGCCGCGGAAATGGGCGACCTTCAAGAGAGGATCACTTCCACGACCAAGGGCTCGATCACCTCGTTCCAAGCGGTCTATGTGCCTGCGGACGATCTCACCGACCCGGCTCCGGCAAACACGTTCGCCCACCTCGACTCCACGATCGTGCTCGAGCGCTCGATCGCTGAGCTCGGCATCTATCCGGCGGTGGACCCGCTCGCCTCGACATCGAAGGCGCTGTCCGCAGAAATCATCGGCGAGGAGCACTACAAGGTGGCCCGGGGCGTGCAGAACGTGCTCCAGCGCTACAAGGACCTCCAGGATATCATCGCCATCCTCGGCATGGACGAGCTTTCTCCGGACGACAAACTGACGGTCTATCGCGCCCGCAAAGTCCAGCGCTTCCTTTCGCAGCCGTTCCATGTGGCCGAAATTTTCACGGGAACAAAAGGCCAGTATGTTCCGATCGCCGAAACGATCCGCGGCTTCACGGAGATCCTCGACGGCAAGCACGACGACGTGCCCGAGGGGAATTTCTACATGAAGGGCGGCATCGACATGGTGAAGGAGGCCTAGAAGTTTTAAGTCTTAAGTTTTAAGTCTTAAGTTGTCGCGATATCACCCTGAATTCTTAAAACTTAATTCTTAAAACTTAATACTCGCTCCCATGCTTCACCTGGAAATTGTCACTCCCGAGCAGAAGGTTTACTCCGACGATGTGGACTCGGTGGTGATTCCCGGCGTGGAAGGCGAACTGGGGGTGCTCCCGGAGCACGTGCCGTTGATGACCCAACTGCTGCCTGGCGAACTCCGCGTGCTCAAGGGGGGCGAGGAACTCCGCTTGGCAGTGGGAGAAGGGTTCGTCGAAATCGGCCCCGACAAGGTGGCCGTGCTCACCGACATGGCGATCAAGGAAAGCGAGATCGACGAGTCCGCCGCCGAGGAGGCCGTCAAGCGCGCCGAGCACGCGATGAGGGAGCACAAGATGGACGACGAGGAATACGCGACGGTCAAAGCCTCGCTCCAGAAATCTCTCGCCCAGATCCGCGTCAAGCGCCGCCGCAGCTAGGGCGGGGTCCGCAGGCCGTTTGATAATTCGCCCGCAGGCGGTTGGGTCAACCCTCGGCAATTCCCGTCCGGGCGCTCGTGTTTTCCACGAACTCGCGGAAGTGTTCGTGGCCGGGCGAAGAGAGGCCCGGGTCGGATTCCAGCAGCGCGCGGGCGGCCTTCCGGGCCTCGGTCATCAGCTCCCCGTCGCGCAGCAGGTCGCCAAGGCGCAAGGGTGGGAGGCCCGCCTGCGCCGTGCCGAGAATGTCTCCGGGCCCGCGCAGCCGGAGGTCGGCTTCGGCGATCACAAATCCGTCGGACGTGGCTTCCAGCGCGCCGAGCTTTTCTTTTGCCGTCGCGTCCGGATTTTCCTGCAAGAGGATGCAGTAGGATTTTTCCGCGCCGCGGCCGATGCGTCCGCGGAGCTGGTGGAGCTGCGAGAGCCCGAACCTCCCGGCTTCCTCGACCAGCATGATGCAGGCGTTGGGGACATCGACGCCGACCTCGATGACCGTTGTGGCGACGAGGACCGAGATCGTCCCCTCGCGGAATTCCCGCATGACGAGTTCTTTTTCCTCGGGATCCAGACGGCCATGGACGAGCCCGACTCTGGCCGGGGCGAGGAGGGCGGTCCATTTTTCGAATTCCGCGCGGGCGGATTTGACATCGAGTTTTTCCGATTCTTCGACGAGCGGATAGACGATGTAAGCTTGGCGGCCCTCGGCGATTTTCTCGCGCAGGAAGGCGATGATTTCGGGAAGCTTCGATGGCTCGCGCACGGCGGTGATCACCTTTCCGCGGCCCTCGGGTTTTTCGCGGATGACCGAGACATCGAGATCGCCGTAGAGCGTCTGGGTGATCGTGCGCGGGATCGGCGTCGCCGTCATCACCAGGACATCCGGCGCGTCTCCGCGCGCGATCAGGCGCGAGCGCTGGAGGACCCCGAATTTGTGCTGCTCGTCGATCACGACGAGACCGAGGCGTTCGAGGCCGGTGTTTTCGAAAAGCAGGGCGTGCGTGCCGATCACCAGCGGCGGGATCCGGCGGGCCGCCGGATCCGACACGCGGGCCGCGTGTGCTCCCCGGAGGTCGTCACGGCCGGGCCACCAGACCCATCGGTAATCATCGTTCGCGGACACGATGTTGTTGTCCCAGGGATTGCGCGTGATGTAGGAGAATTTCTCCTGAAGGTCGCTTTCCGAACGGATGAGTCGGTCGAAGGATTCTTTTTCCCAGACCGGGCCGGTGCGACCCGCTGCTTTGTTGATCTCGTGGGCGGTGAACGATTTGATGGAATAAAGGATCTTTGCGAGCGGAACAAATTCTCCGGCATCGTTCATTTTTGGCTCGACGAGCAGGTGAACATGATCCGGCATCACGCAAGCGGCATACAAGTGACACCGCCCGCCGTGCTCATGGAGGATCGCCCGAAGAACAATCTCTCTGTCTTCCTCCGACAACGCCCTTCGTTCGTGCGTCGAGAACGTCACCGCATATTTTGCCCATGGCCGTTCAAAGTGCGGCAGGTTCCTTTTCGAATACCGCGCCGCCTCGATTCCGGGGAGCACATCCGGCCCGGGTGTGGCGTCCGGCGGCCCGCCGGACGACTCGGACGATTCTTTCCGCGCGGCGGTCCGCAGCACCACGGGGATTCCGAGCGGGTCAAGGATCCTCCGGAAGTTCAGGTAATGCTGCTCGGCAAGAATCTGTGTGGGGGCCATGAGCGCTGCCTGCCAGCCGGACTCGGCGGCCTGGAGCATGGCGTGCAGGGCCACGAGGGTTTTTCCGGATCCCACATCGCCTTGGAGGAGGCGGTTCATCCGGTGAGGGGAGGCGAGGTCGGCAGAGATTTCCGCGATGACGTTCCGCTGGGATGCCGTCAGTTCAAACGGCAGCGATGCCTCCACCAACTTCCACCATTTTCCGTCGGCCGGCTTGGGGGTTCCGCCTTGGCCTCGCATCGCGGCGTAACGCGCGCAGACGACGAGCTGGATGCCAAAAAATTCCTCGCGCACGAGCTGCGTCCGCGCATTTTCCTGCTCCTCGAAGTTTTCCGGGAAATGCACTTCTCGCCAGACCCGCTCGGGGACGGCATTCCCGGGACAGAGCAGCGGGATCGTGGCCGGGTCGGTTTCTTCGAGGGCGCGGTGGATGAGCACCCGCAGGACGCGCGGATTGACTCCATCCCCGGCCGGATGCACCGGCGTGATCCGGTCGAAATGGATCGAGCGTTCGGCATCCTCCTCGATAACTTCGAACTCCGGGTGCTCCATGACGACCTGTTTGCCCCGGACCTTCGGTTTTCCGAAGACGACGATCTGCTGGTCGCCGGCGATCATCTTCTGGACCCACGGCATGTTGAACCAGCGGCAGATCAGCGGGGAGCCCAGCACGCCGGCGGATTCGTCCTCGATCCTCGCCTCAAAAATCCTGCGCGGGCCGAAGCGGCGGTAAACGGTTTTTCGCACGACGCCGAAAAGGCACACAGGGGTTTCTGAGGCCTCGTCGGGGAATCGGTCGAATTTGACGCGGTTCTCGTATCGGCGGGGAAAATGCCTGAGCAGGTCGCCGAGCGTCTGCAGCCCGAGCCTGCGCAGGGCCGGGAGGCGCCCGCGCGGGACCCAGTCCAATTCCTCGAGCCTTGTTGCTGCGGGAAGCCCGCTCATGCCGCCCTCCGCACGCCGACAATCCGCATCTGCGCCTCGGTTCGGCCTTGCCAGCAGTTCCAATCGAGCGTGTAGGCGACGTCCCAGGGCGGCCGCGGGAGCTCGTCGAGCTTCGCGTTGAAAAAGACCGCAGGCACTCGGCGGCGGCCCGCCGAAAACTCGATCTTCAAATGCTTTTCCTTCATCGACCGAGGCGTTCCGGAAGGGCTGATCGAGCGTGTGTAGAGGACCGGTTGCGGGTTGGCCGCGCCGAATGGTTCCACCAGGTCCTGCGCCTCGAGAATCGAAATCTCGAGGTCGGGGAGTTCGATTTCGGCGTCCAGCCGGAGGCGGGGGGTCAGGATTTCTTCGTTCGCAAGCTTCCGGGCGGCGGCTTCAAAAGCCACGCGGAAAGCGGGGAAGGACTTTTCGTCAACCGTCAGCCCGGCCGCCATGTCGTGCCCGCCGAATTTTTCGAGATGCTCGGAGCACCCGCGCAGAAGGTCCACCAGCGGCAGCCCTTCGATACTCCGCCCGCTGCCTTTTCCGAGCCCGGATTCGTCGAAGCCCACGATGAACGTCGGGCGGTGGTGCTGGCGCATGACGCGCGAGGCGACCACGCCGAGGACGCCGACATGCCAGTCGCGGCGGCCCGCGACGATCGTCGTGTCGCGGCCGGATTCGAAATGCTTTTCGACCCACTCTTCCGCGTCGTGGACGACCGCCTTTTCGACGCCCTGCCGCTCGCGGTTGTGGGCGTCGTGGCCGGAAG
>Ga0118677_10000563_pt1 | contig 81271 bp, 40 predicted proteins | sample AliMusrvi5mmetaG_FD_86154 | JGI IMG/M metagenome (GOLD analysis project Ga0118677, IMG submission 86154)
CCAGACCTATTCCATCACGCCCAACAGCGGTTACAACATAGCCGATGTCGTGGTGGACGGCGCGTCGGTGGGGCCGGTCGGGAGTTACACGTTTTCCAATGTCACCGCCAGCCACACCATTTCGGCCAGTTTCGTGTCGGCGGCGGTGGCGACGCTCGCAACGTCGGTCATCCCGTCCGGCGCGGGCAGCATCAGCCCTGCGGGACCTGTCATTTGGCCCAGTGGAGGTTCGGCGGCCATGACCGCATTACCGGTGCCGGGATGGATGTTTGACCGCTGGAGCGTCTCCGCCGGAGTGACCGTGTCGAGCTCGGCGATGGCCGTTACGACGGTGAAGGTGACGCAGAACGGGAGCATCACCGCAGTCTTTACGCCGGACGCAAACCCAAACATCCTTCACTCGTTTTCAGGCGGTTCAAGTGATGGCAGCTTTCCCTGTTATGGTTCACTGGTTCTCAATGGCACCACGCTCTATGGCATGACGGGGAATGGGGGTGCCAGCGGCAACGGCACGATATTCAAGATGAATGCGGATGGCTCCGGCTTCAATGTGATCCACTCGTTTGCAGGCGGGGCGGGTGATGGTTCATCTCCATGCGGCTCGCTGGTTCTCAATGGCACCGCGCTCTATGGCATGACGTTGAGTGGGGGTGCCGGCGGCAAAGGCGCGGTATTCAAGATGAACACGGATGGCTCCGGCTTCAATGTGATCCACTCCTTTGCAGGCGGGACGGGTGATGGTTCGTCTCCCTACGGATCGCTGGTTCTCAATGGCACCACGCTCTATGGCATGACCTATCAAGGCGGCGCCGGCGGCACTGGAACGATATTCAAGATAAACGCGGATGGCTCCGGCTACAGTATGATGCACTCATTCGCCGGCGGGACGGGTGATGGTTCGTATCCTTACGGATCGCTGGCTCTAAGTGGCACCACGCTCTATGGCATGACCAATCAAGGCGGCACCGCCGGCAACGGCACGATATTCAAGATAAACGCGGATGGCTCCGGCTACAGTCTGATGCACTCATTCGCCGGCGGGACGGGTGATGGTTCGTATCCTTACGGCTCGCTGGCCCTCAATGGCACCACGCTCTATGGCATGACCAATCAAGGCGGCTCAGCAGGCAAAGGCACGATATTCAAGATGAACGCGGATGGCACCGGATTTAAACTGATGCACTCGTTTGCCGGTGGGGCCGGTGATGGTTCGTATCCCTACGACTCGCTGCTTCTCAGCGCTTCAATGCTCTATGGCATGACCAGTCTAGATGGCGCCAGCGCTAATGGCATCCTATTTCAGATTAACGCGGATGGCACCGGCTATAACGTCAGACACTCGTTCGCCGGCGCGACGAGTGACGGTTCCAATCCCTACGGCTCGCTGCTCCTCAGTGGCTCTGCGCTTTATGGCATGACTAGTGGTGGCGGAACATACTATGGAGGCACTGTTTTCAGCCTTCCCATCGCGCCCGCAATCACGACCGGCAGCTCGTTGTCGGCAGGCGCAACCGGCATCGCTTACAGCCAGACCTTGCAGGCGGCGTATGGAATTCCGCCCTATAGTTGGTCTGTGATATCCGGGGCGCTTCCTGCCGGCCTGTCGCTGGACGCGGCGACCGGGCAGATCAGCGGCACGCCCACGGCGGCGGGCATGGCCAGTTTTGGCGCGAAAGTCACCGATGCCACCAGCGCCTCCGCGCAGCAAAACTTCACGCTTGGCATCAGTCCAACTTACTCGTTCTGGCTCGCCTCCAACGGACTGCCGGCGGGTGGCACCGGCACCGGTGCGCTGACGGCGTGCCCGGCGGGCGACGGGATCACCAACCTCGCCAAGTATGCGCTGGGCATCAACGCGAACACGCCCGGTTACCAGGGGCATTTCTCGACGGGCACCTACACCGACCCCGGCAGCGGATCGAGCTATCTGAGCCTGACTTACACGCTGCCGTATCCGACCCCATCCGGGGTGACTTATATTCCGGAATCCGGGGCGAATCTATCGGCGGGATCATTTTCCAACGCCAGCACCGCGCCTGTCACCTCCTCGACCAATGGCAATCTGCAAACTTTCACCGTGCGCGACACCGCGCCCATTGGCTCAACCCCGCGCAGGTTCCTGCGGCTGCGATTCACCGCCCCATGATCAATAAGCACCTTCATATATGAATAACATCCCCTTGACCCTTTTCCTTGCGTTGACTTTCACATGGACGCCGTCCAACGCGGCGGAAAACAAAGCCGATGCCCTGGCAAAAACGATCCTTGAAAAATCCGGCGGGCGCGCCACGATTTGCGAGATGCCTCGCGCGGGCGACGGCGCGCTCGCGGCGGCGCTGGCGCGGGCCGGAGTCGCGCAGGTGCATGCGCTCGCGCCGGACACAAAGGCGCCGGAACCGGCGGCGAATCCATCCGCCATCCATCCATTCCATTACAGCGGCGTGGTGTGCGATCAGACGGCGAACCCGAAGGCCGGGGTGAAAGTCGCCGTGATCGGCGCGAACCAAGTCGCAGTGACCGATGCCAACGGCGCATTCGATGTTCAGGGAAATGCGTTGGCAGAGGCCGACAAGGACGGCTTCCGCACGGAATCCGAGGTATTCCCGCTGATCGAACTATCGGCGGACAAGTTTGAACCGATCACGTTCCGTCCCGACTCGCTGACCCAGACGAATCTGACCCTCACGATCTGGGCGTTTACCGAGCCGAAAGAAGGAGAACCCGTCGATCAAGCCCGCTGGGCCTACATCTACCGCCGGGGTTTTCCAGGGAGTTCCTTTGAAGCGACGCTGTTGCTGCCAACAGATCATGACTGGATCACCGGAGGGAGCAATGGTTACAACAATGATTGGTGGGGCGGCTGCAAAGGCGCCGGCGATGAGATCGCGGGGCTGATGTGGGAACAGCCCAAATACATCACCTCGACGAAGATCGAATACGTCGCCGGCACGGGACCAATCCCCAAGGATGGGGAAATGGCCGAGGTGCTTCATTATTACGCTTCAGGCAATGACCACTGGTGGAGCAAGCAGAGCATAATCGCTACACCAGGCAGGTTGAAAGTCGCGGCTCGCCTCACAGCGGAATCAAAACCGCCGCTCTCCCTTATCTTCACCGCTCTGCCGGCAAGTGACCGGATCATGTTTTTCCATAAGGGACCTGCCTTTAGCAATGATCCCAAAGCGATGGCCGCCGCTTCCTACAAGGATGTCGCCAGGTTCACCATTCATGCCTACGACAATGAGACGTGGATGAAACCGCTGGACATCGACATCGAATGGGGATTCCAGTCCGGGAGTCAAAGCCAGACCTGGGATGGTTATATCGAATCACATCAGGGGTATGTGACGGATGTGCAGCCCTTGGGAATCGCTGCCGGCGGCGTTGCGATGACCGGTGAGCGCCACTGGAAAGACCAGCCCGGCCTGGCGCAACGCCGCGGCATCCGCGCGCGCGTCTGGCAGGCGACAAATTCCGGCGGAGAGATGAAAAACATGGCGAGCGGAGATCCCACCCTGGTCACGTTATGGACGAAAGCAGGCAGCGTGTCATTTGCGCCGGCCGACTTGGAGAAAGGGCCGATCCTCATCCCGCGCGTCGGGATCTATGTGACCAAACGGGATGGCGGCAAGACGGCTGCGGAATTCCAGAAACAGTTGGCCGCGAGCGGGCAGAAAACCATCCGCCAGCGGGTGCGCGAGCATCGGGAACTGGATTATCAAACCGCGATGAAAGCCCGGTTCAAGGACAAGGCTCTGCCACCGATTCCCGCCCCGCCCGCCGACGCTGTGCCGCCCGGCATGGAAATTGACGTGCCGGAACCGGAGATCAATGCCCTGTGGCGCCTCGGAGCCGCACATTTACAACTCGCCACGCATAAACAACCCGACGGCACGTATCTCCCCTCGATTTGCGCCGTCGGAAAAGCCTCCTTGGCTGCTGAATCCTACGCGATGATCCGCGCCTATGATCTCATGGGACTTCCCCAATTCGCGGAAGGCTGCCTCAACTACTGGTTTCAGTCCTCGAGGCCGGTGGAACCCAAAGGTAATATATGCATGCGCGACACCTATAATGGGCATCCGATTGGCCATGGCTACATGCAGAATACCGCCTGGTTCCATTACCTGCTGACGCGCAACCTGGATTGGGCGAAAAAAATCACCCCGGAATTGATCGCAAGTTACGATTGGTCGCAGAAAATCCGTCTGGACTACAGCGGAAACTATCCGCGCGGTACAAAGAATTACAGATTAGTGCCACAGTGGATATTGGATTGCGATGCCGGGTCGATGCCCCCGTATTATTGTTCTGACTACACGTTCTATTTTGGCAACGCGGCAGTTGCAAATCTGGTTGCCCTGACCGATCCGGAACGCGCCGCCGTGATGAAGCGTGAAACTGAGGAATATCGCCAGGATATCCGGCGCGCCGTGTGCCGATCCGTGGCTTTGTCGTCCGTCACGAAGGTGGACGACGGAACCTACCGGGGTTATCTGACCATTGGGCCGTACTTTCGTGGGATACACAAAGGTCGTTACCTTGAAACCAGCGGCAACAGTGTCGATGGCTGCAAGAAAGGCGTCTTTGACGTGCAGGAGCCGATCATTCAGGACACTCTGGATGTGCTAGAGGACTTGTTATTGGAGGGATCTTCGAATGCAAAAGACAAAGAATCGTGGTTTGACCATGCCGGGTATAACGCACAATGCGGCAATGAACCCCAGAGTTATGTTCTCGCGCAGGACGGCGACGCGCCATTGGTGATTCGCAATATGTACACCGCCTTTGTCGCTGATGTCGCGCCATGGGGCTATCTACAGTCCGGCCCCTATACACTCACGGAACACCCCGACGGCAGAGGCATGCAGAACAAGACGTTCGAGACCGGCGCCTTCTTGGAGCGCGTGCGGACGCTGCTGGTCTGGGAGGATGGCGATAGTCTCTGCCTCGCCCGCTTTGCGCCGAGAGCCTGGCTGGAACAAGGGAAGAAGATTTCGGTGAAGAATTCCCCCACCTTCTTCGGGCCGGTGGCTTACGAAATCAACTCGGACATCACACACGGCAAAATCACCGCCAGCGTCACGATGCCGACACGCAATCCGCCCACCGATGTCCGCCTTTCCTTGCGCCATCCCAAATCCGCGCCGATCAAAAGCGTGACGGTGAACGGCAAGCCCTGGAAAGACTTTGACCCGGCAAATGAGGTCGTGCGCCTGCACGACGTGACGGGCCTTGTGAAGGTGGAGGCGACGTATGGCCAGTAATCAGTCTATAAAACGAATGAAGCTCGCCAATCAAGTCGTTGTAACGCCAAAGGCGTTTCATAATACAGCCCAGGGTTGCGAGGCACGAGCTACCCTGGGTAATCACCAAAAGCGAATCAACCCCGAAGCGGGTTGCATCAACCCGCACCCGGCCATGCATCTTCCACGCATCGATGCAACCCCGTTGAGGTTGGGCCTAATTTTCCAGAGACCCAGGGTAGCCCCGAAAGTATTCGGGTCAACCCTGGGCTATAGGATGGAACGGCTTTGCCGTCCAACCCCCAATCATTCATCATGCCACTGAAAACTATGAAAACAAACATCTCAACGTCCCAATACAAATATCTAACAGACGGAGACGCGATGCGCCGGACCCACGCGATGGAAAAGATCGCCAAACCGGGCATTCGCCTGGCGGCCATTCTCGGCCTTGTATTGGTCGCGAATTGCCCGGCTCAGGCCGAGGGGACGCCCGCGAGTCCGCCGACAGCCCATGCCTTTCATTACAGCGGCGTGGTGTGCGATCAAACCGCAACCCCAAAGGCCGGGGTGAAAGTCGCCGTGATCGGCACAAACCAGGTTGCGATGACCGATGCCAACGGCGCATTTGACGTCAAGGGAAGCGCGCCTGCGGAGGCCGACAAGGACGGGAACCGCACGGAATCGGAACTGTTTCCGCTGATCGAACTTTCGGCCGACAAGTTTGAGCCGGTCACTATCCGTCCCGAATCACTGACCCAGACGGATCTGGCCCTCACGATCTGGGCATTTGCCGAACCCAGGGAGGGCGACCGGGTCGATCAGGCCCGCTGGGCCTATATCTTCCGACGCGGTTTCCCGGGCGGTTCCCCGGAAGCGGAACGCTGGCTTCCGTCGGATAAGGCGCTTATCGCCGGGGCGGGCGACGGTTACAACAAAGATTGGTGGGGTGGCTGCAAAGGGAGCGGCAACGAGATATCGGGACTCATGTGGGAATCGCCCAAGCATATTGCCTCGACAGAAGTCGAATTCGTTGATGGAACGGGAACGATTCCCAAGCAAGGGGAAATAAGCGCCGCGTGGCGCTATATCGGCACTGTGGCTGATGATGATTGGTGGCACACAGGGAATTGTTCGATTGACAATACGGGCCTGAGGTTTCCCGGGGTGGTCACTTCCACCGCGGCGGAGGCGTTGTCGAAAACATTCTCGGTGGCTCCGGCTACTGACAGGGTTATGCTGTTTCATAAAGGACTGCCTGGCAATGATCCAAAGAAGATGGCGGCGGTTTCCTACAAGGATGTCGCCCGGATTGCGATGCATGCCTACGATGACGCGAAGTGGATGAAGCCGCTGGAGATCGACATCGAATGGGGATTCCAGCAGGGAAGCCAGCAGCAGAGTTGGGATGGTTATATCGAATCGTATCAGGGATATGTGACCGGCATTCAACCCTTGGGAAGCGGATCCGGCGGTGTGGTGATAACCGGACAGCGCCACTGGAAAGACCAACCCGGCCTCGCGCAACGGCGCGGCATTTGCGCGACAATCTGGCTGGAGACAAATACCGGGCAGGAAATGAAGACGTTGGAAGGAGGAGATCGCACCGTGGTCACCTTATGGACAAAAGCCGGGAATGTCTCGTTCGCGCCGTCCGACCTAGAGAAAGGACCGATTCTCATTCCGAGCGTCGGCATCTATGTTTCAAAGCGGGATAGCAACCTGACGGCCGCGCAATTTCAGAAGCAGCTTGCGACCGGGGGAAAGAAAACCATTCGCCAGCGGTTGCGCGAACACCGGGATTTGAATTGGGAAACCGCGATGAAAGCCGCCTTTCCCGACACCACACTCCCCCCGATACCGGCGGCTCCAGACACGAAACAACCTGCGGGAATGGAAATCAATGTCCCGGAGGCCCAACTCAACGCCCAATGGCGATACAGCGCCGGCAAACTTGCAGAGAAGGCGCGCAAGCAACCGGACGGCACTTACATCGTGGATGTCCTGTATGGCAATTCGTCCATTGCCGCGGAATCCTATCAACTCATCCGCGTCTATGATTTCCTCGGGCTGCACGAGGTGGCCAAAGGAAGCCTGAACTTGTGGCTGCGGCCCACCAAACCGGTGGAACCCAAAGGCAATCTGCTCAAGCGCGACACGGGAAGTAATAACGAGGGGAATGGGAACGCGAACATCCAGGCGGCAGCGTGGCTTCATTACCAACTGACCCATGATGCCGACTGGATCAAGGATGTTCTGCCGGAACTGCAGGCCAGTTTTGACTATGTGCAGCAATTGCGCAAGAACTGGAGCGGCACGTTTTCCAAGAGCGAATGGGCTGCCGGACTGATACCGCCGTTGGTGCCGCCGCTGGTGAAAAGTCACCGGGTGCTGTATATCAATGACGCATTTTCCTGGGAAGGCCTCGCCGGGGTTGCAAATCTTGCGTGCGTGGCCGATCCGGATCGCGGGCGCGCACTGCAGCAGGAGGTGGGAGAGTATCGCCGTGCCATTCGCCGCGCCGCCAACCGGTCCATTGCGCTGACTCCGGTCATCCAGGTGGAGGATGGGACCTATCGCCGTTATCTGCCAGTCGGACCGTATATGCGCGGGCGATTCAGCGTGAAGAAGATCGAGGACACCGCCAACGGCCTGCAACTTTGCCGCAAAGGCATCTATGCTCCGGACGAACCTGCCGTGCAGGAGACGCTGGATGTGGTCGAGGATCGACTGGCCACCCCCCCGAATCCCAGCGCTGCGAAGTCTGCCGAGCCGTGGTTCGACCAAGCCGGGTATTCCACCCAATGCGGAATGGAACCCCAATCGTATGTTCACTTTCTGGCGGGCGACGCGCCCCTGGCCATTCGCGCCACGTACGCGATGTATGCCGCGGACATTGCTCCGACCGGGCAATACAGGTTTTTCGAGTATCCGAATAACAAGGGAAACCCGAACAAGGTATTCGAGGAGGCCGCGTTTATGGAACGGGTGCGGATGCTGCTGGTCATGGAACAGGGGGATACGCTCTGGCTCGCCCGATCCGCGTTGAGGGAATGGCTGGAACAGGGGAAGACCATCTCCGTGAAGAACGCGCCGACCTTCTTCGGGACCGTAGGCTATGAAATTGTCTCCGATGTGGATCACGGCAAAATTTCCGCCACCGTCACCATGCCATCGCGAAATCCGCCCAGGGAAGTCTGCCTAACCCTGCGCCATCCCAAATCCGCGCCAATCAAAAGCGTGACGGTCAACGGCAAGCCATGGAAAGACTTTGACCCGGCGAAAGAAGTGGTCCGCCTGCAAGGCCTTCAGGGCAACGTGGCTGTGAGTGTGTTTTACGCGCAATAGTCCTAAAAGCGTATTGTCACCAAGTCCAAGTAAATCCTGTAAACACAAAGGTTCAATTCAATCGAAAGTCAAACAACCATAAAACAACCATGAAATCAAATCTCTTGCAATATTCTGCGGCGCTTGCGCTGCTGGCCTGCGTCGCTTGCCCCCTTGAAGCGGCTGAAATCCCATCCGATGCGCTGGCAAAGACTGTTCTCGACAAGGCAGGTATCCGTGTCGGTGTCTGCGAAATCCCGCGCGTCGGCGATGGAGCGCTGGCGGCGAGTTTGGCAAAGGCCGGGGTTCCTGTGGTACACGCCCTGGCGACAGATACCAAGCTGGCGGACGTGGCGCGCCAACCGGCTGCGTCTGCGGGCTTGCTCGGCTCGCAGGTCATCATTGAAACAGGCAAACCGGAGTCGCTCCCGCTCGGCGACTGGGTCGCGGATTTATATCTCGTCGCCGATGCGACCGACGCCGATTTGAAAACACTCTCCGCGGCGGAAGCGGGCCGTGTGCTCTCGCCCTATCGCGGCGTGGCGCTGGTGGGCAACCCGGCGGGCGCAAAAGGTGGATTGTCCAAGGCCGCTCTGGCGGAATGGGCGAAAGGCGCGGGCGGCACGGCCACGATTACCGATGACGCCAGCGGCTTGTGGGCGGTGGTGAAGATGCCCCCGCTCAAGGGCGGCGACGACTGGAGCCATTTCTATCACGCGCCGGACGGCAATCCGGTCTCGAAAGATACGGCGTTCCGCGGCAGCAACTACCAGATCCAATGGCGTGATTTTCCCTTGCGAAACGGGGCCCGCAGTTTTACCACGCTCGTTGCTGGCGGACGTTTGTTCATTGCCAACTGTTCGTTGTTCCAGGGTTCCTTTGCCATGAGCACACAGACCCCGCTGGAGATTGATGCCCGGAGCCTTTACAATGGCAAACTGCTCTGGCGTCGGCCGATTGCCCTATCTTTCGGCGATATGGGATCGGTGATGGTGGCAACGCCCGATCGGCTCTTCGTCAAGGACGGCGCTTCGGTGCTGGTTCTCAATCCTGAAACCGGGGTGGAGATGAACCGCATCGCCGCCACAAAAGCACCGCTGCATGTTCGCTGGCTGGCATTGTCGGATGGTGTGTTGCTGACCCTGGCCGGCCCTCGTCCTTTCATATCCGAGGATGATTTTAAGGCTCTACTGCAACCGCCGAATCTTACCCCGGAGCAGTTGCGGCAGTGGAAGTGGGCTCAGGTGAACGAATCACTCAATGGACAGGGGCTGGTTGCCTGGGACGCGCAGACCGGCAAAGAGCTCTGGCGCAGCGCCGAGACGCGCATCCTCATCCGCAAGATGTCCGTGAGTCAGGGCCGCGTTTTTCTTGATGCCGATGACCGGAACGCCCTGGCGCTGGATCTCCATACTGGCCGACAGCTCTGGAAGACCGCCACCCCGCCTCTGCCACCCAAGAAGTTCCAGACTGACGACCACATCGGCATGGATTTCCGCGGTGAACCGGCGGCCATGTCAACAGCGAAGGCCTATGTGATCGCTGATGAGATGTTTATAGGTTCAACTGGCAATAATTACCAATACCAAGCTTTCGACGCCGAGAACGGGAAGCTCCTCTGGACCTCCGATCCGAAAGTGATCCACGGACAGTTTCCGATGATCATGAATGACAAAATTCTCCAAAATGCACAATATTATCTCGATCTGTTCACCGGGAAAGACATCGCCATAACTGGAGGAGACTATTGCCCGCGTGGATCCGATAGTTGCGGACATGCATCGGCTGTCGAGTCCGGATTATGGATCGGTAAAGGCGTCTGGGATATGAAATCAGGAACGCAAATCATTCCATATTGGAGACGTACGGCGTGCGCGGTTGGCTATTTCGTCGCGGATGGGGTTCAGGTCATGTGGCCCAATACCTGCACTTGCTCTTACATCAAGGGAACATTCGTGGTTCGCCCCGCCGCTCCGGCGCAGGCACCGGCAACGTCCCGGCTGGAAAAGGGGGATGCGCCGATACCTGCCACAACCAAAGTCGATGCCAGCGACTGGACGACGTACCGGTCGGACGAGACGCGCAAGGGTTCCTCGCCTGCAATCATCCCGGCGCAGAGCGGTGTTCGGTGGACTTACACGCCATCGCGCCCGGCACCCGGCGGGGGCATGGAGCGACTGCCCAATCACCTGGAGCGTGACCGGTTTGCCACGCAATCGGTTTCTGTCGGAGACCGCCTCTGGTTTGGCACGGCCGAAGGGTCTCTTGTTTGCCTGGATCAGAAAACCGGCACCCGGCAATGGGAATACTGGACCGCCGGACAGATTCTTTCCACTCCCGCATGGTTGGAGGGCCGGATTTATGCCGGGTCCGCCGATGGCTGGCTCTATTGCCTGGATGCAGCCACCGGCAAACTGGCGTGGCGTTTTCGCGTTTCGCCCCAGGCTGGGCGGCGAATTGCTTACATGGGCGGTCTTGCCAGCGCCTGGCCGGTCCAGGCGATCCTGGCGCATGAAGGCGTGGTCTATGCCACCGCCGGTTTGTTAGGATTCATGGATGGCTCGGTCATGTGCGCCGTGGATGCCAAAACCGGCGCCGAACGCTGGACGAAAGTGTATCGCGATACGGAATTCACGCCGGATAACAAGCGGCCAGCCGGGGCGACGTCCGAAAATCAATCCCCCTCGGCCGGGGGCGGGCAGATGGCCTGGTATGGCGGGAAAATCTGGTGGCTGGCCGGGTCGCGCGGGCCGACCATCGTCGATCCCGCCACCGGGGCACTGCATCAAGCCGTGGATGAATCCGGCATGGCGCTGTCCGATCCGCGTATTTACGGGATGTGGAGGGGATACCTGAACGAAGATATTGGCATTCTTCCCGGTGGCTGGGTGACGATGGGAAATGATCCGTACACGCGTGAGGGGAAAACTTTGATGCTGCAGTCGGGGCCGAACGGCATTCCCGCCGGTGGTGCGCAGCCCCCGCAATTTCTCGTGCTGGAGCCCAATCGTCAGGCCATGTCGCGCGAGCTGCCGGTTTGGGATCAAAATGAGCTGCTGTTCTGGGTGAAGAGCGGGGGGCCGACCGTTCTTCGCAATTATGCGGAGGCGCTAAACCAGGAACTTGCCGCGCATCCGGTCAGCACCGATGGGAAAAAGAAGTTTGTATTCAATGGACCGAACGGGTTGGTCCGCAATGTCACGCTCAACCAGCCAGCGGACAAACAGCATCCGCTGATGCCTGAGGCAACCTGGAAGCTGTTTCAGAAACGGTCACCCGGCGGAGCCATGCTGTTGGCCGGAAATGCCGTGGTGCTGACGGCGCGCGGAACGGATTATTTCCCCGGGTTCTATGGCCGGTTCATCAACTACGGCAGTTGGCGAGTGTTCGTGATCAACCGGGCGGATGGCAGCATTCTTTTTGAAACGCCGCTCCCCGACGCCCCGGCGCGCAGCGGCATGTCGCTGACCCGCGCGGGAGATGTTCTCGTCCCGCTGCAAGATGGCCGCGTGGTCTGCATCGGCGGCGGAGCCGCGCCGCAGCCGGTTCCGTCCGCAGAAGTGGCGGGAGCCAAACCGGGGCTGCGTATGGACAGTTACGTGACCGACATTCCCAGGAAGTTCTACCATTCCTGGTCGGATGAAGATCTGCGGATTATGACACCGGTCAAGACGGCAGTTGCCAATGAAGCGAAGGTCAAAGATAACACGGATGCCGCCCAGTCGGTGATTTGGTTGCACGGTTTTGTGGAGGTGCCGGAGACCGGCGCGTATCGTTTTGCCGTCAAGAATGATAAAGGCGTCGCGTGCCTGTTCCATCTGCTGGATCGCAGCGGATACTACACCGAGGGCGCGTTCCTGGATCAAGGAAGTACAACGGAAGCGATGCTGTTGGCCAAGGGGAAACACCCGATTTCCCTGATTATCATGCGCGACCAGGGCGGCATAGGGACGGAACTGCTATGGGAAGGCCCGGGCTTCAAACTCGGCGACATCCCGGCAACGGCACTGTCGCATCTGCCCCCGACCGAGCCAGTTGCCGCCAACAAATAGCAATTGAATCAGTCAGAAAATACAAACCAGGAATTATGAATCAACCCATCTGTCTCAGAACACTGTCCAGTCTGGCCGCTCTTCTTGCGCTGGGAACTCTTCTTCGCGCGGAACCGCCCGCGACCGAATACAACCGGACCATTCTCGTCACGCCGCTGCTCAGCGCCACGAACACCGTGACCGGACAACCGGTCAAATATCCAAAAACGGACAAACCGCTGGTCACGATGCTCCTTGTGGAGATACCTCCCGGGGCCGAGACCGGCTGGCATAAACATCCGTTTCCTTGTTATGCCTATGTTCTTTCCGGCTCCGTGACGGTGGAGCTTAAAAACGGGAAGAGTTACACGGTTCACGCCGGACAGGCGTTCGCGGAAACGGTCAACACGCCGCACAACGGCAAAAACACCGGCACAGAGACGACAAAAATCATCGCAACCACCATCGGGGAGGCAAATCGCCCCATCACAATCCATCAGGAAAAACTATGAATCAAAATTTACAAAAAACGCCCGCGCCCCAGCGGGATGACCGCTTGACCTTCAACCGGCGGGCGTTTCTGCGCTTGGCGGGAACCGGTTTGCTGGCGCAGGGAGTTTTCAGTCTGACAGGGAGCCTCGCGTGGGCTGACTCTTCGCCCCACAGCAAACCCTTGCGGGGGATTTTCCCCATCGCCCAGACTCCATTCACTGCAAACGACAAGCTCGACCTCGATGCGCTGGCCGCCGAGGTGCGCTTTTTAGACCGTTGCGGCGCGCAGGGCTTGGTCTGGCCGCAGATGGGAAGCGAATGGCTTTCGCTGACCGAGCAGGAGCGCCTCGCCGGCATGGAAACCATCGCGTCAGCAGGCAAAAATCTGCGCCCGGCCATCGTCTTCGGTGTGCAGGATCCGGATACCGCCACCGCCGTGAAATTCGCGAAGCGCGCGGAAAAACTGGGAGCCGATGCCGTGATCGCGCTGCCGCCCTCGGAGCAAAGCGATTGGGAAACGGTTCTCGCCTATTACACAGCCATAGGAAACGCGACGGAGCTGCCGCTATTTATTCAGGCGGTTGGAAATGTGGGCGTGGATTGGGTCATCCGGCTTTACGAGGCGGTTCCGACGCTGCGCTATGTGAAGTTCGAGGCGGCCGATGTGCTGAAAAGCATCGGCCCGCTGCGCGAAAGAAGCGCGGACAAGCTCAAGGTCTTTTCCGGTGAACATGGCCGGCGAATCATCCAGGAGTTGCCGCTTGGTGTTTCCGGGAACATGCCGGCCGCCGGACTGGCCGACCTTTATGCCACGACATGGAATCTCTGGCAGGAAGGCAAGCACGACGAGGCGGCCGCCATTCACAATAAAACCGTGGATGCCATCAACCGGATCGTTCGCTATGGACTTCCGGGCGTGAAATATGTTTTGGAAGCGCGCGGAATTTTTCCGAACAGCGCGGCGCGTCCATTCCGCGATGCGAATTTTCGCGCCGTGGCCCGGATTGCCGCAGGGGGCGCTGACCATTTTTCGCCGCTGGACGAGGCGGGGAAAAAGGATATTGCGGAAACCGTCGAATCCCTGCGACCTCTGTTGAAAAACTAACACCTGCCATCTTTCCCTTCACACAAACCCTCAAACCAACAATGCACCAACCACACAAAAACACCAATGATGCCAGCCGTCGCGATTTCCTTCAATGGATGGGCGCGGGAGCGCTGGCCATGTCCCTCCCCATACCGATGGCGGCGGCGTCATCCCTGTTGCCTGCGGCAGCGACTGCGGCGAAAAAGCCCACCCGGGCGCGCGGGATTTATGTCCCCACCATTGTGCCGTTCAATAAAGACGGCTCCATCAACGAGGGAGAATTGCGCCGGATTGTGAGCTGGCTGATCGAAAAAGGCGTGCATGGGTTGTATCCCAACGGCAGCACCGGCGAGTTCGTTCGGTTGAGTTTCGAGGAGCGCCTGCGCGTGGTGGAGATCGTGGCGGCAGAAAACCGGGGGCGCGTGCCCATTATGGCGGGGGTCTCGGACAACGACCTGGACTTGGTTGCCACGGCGGCCAAACGCTTCGCCGACCTGGGGTGCCTGGCCATTTCCGTGACCGGACCCTATTACTTCAAAGTCTCCGCCGATGGAGTGGAAGCGTATTTCCGGGAAGTGGTCCGGCGCTGTCCGGGCGACATTCTGTTGTACAACATTCCGCAATTTGCCAATGAAATCCCGCTCGATGTGGTCAAGCGCCTGGCGCAGGATTTTCCGCGGATCATCGGCATCAAGGATAGCAGCCGCGACATGCCGCGTTTTTTAAACACGCTCCATGCGGTGCAAGCGCTACGCCCCGATTTCGCCGTGTTTTCCGGTTGCGAAGAGATTTTGCTGCCGTGCCTGTGGATGGGCGGAAACGGTGGAACCGTTGCCACTGCGGGTGTCGTTCCGGAGCTGTTCGTAAAACTGTTCGACGATTTTCAGGCCCAGCGCTGGGACGCCTGCAAGGAGATGCAGTTCAAGTTGCTCGATCTCATCGCGTTGCTTCAGAAAACGGGCAATTTCCCGCAGGGTTTTCGCGCGGGCGTGGCTTTGCGCGGGTTCGACCCAGGTCCGCCGCGGCTGCCGATGACGGAAAAAGAACAGGCCAATCTCGAGGAGGCGAAGCCGCAGATTGCCGCAATGCTGAAAGGCTTGATCTGATATTGCGTGCCGTCAGAACCGGAACACGAAAACAATTTAACGCTAAGAAAAGAAAAAGACATGAACGAAAGAGCGATGAAACAGGCATGGATCGCGATGGCGGTTCTGATGGGCATGACGGTCGCTTCCGCGATGGCGGAGGAGAGCGCGTATGCCACGGATAAACGTGCTCACTCCGGGCAGTTCACCATTGACCCGCCCACGCTAAACTGTCTGGGGTTTGCCTGGGCAATCGCAGGCGACAGCAACCGCAACGCCACCGCCAAGGTCGAGTACCGGCAGAAGGGCGAGGCCGCATGGCATCCGGCGCAGCCGCTGTTGCGCATCGGCGGCCAGCACACGGGTCGCTCGCAGGATTATATTGATTACCTCGTTCCAAACATGCTGGCCGGCAGCATTCTCGATTTGAAGGAAGACACCGAATATGAGGTCCGCGTCACTTTGCAGGACCCGGACGGCGTCGATGGCGAAGCGGTCAAAACCGTCACGGTGCGAACCCGCGCCGTGCCGCGCGATCCCGAGGGCGGGCATGTCCACGAGGTCTATCCGCCGGACAGCAAATCGGATTGGACGCATCACAAACACCCCAGTCTCTACACCGCCTACTACGGTGGCATTGCCAACATGGGCGATCATAACATCGCCCAAGAAAACCCCATCAAGCCCGGCGATACCATCCTGGTCCATGCCGGAGTGTATAAGACGAACCGGTATTGTTATACGGACCGGCTTGCGCTGACCCCGGATGGCACTTATTGGCTGACGGTCAAGGGGACACGCGAGAAGCCGATCGTGATCAAGGGCGCCGGGGATGGCGAGGCGATCTTTGATGGCGACAACGCCGATTTTCTGTTCAACGTCATGGCGGCGGACTACCACACCTTCGAGAACCTGACCTTCCGGAACTGCGGCACCGCCATCATGGCCGGCAAGAAGGATGTGCTCGCCTGCGTCGGCCTGACGGTGCGCAACTGCAAGTTTGAGGACGTTCGCCAGGGCATCTATTCACTCTCCAACCGGGCGCGGGATTACTACATCGCCGACAATATTTTCATCGGCAGGAACGCGCGGCAGCGTCTGACCAACTGGGGCACTGCGGATGACAAATTCATGCAAAGCTACGGCTGCATCCAGATCCATGGCACCGGCCATGTTGTCACCCATAACTCAATCGCTTTTTTCTGGGATGGCATCAACTTCGGCACCTACGGCACTCCCGAACCGGGCTATGAATGCCGCGCCAATGATGTGATTGAAAACGATCTCCGAATGATCATCGACGATCCCATTGAGACCGATGGCAATGTCCGCAACGTCCGGGTGCTGCGCAACCGCATCATCTATGGAGCGACAGCCATTAGCGCCCAGCCGATTTTCGGAGGACCAGCCTATTATATACGAAACGTGACGGCCAACGCCGGCGGCTTTAAATTCCAAGAAGACTATCCTTCGGGCCTGCTCGCTTATCACAACACATTTCTCGGCAATAATTGCGTTTCGCGCGGGCTTTACTCGAACGCGCATTTCCTGAACAACCTCTTCCTGCCGACGGACAATTCTCCCACTCAGCCCAACAAGGACAAGCCGTGGTATTTCTATACCGGGCGACTTATGTCATATCCCGATCCGATCGGCGACACGACTTCGGATTACAACGGTTATGGAATTGGCATTCATTTCAAAACGAGCAAGTGCGATCCCTTCACCCCCATCGTGGACAAAAACCGCGACCCGTGGTGGCCGCTCAAAAGCTATCCCAATCTCAAGGAGGACAAGATTTACGAAACCTTGGATGAAATCCGCGTCGCCACCGGCCAGGATCAGCACAGCCGGATGGTTGATTATGACGTGTTTAAGGATCTTAAGCCGAGCAAGTCTCCCCAGATCAATATCGATGGGAACAAGAATTATGAGTTAAACCCGGCGGGCGCGGCTGTTGATGCGTGCATCCCGTTGGCGAACATCAATGACGGATTCACCGGCAAGGCTCCCGACCTAGGCGCATGGGAGCTTGGCAAGCCGGTTCCGACCTATGGCACGCGGGTGAAAGCGGACGCCGATTACTGGTGGTCAATCGCCGGCCCGCAGACTGGAGAAAACCCTCCAGCGGCGCAAAACAACGACTGGCAGACGGTGATTTCAAAGGAAAATTCGTTCGACTTCGTGTTTCTGCGCGGAACGGACCGCGTGTTCACGACTTCCATCCTCGCCTCGGCCACCGGCTGGCGCGGAGTACAACTTCAATCGAACCAGAAAGCGACCGGCGACGAGCTCGCGCTCTCGGCCCCGCTGGCAATGGGCAGCGAGAGCGGACAGGTCATCCTGCTCAAATCCCGTGTCTGGAAAAGCGGCGAGAAGGAGATTTCCTTCAACTACGAGTTATCGGCCGACAAGGATGTTCCCCTCCAACAAATCATCTCGCGAATTATCTTGGACGATCAATTCAAGGAGGGAGAAGTCCTGCTGAAACATCGCGACGGCACCGAGGGGAAACTTCCCCTGGACGTCGGCGGCCCCGGCGGCCAGCCCGAGAGCGGCACGCTGGTGTTCCGGTTCAAAAAGATCGGCGATGTCACCATGACAATCGACCCGCCCGCGCTTATCCAATACGACCACAAGTTCAAATTCCAACTGGCCGGGGATGTTTTCAAGGCAGGAAAGAAATCCTTCACCATCACCTATCATTTACCCGGCCCCGTGAAGCTGCTCATCAACTAATTGCTCACCTCGAAAACATCCGCGCGGCCAGCTTGGCCGTTCCGTCCGGAGGACTGGCCCCTTTGCCAAAAATATCCATGCGTATGACAACCCACTTCGCGACCATCATTTCGGCCCTCGCTTTCACCACGGTCATTGCGGCCGGTGAAGCAGGTTCGAATACTGCGAACAAACCCCACAACCCAAGGGAAAGCGCGATAATGAATGCAAGCGGCTACAACATCCAAGCATCGGAAATCAACGACATCGACCGTTTCATGGAGGCAATCGGAAAGATCAGCGTCCGTGACATCAAGCAGGGCTGGGGGCATGTGGTTCAAGGCAAGGGAATTGAGGGAGGCCCGATCAAAATCAAAGATCGCGTTTTCGGCTGGGGTCTGGCGGGGCACGCCGACAGTGAAATCCGGCTGGATTCGAGTGTTCCATTGAAACGGATTTCGGGCTTCGTCGGAATAGAAAACAACCCGGCCACGCTGGAACATCAATGCAAGACGAAAGCGGTCTTTTCGATTGTCAGCGCCTCGGGAACCCTTTGGACCAGCGAACCGCTCGACCTCAACTCGGCCGCGCAAAAATTCGAGGTCGTTTTGGACGGTCAAAAGGAGTTGACGCTGAGGGTCGTCGCCGACACCCCGGCGCAGTATGGGCATATCAACTGGGGGGAACTCTGTGCCGAGACGATGGATGGGCGGCAGGTGCGGATCGGCGAGGCCACCGACGAGCTTTTCATGTCCAGTTTTCTGCCCATGGACTTTAAGGTGGGCGAGGAGTCGATGCACGAATTCCTTCTGCGCTGTGGACTTGAGCGGCGCGAAATCGGCGGGGAAACCCTCTTTACCTCCCGCGATCCCGCAACGGGCCTGGCGCTGGAGTTCACCTTGAAAAAGGAGAAAGATTTTCCTGTCTGCGAATGGCGCATCCGCTTCAAGAATGAGGGCAATGAGCCGACGCCGGTTCTACACGATGTCAAATCCCTCTCCCTCAGCCGCGAAGGCCGGGGAGATCCGATTCTCCTGAGGGGACGGGGATCCTGTCCCTTGGATACCTACCCGTTTTACGCTGAAATTTTCCGCTACAGCTTTCTTCCGGTCGAGGATGAACTGGACAAGGGCACGGAGATCGTTTTCGGGGCGAAAAACGGGCGAAGCTCCGATCCCTGGCTGCCATTTTTCAATTACAAACTCCCTTTCAATTACAAACTGCTGAAACATAACGGCGGATTTGTCTTTGCGGTTGGCTGGTCGGGCCAATGGCGGGCCCGGGTGACGCAGACCGGCATCGAGGCCGGCCTGGAGCGGTTGAACGCGAAGCTTCTGCCGGGCGAAAGCATCACGCTCCCGTCCATCTATATGATCCGATACGCGGGCGGCGAGCTGATGCGGGGCAACAATATCCTGCGCCGGTTTTTGCGGGAGAAGATCGCCCCGCAATACGACGGCAAGCCGGTCGTTATGCCCGCATCAGCAGGATATTGGGGCGGCATGCCGGAGCCGCTGCATCTCGAACGCATCGCGAACATTGTTAAGAAGAAAATGCCATTCGACGTTTATTGGATTGATGCCGGCTGGTACGGGGTCGAGAAACCGGGTGTCAAGGATGAGCCGATGACCGATTGGGGGGGGAATGTGGGCAACTGGAGTTTTCATCCCAAACGCTGGCCCAACGGATTGGGCAAGGTTTCCGAGGCGGTTCACAAGACCCCGATGAAACTGTTGCTCTGGGTGGAACCCGAGCGCGCCGCGAAAGGCTCCCAATTGGCCGCGGAACATCCGGGTTGGTTTCTTGGCGAGAAAGGAGCGGGACTGCTCAATCTCGGCAATCCCGAAGCGCGCGACTGGGCGATCCAATTTGTCTCCGGGATGATCGAAAAATACAGACTCGACGTGTATCGCCAGGATTTCAACATGGATCCGCTTTCCTCCTGGCGCACCAACGACGCGCCCGACCGGCAGGGGATCACCGAGATCAAGCACATTGAAGGACTTTATCAATTTTGGGACGAACTCAGGAGGCGCTTCCCGAAGCTGATCATCGATAACTGCGCCAGCGGCGGACGCCGGATCGACATCGAACTGCTGCGCCGGAGCGTCCCGCTCTGGGCCAGCGACATGCAATGCGGGGAATTCAACCCGGATTATAACCAAACTCATGTCGCCGGGCTCTCGCATTGGATCCCGTTCTTCGCGTTTGGAACCCAGAACGAAAAAGGGGGTGACACCTATAATTTCCGAAGCACCATGGCCGCCGGGATCACCGTCGCTTACCACGCGGATATAGGGCCGGTGTCCGCTGTCGATTATCCTGATGCATGGCTAAGAACCAGGTTGGAGGAATTTCATACGGTCAAAGAGTGCATGTCCGGTGATTTTTACCAACTCTCGGGTGAAGTCTCCCTTTCTCCCAAGGTCTGGAGCAGTTCGGAATATTACCGCCCGGATACCGGCTGCGGCGCGGTGTTTGTCTTCCGCAGACCGGAGGCGGATTACTTGTCCGCCTCGATCAGGCTGCGGGGGCTCGATCCGGGAGCGAGTTACACGGTCCGCGACTTCGACTCAAAGCGCCGCTGGAACGAAACTGGGGAGACGCTCATGAAACATGGAATCCGCGTCGAGATGCCGGAGCCCCGCTCGAGCAAAATCTTTTACCTCCAAAAATCCAAGTAATATGAACAAAATGAATAATCGAAAGTCAAACAACAATGAAATCAAATCTCTTGCAATATTCTGCGGTGCTTGCGTTGCTGGCCTGCGTCGCCCGCCTCCTTGATGCAGCTGAAATTCCGTCCGATACGCTGGCAAAGACTGTTCTCGACAAGGCAGGCATCCGGGCCAGCGTCTGCGAAATGCCGCATGCCGGAGACGGCGAGCTGGCGGCGGCACTCGCGCGGGCGGGTGTCGCGCAGGTGCATGCGCTGGCATGCCGATGCCACGGCGGCGGAAGCGGCGCGCAAACCGTCAATCGCCGCCGGTGTGCTGGGTTCGCAGGTGATTATAGAAACCGGCACGCCGGATGCCTTGCCGCTCGGCGACTGGGTGGCGGATTTGTTTGTTGTCGCCGACGCGACGGATGCGAATTTGAAAACGCTTGCGGCGGCGGAAGCCGGGCGGGTGTTGTCGCCCTATCGCGGCGTGGCAGTGGTGGGAAATCCAGCCGGTGCAAAAGCCGGATTGAGTAAAGCGGCGTTGCTGGAGTGGGCGAAAGGCACCGGCGGAACCGGGACGATCGCCGAGGATGCGAGCGGGTTGTGGGTGGTGGTGAAGATGCCGCCGCTCAAGGGCGGCGACGATTGGAGCCATTACTGGCACGGGCCGGATGGGAATCCGGTCTCCGAGGATACGGCCTTTTCCGGCAAGCGTTATCAAATGCAGTGGCATGGTTATCCGGTTCAGGGAGCCCGCAGCTACAACGTCCAGGTGTCCGCCGGGCGCTTTTTTACGACCACCCTCCAAGAATATGCAAGCATGGTCAGCCATCAACATCCGGAAATGCCGCCGACGCTCGAAGCGCGCAACCTCTACAACGGAAAGCTGCTCTGGCGCCGGGCGCTTTCCTCGCAGTTTGGCGATCTCGGTTCGCTGATGGTCGCGACTCCGGACCGGTTGTATCTCAAGGATGTTGCCGATGTCCTGGTGCTCAATCCGGAAACCGGAGCGGAGTTGCAACGGATTCCAGTGGCCACAACCCCCAACCAGGTGCGCTGGTTGATCCTCTCCGACGGGGTGCTGGTCACCCTGGCCGGGCCGCCGCCTTTCAACGGAGTTGTTGGTCTTCCCCGCCTCAAAGGCGAATCGGTGGACGATTACAACAAACGTTCCCTCCAATCCTTCCACGAACAAGAAGCGTGCCGGGAAGCGGCCGGATGGGATCCGGCCACCGGCAAGCGTCTCTGGCAGTATAAAGCCGCCCAGATTTATCCCCGGAAATTGGCGGCGAGCAGCAGCCGCCTCTTTCTTTATGTCGATGACAAAGAGGCGCTCGGCCTCGATCTGAAGACAGGAAAGGAACTGTGGCGTCAGCCCTCGCCCACCGCGTCCCAGATGTTGTCCAAGTATGATCCCGGGGAAAACCGCGGGGAGATGCTGGCCATCGCGACGCCCCAGGCTTATCTGATCTGTGACGGGTTCCGCAAACAAATCCAGGCTTTCGCCGCGGAGAACGGCCGTCCCCTGTGGGGAAATGACAAATTCAAGGGAGCCGCCTACGCGCTGGTTCTGGGAGACACCATTTTCAGCAGAGCCATGCTTCCGACCGATCTGCTCACGGGTGGGACGAACACGCATTCGCCCTTTGCCAAAACATTCCACTGGAATGCGGACAGTTGCGGGCATACGACCGCTGTCAAGTCGGGCTTGTGGCTCGCCGACGGAGGTGGACTGGTTGATCTCGCTTCGGGAATGCAGTGCGGCCCCAGCAAGATGACCAAGTCCGCCTGCGGCACGGGGTTTTTCGTGGCGGACGGCGTGGAGGTGATGTATCCGAACGTATGCGAGTGTTCCTACCAGTGGGGGGGCATATTCGTGACGCGACCGGTGCCGGATCGCCCTCTGCGCGAAGGAGCGAGGCTGGAAAAAGGCGACGCCCCGGCGATTCCGAAGACAGAAGCGGATGCTCGCGACTGGACGACCCAGCGCTCCGATGAGACCCGTAAAGGATCCAGCCCGGCCGTTGTGCCCGCGACGGCGGGGATTCGCTGGACCTATACCCCTCCGCAACCGGTGAGCGGATGCGCTCCCGTATTGCCGCTGCATCTCAAGAGCGACCCGGATCCCAGCCAACCGATTGCGGTGGGAACGCGCGTTTACTTCGGGAGCAGTGAAGGTGCGGTCGTCTGTATCGATTCCGCAAGCGGCAAGGAAATCTGGCGCTACTGGACGGCTGGCGCGGTCAAGGCCGCGCCCACCTGGGCGGCGGGCCGCCTTTTTGCAGGCTCCTCGGATGGCTGGGTGTATTGTCTCGATGCCGCCACCGGAAAGCTTTGTTGGCGATACCGCATGGCGCGGGAAGAACGCCGGTTATCCCTGATGGACGGACTCGGCAGCCCATGGCCGGTATTGGCCAGTGTGCTGGTGCATGACGGCGTAGCCTATGCTGCGGCGGGACTCCGCGGCCAGTTGGACGGATCAACTCTTTGCGCACTCGATGCCTGCACCGGCGCGGAAAAATGGCGCAAGGATTTTGAGCCCAATGTTAAAATGGATGCCAAGGGCGAGGTGGTTGCTTACGAGTCGCCCTCCGGCGGCGGCGCATTGGCCTGGTATGGCGGCAAATTGTGGTGGCACGCAGGCCAATGGGGTGGGCCAGCCGTGGTCGATCCTGCCACCGGCGCGATGAGGCGTGCGTTCAATTACCCATCCACCATGAATTACGGGCTGATCATGAGCGAAGATATGGGTGTGCTGCCAGGCGGATGGGTGGTTTTTGGCGGGCTAAGAATCACCAAAGGGCCGGCGTATTGGGCGGCCGGAGGTTTTTCGAGTCCCGCTCTTTTCCTGCGAACCGGCCCGGAAGGATTGCCCGACAACCCCGATCCGCTGAAGGCACCGCCGCACATTATGAAGACTACCAACACAAACGGCTCCAGCCATCTCAGTCGCAGGTTGCCGTCGTGGGATGAGAGCGAGGCGCTGCTTCCTGGCGATTTTGATGCCACGAATAAAGCTCCCATTCTATGCAAAGATTTCAGTTCCTGGCTTAATGCGGAAGACGACGCTCACCCTTGGAATGAGGAGACGATTAAGAAAGCGCAAGCAAGCTGGGAAAAAACGATTTCGAATGGCAAACTGCAGCGGGTGGCCGGCTTGGCCGCGCTGTCCGCCGACCACCAGCGCCCGGTGCTTCCCGATGATCTCGCCGCGGGACTGCAAGCAAAAACCTTTCAGCTCTCCGGCTTGATGACGCTGGCCAGGAATGCCGTCGTTCTCACCGCGGCGCGTGATAGTTCAAATCTTGCAGTGGGGGCGAATAACTGGTTTGTATTTGCCCTGAACCGGGCCGACCATTCAAAGCTGTGGGAGGTGCCGCTTCCCGCGCAACCGGCGCAAACCGGCATGTCGATCACCCGTGATGGCGATGTGCTTGTCCCGCTTTTCGATGGCCGTGTCGTATGCATCGGAGCCGGCGCACCGCAGACTCCTCTTCCCGAGCCCGCCACGAACGTGGCGAACGCAAGCCCCGGGCTGGAGGCTTCGGATTATGCCTGCGACTGGGAGGACAACGGCTATCGCTCCAACTGGTCACCCGCGGATTTTGCCGTTCTTAAGCCGGTGACCACCCGCGTGCTCACCGAGGGCAATTACGATGAAGGGAAAAAGACCGGGCAAACCCTGATGCGGTTGCGCGGATTCATCGAAGTGCCCAAGACAGGTCTCTACCGGTTCTCGATCAAAACGCCTTCCGGCGGTTGCCTCTATTTCAATCTGTACGATCGCACAGGCCAATTGGTCTTGCGTCGCGGCGTGAAAGCCTGGGGCGCATGTTCCCTCGGTGAGATTTTACTGGAACAAGGAAAACACCTGATCGACCTGGCGACTTCGTCTGGAGACAACGGGCGCAAATTTGCACTGCGATGGGACGGCCCGGATTTCAAGGACGCCGAGGTGCCCGCCTCCTCGTTGTTCCACGTTCCTGAGCCCAATAAATAAGTGCCGCAAAGAAAGGTAACAACATGAGAATCTCAAACAATTTCATCTTCGGGATTGTGGTTGTAGCTCTGTCGGTCTTCCCGCCGGAAATGGCCTTTGCAGCCGAAATGCCGGCGGATACGCTGGCCAGGGTAGTGCTGGACAAGGCCGGCATCCGTGTCGGCATCTGCGAAATGCCGCAGGCGGGCGACGGCGCGCTGGTGGCGTCGCTGGCGCGCGCGGGCGTCGCGCAGGTGCATGCGCTCGCGCCGGACCTCAAGTCGGCTGATGTGGCGCGCAAACCTTCCGCATTCGCAGGCTTGCTAGGCTCGCAGGTGGTCATTGAGACCGGCAATACAGCAGCCTTGCCGCTGGGCGATTGGGTGGCCGATCTGTTTCTTGTGGCCGATGCGACGGATGCGAATTTGAAAGTAATCTCGCCAGTGGAAGCTGCTCGTGTTCTCTCGCCCTATCGTGGTGTGGCGTTGGTCGGCAATCCTGCAGGATCGAAGGCGGGACTCAGCAAGACGGCGCTGACGGAATGGGCGAAAGGCACCGGCGGAACAGCGGAGATCAAAGAGGACGCCACCGGCCTCTGGGCGGTGGTGAAGATGCCCCCGCTCAAGGGCGGCGACGACTGGAGTCATTTCTATCACGCGCCGGACGGCAATCCGGTCTCGAAAGATACGGCGTTCAGCGGCAGCAACTACCAAATCCAATGGCGCGATTTTCCATTGCGAACGGGGGGCCGCAGTTTTACCACGGTGGTTGCTGGCGGGCGTTTGTTCATCGCCAACTGTTCGTTGTTCCAGGGTTCCTGGGCCATGAGCGGGCAGACCCCGCTGGAGATCGATGCCCGAAGTCTCTACAACGGCAAGTTGCTCTGGCGTCGGCCGATTGCCCAATCTTTTGGCGATATGGGATCGGTGATGGTGGCAACGCCGGATCGGCTCTACGTCAAGGACAGCGCCTCGGTGCTTGTCCTCAATCCTGAAACCGGGGTGGAGATGAGCCGCATCGCCGCCACAAAAGAACCGCTGCATGTTCGCTGGCTGGCGTTGTCGGATGGCGTGTTGCTGACCTTGGCCGGCCCGCGGTCGTTCTACGCCGACAAGGATTTAAAGGCTCAACCGCAACCGCCGAATCCCTCCCTGGATCCGTTTGGGCAGGCGGCTGCGCAGTGGAACGAATCTCTCTATGGGCAGGAGCTGGTTGCCTGGGATGCGCAGACCGGCAAGGAACTCTGGCGCAGCGCCGAGACGCGCATTTCCATCCCCAAGATGTCCGTGAGTCAGGGCCGCGTCTTTCTCTATGCCGATGACCGGAACGCCTTGGCGCTTGATCTTCACAATGGCCGGCAGCTTTGGAAAACCGCGAACCCGTCACCCGATTTGAAAATAAGAAAGTTCGGGCATGATTATGAAATCTGCCTCCCATTCCGCGGTGAACCGGCGGCCATGTCAACCGCGAAGGCCTATCTGGTCGCTGATGGGTTGTGTTCCCAATACCAAGCCTTCGACGCCGAAAGCGGGAAGCTCCTTTGGAACTCCGATCCGAAATTGTCCCCGGGGATATATTCGGTGATCATAAACGACAAAATTCTCTCCCATTCATCCAATCTTTTCGATCTGTTGACCGGGAAGAACATCACCGCGCCGCAACAGCCTCAGGCGAAAACGGGAGGTGAATATTGCGCGCATGGATCCGATAGTTGCGGGCATGCGTCGGCTGTCGAGTCCGGATTATGGATCGGCCATGGCGTCTGGGATATGAAATCGGGAACGCAACTCATTCCTTATTGGAGGCGGACAGCGTGCGGGGTTGGCTATTTTGTCGCGGATGGGGTTCAGGTCATGCATCCCAATACCTGCGGTTGCCCTTACATCAAAGGAACATTCGTGGTTCGCCCGGCCGCTCTGGCGCAGACGCCAGCAACGTCCCGGCTGGAAAAGGGGGATGCGCCGCCGCCTTCTGCAACCAAGGCTGATGCCAGCGACTGGACGACGTGCCGGTCGGATGAGACGCGCAAGGGTTCCTCGCCTGCTAACATTCCGACGCAAGGCGGAGTGCGGTGGATTTATACACCGTCGCGGCCGGCACCCGGCGCGGGCATGGAGCGCTTGCCCAATCATCTGGAGCGTGACCGGTTTGCCACGCAGTCGGTTTCTGTCGGAGACCGCCTCTGGTTTGGCACGGCCGAAGGGGCTGTCGTCTGCATGGATCAGAAAACCGGTGCCCGGCAATGGGAATACTGGACCGCCGGACAGATTCTTTCAACTCCAGCATGGTCGGAAGGCCGGGTCTATGCCGGGTCCGCCGACGGCTGGCTCTATTGTTTGGACGCGGCGACCGGCAAACTCGCGTGGCGTTTTCGCGTGTCGCCCCAAGCCGGGCGACGAATGGCTTACATGGGCGGTCTCGCCGATGCCTGGCCGGTGCAGGCGATCCTGGCGCATGACGGCGTGGTCTATGCCACCGCCGGCTTGTTGGGAATCATGGATGGCTCGGTCATGTGCGCCGTGGATGCCAAAACCGGCGCCGAACGCTGGACTAAGGTGTATCGCGACACGAAATTCACTCCGGATGACAGGCGGCAAGCCGCCGGGGAGACATCCGAAAATCAATCCCCCTCGGCCGGGGGCGGGCAGATGGCTTGGTATGGCGGGAAAATCTGGTGGATGGCCGGGTCGCGCGGCCCGACCATCGTCGATCCCGCCACCGGGACATTGCACCAGGCCGTGGATGAATCCTCCATGGTGTTGACCGATTCGCGCATTTACGGAATGTGGCGAGGATACCTTAGCGAAGAAGTCGGCATCCTCCCCGGTGGCTGGGTGGCCATCGGGAATGATCCTTACACGCACGCGGGGAAAACGCTGCTGTTCCAGTCGGGGCCGAACGGCATACCCGCCGGTGACGCACAGCCGCCGCAATTACTCGCGCTGGAGCAAGCCAATCGTCAGCCAATGTCGCGCGATTTGCCGGTTTGGGATCAGAATGAGTTGGTGTTCTTGGGGAAGAGGGGGGAGTCGCCGATCGTTCTTCGCAATTATGCGGAGGCGCTAAACCAGGAACTCGCCGCGCATCCGGTTAGCACCGATGGGAAAAAGAAGTTTGAATTCGGTGGACCGAACGGGTTGGTTCGCAATGTCACGCTCAACCAGCCGGAGGAAAAGCAGCGCCCGCTCCTTCCTGACGCGGCCTGGAAATTGTTTGCCCAGAACAAGCAGCTCGGTGGCGACATCCTGCTGGCCGGTAATGCCGTGGCGCTGACGACGCGCGGCATGGCGGATTATTTTCCTGGGTTCTATGGCCGGTTTATCAACTATGGCAGTTGGCGGGTGAACGTGATCAACCGGGCGGACGGCAGCATCCTTTTTGAAACGCCGCTTCCCGACGCCCCGGCGCGCAGCGGCATGTCGCTGACCCGGGCGGGAGATATTCTCGTGCCTCTGCAGGATGGCCGGGTAGTCTGCATTAGTGGCGGAGCCGCGCCGCCGCCGGTTCCATCCGCGGAAGTGACGGGTGCCGAGCCGGGTCTGCGCATGGACAGTTACGCGACCGACATCCCCTTCGATTTCTATCATTCTTGGTCGGATCAGGATTTGGAAATCAAGACACCGGTGAAGACGCAAATTGCCGTTACGACGAAAGTTGAGGATAACATTGACGCCGCCCAGTCGTTGGTCTGGCTGCGCGGTTTTGTGGACGTGCCGGAAACCGGCACCTACCGTTTTTCCGCCAAGAGGGAAAGAGGCGTCACCTGCTGGTTCCATCTGCTGGATCGCAGCGGATGCTTCACGGAAGGCGCGTTCCTGGAACGAGGGGGGAAAACGGAAGCGATGCTGTTGGCCAAGGGGAAACACCCGATTTCCCTGATTGTCATGCGGGGCCAGAGCGGCAAAGGGATGGAACTGCAATGGGAAGGTCCCGGTCTCAAACTCGGCGACATCCCGGCGACGGCGCTCTCGCATCTGAACGACCCAAGGACTGAAAAACAACCGTATTCAAATGATACAACAATTAAATAAAGCCATTCTTACTCCCGACTATCTCTTCAATCCCGACCCGACCATGCATGTCATTGGCGGACGTCTCTGGCTTTTTACCACGCATGATCAGACCTCCGCCCGGTTCATCAAGGGAGCCGGGTGGGGTAATATGTATGACTATCAGGCCATGAGCACAACGGACTTCCGGACATGGGTGCATCATGGGTCGATTTTCAGCATCCATGACGTGGCTTGGGCGAAGGGGAATGCCGTCTGGGATGGCGATGCCGGAATCGAAGCCAATGGCCGGTTCTATGCCTATTGCCCATTTGACTTCCAGATCGGGGTGCTCGTCAGCGACCACCCGGCCGGACCTTATGCCGACGCACTAGGCCATCCGCTGATCCGAAAGGACGAGAGCATGAAGGGGTTCATGGCCGTCAGCCCGAGTGTCATTTTTGACGGGGACATTCCCTATCTCGTTTACGGGCATAGAAAGGTCTATGTCGCCCGATTGAAGCCGAACATGGTCGAACTGGCTGAGGAACCGGTTGAAATCAAGATTCCGGCGGATTTCATCGAGTCGCCGATCATCGTCAAGATCAACGGAAAGTTCTATTTCACCTATTCAAGCGGCGGCCTTTGGGGGGAGCACGGTTATGACAAACCCAGGATTCGTTACTCCATCTCGGATTCCATACACGGCCCTTAGGCGGACGACTGGCTGTTCAACGTCAATTGGTTCACTTTCATCAGAAAGGATTAGGAAGGTAAAAAACACTTATATGAATAACATCCCCTTGACTCTTTTCCTTGCGTTGGCTCTCCCATGGACGCCGGTCAACGCGGCAGAAAACGCCGCCGATACGCTCGCCAGAACCGTTCTTGAGAAGTCCGACATCCGCGTCGGTGTCTGCGAAATGCCGCAGGCGGGCGACGGCGCGCTGGCGGCGGCGCTGGCGCGCGCGGGCGTCGCGCAGGTGCATGCGCTCGCGCCGGACGCGAAGGCGGCGGAGTTGGCGCGCAAACCTGCTGCAACGGCGGGTCTTCTCGGATCGCAAGTCGTTATCGAGACCGGCAAGCCCGATGCGCTGCCGCTGGGCGATTGGGTGGCCGATCTTTATGTCGTCGCCGACGCGACGGATGCGAATTTAAAAACGCTTTCCGCGACGGAAGCGGGCCGTGTGCTCTCGCCCTATCGCGGCGTGGCGATGGTGGGCAATCCCGCCGGAGCCAAAAGCGGGTTGTCCAAAGCCGCTTTAATGGAATGGGCCAAAGGCACCAGCGGCACCGCGACAATTACCGATGACGCGAGCGGTCTTTGGGCGGTAATGAAGATGCCCTCGCTCAAGGGCGGCGACGACTGGAGCCATTTCTATCACGGCCCGGACAACAACCCGGTTTCAAAGGACACCGCATTTCCGGGGACGAGCTACCAACTTCAGTCGTATGATTATCCTATCCGCGGAGCGCGTAATTATACGATTGTGGCCTCGGCTGGGCGCTTCTTTGTGGCCAATAGCACCTTGTATTCGGGCGTGATGATGGTATGGGCGCAGATTCCATCGGAGCTTGTCGCCCGCAGTCTTTACAACGCCAAAGTGCTCTGGCGGCGTCCGCTTTCCGGTCAGTTCGGCGATATGGGGTCGCTGATGGTGGCAACTCCTGAACAATTCTTTTTAAAGGATGGGACTGGGGTGCTGGTGCTTAATCCGGAGACAGGAGATCAAATCTCCAGGATTGAGGCGACAAAGGAACCGCTCAATGTGAGTTGGTTGGCGGTTTCGGATGGAGTGTTGCTGACTTTGGCAGGACCGAAACCTTTTAATCCGATGGACATTCCTCGGTTAGATCAAAATGCTAAAAATAAATTAGCTGATGAAGGCTTTGAGCGTGCATCCCAAGGCCAGGAGATGGTGGCATGGGATGCCCGGAGTGGCAAGGAACTTTGGAGGTTCAATCAAGGTCTCATTGCCATGCGCCAAATAGCCGTCAGTGCGGGGCGGGTTTTCCTCCATGTCAACAGCAGTGATGCCGTCGCTTTGGACTTGCACAGCGGCAAACAACTCTGGAAATCTCCTGCTCCGGTCGCTCCGACAACGAGTTCATTGAGTTTGGATGCGGCTGTTATTATGAATGGCAATCGCGGTGAACCCCAGGCGATTTCCACATCGGACGCCTATGTGATCTGCGACCTTATGCATCTGCAATATCAAGCATTTGCGGCCAAGGACGGACACCTGCTCTGGAATAAGCCTCACGATCCTAAAAATCCTCCCGGGCTTCCTCGCTATCCATTTATCTTGGGCGATGTCCTACTTGGAGGAAAACTATGCAATGTGCTCACCGGGGAGCCTGTCAAAGTGGAGATGAGTAATTCCCAACGCTCAGCCAGTTGCGGCCATTTCACTGCACTGGAGGTTGGGGGGGGGGATGACATGTTTGTCGGATTTGGAGTCGGCGACATGAAAACAGGCAAACAAATCGCCCCGTATGTGCAAGGGGCGCCTTGCGGAACCGGGTTCTTTGTGGCTGATGGGACGGAAGTGCTTTTCCCGAATACTTGCGCGTGTACCCGGGGATGGCATGGGTTGATGACGATCAGTCCGGCATCGTCGCGGTTGCCGAAAGCCGGATCGCGCTTGGAAAAAGGTGACGCCCCGCCGGCTGCCGGTGCCAAGGCGGATGCCAGCGACTGGCCGAGTTACCGCTCCGATGAGACCCGCAAGGGATCGTCGGCAGCCACCATACCGGCCAATGGCGTGATTCGTTGGACTTATGCGCCACCGCGACCGGCCAAGGGGACGGGAGTTGCTGGCTTGCCAGCCTACTTTGAACGAAACATGTATGCCACGCAATCGATAACAGTCGGCGATGGAGTCTGGTTTGGAACCGCCGAGGGAAGCGTGGTCTGCCTGGATCGCAAAACCGGCGCAAGGCAATGGGAATCCTGGACAGCGGGGCCGATTCTTTCGACGCCGACATGGTCGCAAGGCCGGGTCTATGCCGGGTCCGCCGATGGATGGCTCTATTGTTTTGATGGCGCGACCGGCAAACTCTGCTGGCGTTATCGCGTGGCTCCGGAAGATCGGCGCATCAATGTCATGGGGCGATTGAGCAGTGCATGGGCGGTGCAGTCCATTTTGGTTCATGACGGCGTGGCTTATGCCACCGCCGGGGTGCTGGGCAGACTGGACGGTTCGGCGATGTGCGCCGTCGATGCGCAGACAGGAACGGAGCGCTGGTCGAAAGTGTTTAAAAACAAAGGGGAGACACTTTCCAACGGGCGGTTGAAAGATGATGCTCCGACCGGCGGTGAAGGCTCGATGGCTTGGTACGGGGGAAAAGTCTGGTGGCTGACTTCGGATTTTGGGCCGCTGGTAATCAATCCCGCCACGGGAGAATGGAAACGCGCACTGGATACATCATTCCTTGGTGACCCTGCTAAACCCAACGCTGCCTTCAACGCGGGCTCATGGGCGAACGCTTCGGGCAAAGATATCGGGATTCTTCCAGGCGGGTGGGTGGCACTTGGTAATAAAATGATGTTCGGCGCATGCGATTCCACTACGCATGTTTTTTTCCAATCGGGTCCGGACGGGATTCCGGCAGGCGCCGAGCATCCTCCACTGTTGCTTACCCCGAATCGAATCGGCCAGAGTTTCCATGGTTCTTTTTACGCCGCCCGCGAGATTCCTGTGTGGGATGCCAGCGAGGTGTTGACCTATGACAATTCTGCAACGGCCTTTGGTCCGCCAACGCTTTATCGGAATTTTTCGGAGGCGCTGAATCAGGCTGGGAAAACCAGCCCTCCCAGGGGCATCAAGGGACCCGTGGCTGGAGCCGATGATTTGGCGAAAACAGCTTTCCTCAATGTGCCGGCCGAGCAAAAACATGCGGTGTTGCCCGACGCGATGTGGGAGGAGATCGCCAAACAACGAGCCAAAACGCTCTATGGCACGATGTTGCTCGCCGGCAACGCCGTCGTGCTGACCAGGCATGGAGATTCTGCCAATATAACCGACCTAAGGAATGGCCGGATGCCAAATTACGGCGACTGGCGGGTCGTTGCGATCAGTCGAACGGACCATTCCACCTTGTTCGACATCAACCTCCCGGACGCTCCAGCGCCCAGCGGCATGTCGCTGACGCGCGCGGGCGATGTCATCGTGCCGTTGGTAGATGGTCGCGTGGTTTGCATCGGCGCAACCACCGCGCCAAAGCCATTGCCGGCGGCGGGCGCGCCGGAAACCGTTCCCGGATTGCAGTGGGAGCATCGTCTTACGGATGTCCCACTCTCCCAGTATTATTCATGGTCTGAGGAAGATGTCTCCATCCTGAAATCGGACGGCTCGAAAACGGTCGCCACTGCGAATTTCAAGGAGGAAAAGAGTGACGCCCCATCATTGGTCTGGTTGCGTGGCTTCGTCGAGGTGCCGGAAACAGGCAAATACCGTTTTTATGCTCAGGGCATCGGTGGTAGCTTGGTGCGATTCAAACTGCAGGATCAGAGCGGATATTTTGCCGAGAGTGCTTTTGATGCGGGTGGCAGGGGTGCGCAATCGAATGAGTTGTTGCTAGCCAAAGGGAAGCATCCCGTTTCTGTAATCGTCATGCCAGGAAGCAGCGGCAATGGGCTGACCCTGCAATGGGAAGGCCCCGGCATCAAGCGTTGCGACATCCCGGCAGCGGCGCTGTCGCACAACTGAATACAGAAAAAAACCACGAAAATAACAAAAAATGATCTTAAAACGAATCGTCATGGGTGTTTGCCTGCTGCTACCGGCAACTCTCTTCGCTGCCGTGGGAGGCGGTTGGAGCGGCGGCGGGGTCGAGGGCGCCTACTTTGCCAATCCCGACCTTGCCGGTTCGCCGGCGTTTTCCCGCCGGGAAGTGCGGATTCATTGTGATTGGGGATTGGGACACCCCGTGGGGGGCTCGATCAGCGAGCCTTACGCCTCCTTTCCCGATCAGAACTTCTCCGTGCGCTGGAGCGGCAAGATCATTCCGCGCTTTTCGGAAACCTACACCATCGTTGTGGACGCCGCGGATGGCGCGAGGATTCGCTGGCGAAACGACTCGAAAGCCGAATGGAAAACCATCGCCGATACTTGGAATCAGGCCGCTGTCAGTCGTTGTCCCGTGGGGCCGCTGGTGGCTGGACAGACTTACGAGATCGAGATTTCTTACCGGCAGCGCCAAGCGTCCGGTCATTGCGCCGTGCGCTGGTCAAGTCCCAGCACGCAGGAGGAGATCATCGATCCGGTGGCGGAGCAAGGGCTGATGTTGAAGCATAATTTCTTTGCCGATTTGGTTAAAGTTAGCGGCTGGAAGAACGCCGCAAAGGATGTTTCCCAGGAAGTGGATGCCAACGGATATGCCACCAGCGATGCCGTTCTCAGTATGAACGGCGGCGCGCTGCAAGGCACCTATTTGTTGCGCTTGGGCGGCCGGGCGGAGGTTGACCTGACGAAAGTGAAAGCCGTTTTCAAAGTGGAGGAGAAAACCTACGCGAACATCCTGCCCGCCGGCATCGGCTATGATCCAAAGACAAAGGTGACGACCGCCCAGGTTCGGTTGGAGGTCAAGGATGGGCCGATTGAGCTGGGTTTGCGGCAAACCAGCCGGGATGGCTCCGATAAAACCGGCACCGGGGTTTCCTTCATCCAGTTCATGCGTCCGCTCGAACCGGGAGCCGACACCCCGCACCGCGCCGATGAGTTGTTCTACCGGCCTGGTAAGAAGCTTTTCGTCGATGCCTTCACCGCCAATCGCTATTGCACCCGAAGTCTCTGTTTCAACACCGGGAAGTGGAAAGATCGCAAGCTTCCCGCCGAACGGCACCCCGACATGGAAGGCTGGGGCATGGGGCGCAGCGATTGCTTCGAGAATTTGGTCATGTTTGCCAACGAGACCGGCAGCGATTTCCTGATGTCGATGTCGAGTTCGGCGGACAATGAATATTTTACGAAACTGGCAAAACTGATCCGCTATGGTTCGGATGGCAAGGAACCCTACGACCGTCCGCAGGCGCATCCGCTCTATCCGCCGCTGAATTCCAATCTGCGCGTTTATTTGGAGTTTGGGAACGAGATATGGAACTGGGCTTCGCCGGTTACTGCCGCCATGCAGGCGGTGATGAAGAAGGAAAAGGAGGCGCAGACGGAAGATGGCAAAATCTACGATTACAACGGCAAGGGCAACTATCGTTCCTGGCATGCCCTGCGCACGGCGCGGGCGAGCAATATATTCCGCGCTGTTTTCGGCGATGCGGCCATGGGCGAGACCGTGCGGTTCATCATCGAATACCAATACGTTGATGCCCAGAAAACCGCCACCGAGTCATTCAAGTTTTTGGATAATTGGTTCAACAACGGCGATGGCCAGCACGTTCCGGATCCGCATCCGGTGAATTATTTCATCTGGGGCGGCGGCGGAGCGGCCTACTACGGGCGCGGCAATTCCACGGGTGAACGCGCGGATTTGGTCATTCCCGATGGCGATTTCGAGAAAATCCCCATTGCCGACGGCACCATCGCCGCGCCGGCGAACGGCCCCTGGCATTTTTCCGGCGGTGCCGGCATCGTGCGCAATCTCACCAATGCGGTGGCCACTTACACTCCCGACAAAAGGATGACAACGGCCGCGAATTCCGCCTTTGGCTGGAGTTTCACCGTCGGGGGAAAACCGATTTACGTTTACCAACTGGGGAGGATGTATTTTGGGAATAGCGAGGGTTGCCGGCTGTTGCTTGTCAAGGCCGACGACCACACGGTCTTGCTGGACCAGAAGATTGAAAAGATGTCCCGATTTCCAGTGGCGCTGCAAGGCTTCTATTATGCCGATCGCGTGGCAAAACCGGTTCGTCTTGAACCGCATACCACCTATTGCGTTCTCGCCGCCGAACAAGGCAAGGTTCAGGTTTGCAAAAACGGCACGGTTGCCGGCCCCGGTCCCGGTATCACCGTGGACGGTCCAGTCAATATAACCGCCGCCACCGGTGATCCGTCCACATGGAACTTAGGCAAAGTGGACGAAAAAGAAAAGGGAACCATCACCGGGCCGGTCAACTTCCTTTATTCCACGCGCGATGACGTGCCGGCGAGTCTGCAATTGCAGGATAACGCCTCGTTGCAGCCGGATAACGGCCAGCAAGCGGCCATCATTCGCGGCACTGGAGAAATGTCGGTGGAGTTTAGTGTTCCCAAGGAGAGTGATTATGCGATTTCTTTTCGGGCGTATGCAAACAATCACGCTTTCTCGGTGCAGGTGGATGGCAAACCAGCCAACCCGCGATTCCAAGGCGATTATCACTCCGATGCGCCCACTTGCTGGTCCTCGAGATCCAACCTCATGAACGAGCGTTACGGCAGCGGCGTGTTTCATGCCGCAGCCGGCAAGCACAACCTCGCTTTTGTTTGCGCCAAGGGTGGGGCGAATAGTTTTGTCGTGTTCGACGATATCCGCCTCGCCAGTGCGGATGCGATCATGGAGAGCGGCTTTGGTTCGGGACAGGCTATGGGACAACCCGTGGAAAATCTCTGGAAACAGGCGCAGTACCGTGATACGGAACTCTGCCTGATCTTAGGGTTGGCGCGGGTTTCCTACGAATCAGGATGGTCGCTCGGTGGGGACACTGCTCAGATACCCATCCAAAACTGGTGCAAATTCTTCGATGCCAGAGGTGAGGCCATCCAGCGCGAAGCGGAAGGCATCTTCATGGCTTCCGGCGCTTTTCTGCCATTCTGGGGCGTCTATAATTATTTCCCGTATGATGATCCCGTTCATGCCACGGCGTATCCAATCATGCGCGGAATTGTGGACTGTAGCCGACAGCTTCCCGCCGAATGCGACAATGGAATTTCCATCCCGGGCACCTTGGACACGTCGAACATGGCTTTGCAATGGAATGGCGCCAAACCTCAATTGGATGGCCTTGGCAAATGGGACGCTTGGGTGGTGATCGCGCCGGCCACCGCGGCGTATCGTCTGCGCGTGCAAACGACGGCCGGCGGATCCTTTGAAACAGAAGCGGATGGGCACCCACTGGCATTGCCCGCTCAGTCGGGTGAGGAAGTGACGCTCACCACGCGCTTGACCAAAGGTCCTCATGGCCTCCGTATTCGCAATCGTGGCGGTAGTTTTCAAGTGGTAAAAATCACCGTTGAAAAAGAGTGAGATATCAAAATGAAACGAACCCTAACTGTTATCATCGTGGGAACGATGGCAGCTTCCACACTCTCGGCGGAGAGCGCAAACACGACGGACAATCGCACCCGCCCAGGGCAGCTCACCATTGATCCGCCCACGTTGAACTGCCTGGGGTTTGCCTGGGCAATCGAAGGCGACAGCAACCGCAACGCCACCGCCAAAGTCGATTACCGGGAGAAGGGCGAGACCGCATGGCATCCGGCCCAGCCGCTGTTGCGCACCGGCGGCCAGCATGTTGGCAACATTGTGCATGAGGAGGATTACACCGTGCCCAACCAACTGGCCGGCAGCATTCTCGATTTGAAGGAAGACACCGAATACGAGGCTCGCATAACTTTGCAGGATCCGGACGGCGTCGAGGGCGAAGCGGTCAAAACCGTCACGATGCGAACCCGCGCAGTGCCGCGCGATCCCGAAGGCGGACACGTCTATCACGTTTCTCCGAAACCGAACTGGACCAAGAACATCAGCAGCAGCCTCAACCGCGCCTACTACGGCGGGATTTCCAACCATGGCGACCACAATATCATCCACGGGCGCATGCCCCAGCCCGGCGACACCATCCTGGTCCATGCCGGCGTGTACAAGTCGAACCGCTTCTGCTACACGGATGACATGGCCATCGGCCCCTTCGGCACCTATTGGCTGACCGCCAAGGGCACACGCGAGAAGCCGATCGTGATCAAAGGCGCAGGCGACGGCGAGGCGATCTTCGATGGCGATAACGCCGATTTCCTGTTCAATGTCATGGCCGCCGACTACCATACCTTCGAGAACCTGACCTTCCGCAACTGCGGCACCGCGATCATGGCCGGCCAGAAGGACATCGCCGCCTGCGTCGGCCTGACGGTACGCAATTGCAAGTTCGAGGACGTCCGGCAGGGCATCTATTCGCTCAGCAACCGGGCCCGCGACTACTACATCGCCGACAACATTTTCATTGGCCGGAACGCGCGGCAGCGGCTGACCGGCTGGGGCGATGCGAATGACAAGTTCATGCAAAGTTATGGTTGCATCCAGATCCATGGCTCCGGGCATGTCGTCACCCACAACTCCATCGCCTTCTTCTTTGACGGGATCAACTTCGGCACCTACGGCGCGCCCGAACCCGGCCATGAATGCCGCGCCAATGATGTGATTGAAAATGATCTCCGCATGATCATCGACGACCCCATCGAGACGGATGGCAATGCCCGCAACGTCCGGGTGCTGCGCAACCGCATCGCGTATGGCGGAACAACAATCAGCGCCCAACCGATCTTCGGCGGCCCCGCCTATTATATCCGCAACGTGTCCGCCAACACTAACGGAGCCTTGAAATTCCAGGAAGAATATCCATCGGGTCTGCTCACGTATCATAACACGTTTCTTTGCAGGAATGTCAATGGGCGCGGGCTTTACTCGAACGCGCATTATTTGAACAACCTCTTCCTGCCGACGGACAATTCTCCTACTCAGCCCAACAAGGGCAAGCCGTGGTATATTTACACGGGCCGAATCATGGCCTATCCCGATCCGATCGGGGAGACGACCTCGGATTACAACGGTTACGGAATCGGAATGCATTTCAAGACCAGCCCGTTCGATCCGTTCCCCCCCATCCTGGACAAGAGCCGCGACCCTTGGTGGCCGTTGAAAGGTTATCCCGATCCCAAGACGGAAAAGATTTACGAAACCCTGGATGAAATCCGCGCCGTTACCGGCCAGGATCAGCACAGCCGGATGGTCGATTATGACGTGTTCAAGGATCTCAAGCCGAGCAAGTCCCCCGCGATTAATATCGATGAGAACAAGAATTATGAGTTAAACCCGAAGGGCGCAGCGGTTGATGCGGGCATCCCGTTGGCGAACATCAATGACGGGTTCACCGGCAAGGCTCCCGACCTAGGCGCATGGGAGCTTGGCAAGCCGATTCCGGCCTATGGCACGAGGGTGAAAGCGGATGCCGAGTACTGGTGGTCCGTCGCCGGCCCACAAAACGGCGAGAATCATGCCGCAGCAGAAAATGGCGAGTGGCAGGCGGTGATTTCGAAGGAGAATTCATTTGACTTTGTGTTTCTGCGCGGAACAGATCGCGTGTTCACGACTTCCATCCTCGCCTCGGCCACGGGATGGCGCGGAGTAACAGTTCAATCGAACCAGAAAGCGACCGGCGATGAACTGGCGCTCTCAGCCCCGCTGGCAATGGGCAGCGAGAGTGGGCAGGTCATCCTGCTTAAATCTCGCGTCTGGAAAAGCGGCGAGAAGGAGATTTCCTTCAACTACGAGTTATCGTCCGACAAGGATGTTCCGCTACAGCAGATCATCTCCAGAATCATCCTGGACGATCAGTTCAAGGAAGGCGAAGTCCTGCTGAAACATCGCGATGGCTCCGAGGGTAAACTGCCCCTGGACATCGGCGGCCCGGGGTTCCAGCCCGAGAGCGGCACGCTGGTGTTCCGGTTCAAGAAGATCGGCGATGTCACCGTAACGGTCGATCCGCCGGTCGTAATTCAGTACGACCATAAATTCAAATTCCAACTGGCCGGGGATGTTTTCAAGGCCGGAAAGAAATCCTTTACCATCACCTACCATCTGCCAGGTGAAGTGAAATTACCCATCAAAACGAACGAAGCAAACACCCATGAATAACATCTCCTTGACACTTTTCCTTGTGTTGACTCTCACATGGATACCGGCTAACGGGGCAGAATACAAAGCCGGAGACGCAGGAGCCCTGTCTCGCCACCTGCTCGAACTGTCCAACCGCAAGGCGGGCATTTGTTCCATGCCGCAGTGCGGCGACGGCAAGTTGGCGGTGGAGCTGGCGCGGGAGAGCAAACTGCTCGTTCATGCCATGAATGAAAAGCCTGCGGAAGTCGCAACGGCGCGGAAAGCCGCTGACGATGCAGGTTTTCTGGGCCGGACGGTTTATGTCGAGGAAGGCGGTGTTTCAAAGAACCCGCTGGCTGACTGGTGCGCGGATTTGCTGGTCATTGACGATGCATCCGATGCGGATCTCGCACAGGTTGTGCAGAAGGATGTGCGCCGCGTGCTGTCGCCTTATCGCGGCGTGGCCATCGTCGGGCGGGCGAAGGCGCTCGGCGCGGGGCTGTCTCGCGCGAAGCTCGAGGCTTGGCTCAAGGGGCTTGACGCCCCCGGAGGGAAGATTGTCGAGGACGACTTCGGGTTGTGGGCAGTAGCAACCATGCCGCCGCTCGCGGGCGGCGACGACTGGACGCACTACGCCCACGGGGCGGACCAGAACCGGTATTCCAAGGATGATGTTCTCAAATATCCTTATCTGTTGCAGTGGACTGGCAAGCCTTATTACGACGGCAAGTTTGACATGGTCGTGGCCGCAGGCGGCCGATTATTTCGTGCGAACTCGAAAATCGGGGAGCCCAAGCCCGACGGCATCACCTCGCGAAGCGCCTATAACGGTCACGTCCTGTGGCGGCGGCCATTGGCGGAGGACTTCGGCTGCTTCGGGTCGCTGATCGTGGCGACACCCGATGTGGTCTATTTGAAAGATGGGAATGGGGTGCTGTGCCTGGATGCCGAGACGGGCGCGGAATTGAAGCGCCTTGTGATGTCCGACGATCCGCAGATGGAATGTCGCTGGTTGGCGCTCCAAAATGGTGTGCTGGTCACGGTTCTTGGCCCGCGCCCCCCGCTGGCCAAGGGCATGACGTTCGACAAGCTCGTGAGCGCATTGCCACGGGAAAAATGGGGCCGATCACAGGGAGTATACGCCACGCCGGAGGAACAAGAAATGTTAAAACGCAACTTCGAAGTTGATCATCATTGGTTCCAGGGGTATGACCGGGGAACGGACCTGATGGCATTTGATATCGCTTCGGGAAAGAAGCTGTGGAGTCTGGAGACGCCCGGAATCGATCCGGCCAAGACCGCGATTTCCGGGGATCGACTCTTCTTTTATGCAAACCGTTCCTACGCGTCCTGTGTGGATCTGAAGACGGCAAAAACGATTTGGAAAACCGACGCGCCGATTGCCAAAAATCCCCTGGGGGAAGGATGGAGCGTCACCTTTATGATCACGTTTCGCGTGGGTGGCTTGGCTTCACCGGATGTGTATCTGATTAATTCATTCAAGGATGGCCACTACCAGGCGTTTTCGGCCAGGGATGGCAAAATTCTTTGGGGTGAAGGACATGGCCGAACAGAGTTGACTGCCGGGAAAGATAGCGAATTAGGGGCGGAGGGCTACCCGGTCATGATGGACGGGAAGATTCTAACCAAAGGCGGAGCCTACTTTGACCCTCTGACTGGAAAAGCGACCGGTGAGAAGTTGGACATCCCGTCGGGGTTGTGGGGTGGGTGTGGCGCGTTCGGCGTTTCGACGCACGCTGTGCATCCTATGTGCGGAACCAGCTTTGACCGGGATGCCAATGCCGTGATTTCGCATACGCTGGAATTCAAAGCCGCCTGTTTGTCGGGTGTCGTTCCTGCCGACGGACTCCTGTTCTCGGGTCATGGAAATTGCGAAGGTTGCGCGGAGTGGCTGGGCTACCAGGCATTCCGTGCGGCCGAAGGAATCTCGCTTCACGATACGGCGGCGGACCGTCTGCTCACCGGCAAAGCGGTGGAGAAACCGGCCCTTTCGGCCAGCCCGCAGGATTGGACGACCTACCGGGCCAACAACAGCAGGGCGGGTTCCTCTTCCGCCACGGTTCCCTCCGCAGCCAAGCTGCTCTGGACCTGGACCCCGACCCCGGCGTTCGACTTCAACTCGGAACTTCAAACCGGATTGGAGACGCCATCGACGCAATCCATCAACGTCGGCGACCGGGTCTATTTCGGCACCGCCACGGGCAGCATCCGGTGTCTGGATCGAAGAACCGGCAAGGAACTGTGGAACTACCAGACTGCCGGTCGCATCATCTCCGCACCCAGTTTCTGGGAGGGCAAGCTCTATGCCGGTTCTGGTGACGGCCGTGTCTATTGTCTGAATGCTCAGGACGGCAGCTTGGTCTGGCGGTATCGGGTGGCACCGGTAGAACGACGCATCATGGTGTTCGGTCATCTGATGAGCGCTTGGCCGGTCAACGCCAACGTTTTGGTGGAGCCTGCCGCTGGAGCCGAAGGGGCTGTGGCCTATGCCGCGGCGGGGCTACTCGGCAGCGCTGGTGGAACCTACCTGTGCGCGCTGGATGCCCGAACCGGGAAACCGCGTTGGGAGACCGCTTTGAATGAAGCCGTTGCCGGCAGTAATGATCCGGGCAAGAAAACCATCGCTGCGCTCCCCTCTGCAACCGGGCAACTGGCGTGGTTCAAGGGGAACCTCTGGCTGCATGCCGGCGACAGTGGGGTGTTGATCGTGAATGCCGTTACCGGCAAGGCGGCGCGGGCAATCGACTTCGACGCACTTGTTGACCAAGGCCAACATGGGGTGGACAAGGATCACATACGGTGGGCCACTTGTCAGCCGGCTCGAGGGCAGGACATCGGCATCCTTTCTGACAGCTATGTGGTTTTGGGTGGAGTCCAGTTTTATCGTTTCTCGGATCAGACGGTTCAACCGAGAAACGGTTGCGAATTCCTTCGGGCTCAACCCGACCATGTTCCCTTGGTTAACGGGTATCCGGACTTTGTCACTCTCTCCAAAGCGAACGGGAGCAGCGTCATGCCGGCATGGGATACCAAAGAAACGATTCTCGCGGGAACCAGGGATCACAAGTCGGGGCCGACTTTGTGGACCGGCCTGGCTGGGTTCCTTGACGCGGAACTGGTTGTCCATCCGTTTGACGCAAAGAAGTCGGCTTTTCAGTACTGGAATCCGGGTTTGCGGAACGACATCATTTCCGCCCCTCCACCCGACCATCAGCATCAAGTACTGCCTGACAACCTCAAGTCCAGAGACTTCCTGAACCCGCTCTTATCCACAAACGCCGTCATTTTTTGCAGCCCTGTCGGGAACAGTTGGCATGTGATGGCGACGAACCGAACCGACTCGGGCCTGCTCTGGGATATTCCCGTTCCGGCGCAACCGCGAGCAGGCGGCCTCTCCATGACTCGCGCCGGCGACGTCCTGGTGCCGCTGGTGGATGGTCGGGTGGTCTGCATCGGCGGAGAGGCAAAATAGAAAATGAAATCCAAGAAAGGCCATGGCCATGAAATATAGATCGTTATTCATCAGGCGTGTCGCGGGTGTCTTGTTCGCGCTGAGCATTGGTTTTGCCGCGATGTCGGCGGCAACCGGCCACGCCGCAACCAACCCCAAACAAGCGACCAAAGAAGCGCCGTGGGAAAACAGTCTCGGCATGAAGTTCGTGCCGGTGCCGGGAACGGACGTCTTGTTTTGCATCTGGCACACGCGCGTACAGGATTTCGCAGCCTTTGCCAAGGCCGTGGAAGGCGCCAGGGCCGTCAACGGGCAGGAGGTCGCCAAGGATTGGCAGACACCATTTCCAAAGACCAGGGTGCGGACAGAAGAATTCAAGCAAGAGCCGACGCATCCGGCCTGCAACGTGAGTTGGGACGAGGCGCAGGCGTTTTGCCAGTGGCTGACCAAGAAGGAACACGTCGAAGGCAAGTTGCCGGCAGACATGCGGTATCGGTTGCCGACGGATGCCGAATGGAGCGTGGTCGTGGGTTTGGGCCCGGAAAATGGCAAGACGCCGCGTGACAAGAACTGGAAGACCGAGGGTTATCCGTGGGGGGCGCAGATGCCGCCGACCAAGGGTGCGGGCAACTTCTGCGGCGAAGAGAATCGGAAAAGCAAATATGAAACCCGTTTGATTGTCGGATACGACGACGGATTCAAATACACCTCGCCGGTCGGCAGTTTTTCCGCCAACGCCTTTGGGCTTTATGACATGACGGGCAATGTGTGGCAATGGTGCGAGGATCTGTTCGATCCGCCCGTGCCAGCGCGGGTGTTGCGCGGCTCCGCCTGGTGTACGACCGATCCCTTCTACCTCAAATCGTCGTGCCGGACGGCGGCGCCGCCCGATTCACACTATAACTTCAACGGGTTCCGTTGCGTGCTGGCACCGGTGGCGGCAACGGCGCTGTCGCATTTGCCCGAAACGGATCACGCATCTCAAAAAAACACACCATGAAAAATACGAACATAATTCCATGAAACGCCGCGCATTCTTCAAAAAAGCCGCCGCCTCGGCATTTGGGTTTTATGCTTTTCCCCGGCTTGTCCTGAGCGGGAACGAAACCTCGCAAAATGGGGCGGCGGTCGTGGAAATAAAAACACAATTCATGAATCCCAAGGCCATTTGCCTGGATGGCGCCGGGAATATTTACAGCGGTTGTTGCGGCTGGGTCAGCGGACTGGAGAAGTTTCAAAAATCCGATGCCGGGAATGCATACGTCAAGGCGTGGGCGGTTGACAAAATAAAAATCCGTGGGATCGCCCTCGAATCCTCAGGCAACATTTGTGTGACAAACGAGGTCGATTCGACGCAGGGAATCAAAGTGTTCGCTCACGACGGGAAACTGCTTGAAAGCTGGGGGAGCAACGGGATTGAAAACGGGCAATTTTGCGGTCCGACCGGGATTGTGGCAAACGGAAAAAACGAAATCTATGTGGTTGAATCCAGCAAGTGGGGAGCCAATGGCGGACCGGGCCAGCGCGTTCAGAAATTCGGCCCGGATGGAAAGTTTCTGCTGAAATGGGGGAGCGAAGGCGGCAACCCCGGCCAGTTCAATCTCCCGACGGGGATGGCCCTGGATCGCCAACAAAATGTGTATGTGGCGGACTCCTACAATTGCCGCATTCAGAAATTCAGTCCGGACGGAAAATTTCTGGCCGCCTGGGGTGGTTACGGCAGTGGAGATGGCCAGTTCAACTGTCCGCAGGGAATTGCCATCGACCGCGCGGACAATATCCTCGTCGCCGATACCTACAACAACCGGATCCTGCAATTCACGGCGAACGGGGATTTTGTCGCAAAATGGGGACGGCAGGGATCCGGGAAAGGTGAATTTTGGCTTCCTTGCGGCATCGCCGTGGATAATGATGGGACCGTTTATGTCGCCGACACGATGAACAATCGGCTGCAAGTTTTTAAACATTTGGTGAAGGGTGCCCAAAAAACATGAACGCCATTGACTTATCGGCAGTGGAAAAGGAAATCCGTCAAACGGCAAAAGAGATGGGCGCGTCCCATTTTGGCATCGCCAATATGGAAGGCGCCTACAGGGTCCGGCCGGAATCCTTCGAGGAATCGGGGAAATTGCTGACCGGCATTTCCATCGCCGTTTCCAAGGACGACTGGCTCATCGATGGCCTGCCCCTAACCGACAACCAATACCGCACCGATCATTACCTGGTAAAAATCGCGCTGGCGCTCAGGATCGGCGATGCGATTTGCGCGAAATTGACCGGGGCCGGCTACCGGGCGCACCGGCTGTCGCACCCGCCAAAAATCAAACCGACTGGATTATACAAGTTGATCGGGCACTGGGCCGGGGTGGGGTGGATTGGGAAAAACCATCTCTTGATCACGAGCCGGGGACCCCGGGTGGCGCTGGCCGCCGTTTTGACCGACGCGCCACTCACGCCCAGTTGCGAGAAACCGCCGGCAAGGCTTTGCTACGGATGCACGCGCTGCATCGATATTTGCCCCGGCAAAGCGTTCAAGGACGAACCGCTCGTCGAGACCGATCCGCTGAGAAGCTTTGACATCAGCAAATGCGCTCAGGTCCGGGGAACCATCAATCCCACCGGATGGGGCGGGTGCGGTTTGTGCGTGAAAGTTTGCCCATTCGGAATCCCCGACTGAACCTGAAAATCATCTTATGAACCATATCACTCTCGATTCGCTGACACATTCCTATGGCCTTTGGATTCAGGTCGGCGCGTTCGTGCTCGGCCTAATCAACATCCCCGCCAACTCCGCGCCGACCGAAGAACACTCTGGCGACTTCACCAAAGTGCAACTCAACAAGGACTTCACGTCCGAAAGCATTTATTACGGAGATTTCAACCGGGACGGCAAGCCAGACATCGTTTCGGGTCCCTACTGGTACGAAGGGCCTGATTTTAAAAACCGACACGAAATTTTTAAGCCAACCATCTACGATCTGCACCAGTATTCCTCCACAACCCAACCCTGTTATACCGGCGACTTCAATGGAGACGGCTGGACGGATGTGGTCTATGTCGAACGCGAGGCGGATGGCTGGAATCTGGTCTGGTATGAAAATCCGGCGGGCAAGGATATGCCTTGGAAAAGACATTTGGCGCTCAAAGGCACATGGAATGAGACGCCAGTGTGGGGGGATGTGACCGGCGATGGCCGTCCGGCATTTGTTACCAACCACGATGGTTGCGTCGGCTATGCCACGTATGATCCGGCCAAACCGGATGATCTGTGGGTGTTTCATCCCGTCAGCTCCCCCATTCCATACAAGGCATACAAGGGGCCGACGCATGGAATAGGCCTGGGCGATATCGAGGGCAATGGCCGGATGGATATCATCACCACCTGGGGCTGGTGGGAGCAACCTCCCAATATCAAAACGGGCCAGCCATGGATCTGGCATCCCTTCAGGTTTGCGGAAGGTGCCGCGCAGATGTTCGTTTACGACGTGGATGGCGACGGGCTGAACGATGTCATTACCGCATGGAATGCGCACGGATACGGCTTGGTCTGGTGGCAGCAAATGCGGGACGATCAAGGCAACATCACCTGGAAACTGCACGAGATTCTTCCCGTTCACCCCGATTTGAATTCAACGGAACTCCGCTTCAGCCAACTCCACGCCATGGATTTGGCGGATATCAATGGCGACGGGTTGAAAGACATCGTCACGGGAAAAAGGTTTTGGGCGCACGGCCCCAACGGCGACGTGGAGCCGGGTGGGCCCGCGGTGTTATACTGGTTTGAACTCCAGCGCGACAAGGAGCACGGGGCGCGGTTCATCCCGCACCTGATCGATGACGACAGCGGCGTCGGAACCCAGGTGACCGCCGTCGCTCTGAACAACCATGGCTTGCCGGACATCCTGACAAGCAATAGAAAAGGCACGAATCTCTACTTAAACAAAAAATCGACCATGAACACCACCACGCCCCCTCAATTCCGAACCCCCACTGAAAAAGAAATGCGGGGAGTCTGGCTCCTGCAATCCGTTGAAACGCCGCTGCCCGGCGGCGAAGTGCAACGGCCTTTCGGCGCACACCCCACGGGCACGATCATCTACCTCGCCGGCGGCACGATGGCCGTGCATATTTCCGGTTCGGACGAGGCGGCGGGCAAGCTGCGGGCTTACTCCGGCCGCTGGCAGATCAAGGGAGGCTGCGTGGTCCATGATGTCGAGGAGTCCGTCGAACCGGACCTTCTCGGCGTGCGCCTGGAACGCAAAGCCGAATATGACCCGGCGACCGGAACGCTGATCTACAAGACGGTCGAGGCCCAGGGCCCCGGCCATCCCGTCGTGGTCTGGAAAAAAAGCTCCGCAAAATAAAACATTCCCCAATTCATGTGGAAATCCAACTGGCAGGAAACAAAAAAAAACTACACCGATTGGTGGAATCATAAAGGATTGGTCATCGGAACGTGGTGGGCGATGACTCCAACCGATCAACCGAGGTACGAAACGGTTCCCGCCCCGGCAAGGCAGGAAACCTGGGTGGAATATTGTACCGATCCCGTGGTTCGAGCAGCCAGGAATCATTACAATCTTTCGCGGGCTGTGTTCCCCGGCGAGTCGCTTCCCGTATCCTATACCGATCTTGGACCGGGATCGCTGGCGCTTTACTGCGGCTGCGAACCGAAGATTGCCGAGGATACCTATACCGTCTGGTTTGTGCCCGCCTTCGAACATGTCGAAAATCCCGAGACCCTTCCGCCAATCGCCTTCGCCCCCGACAACAAATGGTGGAAACTGGCGGAGGATACCATCCGAGAATGCAAGAAAATCTCCAACGACAATTATCTGGTCGGGATACCGGACTTGTTTGACGCCCTGGATGTCCTTTCATCCCTGCGGGGAGCGCAGACCATGCTTTTCGATCTGGTGGAAAGACCCGAATGGGTGGATCAGAAATTGAAGGAAATCCACGCGGTGTGGACCGAGGTCTTTGAAAGGATGTACCAGCTCTCGAAGCTCCCCGACGGCAGCTCCTGCTATGGCCCATTCTGTCTTTGGGGCCCAGGCAAGACAACCCTCATGCAGTGCGATGCATCGGCGATGATTTCGCCCGAGATGTTCGCGCGCTTTGCCGTCCCTTATTTGAAACAGCAATGCGAGAAAGCCGAATACACCATGTATCATCTGGACGGAACCCAGGCAATAGTTCACCTCGATCAGGTGTTGCAAATAGAAAGACTGAAGGCGGTCGAATGGTCGCCCCAGGCGGGACTTGAAGGTCCCGGCAATCCCCGCTGGTTCGACCTCTACAGGAAAATTCTCGATGCCGGCAAATCCGTGCAGGTCTGCGGAGCCAGCCCCGACGAGATTGTTCCCGTCCTGGATGCCATTGGTGGAAAGGGAGTTTACTTTGTCACGGCGTTTAAAAGTGAAAAACAGGCGGAAGAACTGTTGAAACAGGTGGAACCGTACAGAAAATAAAAAGGTTCCAGCTTAAGTTAAAAAAGCAACACTCGCATTACTATGAAATATTTTCGCCAAGATGGAGACCGCATCATTTACAGTTGTGAGAATTTGAGCGTCTGGATTGAGCCGTATGGCCGCGATGTCATCCGCATCCGACAGAGTATCAACCCGGCTATGCCGGACCGGACTTTTGCCTTGCTCCCGCCGGTTTCAACCACGGCAGGCATCGAACTTGGGGAGGACCGCGCCGCCATGACCAGCGGCGCGCTACGGGCCGCCATCGATAAAAAAGGCATTCTCAGTTTCGCCCGGATCACGACACAAGGCTCAACCGGTCTTCTCTCGGAGACGAACAAGCATTTTACAACCACGAATAGCGACCTGTCGCGTATCACCTTGGATTTCAGCGCGAATGAAGAGGAGCGATTTTACGGTCTTGGCCAGCACTCCCACGGCATGCTGGACCAGAAAGGGTGCGTGATCGACCTGAAGCAGGTGAACACGCAGGTCGCCATTCCGCTGCTCATCTCAAACCGGAGTTACGGGTTTCTCTGGCACGACCCGTCCACCGGCCACGTGGAACTCGCGCGCAACCGCACGCGATGGGTGGCGGATGCCTCGCGGGGAATCGACTACCTTGTCTTCACTGGAGATTCCTATGCGGAGATCATGGAGCGGTATGCCGGTATCACCGGTCTGCCGCCGCAACTCCCCGAATGGGCCGCCGGGTTCTGGCAGTGCAAGCTGCGCTACCGCACCCAGGACGAGCTGCTCGGGGTGGCGCGCGAATATAAGAAGCGGGGGCTGCCGTTGTCGGTGATCGTCATCGACTTTTTCCACTGGACGATGATGGGCGAATTCCGGTTCGACCCGAAATACTGGCCCGACCCTGCCGCCATGGTGCGCGAACTCAAGGAACTGGGCGTTGAACTCGCCGTTTCGATCTGGCCCATGATCAATTTCAACAGTTGTAACTATGCCGAAATGAAATCCCGCGGCCTGCTGGTGAGGCCCGAGCGGGGCGCGGGTGCGCAGCACCAGTTCATCGACACTTATCCCGAGGGGAAGGTGTTCACGCAGTATTACGATGCCACCAACCCGCAGACCATGGAATATGTCTGGGAAAAGGTGAGGGAACATTATCACGCGTATGGAATCCGGGTCTTCTGGCTTGACAACTGCGAGCCGGATCTCGCCCCGCCCGATTTCGACAATGTCCGCTTTCATCTTGGCAACGGCAGCGAAGTCGCCTGCGTCTATCCGCTGCTCAATGCCAAGGGATTTTACGACGGGCTGGTGGCGCAGGGAGAAAAGGAAGTTGTCACGCTCTGCCGGTCGGGATGGGCGGGAAGCCAGCGCTACGGCTCTATCATTTGGTCGGGAGACATCGCCTCGACGTTCGAGTCGCTGCACAATCAGGTTCGCGCCGGGCTGAACATGGCCATGAGCGGCATCCCTTGGTGGACCACCGACATCGGCGGTTTCCATGGCGGCAACCCCGATGATCCGGTCTTTCGGGAACTGATTGTCCGCTGGTTTCAGTATGGGGTTTTCTGCCCCGTTTTCCGTTTGCACGGAGTGCGCGCCCCGGCCAACTGGAGCAATGTGCCCGAGATGACCGGAGCGGCGAACGAGGCGTGGTCATTCGGCGAAAAGGCCTATGACATCATTGCCGGCCTCATTAAGATGCGGGAGCGCCTTATGCCCTACATCATGGAGCAAATGAATGTCGCAAGCCGCAACGGCACCCCGCCCATGCGCCCGCTCTTTTTTGATTTCCCGGGCGATCCCGAGTGTTACCGGTGGGAAGACGAATTCCTCTTCGGTCCCGATATTCTCGTAGCGCCGGTCACTGCCAAAGGAGCCACATCCCGGCAGGTCTATCTCCCGGCAGGCACAGCCTGGCGCAATGCCTGGAGCGGCGAAACACATCAAGGCGGAACTATCCTCAATGCCGCTGCCCCGCTGGAGGTGGTGCCGGTGTTCATCAGGGGGGAAAGCGACCCGGGGATCGTCCGTGCCTAACTAACATCGATCATCCTCACCTGGCGTTTCGTTGGAAATTGGAAGCGGATGGTCACACCACTTGGCGATGCTGTTTGCGGTAGCGAAGAGGGCTGGTCCCGTGGAAGCGTCGGAAAACTTTGAAGAATTGCGACGGTTTTGAGTACCCGCATTCGAAGCCGATTTCCGAGATGCTTTTGTCTGTCAGTTGCAGCTCGCGCACGGCATATTCCATACGCGCGGAAGCGACCAGGTCGGCAGGAGAGCGCCCGGTGCAGGCCCTGACCGTGCGGGCGACGTGTTCGGCGGAACGTCCTGCTGTCCGCACAAACGCCGCCACGCCGCCCGAGAAGATTTCCGGCTCGCTCAGTTGCAGGCATGCTGTTTTCAACCAGGCGGGGGCGCTGCTGCCGGTCCATGCTGCTTGCGGCGGATGCAAGAGCGCGGTGAGGTTGAGCAGAAACCTCTCGATGAGAAACCGGGTGTGGCGCACGCCTGAAAGCGCGGCGATCTCGGAAGACACCATGCCGTAATTGGCCTTCAGGGATCGAATTTCAGGGAGGATGGGGTTCGCGGCGGGATATAATGGTTCCATTTCGGCGGGATACCTTTCTATCAGGTCTTTGCGAACCAGTTCCGGAAAGGCCACATTGGTAAAGACGAAACCGTTCGTGCCGTGTGGCAGAATTTGATGGGTGTCGCGGGGGCGCATGAAAACGATATCCCCCTGTCGGAGGATCACCTCTCGTCCGTTGACCGCATGAAGGCATTCGCCCATATCCAAAAAAAAGATTTCCGCAAAATTGTGGCTGTGCATTTTCGGGAGGAAGTTTTTCCCCCAAGTCACACGCACCAAGTAAAAGAAATCTGCGGGACCCGCGATTGTATTCCAGGAAATAGTCATGCTGTTCTGTGAAATCGCTGTCCGCCACGACAGCGAGGGATTGAATGCCGAAGGCAAATATCAAGAAAAAAGATATTTTTGTCAATAGGCGGGGTAGATGTTTCCATGCGGACATGCGAGATTCGACCATATGAATTCATCATCAATTTTCCCTCCGGTGGATCACCCTCTGCTGCAGGCCAGTCCATTTGCCTCCGAGTTCCTGTTTGATGCCGCGTGGCACGAGAACGCCGGGAGTCCTCCCGCCCTCCGGGAGGCGGCTTGTCTGGCAGCCCAGTTTCCAGCGGCGCTATCACCGATTGAGCCGGGGGATTTGCTGGCCGGACGCTATTATGCAACCCCAGGAGTCGGTAAACCGTCGCGGGATCATCGCGGCTATCGTTTCCCGTGGAAAGCTCTGCCGTACAATATGCCATCCTTGGGGTTTGCCGCGCTGCGGCCCGGGTGGGGATCCTCTCCTGTCTATTTTTTTGACGAAGGAGTTCTGCGCCGGAAAATGGAAGAGGCGAAGCCAGACCCTGAAACATCTGCCCGTCTTGAGGATTTAATCCAGCGGTGGCGGGAAATCGAGCCGATGAAATTGTGCCGCGCAGCGATGCCGCCCGCGCTGGCGCGAGTGCTGCCGTCGGATAATTTTACTTCCGACGCGGAGGCGTATCCGGCCTATCCCTTGATACGGATGACGGGGCCGATGCTTGATTTTGAGACGTTGATCTGCGGGGGCATACCGGGGTTGAGAGCGCGAATCGCCGACCAGATGCTTGCCGTCGCCGATTCCGGAGAGGAAATGGATCTTCTCGTCGGCATGGATCTTGCCTTGGACGTTCTGGCCAATGTCTGTGGCTTTTACGCCGCGCAAACCCGGAGTCTTGCACAAAAGGGCGGCCCGGAGGCGGATGCGCAGGGACGGCTCGCGCGCGCGCTTGACCGCTTGCCGAATCATGCCCCGGAATCGTTGCATGAGGCGATGCAACTCGTCTTGCTCTATGCAACCGTCGCGACGGCTTACAGCTTCGGGCGGATGGACGATTATTTGGGCGATTACCTCGCGGCGGATCTTGATTCAGGACGTTTGACCGAACCGGAAGCGCAGGTTCTCATCGATAATTTCTGGCAGATTGTTGCGGATTGCGGAGCGCCTTATGATAACCGGATCATCATTGGCGGGCGCGGGCGTCGCAATCCGGATGTTGCCGACCGGTTTGCGCGACTGGCCATTGAGGCAACCCGCCGCGTCAAGGAACCACTGCCGCAGCTTTCACTCAGGTTTGATTCGGACAGCGCGCCCGATTTATACGAGAGCGCCATGGCTTCCATCCAGGAAGGCCGCACCTTCCCGATGCTGTATAATGATGACGTCAATATCCCGGCGGTCGAGAAAGCGATGGGGGTGGCGGCGGAAGAGGCCGAGCAATATGTTCCGTTCGGCTGCGGTGAATACGTGATTTATAAAAAGAGTTTCGGCACGCCGAGCGGCCTTTTCAACGTCACGAAGGCGCTGGAATGCGCCATTCGCAACGGGGAGGAGAAACTCGGCGGGCGGAGCATTGGGCCGGCACTCGGACGGCTCGAGGATTTCAAGTCGTTCGAGGAACTCTGGTCGGCTTATGCGGCCTCGGTCGAATACTGGGTCGGGCATCTCGCCGAGGCGCAAAAGTGGGAATACGACTGGGCGGGGAAGCAGGCCGGGTGGCTGTTTTTCAGCATGCTTTACGAGGATTGCATCGGGCGGGGAAAAAATCTGTTCTCGGGCGGGATCCGGCATCTCGGAGGCACGCTCGAATCCTACGGGCAGATCAATGCGGCGGACAGCCTGACCGCGATCCGCAAACTCGTGTTTGAAGAAAAGATAATTTCTGCGGTTGATTTAATGCAGGCCCTGGATGCGGATTTTGAGGGGGCCGAGGATGTGAGGAAACTTCTGCTGGCTGTCCCGAAATACGGCAACGACAACCCGGAGGCCGACGCCATGCAGGTCCGGGTTCACGAGCATCTCTGCCTTGCGACCCGGCGGCAGGCCGCCCGCGTCGGGCTCGACTCCTACCTGATTGTCATCATCAACAATGCCATGAACACCTGCCTCGGGAGGCACACTTTGGCCTCAGCCGACGGGCGGAAAAAGGGGGAACCGCTCGCGAATGCCAATAACCCGGCCCCGGGCGCTGACCGCTCCGGCTTGACCGCGTTTCTCAATTCCATCGTCAAATTGGATACTGCGATCCATGCGGGGGCGGTTCAAAACATGAAATTCTCACGTGAAATGTTTAAGCCGGAGTTGCGTCCGAAATTTGACGCACTGCTTTCGACCTACTGGCAGAATGGGGGAGCGCAGGCGATGATTACCGTGGTCAACCGGGGTGATCTGGAGGCAGCCATGCGGGAGCCGGAAAAATACGCGAATCTGATCGTGCGGGTCGGCGGATTCAGCGCGCGCTTTGTCGATTTGCCGTGCGACGTGCAGCAGGAAATTCTTGCGCGCACCCTGCACTGACTTGAATATTTCACCAACTGGTATGCTTCGGCTGATCGATTCACGAAGCAATAATCAGATTTCTGTAGAAAATTATCACAATAACGCCTTTTTATTTTATGTTTTTTATATAAAGCCGTCGGCACATAATACAAAACCATGGGCGCAAAACAATATCTCCTCGGTGACTATCAAGACAACTCCCGGGATCTTAAAGACGATGCGGTCGCCGCTTTCCGGCATTTCCGCGAACGTGTCTCCCCGGGCAAAGCCGATGTCAAACTCGGCGGAAAGACCTGGCAGCTTTTTACTGAGTCGGCGGAAGAACGCACCCTATGGATGTCGAACAATGACTCAGGGGTGACCAAATGCGGCTTCCTGATCGAAAATGCGGACGGTCTGATACTGGATGGAGAGGGGGCGATGCTGATGACTCGGGGCCCCCAAGACGGCGGCGGTCTGATGCTCGCTCAGACGCTTCTTGTGCCGATTGTCGTTCGCAACAGCCGCAACATTGTCATTCGCAATCTCGCCATCGATTGGCATAAACCCTTCATGGCCCAGGGCCGCATCGTCGATGTCTCGGCGAATTCCATCGATGTCGAAGTGCAGGCCGAAAGCAGATGGTGGGTGTGGAACGGACGCCTGTTCTTCGATCTGGAGGGGATGCGGGTGCCGATGCAGCGCATTGTGGCGGTGGAACCGGAGACCGGAGCCCTGGCCCCGAGAACCTGTGATAACCTTGGCAACGGCTGGGAGATGAACTGGTTTGTTACAAAACTCGACGACAAGCGGGTTCGCCTGCAAGGCCTCATGCCGGAGCCTCCGAAAGTCGGTCAGTATATCCTTTTCTGGATGGCCGGATTCGATACCGCCGGCCGCCAAAGCTCCGCCATCTTCATTGAAAACTCCGAAAACATCCGCCTGGAGAACGTGTCGATCCACCACGCCTGGGGGATGGGCGTGGTCGCCCAGTTGTCGCGCGATCTCCACTTGGACCATGTCAACGTCGAGCCTCGTCCGGGCAGCGGACGCCTCTTTTCAACGACCGCTGATGCCACGCACTTTTCCCGATGCGGGGGCTCGATCAGCCTGACCCACTGCGTAATCAAGAACCAGATGGATGACGGATTGGCTTGCCATGGCAACTACGCCGAAGTCCTGCGGCGTTTTGACGACCACACACTGCGTGTCAAGCGCGGCCATCCCCAGCAACGCGGGGTCGAGATCACCCGGGCCGGCGCCACCTGCGAAATCGTCCGCCAAAGCGACATGACCATCGTCGATACCAACCGGGTCGAATCCATCACCGATCTCAACAGCGAAACCGCCGACATCGTGTTCGAGCGTCCGCTTCCTCTGGAAATCGCCGCGGGTTACGCCGTCGAGGACATGGAATTCCAACCCGACGTCACCATCGAAGACTGCGTGTTCAAGCACAGCAAACCGCGCGGTTTACTGATCATGACGGCCGGTAAAGTCCGCGTCCGCCGCTCCTATTTTGAAACCGCCGGCCCGGGCATCAAGGTGGTCGGCTGCGCGGACCGCGTTTATGAGTCCGGCCACATCCGCGACATGGTTGTTGAAGACTGCCAATTCGTCGAGTGCTGCAAGTCGCCGCAATGGGGCCCTGCGACCCTGCTTTTCTCTCCCGAAATCCACCATAACGAAACCCGGACGGAAGGCTTCCACCGGAATGTCACCATCCGCAACAACGTGTTTGAAAATTGCGCCGGTGGAATGATCGAACACCGCTCCGTGGACAACCTGGTGATCGAGAACAACCGCGAACTCCCGACAAAGGAGTCGGTCAAAGACCCCTGACGACATTTCATCGAAACAGATGTTGACAAACCCAAAGGAATCATGTTCTAGTCAAATACATCGATTTCGATCTATTTAAAATACACCGATGGGCGTGCTTCTGATCACAGCGGACCGCTTATCCTAAACCACTGGACGTCTGAGCGTGCCCAGCGTTCGCCCCGAGTAAATTTATGAATGAAAATGACCTGGCTTTTCTTGAAGAAAAAGCGACCACGATCCGAATATTGACGATTGATGCCATCGGACATCTTGGTGTGGGGCATATCGGTGGAGCCCTCTCCATTGTGGATGTCCTGACCATTCTTTATCACCGGCACATGACCATAGACCCAGCCAATCCGGGCTGGCCGGAGCGGGACAGGCTCATCTTATCCAAAGGGCATGCCGGCCCCGCCCTGTACAGCACGCTGGCAGATAAAGGGTGCTTTCCGGTCGAATGGCTGCACACGCTGAACAAAGGCGGCACCCGTCTGCCGAGCCATTGCGACAAAAATCTTACACCGGGGATCGATATGACCACCGGCTCCCTGGGACAGGGCATTTCCGCCGCGATCGGCATGGCGCTGGCGCTGCGAATGGACAAGGTCCAGAACACGGTTTACCTGATCATCGGCGACGGCGAAACCAATGAAGGGCAGGTATGGGAAGGCGCAATGGCTGCCGCCTATTTCGGGCTGTCCAACCTGATCGCGTTCACCGATTACAATAAAATGCAGATCGACGGATATACGCATGACATCATGAACTTGGAAGACCTGGGAGCCAAATGGTCGGCGTTCGGTTGGAACGTCCTGAGAGTGAACGGGCATGATTTTCTGGATATGGACATGGCCATCACCCGGGCCAAAGCCGAAACCCGTCGCCCGTCGATGATTATTCTGGACACCATCAAAGGCAAAGGCGCCCATCTTGCCGAACGCAATCTGGCCAACCATAACATGAAATTTGATGCCGAAACCGCCAGAGAGGCCATCGCCATTCTCACTGCCGGAAAGGGGAACAACTAATGAGTACCATGAAAGAAATGCGCGCCGTTTATACTGAAACCCTGATCGAACTCGGCACCAAAAATCCGAACATCGTGCTCCTGGAAGCCGACCTGATGAAAGCCAGTGCGACAGGCCCCTTCAAACAGGCCTACCCCGACCGGTTGTTCAATGTCGGCGTGGCTGAAGCCAATATGGTCGGCATCGCTGCCGGGTTGTCGGCCTGTGGAAAAATCCCGTTTGCCGATACCTTTGCCTGTTTTTCCGCCCGCCGGACTTTTGACCAGTTTTTTGTTTCCGCCAATTACGCGCGGCTCAATGTCAAACTGACCGGCACGGATCCGGGAATCGCGGCGGAGCTCAACGGCGGCACCCATATGCCGTTTGAAGATATCGGCATGATGCGCACCATTCCGAAACTCATCGTGTTTGAGCCGTCGGACCCGGTGTCGCTGAAAAGCCTGGTGACCCAGAATGCCTCGTATTACGGATGTTCCTATATGCGCCTGCATCGCATGAATGCGCCAGTCCTCTATTCGGATGCGGAAACCTTCGAACTGGGAAAAGGCAAAACCCTGCGGACGGGCAGTGACGTCACGCTGATCGCCACCGGTGTCCTCATGGTGAACGAAGCGCTGAAAGCGGCTGACCTTCTGGCCCAGGACGGCATTCGGGCGACGGTCATCGACATGCACACCATCGCCCCGATCGATAAGGAACTGGTGCTCCAATGCGCTTGTGCCACAGGCGCGATCGTTACCTGCGAAAACCATCAGATCGCGGGCGGTCTTGGTTCAGCCGTGGCCGAGGTCCTCTCCGAAAATCACCCCACCCTGTTGCGCCGGATCGGTGTCCGGAATGAATTCGGCGAGGTGGGAAACCTGGAATATTTGAAGGAACGGTTCGGGTTGACGGCCCGGCATATCCGCGAAAAGGCGGCGGAACTCGCCCGCAATACATATTCATCCCCCGCCAAGCGGGATCATCATAAAACCATAACCAAAACTCACGAGTGAAAAGGAGAACGACCCATGACCACCATTGCCATCGCATCTGATTTATCCGGATTTCCGTTAAAGACGGCCATCGCAGCCCATCTGAAAGAAAAAGCCGGGATGACCGTGCTCGATTTCGGAATTGAGTCTGAAGACAAACCGGCGCCGTATTTTGAACAGGCGCCCAAAGTGGCCGCCGCCATTCAGGAAGGCAAAGCGGAGAAGGGGATCCTGATTTGTGGCACCGGCCAGGGCATGGCGATCGTGGCGAACAAACATAAAGGCATTTACGCCTGCGTGGTCGCCGATGTCTTTTCGGGCGAGCGTGCCAAAATCATCAACAACGCCAATGTGATCACCCTGGGTGGCTGGGTCACGGCGCCCTTCCTGGCCAATGAAATCGTCGATGCCTGGCTGGCCATGGCATTTACCCAGAAAATGGAATTCAAAAAAGATTTTCTGACCAACGCTTTCAATAAGGTGCAAGAAATCGAAGAGAAAAACTTTTAGGAGAAAAACCATGCCGACACAAATAGCCTCGCCCACGAAAATTATCGATATGCCGGTGCCGGAAGCTCGGCTCATCCGTAACCTTTTTAACAACCCGGCTGTTCGACCCGACCTTGTCATCATCACGGACCGGACACCGATGCCCAAGCGGGACGAGGTCATCGATCCTTTTCGGGAATTTGGAAATGTCACGCGATTGGATCAGGTGTTTCCCGACCCGAAAGCGGATGACATTATGGCGATGGTTTCGGAGATTAAGGAAAGTCCAAACACGCCGGCGTCGATCATCGCGATCGGCGGTGGAAGCACCTTGGATTCAGCCAAAGCCGTGACGATGCTGCTGGATAACGGCGGCGATCTGGAAGAATATCTCGGGCCGCGGGCCACCCGAAAAATCGAAAAACACAGCACGCAACTCATCGCTGTTCCAACCACCGCGGGCACCGGTTCTGAGGTGACTCGGTTTGGCGTATATACTTCCCGGAGCGGACGAAAATACACATTGGCCAGCCCATTTCTTCAGCCGGATATTGCGCTCCTGGCACCGGCGCTAACCCTGTCCATGCCACCGGCCATTACGGCGGCAACCGGCTTTGACGCGCTCTCGCATGCCTTGGAATCCTTGTGGAATAAAAACGCGACGCCCGAAAGCATCCGTCTGTCAGTCGATGCCGCCATCCATATATTAACCTGGATCGAATGCGCCTATGACAGCGCTTGCACGGGCGGGACCGCGGGACGCCAGGAAATGCTGACCGGTGCCTGCATGGCGGGAGCAGCCTTCAATCTCACCGGGACCGCCAGTTGCCATGCATTGTCTTTCGTATTGAGCGAAGAATGGCATGTCCCGCATGGCAGCGCGTGCGCATTTACGCTCGAAGATATTTTTCGGGCCAATCAAACCCATCCCGAAACCAACCGTCGGCTCGGCGAGATCGCCAGTGCCTTTTTCAAAACAGATAACAAGTCGGAAGGAGTGCCGCGATTACTCCAAAAAATCATTGATCTGAAATGCAAAATGAAACTGCCGTTCACGTTCCGGGATTTGGGGATCACGATCGACAAATCGGACATCCGGCGTTTGTTCGCCAAATCGTTGTCCGATCCGAAAATGTCGAATAACATCCTGCCGATGACGGAAGATATGATTGTGAATATTCTGGAACTGAAACAATAAAGCAGGCGCGAAAAGCGAAATGAGGCCCGACATTCGAACACTCCGGAGCCGGAACAAGATCAACCATATCATCGACCTGTTCCGCCACAACGGCGAGCTGTCGAAGATGCGGGTCAGGCAATTGTCCGGCTATTCGATGAGCACGGTGCTGGCGGCGTTCGAGCAGTTGGAGAAAGACCGGATGATCGTCCAGACGCGGGTGTCCGACGACGAGGGCCGGCGGGGGCCGAAATCAACGTTTTATCGGCTCAACGCCACACGGCAACTCTATTTCGGGATTACGTTCAATCAGGCCGGAATTTACAGCGCCATTGTCAGTTTTTCAGGCGAAGTGATTGCGACCCGGTCCGAGCCGCTGGAACTGGACCTTACCCGGGCAACCTTCATCGCGCGGTTCCGCGCACATGTTAGGCAGATGTTGTCCAGCCACGCGGAATGGGCGGTGGCCATCTCAACCGTGGCGCTGAGCCTTCCGGGCGACAGTGATACCGAGCAGGGTGTTCTGCGGTCATATACGTTCATGCCCTACCTGAATCATACGAATTTCCGTAAACTCCTGAAGCAATTATTGCCGGAGAAACAGTGTGTCGTGGCGCGCAACATTGCCGGTTTTCTGTCGTATCTATTGCTGGAGCCGGCGATCATTTCCAAATATAGAACGATCTTTTTCCTTTCGCTTAGGTCCGGCCCGGCCAGCGGTATCATCCACGAAGGTCGGATCATCACCCCCGCAGGCGAGATCGGACACATGCAGGTGGCTGGAAACGATCAACCCTGCATCTGCGGCCGGACAGGGTGTCTGGACCTGCTGGTATCGCACCAGAGCCTTTCGGAAGGAATGAAAAAACTGCTGCCGAAATCTCATCCACTGCATGGGCAGGCTCACCTGAACGTTGAGGATATTGTCATGCTTTACCGTTCAGGCGCCGCCAAGTATCAGACATTCCTCGACGACCGGTTTTCCCTTCTGGCCAACTCTCTGCTCGATATTGCCAATGTGCTGTCGCCGGACGCGATCGTGCTGTCCGGCCAATTGTTTGAGTGCTTTGAGGATCCAGTCCAAAAAATGATCGAACTGGCGCGACGACGGTTTGCCGACACTGGCTATATACGCAATTTTTCAGAGGCGAAGATGCTGTACAAATCCATGGGCACCGAGACCTCGGCCATCGGACTCTGTTATCAGGCGATTAAAAAGGACTTTGATTTTCTCATCGAAAAAAAGGATGAATGCAAGACAAACTGATTTTCTTGAAAAAATAGAGACGCTGCGGCATGTGATGACCGAAGAGTCGTTGGGTGCAATTGTCATCACCGAACAGCCCAACTTTTCCTGGCTAACCGGCGGGCGGGGATTTATCGGGCTGGCGTCCGAAACCGCCTGCGCATCGATTTGTGTCACGCATGAAAAGGTCTATCTGATTGCTAACAATATCGAAATCCACCGGCTTCTGGACGAGGAACTTGCCGATCTGAAGGATCTATTTATCCCAATCGATTTTGCATGGTGGGACGATGCAAAACGCAACAAGCAACTCAGTGCAATCATCGGAGACTTGCGTTGGGAAACCGATGGCGCGTTAAAGAAAGAAATGATCGCTCTGCGCGGCGCCCTGACTCCCTGCGCCAATTCGGATTATCGAACATCAGGCCGTGACTCTGCCGAGGTCGTCGAGAAATCCATCCGCACCATCACGCCCGGAATGACTGAATTTGAGTTGGCGGGAAAAGTCAGCGCGGGTCTTTGGGAGCGGGGACTCGAACCGGCTACGATCATGGTTGCGTTCGACGATCGAATCTCACGCTACCGGCATCCGCTGCCGACGATGAATACGCTGAAACATATTGCGATGGTCGTCGTCTGCACACGCTATCACGGTCTCTGGGTTTCGCTATCACGATTGGCCGCCTTGGGGGGCATTCCAGATGACCTGAAAAATCGGCATCAGGCCGTCACGGAAGTCGATGCAACCATGATCTTGGCGACACGCCCTGGAAAGCCGTTAAACGAGATATTCGCGGCGGGAATGGCGGCGTATGCCCGATTCGGTTTTCCAGAAGAATGGAAGCTTCATCATCAAGGCGGCACCACAGCCTACCAGGCCCGTGAAAACCGCGTGCTCCCCGACTGCCATGATCTCGTCACGCTCAATCAGGCCTACGCCTGGAACCCGTCCATCCGCGGGACAAAATCCGAAGACACCTTTATCGTCACCGAATCCTGCAACGAAATCATCACCCATACCGGCCAGTATGCATATATGGATGCCACCTGCAACAGCCAGACACTTCAACGACCGGATATTCTGATTCTGAATAATTAACACCATGACATACAACCATTCTTATCCAATAATCGGACTCTGTTATTTAGGCCGCAAACGCCCTGGTTTTGACCAAGAGTGGGGAAAACGCGTGCGGGCATGGTGTCAAAAACATCTCGAAGAGAACTATTCGGTTCGTCTTCCTTCATTGGAAATATTTGATGAGGCTACGATGCTCACTGCGCTGAGGGAGCTCGAGGAGGCGGGATGCGGGATTGTCGTGGTCGTGCAACCGACGATGAGCAATGGGTTGCTCGCGCATACGCTGGCTGACTCGTGGCGCGGAGGCATTATGTTGTGGGCGACACCGGAACGGCCTCCCTCGGAGACAGACCGTGTCAGCTCCTGCGCGCTTGTGGGGAATCATCTCTTCGCCTCGATTCTGGCGCGAAAAAAACGACCTTTTGAATTGCTCTATTCCGACTCCTTGGAGTCCGATCCTGTCGATTCACTCAAACACAAATTAGGGATCCTTTCGACAATCGTGGAGTGCCGCCATCTGCGCGCGGTCGTCATCGGCGGCACCGCTCCGGGATTTACAAACATGCAGACGGATGGTGTGACGTGGAGTGAAGTCACCGGTATCCGAATTCTGAATTATCCCCTGCAGGAATATCTGGAAGCGTGCGCGTCAATATCGGATGCCGACGCTGCGGCCGACATGCTGGAGGTGGATAAACTCAACCTTCCGTTTAACAAGGTGGAGCGTCACGAGTTGATCTCGAACAGCCGCCTTTATCTTGCCTTGAAGCGTCTGCGGGAAACGGAAAAATGGGATATTGTCTCGCTGAAATGCTGGCCGGAAATTCCCGATCTTCTCAATACCTGGCCTTATCTGGCTCTGTTTCGCATGACCGAACAGGGGATTCCGAATGCCATGGAGGGAGATGTCGAAGGAGCCATTTCTCTGGCCATGGCCTATCGGCTCGGCTCGACTCCTGGCGTGTTGATGGATTGGATTCACCATTGCGGCTCAACGATCACGCTCTGGCACCCCGGCAACGCCCCCTTAGGCCTGAGCGATCCCAGCGGCACCGGTTTCTGCAGACACGGACGTCATTTTAATAATGACAAGCCCGGAGTCGTGGAATCTGTGATACGGAGCGGACTTCCAGTAACTCTTTTCCGCTTCTGGGAATCGGACGGCTGTATTCATCTGGATGGTTTGGAGGGGCAGACGATCCCGGTAAAACATCCTCTGATGGGAACTTCATGCCAGGTATCGGTCAATGGAGTCGATGTTGACGCATGGTTTGATGAAGCCTGTCATCGTGGCATGGCGCATCATGTCGCCCTGATTGCCGGTCATTGGATGAATGATTTCCGCAGACTGCTTGATCGTATCCGGCTGGCGAAGCACGCCCATCCGTTTGATAACTCATGATAACCAAAACAATTTTATGATCCCCACCCAACGCACGCATCTCTGCGGCACCTGGACTTTCCGTTCGACACCGGGTGGTCCAGGTTGCGATATTCCCATTCCCTCCCACTGGACGCACGGAACCGCATGGAATCTCCCTGAAAGCTGGTCGAAGATCGAGGAAGCCTGGATCGAACGCGATCTCGATCTTCCAACCGTGAAAAACGGCCATCGATTGCGTATTCGATTCGATGCGGTGATGCTTGCCTGTCGCGTTTTTCTCGATGAAACCGAAGTGGGAAATCACATCGGCGGATTCACTCCGTTTACCGTTGATGTGACCGCGCATGCGGGTTCCCGGAAACGGTTATGCGTTCATGTCACCGGACCGACAAAAGCCGCGCTTAGGAACGAAGCCTGGTTATGGCCCGTCAGTTATTACACCGACACGGAAGAAGGCCCCATGCCTGCCGGCATCTGGCAACCGGTCTGGTTGGAGGAAGTTCCCGAGGTGGAAATCAGTGACTGGCATTATGATTGTGGTGAACCTGGCAAGCCCTTGCGTCTATGGGCTGCCGTAACCAATCACGGCACGACAGAATCCTCTGTCACTGTTTCCGCTGATCTCGATGGGCGAAACCTTCCCGGGCAATCGCTTCGCATCCCGGCGGGCGACCGTGCTGAAGCCTTCTGGTCTGTCGATGTCACAGGGTTGCGCCGTTGGAGTCCGGAATCTCCGCATCTTCTGCCGCTGCAATTCACCGCAGGCAGTCATGTTCGCAAAGAACGTCTCGGTTTGCGTTCGATCTCCATTCAAGGCGATCGCATTGCTCTGGATGGCCGACCGTTGACCCTGATCGGAATCAGTCTGGTCCGGCATCGGATCAGCCCCCATCAATGGCGTCGCGATCATCTGCGCGTCATGTTTCGCGAATTGCGCCGCCTCGGTTTCAACGCGATGCGCACGCACGGATCGATCTGCCCGCCGGTCGTTTTGGAGGTGGCTGATGAGGCTGGAATCCTTGTGGAAAATCAGAGCGCGCTCTGGTCCAACCCCGGCCCGTTCCTTCTCGCGGCGGAAGAAGCGTACGCCAACGCCTTGACGGAGCAAAAAGCCTGGATCGAGCGGGATCGAAACCATCCCAGCGTTTTTGCGTGGGACGTTGAAAATGAATATGTTCGGATTGATGACCGCGCCATTCCGTGGATATCAAAATTATTAAACGAAGCCCGGTTGCAAGATCCAACGCGACCGGTCATTGCCAGTGGCGCCGGGGGGTGGGACGAACCCGATATCTATCACCAGCACTGCCAACAAAGTGTCGATATTCTCCTCCAACGCTGGCGCGCGCGACCGAAACGCAAACCGCATTTCGTAGGTGAATGGTGGCCCGATAAAGACATGTTCGGTTCCAGCGGGTTGATTGCCCATGGGATGAATCATGTGGGACGACTTCAAATCGATCCGTCCGCGCCGGACGATCTTCTCATCCAATCCGCAGAACTTTATGCCCGGGAACTTGCCCGCCATCGGCTTCTCGGCGCGAGCGGGACATTTCCGTTCAGTATCGAAACATTGATTTTTCGTCCCTTGTTCGCACCAGGCCAACCGTTGACCATCCCTGTCGATGAAACGGACCCCGTCGGGTTTGCGTTCCCGGATCATCATCCAAATCATACGGTGTGCCAATTGCGGCGACCGTTTGCCAACCCGGGTTGGGTGCCTGGACCTGAAGTTGTTTTGCACGAAAAAGTTTGTGCGGCGCTTGCCCCCGCGCTGGCGGGAGTTCTTATTGGATTACGCGACGAACATCGCGCGGTCGAACCCGGCGGTTCTCTCGAGACAACGCTCGTGGTGTGCAACGACACCCCGCATCCTCTCGATGAAACACTAACGCTGGCCATTGGAAGCCGGCCTGTGTTGCAGATCGACTTGAAACTTTCCGCCGGCGAACACTATGAACAAGCCCTGTCAATCCCGGCGCCGACGAACCCGGGCCTGCACAGTCTGACGGCGCAACGATTGAACAGCACAAGCGACCTGGGAAACTTGCTCGTTCAACCCTTACTCTCGGCCCTCGATGGTTCGGTGTGCGGCATCGGCCTTTCTGCGGCACAACAACAAGCCATCGAATCATTCGGTCTTCGCGTTACTCGCGAGGTGGAAATGGGTGGCGCATGGGTGTTGGGCGATCAAGCGCCTCTCGATCCCGATGCGCTCGCATCTCATCTCGCCGCAGGCGGGCGAATCCTGGCGTTGCGCCAAACCTCCACACCCGCATGGCTCCCGCCCATGATCGGCTTCAGCACCAGTCGCGTCCGAAATTGGCACACCGATTTACCCTGGGGAATCGCTCCCGTCTCCCGCGAATGCACCGGTCAGCCCTGGGTGACAATTCGAGCTCCAGGACATGACATTCTGACGGACGTAATCCACGACGGACGGATCGGCCCCTGGGCAGACAGCGATGGTCGTGTTGCAGATGATCTCTATCATCGGTTCACGCAAATCGCATACGCAGGTTCGGTCACCGCTCTCCTCGGCGGCCCGACCGATGACACATCCGCCTTGATTGAAATGAGAGCCGGGGCAGGACGTTTTATCGGTTGCCAGCTCGATCTTCGCAAAGAAGATCCGCAAGCGCGGCGAATTTTCTCGAATCTTCTGCGTTCGATTCTGCCACCGGTCGAAGCCGTTCATCCGGATCGTTTTCGCATGGGGACCGCGGCGGAACTTGGCATGCTTGACCCTGGAACAGCCCTACATGCATGGGTCCGAGGCGGAGGTCATTTATTGGTGCAACTCCGACCGGGCGATCCATCTCCCTGGCCTGTTTTACCACCGCCGCCCGGGCGTTGGTTTGCGGGAATACAGGATCGGGAAGGTTTTTGCGCCGGGCTCGCCGGAAGTGATTTGGATCTGTGGCGCGATCAGGATCGGCAGACGATGGTCATTTCTTTTTGCCTGGGCCGCGACAAAGCGCCCGCGCATTCCAGTTTGAATGGATTGTTGCCTTTGGGTGAGACTGACGGCTGGCGCGATGTCGTTCTCGCTTTTGATTGGAAAAAGGATACCGCTTGGGCCGGGATCGATCTACGTGGTCCGTTGGGAACCGCTGCCAAGGAAAAGACTTTGGGCAAGGGCCGGATTTTCGTTACCACACTGGCCTTGGACGCTCCAACCCCATGCGCCACCCGATTGCGCGAGCATTTCGCCGCTCGCGCCGGCGCGGCTGCCGTACCGAACGAAGCGTTGCGTCCTCCTGCCCGGCCTCTCCCGCCGGCAATCCTCCGCGGGAGCGCCGATCCGACCGAGCCGCTAGGAGATTGGACGCAAGTCCCGAAACCGTGGCAGATCACCAAACCCGTTGTTCTCAACAGTTGCAGCGGTGGAGTGGACCCGCAACATCACCTCGCCCTGACTTGGATGCTTTGGGATGAGGAAGCGCTTTATGTGGCCATGCTCGTTCTTGCGCCTTATCATGCGTTTGGAACCGATACCATGCTTTGGTTATGGTCCAGCGCAGAGGTGTATATCGATGTCTGGCAACTGATATTATCAGGGGATCCCAGCGGAAACGCACGTTTCGGTGGTTGTATGCCGACCGGGAGTTTAACCTTGCCAGGATTGCGCGGCAGCGTTACGCCTCTCTCCGCGCTTCCATCGCTTCCCGGTCTTTTGCCGGAGAATTTCGTGAAAGAAAACCAGCAGCCGATGCTTTTCCGAATGCAAATTCCGTGGGCGGCTCTCGAACGACAAGCCCCGAACCCGGGAGAAACCTTGGATATTGCCCTGGGCTGCGGTCTTCCGGATCCAAAACAAACCGGGAAACGACTCGGCCAACTCGCAGCGCCAGCCGTGAAAGTCTATCGCGAACCGGCCACGTACCTGGCATGCCCGATTCTTGGTTAAACCCGCGTTTTACATGTCAAAAAAACTCCGGTTGATCCGCTAAGCCATGATCCCATTAATAAATAGAATGAACTTAACAGTTGCTGCGACAATTCTTTTTGCAGGTTTGACTGTCAGCTTTGGCGCGGCACCGGCCGCATCAAGCCAGCCGACCGCCGGGCCCGTCGATGCCCTGGCCAAGTCGTTGCTGTCGCATGCCGGGATGTCCCGCGGCATTGTCTCGTTGCCCCGCTGCGGCGACGGGCAGTTGGCGATGGCAATTGCCCGCAACAGCGAGATGCTGGTGCACGCCATGGACGCCGACCCAAAAAATGTGGACGCACTGCGGGTCAAGGCCGATGCCGAAGGATTGTTGACCAGCCGGTTGTATGTCGAAACCGGTTCTGCCGATGCCATGCCCTATGCTGACAATCTCGTTGACATGGTGATATTCTCAGGCGTGGCTGATGCCGACCTGACTGGCTTGTCAGTGAAAGAGGCGATGCGGAGCTTGTCCCCTTTCCGCGGTGTGCTATTGGTCGGCTGGGCCAAGCCGCTCTCCGCTGATGGCAAACTCACCAAGGCTGCGCTGGATCAATGGGTCAAGGCTCTGGCCGTGCCGGACGCCAAGGTGTGGGATGACGAAACCGGCGTCTGGGCAATGGTGCGAAAACCCCTCCAGCCCGGCCTGGAGGGTTGGAGCCATCGCTACCACGGGGCTGGCAACAATCCGGTTTCCGCCGATACCACGATCAAAGGGCCGTTGATGACCCAATGGATGGGTCTGCCCCTGCATGAAGGCTGGTGGGGCACCACCCTTGTCAGCGACTCCGGCAGGATTTTCACCATTGCGGCAGCCCGAGTATTGGATAAAACCACCAAACTCAGTCTCACCGCCCGAAGCGTCTGTAACGGCAGTGTGTTGTGGAAACAGGAATTGAATGGCGAACTCCTGGTGGACAAAAAGAGTGACAGGACAACCAGCTACAATCCTGCCCGATGCTGCATGGTCGCCGCCGGACAGAAGTTGTATCTGATCGACGGCGATGGCGTGTTGATTCTTGATGGCGAAACCGGGGCCAAACTTGGCCGCATCCCAGGCCCCAAGCCCGGTGGTCAGATCAAGTGGATCGCCCAGGTCGATGGAATGTTGGCCATGCTCGCCGGAGAGCCCGACGAGGTGACAACAATGACACACAACTTGATCGTTTATCCGACCAATCCAAATGGTTCGATATTGGCGGTCTGTGATGCGACCGCGAAAAGCGAACTTTGGCGTAGGCAGGAAAAAACGCCCATCGATGAGCGCATGCTTGCCGTCAACGCCGGGAAAATCTTTATTTATGCTGCGGGATCGGGCGCGTTTTGCCTCGAATTAAAAACCGGCAAATCCGTCTGGACCAATTCCGATCCGTCGCTGCTGGAGGGCATGGATAAGGTCAACCCAGAGAGAGTAAAATTTGCCCTCCCCTCACAGCGGGGACTGATCGCCACGGATCAGGGAATCATTCTGGGACTTTACTGGTTGGGCAGACTTGTTGTTCTCTCACCGGATACTGGCGCGGTGCGATGCGATCTGCCCAACGATAAAACCTGGCGGGTGATCCCAGGATACGTGATGGATGGAAAATGGTGGTCGCCTGGCGGGCCGGTTGACATGGGAACCGGCAAATCCCTCGGCAAGCACGCACTGCTTACTGATGGTGGCTGCGGACCACAAACGGCGTGCCCGGGTATGATGATCGGCGGATTTGGAAGTGTCCGGGAGATGGCCACCGATAAAATGCTGGCCCGCGCCGAGGTAAAGGCGCCATGCGATATGGGAACTGTCGTCTCGGACGGCATGATCGTAACGCCGTCCTCCCAATGCGGTTGTGCTCTGGAGAACTGGGGTTATCGCGCGCTTGCCCCGGCACAGGGCATTGGCTTGGACAAGATTCCCGATGTCTCATCGCGTCTGGTTGCAGGTTCAAAGGAGCCGCCAACTCCTCTGGTGACAACGCTGACCGACTGGCCGATGTATCGGGCGAACATCGCCAGGACTGGCGCCACGCCAGTTAATGTGACCCAGTCGGCACCCAAAGAACGATGGCGGTGGTCGCCCGCCAAGCCGGTGGTATTCGAGCCTTCCATGGTGAATCGCCCAAGCGGGGGCATGTCGGCTCAATTTGAGGCCACACCGCCCATTGCCGCTGCCGGCAAGGTCTGGATTGGCGATGCCGCCGGCGTCGTCCGCTGCATTGATGGCGCCAGCGGCAAACAGATATGGAGTTTCGCCGTTGCCGTCAGGCTGTTCGCCCCGCCGACTCTCGCCGACGGACGGTTGTTTTTCGGATCGGGCGACGGATGGGTCTTTTGTCTGGATGCCACAAGCGGACGGGAACTTTGGCGATTCCGCGCCGCGCCGCTTGAGCGCCGGACGATATGGTTCGGGCAGTTAATTAGCACATGGCCGGTGTTTACGGGTGTGCTTGTGCATGAGGGCGTGGCCTACGTGGCCGCCGGGTATCAGAGCATCAACGGTGTGTACGTTTACGCACTTGATGCCGGAAGCGGCAAGGTTGTCTGGGAAAATAGAGAGTCGGGACAGTTCAATGGTCCGACTCACGGCAGCGGCGCGGTTGGAACGATGACTGTTTTGAACGGCAAGCTCTGGATGGCTGCCGGCACGGTTTCCTGGCCTGCTTCGTTTGATCTCAAGACCGGCCAACTTGACCCTGTGCCGACTGGAGCTCCCGGAGCGTACGGCAGCGAAGTTGCGATCTTCGCCGACCGATTTCTCCTTTTCGGCGGGCGACGGTTGATCAGCAGATACGACGAACGTTTGAATACCGGACGCACGGACGGCTTCCGCTTCGTCGGCCTCAAGGACTCGAACGCTCAGAAGCCCATAGCGCAGATCATTAATCCGTCCACCTTGCCGCCGGTATGGGATTCCGAATTGACTGTGGTGACTCGCTGGTTCAACGAAAAACTCTCGGGTTGGAATACTTCAAAACTGAAAACGTATCTTGACGAAACAATGGCTCATGCGCCAGCCGGTGCTCTCCAGGTTACGCCGCCGGAAATGGAGATGTGGACGAAAAGCACCACCCCACCGCCCATGCAGTTGTGGGGTGCTTTGCCCGGGCCTTTGCCAAGGAGCCAGGAATTCAGCGCCACCGTTCTGGCCGCCAATGCGGTATTGGCAGCCTATGCTGTAATCGCGAAAGACGATAACGCGCCGCCGCCAACGTGCCAACTGGCCGCCCTGGATCGCACTAGCGGCAAAGAGTTGTGGGCTGTGCCGCTGCCTTGCGAGCCGATCTTTAATGGCATCTGCGTTGACCGTGACGGTCAGATTCTGGTCGTCCTGCGCGACGGCAGCATGGTCTGCTACGGGGAAAATTAATAGATGAGCATCTTAATCGATCGCTGCTTCTCGCCCCTCAATGGTTTCAACTACCAGCCTGACTGCGCCCACCGCCGCCGCAGGAAAGAAATCTCCACAATAACAAACAGTAAAAAGCACCCATGAAAACAACAACAAAACTTCTGGTCGCCCTCGGCATTGCCGGATTGGCCGGACACTTCAACACAACCTGCCAGGCGGCTGACGCCTTCCAGACCAAGATCAACCCCAAAGACGGCGCGGAAATGGTTCTGGTGCCGGCCGGTCCCTTCAAGATGGGGATGGACCCGATGCCGATGGACCAGGAGCAGCGCGAGCAGGTCAACACTCCCAAGCATGAGGTGACGCTCGACGGCTATTGGGTTTACAAATATCCCGTCACCGTCAAGCAATACAGAGCCTATTGCGAAGCGACGAAGAAGCAAATGCCGAAGGCCGAACCGCTCTGGGGTTGGAAGGACGACCACCCGATGGTGAACGTGACTTCGGCAGAGGCCGCAGCTTATGCCAAATGGGCCGGTGCATCGCTGCCAAGCGAGGCGCAATGGGAAAAGGCTGCGCGCGGGACGGACGAACGGTTGTATCCCTGGGGCAACGACTGGGACCCGGACGCTTGTGTTCATTCCGGCAAAGTGTTTTGTGATGCGAAGGGAACCAAGCCGGTTGGTTCCTGCCCGAAGAACGTCAGTCCCTACGGGGCGATGGACATGGCGGGCAACGTCTGGCAAATCTGCGATGATCGCTTCCGGCCATACTGGTATTCCCCCCCAGAGGCACCCAGTCCAAAGGGATCGCCGCCGTCCACCATCACGAAAAATGCGAAATATCCCAATCAACCCGAACAAAACGATAATACCTATAGTCGCGTGTTGCGCGGTGGGTCGTGGGCTCTTTGCGCGCCTAAGGTTTTCCAGACGGTCGATCGAGATTTTTACATTTCCGGCAATGAATACGCGGGAATGGATACCGGGTTCCGTTGCGTGGTGGGCGACGCGAATTCGCAGGCCAGCGCCCAACCCCAGCCTGCGACGGCAGCCCCGGCGCCCAGTGCGGCCCCCGCTCCGATGCCCGAGCCCGCGCACAATACGGCAACTTATTCGACTGCCCGGAATGGTGCTGAAACGGAATACTTATATATGGGCGATTTTGCGACCACGGAAATCCACAAGATCAGCACCGCCGACGGGAGTTACGAATGCTTTATCAAGAAAGGAGAAGGCAAGCAGGGAACCGGCGGGGGCTGTGAGTTTGACAGCCACGGGAACCTGTTTTCAATCCATGGCCCCAATGTTGTCAAGATTGCGCCGGACAAAACGGTCACGCTGGTCGTAACGGGTTTGCGCAACGGCTTCGACATGACCGTGGACAGCAATGACAATCTGATCCTGGGTGAATACGCATTTGAAGGGAACGTTGCGCATGGCAAATTATTCAAGGTCGAGGCGAAAAACCTCGTGCCGGACAAGCTGCCCATCAAGCTCGAGTATGCAAAAGATGCCTCGGGCAAAGCAGATTATGACAAATACACCATCACTCCGGAAGGCAGTATGACGGCGTTGGATAACACCTATCCTCCCTACGGCATGAGTTACGACAGAAATGGCAATGTGTATGTGCAGAAGCTAGGCAATCCATTTTTCAAATATGATGCCTCCGGGAAAAAGACGCAAATGAGCGAGAAGGCATTGACCTATTTTACTCGCACACCGGTCATGGATGCCAACGGAGATTTTTATGTGCTTGCTGGAAGGGATATTGTGAAGGCAACCGCTGATGGACGGACGATCGCGAAAATGGCGCCGGGGTATCAGTTTAGACATAGCGTAGGCCTTGTCATTGACTCGAAAGACAACATTTACCAGTCGAATCCCGGTGTTGAGGAGGGTCAAGTGGTGGTTAAACCTGGAGTAATGTATAAATATACTCCCGACGGACAACGAAGCGTCCTGTGCGATCATGTTGGCATTGCGCCGTTCTGGATTGCGATCTGGCCGCGCGTGAAATTTCCCGCTGAAAAACCAAATCAATAGTTCACTGAAGTCAACGGAACCAATCACCGAAAGAACCAAATCATGAAAAAAGCAATCCTGTTCGCAAGTTTAACACTCACGCTCGCCTTGGGGTTTGTTCACGCGCCCGCGCTCCGTGCGGATGAATCCGATTACACGACCATGCGGTACGACCCGGACGAAGCCAAGGAAATGCGGTCGCAACTGCGCCCGTATCTTGAGCCCTCCTTCATTCCCAGCCTTGAGTATCTGAAGAGTTGGCCGGAATTGCCGGTTTACGGGGAATATAAACCCACACAAACCCCGGAAGAGATGAAAACTCACAGCGCGAAGTTGCAAGCCGCTTACAATCTAATCGTAACGGGACTGCCGGAAAAGCTCTCGGCGCCTGTGGCGCGGAAGCGGAAGATTCTCGTGCTCACCTACCGGACGCATACGGTGGGCGGGTCGGCGGGCGGTCTCATCCTCTTGCGGGAAGCGGCGAAGAAATACGGGGCTTTTGAACTGACAGAGGTGTATAAGCTCGATGACAGCATTGATGAGAAAATGCTCGCCGGCTTCGATGCCGTCGTGCTCAACAACGTCACTGCCACAGGCAGGAGTGGACCGTGCGGAGATCATCCGAGTCTTTACAAAGACCACCCGGAATTGAAGGATGCGGTGGAAAAACGGCAAGCGGAGACGAAGAAGATTACTCCGCATCTTTACAATGAATTACTGCCGAATTATGTGAAGGCCGGTGGCGGTCTGGTCGCCATCCATGGAGGGATGTTACTCGCCTCATTTATATGCGGCAATGAAGAGAAACAGGATGACCCGAAAAATGTGTTTGGAGCGATGCTTGGCGGAGCACCCGACAACTGGCCGCATCCGCGTGGGAAAAAGAGTTACAATCCCATGGAGCTGCAGATTATGGAGCCGGAGAATCCGCTGACCCTTGCATTCCGCGACGTGATGGCATCGAAAGTAAAATTCATGTCGGAGTTATATAGCGTATGGTTGCCGAAAGCGAGCATCAACGAAACGCGGCTTCTGTTGCGCAACGATTACGACAAGCAGCCGGGCGTGGAATACAACCCCAAAAGCGTGGAGCGAAGCAAGGTGTTTGCCTCGGCCATCATCTGGATCAAAAACTACGGCAAAGGCCGGGTCTATTGCAATGTCATGGGCCACTATCAGGATGATTTCTCTGAGCCGCACAAGGAACAGGCGATGCTCGACGGCCTTCTCTACGCCACCGGCGACTTGAAAGTGCCCGACGCACCCGCCACCACCGCAGGCAAATAGACAGTATAACAAACTGAAAAAGAACCTCCTTGAAATTATTAACAAACGCCGCCTGTCCGTGCATGCTTCTTTACCGCAACGCGGTTGCATATTGTAGCCCAACGGTTGGCGCGAGGCTTTGCGAGCGACTACCTTGGGTATCAGATATAATAGAAGGCAAACCCCAAAGCGGGTTTCATCATTTCCGAACCCAAGGGATGCAACCCGCGTTGGGGTTGATGGTTTTATTTGTGGTGACCCAGGGTAGGCGTTCGCAAAGCCTCACGCCAACCCAGGGCTATAGTATGAAACGGCTTTGCCGTAATCAATTCCGCCGCAGAACCTTCCATGTTCTTGCCCAACAGACAAGCCCGCGAAGCGGGTTTGGTGTCCCAGAAAGAAACGAACCATGAAAACAACAACAAAACGACTGTCCATCCTCGGCATCGCCGGACTGGTCGGACTATTCAACACAACCTGCCTGGCGGTTAACGCCTCGGAACCCGCCGAACTCACCATCACCGACACCGTGCTTCGCCCGGCGGAAAAAGTGCCTCCGCTGGGCGCGAATGCATGGGGTTGCACTGGCTCGGTGGAATGGGCGGCGAACAATTTCGTGCGCGACTCCGGCAATGAACCGATTCATATGAGAAGGTATTTCCGTGTTCCTAAATGCGGGGAGAACTGGTTTGAGATCGATGGCGGCGGCACTTCGTGGTTCCGACTCTACGGTAGCGGCCTCCTGAGCGGGGCCGGTGTGCGCGTTTACCGGCTGGTGGATAAGGAGGGGAATCCGTTGCCGGAAGTAAAAGATTATATCGACGTTTCCAAAGCCGATCATGTGGTTCTCGTGGGCAAGGGGCAGGTCGTCCCAGACAGCAGCCCGGGGTTTCCAGACGGCGGCTGGATCGCAACCAACTACTCGGACGTCTATCCCTACGGCATGCTGCCTGCCACAATGGGCTCATGCACCGACAGCTCCGGCGTGATCAACGGACGCACCTACTGGTATACGGTCGTCTCGATCGGGCCGGGCGGAATCGAGTCCGCCCTCTCCAACGAAGTCAGCGCCGCTCCGAAAGCCGGCGCGGCGCGTATGAAGAGCGATGTCGATAAACCCGGGACTGCGCCGGGAGGAGTGAAGCCCGCAGAGAAGCCGCTGCCGCCCACCGAGTTGAAGGCCGAGGCTGGCGACGGCTGCGTCAAGCTCACTTGGAAGCCAAGCACTTCCGCCAATGTACTCGGCTACCGGCTGAAACGTTCCACGGCGCCCGCCGCCGAACAACAGCAGCGCGTCTATCTGGCACCGGGCGGTCCCAAGCTCATGCCGTGGGATTATGTCGTGCTGGAAAAGAAGTTCGACAACTTCGACATGAAATATGCCAATTCCCGGGTTCGTGGCTCGTCTGGCATGATGGATGCGCCGGACTGGTATTGGCGTTCCTCGAATCCGAACGGGGTTTCCTTCTCGCTAGTGCCCCACCCGCAGCCGGTGCCGAAGGAGATGATCGATCCGGGCGAAACCTGCCTGCGCGTCGATGTGAAGGAAGGTGAGCAGACCATCTATCAGCCCGTCTTCGTCGGCACAAAAAACGGCGCCGACTCGCTTTGGTATGGGCAGCTTGAGCCGGGCAAACACTACCGGGCGGAAATCTGGATGCGCCAGGAAGGACTCGGAAACGGCGGCCCCGTCCAGTTTTCCTATTCCGGCGGCTATCCCGACATCAAGACCGTCTGGAATGTCACCGACAAGTGGCAGAAGTTCACCTATGCGTTCGATGGCCCGGAACGGCCGGGGGCCACTGGGGTCTTCGGGCATCGGCTGCGTTTCACCGGGCCGGGCAAGCTTTGGTTTGACAACTTTCGGATCTTCCGTTGCGACAAACCGGAAGATGCCGACAAACCTTACGTGCCCAATGCGACGGTGCTCGACGAATTGATCAAGAGCCAGCCTGCGACCGGCAGAAAAGGGGTGCATCGGATGTGGTTCCTGACCCGGGACGTCACCCTGTCGTCCATCCTGAGCTGGCACGCCAATTCCAGGGTGATCATCGAGACGGCCCCCCGTGTTGTCTCTTTCATGGACATGACGCTGCCGATGGGGTTGACCTTCGATCTGGCGACTGGCGACTCGCCGGCCACGCGGATGCGCCCCTGGCTGGTGCTGCAACACATCCTCCACAGCGAGCAGGACTGGAAAAATCTGGTCGAATATCTTGCCGCGCCCTACGATCCGAAAAAGGATTCACCGAAAGAAAAACCGTGGGCTTATCTGCGGACCCAGCAGCGGGGCGGGGTGCTGACGCCTTGGACTGACGAGTTTTCAGATATCAGCATCGAGTTGGGCAACGAAACCTGGCACAATGGGGCGATTGAGGACTGGCTGGGGTTCAATAAACATGGCGCAGTCTGGCAGGGAGGCTGGGAGTATGGTTATTTTGCGCGGTACCTGATCGAAAACATCCAGTCCAGCCCGTACTGGAAGTCGCAAAAACTTGACTCGAAAATCCGGTTCGTCCTCGGCGGCGGCCATATGGCCTACATCAAAGGGGACAAAGTCACCGGGTACGGCGAGGAGGCCATGCAGAATTGCCCACAGGCGCTCTACCTCGGCCACGCCAATTATGTCGGCCCGACATGGGAGACCGGCGCGAAAGCTTTGGAAAAACTGGATGATACTGGATTCCAGGCGACCTTGCTCGGACATCTCGCCAATCCGGGGTGGCAGAATCGTATGAACATGGCACAGGCCCACGAGATTCTCGCGCGGACGCATCATGCCTACGACCTCGTCGCCTATGAAGGCGGACCAAGCGGGTATCCAATCCCGTCCATGGGCCGCGGTACGGTCCAGCAGGCGGATATTGCCGAGTTCTACGGGAAATCGCTCGCTATGGCGGTGGCCGCGCTCGATTCATGGCTGGGCCATTATCAATACGGCTGGACCGACCAGGCATACCTCGGCTACGGAACGGGAAAAGCGTGGAACAGCCATACGTCACTCTGGGCGGGGTTCTGTCCGTACCCGGGCTGGGAGGCGCTTACCATGCGCAACCGCTATGCCAGCGGCGACCTGATGAAGGTGGAGGAAAAAAACCTGCCCACTATTGCCTGGGACAAGAAAGAATATCCGGCGGTCGGCGCCTACGCCATGCGCGACGGAAAACGGTGGTCGGTGTTTGTCTTGTCGCGGTCACTGACCCAATCCATACCGGTGACGCTGAACCTGCCGTTCCAAACGGCGGAAAAAATCACTCTGCACACGCTGGCGGGCGACCCGCGGGACAGCAATATCGACCAGGAAAAGATCACGCTCCAGTCGAAGGATCTCCCGGCAACCACCCTGAAGGGCGGCAAACTGACAATCGACCCAATGCCGCCTGGGTGCATTTATCTCTATGTGTTTGAATAATCATCCAAATCTTAAACCGCCATTTATGAAACGAAATTCCACATTCATTTCCCGCGCCATCCTCATCCTGTTCGGATTATCGGTTGTTGCCAGCGGACGCGCCCGGGCGGACGACGCTGCATCAAGCCCGGACAAAAGCAAAGGAATGAACGTGCTCATCATCGGGCACAGCCTGACGGGTAATCTGGTCGCGCTCTCCAATTTCGCGCCTGAGATCGGTCATCCGGATCATAAACAACAGCTTTATATGATCCTCGGCGCGGGGATACGAGTTCATTACGACCGCATGACCGAAGAATTGCGGAAGAAATACTTTGAATCCGGCATGAAGCTTGACGCGCTGATCTTGAGCGCGCGGGACACCTATCCGGTGGTCGATAACATCCCTAGCGATGAAGGATATGCGCCGAAGTTTGCTGCCGAGGCGTTCAAGAACAATCCGAAATGCCAGATTTTCATTTATGGGAACTGGCCGGGGTTGGACGAGGATTTTAATAATCCCTCCTTCGGCCACACGGAAAAACATATCGAGAATGTCGCCGCCGCAGTGGACAAGGCGTTTCCCAATGCGCCCAAGACGCGATTGATGCCATGCAGCCTATTGATACGGGAATTGGGACTCATGGCGGATGCCGGTGAAATTCGCGGAATCAAGAGCCGTTTTGAACTCTGCAGCGATCTCTGGGGACATCCCAGCCAGCTTGGCGCTTACGCCATTAACATGCTCGTCATGGCCGAACTCTACAAGGAGTCACCACTCAATTACCCGGCGAACCTTTGTCCCAAGAACCGGAATGGTGCCCAGCCAAACCCCCAGGCAGGTGATATTCAAGTGCCGGAAGAAACCGCCGTTGAAATCAAGCGCTTCGTCTGGGACATCCTCCAGACCTATCCGCCGGCGGGAATGCCCCCAAGCCTGGTGATTACCAGCCGCCGGCTTGACCCCGCCATTGTCGGCCAGCCGTACAAGACGGAGTTAAAGGCGCTCAATGCCAAGGCTCCCTGCGCATGGTCGCTCGCCAAGGGACGATTGCCCGCTGGGATTACTCTTTCAACAAACGGCCTGCTTGCGGGGCAGTCCACTGCGGCGGGCCAATATCCGGTGACAATCCAACTGATCTCCGGATCGGAGTCGTGCGAGCGACCCTTGACCTTGAGCGTCTGTGAAGATTCCCCGTTGATCATTCCCGACCAGCTTCTGCCCGGGGTTTCGCTTGACAGCCATGTGACGCAAGGCGTCAAGGTTGACGGCGGAATCGGAGCTGTGACATGGAGCGTGAGCCACGGCAAATTGCCCTATGGGATCATGCTATCGCCCTCGGGAATTTTGATAGGGACGCCCGGCGAGGAAGGGGAGTTTACATTTAAGGTCAAAGTGACTGACAGCCATCCAGCCGGGGCGAGATCGGCGGAAAGGGAGTTCCAGTGGAAGATCGGCCCGGCCAAACCGGATACGCTGGGGGTCAAGTATGTCGTCACGGAGGGAACCGACATCACCCACCTTGCAGACATCCATTCGAACGCGGATATAAAAAACTTTGCGATCCCGGCAGACTCGGTGCTGAAAATCGACGGCAAGCTGGACGAGCCATTCTGGAAATTGGATCAGTCGATCGAGATCAAAGCGAAGGGGACGCCGACAAAGAAGGCCTCCTTCGCAGCCGTATGGACGGCGTCCAGCGATGGCAACGGCGACCCTAAAATTATCCTCCCGGGGGTGCTCTATGTGGGAGAAAGCCCGGGGCGGACATGGAAATTGATCGGACGGCAGCTTGTGCTGGCAGTCAAGGTTCTGGACGGTCCGAAGGGGAAGACACCCAAGGACGGCATCCATATTTTCATCAACGGCAATCACGACAAGACGCATATCTATTCCAGCAACGACACCCATTTCTTCATCCCGCGCGATCTCAAAGGGAGGAACGCTCAAACGATCTGCGGTAAGGTCAATTGGTTTACCGACGCGAAAGTCGAGGAGATCGAGGGAGGTTATGTCATGGAGATCAAGCTGGGGGGGAACAACTATTTTGCGGGCGAGGGCAATTGGCTCTCCTTTGGATGCAAAAGTGTTTACGGGTTGGACGTGGCGGTCGATGAAGGTGAGGAAGGCAATGTTTCCCAGCAAGTCTGGCGCGGCGACGCCAAAGACGACACGGATACCAGTCAGTTTGGCACGATTGTTTTGACCAGCCAGCCGGCCATGGGGACGGAACCGACGCTAATGCCAGCGAAATAGAGGCAAAAGACATCGACATTATGCTGAACATGTTTCTCTTCGCTCTGTTCACCTCGCTTAGCGCACTCGTTAGCGCTGTCGTGGGATTTGCCGGTGCGCTGGTGGCCGTGCCGTTCATCACGCTCTTCCTGCCGCCGAAGGTGGCGGTGCCGGCCTTTACGATGGTGATCCTGGTCATGCAAATCGCGGTCATTTATGAGGGGCGGCGTCACCTCTGCTGGAGCCGGATCACGGTGCTCACGCTCGCCGGCGTGGCAGGCACGCTGGTGGGAGCTTTTTCATTGGCGCATCTGCCTTCCGGCACCATCAGGATCATCGTGAGCGCCGTAACGCTTGGGTTCGGGCTCCTTTTCCTCATGAAAACGCCCATCCGGTTCAGCGGTGGAAAATTCATCGAGGCGGCCTTCGGTCTGTTAAGCGGATGGCTCGGAGGGTGTATCGCACAGTCCGGTCCACCAGTTGTTTTCCTCGCCCTGGCGCAAGGATGGAAAAAGGAAGCGTTCCGGGCAAACCTCACGGCTTATTTCCTGGTTCTTAATATCATCGCCTGCCTTGCCTATTGGAAGCTGGATCTTTTTTCGACGAAAGGCCTCAAGTTGAGCGCAGTCGCTCTGGTTCCCGCCCTGCTCATGCTGGGGCTGGGACTCCGGATCAAGAATCGCGTGAACGAAACCGCCTTTCGGAGCATTGTGCTCGCTATCATCATCCTTGTCGGACTTGCGGGCCTTATACCGTTCGGGTAATGGTTAGGTATGAAAGGTCAGACGAACATCCTTTATGAACAACATCACCAAAACCATTACTATTCTTCTGGCCTTACTGCCGGTCATTTTCGGACAAACCGTGCCGGCCGACACGAATTCGCCCGGTGAAAAACCGGGGGGACAACCCGCTCCTGTCATCCAACTGGAACCCGAATTCGCGCCGAATGTCGCGATGATCAAAGTCGATTCGGCAACATTGCTCCGCGCAGGGACAATCCATGTGGCCAAAAATTACCTGTGGCAGGGATTGACTTTTGCCGCGGAGCCAAGGACCGGTGACGGAAGCATCCCGTTCAAATGGAAAGTGGCCGGTCTTGGACTGGATGGAACGGGCTCTTTAAAAAATCCAAAACCTGCGGTGGTGCAATGGGATTGGCATTTGACCAATGACAAGGAATGGGTCGCGGACGGAACGGAAGTCGGCAACAATCCCTATGGCGCCATCGCATTTTTTCTGGATCTCACGTCCGACGCCCGCCGAGGTTGCACCGCGAAGCCCGTGCTCAAGGAGGATAAAACGGGGTTTACATGGGAAATGTTGCCGGGGCAAACAGTCACGGTGGATTTCGGTCCGCCGCTGGTAAAACTTTATTTTGAGACGAACAAACCCAGTGAAATCCGTTGCGTGATGTATATGGCTCCGCTTGAGCAGGGCAAGTTCGACCGGTCGATGACGATCACCTTGCCGGAAGGTTCATCGGTGGTTCCAACGAAGGCAGAACGGTATCAGGCCGATACCAAAGACTGGTTTGTCGATGCCTTGGATCCGCACGCGTCGTTCATCGATCTCAGCGACTTGAATGAGAAACCGGCCGGCAAGCACGGCTTCGTGAAGACGAAAGGTGAGCGGTTATGTTTTTCGGATGACACACCCGTCCGCTTCTGGGGAGCGGCTGTGGCTGCGTATTCTCTTTACGTGCATAACAAGGACGGTACACCTGACATGGAGTTGATCGACAAGCATGCCAAACGGCTGGCGGAACTCGGTTTCAACCTGGTGCGGCTCACCCATGTGGACAGCAATTGGGTTAATCCGAACCTGATCGCGAAAGGTGACACCACCGACAAGCTCAACGACGCGGCGCTGGATACGCTGTTTTACTGGGTGAAGGCTTTGAAGGAGCAGGGCATTTATGTCTGGATCGATATGGAGACCTACCGCCCCTATTTGGCCGGCGACAATATTCCCGGTTTTGATGATCTGGTCGCCGCCTACAATAGCCAGAGACCGCTTGCCGAAGGATTCAGCTAACTGAATCCCAGGATCGAGGAACTCTGGCCCGTCTTCTACAGTTTGGAGGGTCACAAAAAGTAAGGATCCTTTATTGATGCGGGTTTGCGGGCGGGCGGCGGCGTCCGAGTCGAAAATGTAGTGCAACTTCTGCTGGCCA
>Ga0118677_10000564_pt1 | contig 81229 bp, 92 predicted proteins | sample AliMusrvi5mmetaG_FD_86154 | JGI IMG/M metagenome (GOLD analysis project Ga0118677, IMG submission 86154)
GTCAGCAGCATAGGTAAGCAGATACGAAGCTGCGGTAACGGGACCTGTCCCCATATCGAGGGAATCCCCTGATGTGACGGGAGTAATAACCGTAGCGGTATCTTTCCATACACTCCCCGACAATGCTGAATAAAGTAGTTTTTTAGGTTTGCCGGAATCAGCGGTATCGACAATAACAAGGAAATCCGTTGCTGCCAGGGTAGTCTTTGCTGTCAACGATGTAGGATCGAAGTCTATCTGGTAGTCAAGCCTGTCAGTTGCGGAAATGGCAGTTACCTTTATACCTTGGTAGGATGAATTACTCGAAAGGAGTTCCGTGCCATTAACCTGTAATGCCGGGAGATGGGATGGCAACACAACACCGTTACCACTACGGGCCTTACTTACTGCTGTCGTGGCGAGGGTCACGAGCCCCTGAAGTGTTTCAGTAGCATAGTCCCCGGATGAGACCTTAAAAGGTATGCTATCCATTAAATCCCTGAATGTGTTTTCTGACGGGATATTGTTGGCGTTGAATTTGGTTCCTGCCGTGGTACGTGGGGAATCGAAGAAAAAAGCCTTGTTGCGTTGCATATCGAATGTTATTTGAAAAGTAACCCTATTCTTACGTTTACGTATGTGCCATTGAGGTAAACTCCCCCAATCCCAACTGTCAACTGATCTTGTACTATAATCTGTCCACCTATCCCGATACCAGGAAAGTCTTTGAAGTTTCTCCCGACCATTTCAGCATATAACCCCCAATGGAGTAATTTGGCTTTGTAGGCGGGAGACTTACTGAAACAAGTGTCTGTTCTTAATGTTATCCTATCAATTTCTTTTGGGAATACAAAGTCTGAAAACGATAAGTCGTTAAGGTTCCCTAATATATGTGCCGACCAATGAAACCTGATACCTTTTTGGTTGAAAGTAGAATCATACCAATTTTCACTGATCTCTTTTATGATAGTGTCATGGATGATGGTTTTTACTGGAATGGGTTTTATCCTTATTTCAGCGGGAATATGAATAGTGTCATATAATATCACTGTATCTGCTTTTGCTGACTTATAGGCCGTCACCTGATCTGAAAGTACATTTATCCTACTATTGGCTGAAATCACTTTGTAGCCAAGGAAACAGGCCAATGCTATCAAAATTCCTATCACTACGTATGTTGCTATCTGTTTCATCTTAATAAATATGAGGTCTTTCTCTTGTGCAAATGCAAAATATGGCTAATGCGATGATTGCCAACACCAATAATCCCACCCCGAAGTTCGGGGTAGGATTTGATGTGGAGTTTGTTGGTTGCGGTGTCATTACGGTTTTTCGATAGTCAACGGCTGACCCGTTGAGTTCGTGAGGAAATTTTTGACCAAATAGGCAATTCCGGCACCTACCGCAGATAAAACGACTGGTTGCCAAAATACCCATGTGAAGGCAATGGTCCCTGCCTGTAATGCCTGATACACTCCGATTACTAATGCTGTGATAACAGCAAGGATAAATCCTTTTAATGCATCGAGCCAATTTAATGAAGCAAAATTTGAGTTCATTGTTTTTGATTTTAAGGTTAATACTAATTGTGTTTAATAATTATATCGGTAATCTTTGTCAAATTTTCTTTAAATAGTTCGGTAAGTATTTTAACACCACCTTCCGACACACTCATTTTATTTTCAAGGTAACTACGAGTAGTGGAAACTAAGTCCCGGAAGTCGTAAATGTTTTTTTCAAGTTTGGCGAGTTTAAGTTCATGCTGATTATTGGTTATTTGCCATTCCTTATAAAATACCTGATCGTCTGTTTGAAGTTTGTTGAATTTCTCTGCTAAATTATCATGTTTTGTGATAGCTTTTTCAACATCGAGTATCAAAACTTCTTTTTGCTCCATAACGGTCTTTAAAAGATCCGCCACAGACTGTTTAATCTCCTTTTGATCGGTTTTAAGGTTCCAATAGGTAAGGGAAATAAACCCTACCATCCCGGTTACTAACCCCGATATTATCCAATAGGCAGTAGATTGTTCCATTACCTGACATTATGAATTTCATGTTTTGTTCCACCACTTTCGAGTTTGTTCTCTACCTGCCAAGCTATAATGTATGTCATCAATACAGCGTAAACTATCCACATCATCCTGAATGACCATTTTGTTATTTGCGATCTGCTCATACCCCGTATTGTTTAATAATATATTTGATTTTGTGGTACATAGGCTGGACATGTAAAGTTCCATTTCGAATTATCTATTAATTGAATCGGTATATCCAAAGACTTGCATTTGGTGTTTTTTTTGATTATTCTTGTGATACCTTGATTTTATAATTTGGCTCAATGGCATCTTTGATTGCTTTTTTTAGTTTAATATCGCTAAAGAACCCATTCAACGCAGTCTGTATATCGGCAAACCTGATTTGAATTTTCACCTCTTTTACCAGGGTATCGCCAACACCGACAATCCTTTTTTTGGTTAGAGTTAGTTCAATGTTTGAACCATTCAGCGAAAAATACGATCCTGAATCGACTGCCTGAGTTGAAAACTGTCCAAGGTTCCATTCATAGATAAAACGCGAACCATGATAGGTTGTGTCAAGCACCACACCGGGATTTTTAATGGATTGCCCAAACCCTGATAATGTCACAAAACAAAGGATAATTAATGTTGTTTTTTTCATAGTTAGAATCCTGTTGAGAAAAGTAAAGAATTGAGAAATTTCCATCCTGAGTTAAAGCCCTGACTTGTTGAGTTGCTTCCAGCCATCCACTCCCCCCCTGTGGCTGTGGAATAAGATATATTGCAAAATGATACGCGGGTAATACCTGTTGATTTTGTTATGGCCCACCCTGCCGTACCTGTCCCTGTTAATGTAATTCTATTGCCTGGGGTTCCGTTGATAGATAAGTTTGTAACTGTTTGTGTTGATCCATCTGTAAACTTTATAAATCGAGTAACGCTACTATTAGTACCTAAAGTGGTAAATGTATTATTACCGGAAATAGTCATTCCTCCAGTTGTTAGTGTACCCTCCAAGTACACATTTTCAAATGTTTTACCATTCCCTTTAAACGCTGGATTACCCGCAGTAAATCGTAAAGTTGACCCTGTTCCTGTGAAAGTGAAATTGCTGCCATTTGTTGCAAAGTCTATTGCCCCGTTTGCACTAAAATTAACATTTGCTGCGCCTGTAATAAGTGTTGAGGGATTGGTAGCGTCACTGATAGCAAATGTTTGAATAGTACATGGCTTCCCATTCAAATTAATAGTGCCAATAGCTATTCTCATGCCTATACAACTAAGATTATCCATTATCTTTATCTCAGCACTTCCTCCTGACTTATAAAAATTTCCAATAGAAATACCGTTGCTGTACCAAGTAGCCGAAGAAGCATTCTGCATGAGAAATGTTGATGCCGTTATTGGCATTGTACCACTTAGATAAACATTCCCATAAATATTAACGTTAAAATTAGTACCATTACCTACAACCGTTCCTCTGAATCCATGACAATTCCAATCCAAACAGTTTATAATTCCAGTAATAGTGCAGGTGACATTCCCTGCTGCATAAGTAAAATAAAGATTATCAGAACTTGTAGGAAATGCAAGTGCAGTAGTCCATGATGTAGTATCGGTAGCGTAATTTGATAAGGTTGTACTGTTCCCATTCACGTTCTTCCAATAGTAATTCGTTGAAAATACGTTAAAAGAAATCAGTATTAATATTACAGTGGTTAGCTTTCTCATGCTATTTAATATCTGCAATCTGTGAACATATATAAACTCCCCCAATATACTTTACAATTAGTAAGTCATTCGCCCCACTCGTATTTGTATAAACAGGGGTTACGCCACCGGGATAAGTAAACGTTGGGCTTGTAGCTACTGTGTACGTTGTGGTTGATGCCTCATGTGTCATTAATACAGACACTATCTGTCCAGCCACCATATTGCTAAACGTATAGGTGCAATTTCCTGTCCTTGTTACTGTGAAATTATTGGAGGTAGAACAATCAAAGGTTATTGCCGTTCCTGAATTACCGGATGCAACAACATCTGAATATAACCTACCTGTAACATTTACATTTCCCGTAAACTTTGCAGCCACATTAGTAGTTGCACCTGTTGGTGCCGCAACCTTTAATCCATATCCAGTTGTTACATTGGTCAATGCCTTTGTCTCAACTGCGACTGCACAAGACTCTGTTAATGTTGTGTTGGTTCCTCCTGTTGGTGGTCCCTGAATAACCACTCCATCAGCATCAGATATTGTCGTTGCACTCGTAGCTGTTAGTGTTGGGGTGGAAATTATAACGCTTCTCTGATTTGTAATTGCCCCTCCATTATGCTGAAGAGTACGAGCAAGGTTAATATTTACATCTGTTACCTCACTTCCCACATCAACACCTGATTGTGATCCTCCCGTCACGGATACTATATTAACCCCCGATCCCCCTGTAATTGATGGTTGTGTAACAATTAATTTTGGCGTGGTAATTTGAGTTGTGAAAGTTGGCGAACTTAAATTAGCTTTTAATACTAACTTGGTTGTCATGTCAAAATAGGCTGCAAATTTCTTATTTACCCCTGTATCAGATGGTAATGATCTTAATCCTATTGCAGCCATAGTAGTGTAATATGCAGCAAGTTTTTTATTGGCTGATGTATCGGCATATAACCAGTATGAGGACATCCCTGAAATTGGTTGATAATTTGCTCCCCACTCGTTTAATCCATCATACATTGCCTTGGGGGTGACATACCCATGATGGTAAACGTTGCTATCAGCAAGATTAACATAAGTTCCCAATAGGGTGTGAGCATCAAAATATTTTCTGGTTATATATCCATAACTTGTGTTGGTATTACTATCTGCACGTTTAGGGAATAATGTAGCAGAGTGATAGTCCCCCCAATTAAAGGCTGTGACACCTTTGTTCTGTTTGGTTCTCCAATCAGTAAGAGTATCATTATTAATGGCAATAGTTCCCGTAGTTGTGATCGTTCCTCCTGTTAATGGTGAGGTTGTTGAAATTGATGTTACCGTTCCTGAACTTGATGATTTATGGTCATTAAAATATTTTAATGTAATTGCATTAGCATTTGTATTTGAATCTGCTTTACTAAAATACAATCCTGCATGATTACCCCACCCATAAACAGTATCTAATCTATCTATTGAATTTCTAATGTTATAAAAGGGTTTATTGGAATTAACATTAATCATTGTTTCGGGTATAACATTATCTGCAACAATAGAAAAATAAGCATAATCAGTTGTTGCTGTCACACCTCTAATGAAAACATGATGAACATCACTTGCTAATCTAATCGCTTGTGAAGACGATCCCGTTTGTTCTGATATATATGATCCACCGTCAATTACACATGAATCACCAGAAATAAATAAAACCAAACCATTTCCAGATGGGTATTTGGGTGAAAACCCACTGCAATTAATTAACTTAGCACCCTTAGTAATTCCAGCTAATGAGTTTGTTCCAAATGCGGATATTTGAAATGCAGCAGGTGCTTTTGATTCCGCTGAACAGTTTACAAATGTTCCTCCTAATGATGATATTCCTTCTAATCCCCCTTCAAGTGCAACACCTACGCACCCATAAGCTATTGAATTATTATATCCCACCATACCCTCATCTGTATGAGATAATCCCTTACAATAATATGCTATTGCACTATCGTAAGTGGGAGTTCCATTACCATTTAAAAAACCAACACCAGAATTTGCAGAAATTCCCATATCATCGCCTTCACCAATACAGTTATATGCTCTTGCCAATTTACCTAAATTGGCAAACCCTGTTTGACCATGTGAAATACCCTCGCAAAATCTTGCCTCGCCTTGATTATCGAATGCCGCAGAATAAGGGTGTGTTGTTTCTGCGGTAGATTTAATTACTAATCCGCCCTCATTATAAATTCCAGATTGAACTAATGATGTGCCATAGCAATCATCTGCTTTCCCACCAGCATCAATATGAATCCCGTATCCCGAATTACTGTTTACCCAACAATCTACAGCATACCCATTGGCACTAACATCTAATCCATAATTGCCTCCTGTTAACTTCGTAGCAAGTATTTTTGCACCTGTCAGCTTTCCACTTATCAATGCTCCGTAATTAGTTGTTGATTCAAATGTGACGTTGTTACAAGTTATTTCACTGCTTGTATTTGTGAGCCATAAACAGACATACTTTGTTGATTTAAAATAAAGATTTGACAATTGACAAATTACCTTTGTTCCATTATCCTTTACTGCCGTTAATGCTGTTGTATCAATAATGGTTACATTTTTGCCATATCCAAAGATATTAACCCCATTTTTTAGGGTAATCTTTTCGTAATATGTACCGGGATAAATGACGATTGAATAAGTTGAATCTGCCACAGTAAGTGCTGAATTTACTGTAAGGTATTTCTGACCCGAACCAACATAAAGTATTTTGTTTCCAATAGGCTGGAATGTCAATCCTGCATGATAAGGAGTTAAATATCCTCTAATACTATCTTCCTTATGAAGAAGCAAAGCTGTATCAACTGAAGGAAGTTGTGTTAAGTCATATTGTGTTGCATATCCACCCATTCTTACACTATCTTTCTTATGAACAAGTAAAGATGTGTCTGTTGCAGGAGGGATTGTAGGCTTATCTGTTAAAGAATTATACGACTTTTCATCGAGATTAGCAAGGCTATCATGATTACTCATAGTTCTATAAGAACCTTTGGGTTGATATAATGTAGCAGCCTGAGTTTTTCTCAGGAATAACATAGTGTCAATTATCCCACCCCCAATAGACCCCACAGAGACAACCCATCCCATTCTGTACATGGTAGTCATGGAATCATTGACGGAAGTATTAGTATGAGTAAACTGATACTGCCTACGAGGTACGCTATCGGATAGTACAACGACCTGTGTGGCAGCAAAGATAGCCCCTAACTTAGTTCTGTTGTTTGGTAAGGTGAGAATAGGTTTTGTGTTCTGTCCCGCCGCCATAAGGCTAAAAAGGCATAAAGCTATAAATACTAATTTTCTCATGCTTATAGTTTTTCAAAGATAAATTCTATGTTAAAGATAGCGTTGTTCCAATCGTCTCCCACCCCTGCATGGTGAAGGTAAATAGTTGTAGGAGTTGTCAGGGAGAAAGTCTTATTCACCGCAATGGTAGTCAACCCTTTCGTAGTAAGATCGAGCAGGTTCATCCCTGAACAGGCAAAACATTCATTACCTCCCGAAGTGATCCCCATACTTAGCTGCGCCCAATTAGCGGTCTTATTCTCAAAGACAACATCATTGAATTTGTAGTTTCCCGGAATCAAATTGAGAAATACCGAATCGGCTGAAATGTTGGTTTTGGTTGCTTTGACGGTACAGCATGAATTGGTGATATTGTTTATGATATATGTAGTAAATGACTGCCATACATTAACAGGGACAGTAGTTGTGGCAAATCCCGTCGTTTGACCTGAATTACCCCTTATGTGGAATGGGTTCACCGCACCCTGGATTATCATGCTGCCGATACCTCCATTTGAAGTATCTCCAATGTACACGTTGATAAGGTCGGCAATGGTCTTGCCTTCAATCCCGGTACATTGTAGTTGCTTTTGGATTTTGTCAATGCAATAGAGTGTCCGGTAATAACTTAATGGATAAAACAAGCCATTGATAAGGTCTATTTCCCGTTGCTGTTCGATAATATCCAAATAAAACCATAGGTTATGAAGCAGCGATAATCTCCGGGATTCAGTAACCTTTTTACCCATCACGAAGTCACGTATCATGTCATTGGATATCGACACTACGTAAGGGTGCGCTATTTGCCAATATGCCGTTTGCTGTTGTTCCCGGACTGTCATGGTTAACAGGTTATATTGATGTTATTGCTCCCTCCGCATAATCCGCAGCGGTCGGTGACTATCTTTAACTTGTCGATCATTTGACCGATGTCAGTCAAAAGATCACTCTCGCTTTTAGTGATAGGGTATAATCCTACATACTGGCTTTTCTGTAAATACACCATTTGGTTGATGCTCGTCACCAGTTCCCGTATCATCAGCAAGTCATGTTTTTTGGCCTTATTATCATCACAGTCGTCACATGGATCATCGCAGGTACAAAGTGTGTACTTAAACAACTTCGTGTAACAGGCATTGGCTTTACATGTTTCAAGGATAGGTATGGTAACGACAATCCATGATGTAGGAGTAGGTATATGCTGTTGGTTGCCATTGTTGACATAGGCAAGTTCAAATGTGTATGACCCGTCACCATAGGCAGAAAGGTCGATTATCACCGTAGTCCCGGCAAAGGGCAATCCCTCAACCAACAACGTACCATCGTAGTTATAAAGCCTTGTCCGAACAACGACACACGATATGTTTATTGCTACCTCCCATTTCAGGCAGTCCGTCTTGGAAAGGACAAAAGCATCTCGGTCGATAAAGGTTATTGCCGTGGTTGCTATCGAAGTTGCCCCTACTGCCGCAACGGACAACCCTGCCAATGCGTAAATATCGGCAATGGTAAGGGCGGTATATACATAACTCCCTATTGTAAGCGGTTGCCCTACGACAAGCGGGGAGAAATCAGTAACATCGAGTGCGGGATTGGTCCCCGAAGATGAAGGGTTGATAGTCCCGGTAGTAGTCTTGATATAGAATACCCCGTTATAAAACACTATCCCGAATTGACCGAAATCAATATTATTCAGTGCATCCCATGTGTAGTTATACAGGGCATAGACTGATATCGTCTGCTGCGCCCCTACGGGGACACTCCATGAATCGGCATTGGATTGGTCAACATTGAAATCGGCGGCAAAGGCATCACTTGACCAGAATACCATTATCCCTGTCAAATCGCGTTCCCCCGCGGCATAAGGGGTAATGTCGCTGATACCTAAGTACCCATCGAGTGACTTGTCTAAAGAAATTACGGGTGTAACCATGTCCACAAAATTAAGAAAAATTCATACTACTGTCAAATTAAGGAGTGGTTAAGGCTACTGCCCTCTTATACCCTCCGTACACTCCTAATGTCCCTGCGAGAACGCTGAATTTCTTCTGTCCAAGTCCTACTTCTGTAAGTCTCAATGTCGTACCTAAAATTGGAATAGGGTTTTTCATCCATTCTTCGGAAGCATAACCAAGCATAAGTTCGCTGTAAAGGTATGAATACTTCTGCTGGTCCTTCTTTGTCAATGTCCCGATGAAATACACCAACCCGGCTAAAGCCCCAGCATAGACAAGGCTGCGGCCTAAGTTGATACGCCTGTGAGTAGGTAAACTCTGCCAATACTTTAACGGGTCTTTCATGTTTTTAAAATCCCGTAAGTCGTGGATTACGTGTCTCCATGACTGAAAATGACCTTCCATGATATTCATTTCCCATTTTGTCATGGTGTTGCCTTCTTCATCAAGATATGGGACCCACCTTCCCCCTCCAATGGTTTCACCTGTCTTTGCATTGACACCAAGATTATTCAAATGTGGCATCATAAACATTCTGAACATCCCGACCATTTTACCCTTCCACCCGTTTGTCATCAATGCCTTTGTAGCATCGTCAATCCCTACATATACGAACTGTGAAGCATACCATTTGTAATGATTGTTCACAATATCCCAATCGTCTCCCCTGTCAGGGATAATGTCGCTATCACTCATTTCACCCTGTGACTTTAACCTTTCCGTAAGGGCATTATACATAGCCTTCTGTTTGGCAGATTGGCTCCCATCGGAGTTGAAGTACCTCTTGTCTTTAAATCGGTCCCATGCTAAGTCCCCCGACTTAGCATCCACAGAATAGGCTTCCCATGCCCCGTTATGGATAAGTTGAGACACCAGAGAATGTACCCGCATCGTTTGGTCAACGGAGTTATCAGGTAACATCCCCCATGCTGCGGATAAAGCATTTTTCTTAACACTTAGGTTCTCCATCGGAGAATGAAGTAGGCTATCCTCCGTCTGATTCCAATAGTGAAACTTCCGGGCAATGGCCCATACCTTTCTACGGTTGGAGAACATTTTACCTGCTGCCTTTAAGTGGTCAGCCATAGTAGGTAGTATTTCACTCCTTAATTCCTCCGGCATTCCAATATTAGCGGCTGATTGAGCAATGGCATTAACGGTTGATTTGAATGCTCCCGCGATAAGAACTTTAGGCGCCGTTACGAACCTATACATCAGCAAAATGTTAGTCATGCCACGCATGGCGGTATTGGCTACGTCGGCTGTTTCCACGGGACCGATAAGCGGAACATCAATAGTTCCTCCGTTATCCCGTTTGTCTGCATTCTGTTTATTGACATAACGGTTAAAGTATTCCTCCATAAATTCCCTTGTATGGCGAAGGTTTACGTTGTTGGAATTTTCCCATCCGGTCATTAAAGCCATCTGCGTATTATACTCCGGCAGGAACTCATTGCCAATCATTTCATCCCTGATACCTTTAAGCATAAAGTAGTTGCCGATTTTCTCAATGTCGTGAGAAGCCTTTTCGTTAAGGTCAGGGTCAAAAAGTTCAAAATGTGAAGTATTCCCATCCCTTACCTCTACCAATCCTATCTTTTCATGTGTCTTTGAAGGGTCAAGCATTTGTTGGTTAATACTGCTGAACAACTTGGTCATGCTTTTATCCTTGGTGACATCGGTGAAAATCTGGTCCGGTGCTTGGATATTGTCAAAGTATTTCTTCAACCCCTCTTTGAACTTACCCTGCATAAGCATTTCGTTGGCTGATTTGTCGATTACAGGAATATGACCTTTTGGTGCACGGGAGTTCATGTCGTTAAACTGCTGCTCGGCATCCTCCCATGTAAATTCGCTGATATTCAAATCATCATGCTCGCTGCCTATTTCGGTAAATTGATGCTGCCAGTAAATGTCTGCTATGGTACGCTTTCTCATTTCATCGTACATGGCATTGGTGAGTTCAAGGTCGGCATCGGTAATCTTCCCTTTGTCATATAATGGCTTTGTTTCGGGGTCATTCTTGTCCATGTGGAGAACTGTTCCCCGCACCGTTACCTTATCACCCTTTTTGTAGGATTTCCCACCATAGGTCAAGTCCTTACCCGCAACAACGTCCATATCCTTATAGAGATGGTCGAAGTATAAGTTTCCTGCGGTTCCGACAAATGGCTGTGCTTTAATGCCATGTTGCGCCACTACCTTCTCAAGCAATGGGAATATCTTTTCATGGTATTTCCAATATGCCGATACGGTACGTTCGATAGACATTTGCATGGCCCCTGCGGAAGCCTGGATAAAGCTGCTGCGCTGTACCAATGGAGAAGGAATGTTTTCAAGTCCCCCCCCTTTTATGTCAGCGATTTGGTTTGCCGTCTCAATATGACCAAATCCTGTTCCCGGCCTTTTGAGTTCATCCAACGTGGCACTTACAAGTTGATAGATAGGGTCAGCAAACTTCTCTGTGTCGCTGCCTATCTTATGGTCTAATACCCTCTGCCATTCTGTTAAGGCTTTTATCTTTGCCTGTTTTGAACCTTTGGTGAGTAAGTCCCGCCTTGCTACGACAGATTCCCTTTTCGTGTCAAATTCTTCGTAAGGGTCCATCATTTCTTCCTGATTGGAGAGATATTCACTAAGCTGGTTGATGAAAGGGGTGCGCAGTTTATCATTCTCTATCCGCTTGTTTTGGATGATACCACGGATAGTGATGCTCCCTACCATATCCATAAATTCAGGTTGTGCCTTTAAAATGTCAAGTATCTTACCAATATCCTCAATGCTGTTTACCTGATAAGGCTTAACGCTGTTTTTACGTGTCTCAATGACTGATAACTTTCTGAAGGTAGCATCCATGCCTAACGCTTGCATCCCAATCATGAGTTTCCGGTAGCTATACATGCTGTCATTGTATTCTGCGGGGCCGCCTAATTTGCGATATTTCTTATCATCCATGATATCCCCCAAAATGTTCCGTTGCCTACCAATGACGGCATCCGTTCCCTGACCATAGGAGGTAACATCGAATATAGATACGTCAGCCTTCCCGTTTTTGTCAAATCCATGAACAACAACGATAGGGTCATAACCTTTTAAATCGTCTTTATACAATGACCTGAAACGTGGGTCTGCGTGTTCCGGCAGTTGGGAGTACCTCACTACGTCCATGGCTCCCTGTTCAATACCAAGTAGGTTGATAAGGGTTTTAAGTACCTGTGGGTTGTAGTCTTTTAATCCTACCGTTGAAGCAATATCAGAAATGGTAGCCTGTTTACTGTTATGAGTAGCAGATAACCCAATAGGGGTATTGGCAAAAGATATGAAGTTCTGTATAAGTTCAGGTACTTTCCCGTCAATCATAGGATATTTGGGTGTAACCTGGTTATGAATGGCTTCTTTTAACTTCTCGTCAGTATCGTATTTGTCAGCAGGGAAAACAGTCTGATGGGTTCCTTCGTTGTAATAATAGTTACCCCTTGCATTTACTCCCGTCTTTTTAACTTCATTGAAGATTTCATCGGTGACTTCTTCCGGTGTGAGTTTTGAGAACCGTAAAGAATCAGCGTGATCTGATGCTAAATGAAGTGTAAGGTCGCTAATGTCCAATACAGGCATCTTTGCGGATCTGCTTTCAGCCTTACCCATTTTGTCAATGACTTTCATCTCGTCAGGGGTGAATGTGAACTTGTCTCCTTTTAATACCTGATTGGTGAAATCTTTAAAGAACTTTTCTAAGTCAGGGTTTCCAATGTCAAACCCGTCTTTTAATCCGAGTATGCCTTTTAACCCATTCCATAATTCGGTGACATAACGCTTCACGTTCTCATAGATACGTGTGGCGAAGGTTTTATCCGTCTCCGGTATCTTACTGTCACTTTCCCGTAAAAAGCGTTCTACGGCAGGAATAGAGGTAAACCCTCCCATGGTAGCCATCACTTCGTCAATGTGCTGCTGCCCGTCAAGTTCGGGATAAGTAATCTTTATCTGTTCCGATAATTTGGCAACATCGTTCCCCCCCTGACTGATAGCATCCTTCACGTAGTTTTCAAATTCAGCATACTTTTCGGGATTACGTGACTTATACACGGCATTCCATATATGCTGTAACTCATGTACCCCTGTGGATGATGTTACCTTGTCAATGTTGTAATGTATTCCCTGTCCATCGACATATCCCCTTGCTGTTGGGCTAATACCTTTTTCCCGTAACGAATCGGAATCTTCCTTAATGAAGTTAAGTTGTTCAAACTGACCTTTTATTTTGTCAAGCAGGATTTCAAATGATTGTTGAACAACACGGTTATCTTGGATTTTGTTAAGGTCAATAGGCTTTTGAAATAGGGGCAATCCCTGTGCTACTTCATCACGCATTTTGGGGGTAATGTCAATAGAATGTTGAGTTGTTGAACCATTAATTTTACGTTCGGATTCTATGGCAATTTCTTGTAATGTCTTTTGTATTGCTTCCTTAGATAGTTGATTCCCTACATCTATCGGAATTGTAGATAGAACGTCATCATTCCATGCACGTAATTGGTAGTCTCCAGTATGAGGTGATTTAACCACAAACGAATCTGTAAAATCATTTTCATTTATAAGCCTTTTTGTACCAATATCTTTTGTTTTCACACTCCCCTTGCCCCACAAACCTTCTGCAACCTGACCGACAATGCCTAATTTGCCTTCTGCCGGACTTCCGTAGAAACCTATCATGCCTTTGCCACCAACCTTAATATCCTGACCCGTCAAACTACGCAAAGTTCCTTTTGGTTCTTGTGCCATAAGTTTTTCAGCAACGTCCTTACCAATAATATCAGGCAAATCTTTAGGTTGAACTCCCGTTCTCTCTATTACAGTATTTCCATCATGGTCGTATGCTTTAAGATTGCTACCGCTATAATGAATTTCGTTTATTTTCTTTGACAAATCATACCGTTCATTCTGCTGTTCACCCGTTGTCCAACTGATACTTTCTGCACCTTCTTTTATAGCCTGTTTCAACGCAACTTTCAATCCAAGTTTTGTCCATGCTGTCGTTTCGGTGACGAAAGGGGCATGAGTATGTTTACTCTTGTTAGCATCTTTATTTAAAGTTTCTAACGCATTTTTAATCGCTTCTTCTTTTGTATTTCCTGAATCAAACACGAAATCTTGGGTTGCCCTGTCATACCCTTTCGGGGCAGTTATTTTCCAATAATCCTCAAATTTAGTTGGAGGTTCTACTATGAATCCTGTTGGTAATTCAGTTATGCTGTTGGGTTCTTTAAACCCTTCTTTTTTCCCTTTCTGCCCCCAATCTGACTGAATTTCATCAACAAATAAAACTTTCTTTCCGTTAACGTCAACACGGGTGCTTAACCTTAAATGTGCCAAAATGTTATGTTCATCGAAATGGGATGAACGGTAATAAAAATCCCTGCTTGCTAACACATACGAACGTGTATTGCGCTGTTGTGCATCGTTGAGTTCATCGTAAGGTACATTGTACTGTACGAAAGCCATTTGTTGAAGTTCATCGGTAGTAGGTTCCTTCGGTGGTAACGTTATCAATACCTCTTTGTAGTTCTCTTTGTCTCCGGGGAGTTGGTACGCCGAATATTTTGTTTGTGATTTTTCACGTTCTTCCTTACTTGTAAGTTTAGTCCTTATTTCATTATTTCTTAATTCTAATTTCACAAGTTGATCGAATGCTTTTTCTGGTATATATGTCGGTTTCTCCCCTCCATTTTTAATGAAATGATCTACGTCACCCCATATTTCATCTGCAAAATGTGTGTAATTAGAATCCCGTTCAACTCTACTAAAAATAGCATTTTTTGCGTTTATGATTAAATCATATTCTTCTTGTAATTTAACCTCATTATCTCCTTTTGAAACTTCCCGAATATCAATCCGGTTATCCTTCATCCATTGCTGGATTTCCCCTCTACTGAAAGTCTTTGAAGGGTTAGCCTTTAACATATCATCTAACCCTGTATAGGTGAGTTCATCGCCCTTTACTCCCCGTGATCGTAACTGTTCGAGCCATTTGTTGCCAGTGAGTTTTTCCGCCTTAATATCCAAAACGGCTTTTTCAACGGGAGAATAGAACCCATTGATAACATCAAGGTATGGTGATAATGGCTTTACCGTTGAGGTATTACTCATGGTCCCATCGGTAGTAGTCTTTTCGGAATCAAACCCTCCATGCGGATAGCGTTTGTAACCTTCGCCACCGGCATAAGCCTTCATTTCCGTAGAAAGGCGGGAATATTCATTTTGGTCATTACCTATCCCATCAAGGTATCTGCCAAAGGCAGTAGATTGTTCATGTAACCCATTAGGCTTATCGTAGAACTCTTTTGGGATGATATTGATAGCAGAACCTTGTTTTGATTCAAGTCCGTTTGTGAGCAATATCTGATAGGCATACTTTGATTGTAAATCTTCCGGCAGTCTCTTAAATTCATCCTGTAAGAACTCAACAGTTTTTGGGTCAGTTTCACTTATAAGTGAATTTCCCCTGAAACTACGGACAAACATGTTGTCGGTGATGCTGTCATAAAATTCACCAGGATTTCTTACCCCTATCTTTTCAAGTTCCCCTATGGCTACGTTTTTAGGCATATCGGCAATGCCTTTTAACCATGATTGGTATTTGTCAAACCCTTCAACATATTCCTGCCTGTCTTTGGCTGAATATAAATGATAGTCCGTCCCGTTAAGGTCAATGGCTTTTTCCCCTATTGACTTCTTAAAGTACCTGTCAAGGAAAAGGTCATGGTATGGCTTACCTCCACCAAATTCATCCATTGCATGGTGTTCGATATTGGTAAGTACCTTGTTAACCTCTTTTGACGGGTCAAGTTCCGTCCGGGTAGCCTTGCGGGACAAATCAGGCATTTGATCTTTAAACCTGCCATGGTCAATATCATAAATCAGGTTGTCAATATGCTTCATGTCCGGCTGATACCTGCCAAACATCTTATTGACCATATCCATGAATGCCTGAAATATCCCTTTCGGGGTGTACCACGGGGACTTCTCCTTCTTTTCAAATGGTTTTTCAATGCCTGTCTTACCGATATAATGAGCTATCCATTCCTCTGCTTGTAGGTCGGTAATCTTTTTGCCCCGCCATTGTGGGGAATAACGCTTCATGGCGGTTTTGGATTCATTCATTATGATACCCTTACTTGGTTCATCCAAAAAGTAGTTATATACCATGTGGAAAAACTCATGCTTTGGTGATGTATATACAATCCCATCCCTCTGCATTTCAAGTCGTATCCTGCCATTATGAAGGTAGCCAAATACCTGTTTCCCGTCAATATTCAAAAACCCGATGCCATGTTTGTCCAGACTTTCACGAATATCAGCGGCAATGTCGGGATGAACGTTGGAATCTAACCAAGTGTTGAGGGTTTCTCGGCTGATTCTGCGGGTGTCTGTTTCACGGGATTCTTCAAAGATTGGCCCGTTTTCTTCTCCATTTCCATCCGCTGGTGCGCCACCCTCATTGCCAAGATTTGACTTGGGGTATACTTCGAGAACTGTTTTTTCATCTGATAAATATTTATATAGGTTATTATAACTTTCTTCTGAAAATGGGAACCCTTGGAACTGATCTTTGTTGGCTTCAATTGATGATAACAGTTCTTCTTTTGTTGCCGTTGAAATATCAATCCCGTTATGTTTAACAAAAGTATCTAATGTCGCAAAGTCAGGGATTTCCGCATAAGCAGCCTTAATACGTTTTTTGCCTTCATTGATACTCATTCCCGTCTTTTCCTTATACTTGCGGGATATTTCCTTTTGGATTTCAGGAACTTTATCTTTAAATACGCTTTTGTCAGGATTGGAATTGATAAAATCAATAACATCGTCAGGAGTTATATTTGAGTTATAACCCTCATTCTCTTCGTTTACAAATAAATCAATTCCTTTTAAATTTGTGTCATTTGATTTATCAAGCAACCAATTTTTTTCTATCGGATGCTTCTTCTTAAACTGGCCTTTCTTTCTCCCTGACTTTTGTTCTACTTTAAGGGTGTTTTCATCCCCAAAACGAACATAACTCTTATATGAGAATTGTTCAGCTTCCAGCCTTTCCTGCCATGGTTGTAATCCACTTTGGGATGTCAACACTACCTGATCGTAGGCAGCAATTAAATCGTTAGGTGTAGCATACTTCGATTCAACCGCCCATTGAGGAAACTGTTCTTCACTGATATTTTCTGAATCGTTTTTCCTATCCTGTAACAAAGATTCAACTTCCGATGTTCTTGCGGCACGAATGGATTGCTCACGAGTAGTAAGCGTTTCTCCAGCAAATAACTTGTCCGCAATGGTGTTTAACCTTTTATCAGAAACTACGTTGTTGTCAACAAACTCCTTATATTCTTTGGCAGGAACCTTTTCATTTTTGTCGGCTTTAATCTTTTCCTTTTCCTGATTTACGAAGTTAATAGCTTCTTCTGCACTTCCTTCACCTTTGCCAAATGTCACGGGAGGATTCGATTCCGGCCCCGCTTGAACAACTTCACCGGGTTTTATGTCATTAATGAATACTGACGTATGTGGCAGCAAATCTAAGGTGTTGGTAAGGAATGTACCTGCCCTGCCAGAGAGTATGTCTGAAAGCCCGTATGCCTTGTCAAACGGCAACTCAACATTGCCAAGTTCGGATGATCTTTCGATAATCCTGTCAAACATTTTGGCATATCCTTCTTTGTTGGCAAACTCTTTTTTAAGTTTCAAACGATAACCAGCAGCAGCGGTATCATATTCCCATTTGCCAAAATCCCCAATGATTTTACCTATCTCTTTATTCTTAAATTGCGCCCTGTTATTATGAATAAAATTGAAAAGCATGGTCCCGTCCATCTCCCCGTTTTGGGTAAGGTATGTGTCGGTATCCTTCCATGCCTTTAAAATATCGGCAATGGATTTCCCTTCGGCAGCGGCAACCTCCGACATCTTCAATGTACGCAGGATGATATAATTTGATTCAGAAATAATGGCAACAGGGTCATATTGGATAATGAGTTTCTGTCTCATTGTCCCTTTCTCATATATGTTCTTTGCGGTAGCCATGTTCCCAAAGACTACTTTCCCCTCCATTTTGCCAATCAACTCACTGACGGGGATATACTTTGTCCTGCCGTCCTGGTTTTTACCCGTAACAGAATAAACTTTATAATCATCTCCCAACGGGATATTGTTGGATAATACCACAGGGTCATTTGAGAACTTACCCCGGCCTTCGGTGATTAAGTCTTTTAAGGCGGCATTATGATCTTCTGAAAGTCCTTTATGTGGTTGGTCAAGCATCATAAGATACCTGAACTTTTCAGGTAATTCTCCCGTCTCATTAACCGATTTCTCTATTTCGGCAAATGCCTTTTCTGATAACCGGCTCCCCGTGGATCTCTTTAACTGATCGAGAAATTCAGCTTTCTTTGCTCCGTCTTTAAATGTGAATCTGACGGATAGCACATCATTCATCGTCACCTTATTCCCTAACGGGTCGGTCATATCCTGACTACGCAGATACACCAATTCGGGATTAAAATAGGCTGAAAGTGCATGGATATGCTTTGTGATGTCCTGTTTGGTAGTATGATCTTCGGCAGATACATCGCTGCCAAAAGTGTAATGAGTGTAAGCGTATGATTCCCCTGTTTCAGCGAATGCCGAGGTTTTCCCCTTTGCTACCTTCCCTACGGGTTTGGGAACATATTTATCCCTGTGGTTAGTGTCAATGTAGCTGATACCGCTTATATCCATTTTTGACGGCTTCAATAACGGGTCGTCAATGTTAATGGCTTTAACTTCTGCTTCTGTGTCAGCTACCACAACTTTCAACGATATCCCGTCTTTGCCTACCGATACTATACGGGCATATCCTTTTGGGTCAATGGTTTTAAATACATCTCCTGCCGTTGGTTTTACGGTAACAGGTAATATCTGGTCGGGGTCAGTTTTTCCCTTTACAGGTTCTACGGGTTTTACCCCCGTAGTCTGATCTCCTGTAACAGTCCTTAGTCTGTCAATTTCCCTGTCGTAGTACCGTTTGAGCAGGTCGTCCGGCAGTTGGGCCGGAGTTTCAACCCATGAGACATCTTCTTTACGGCCTTTGTTGAGATCGTCAGCTTTTCTATCCGGGAGTGCGACAAAATCACTTGCTCTGCCGGTGGCGGTATAGTAATCTGCATCGTTGCCATTCCTCTCAAAGCCGATATATACCTTCTTAAAAATACTGCCACGTATGGATTTCGGAGTTTCGCCATTGTCTTGTATGTCTTTATCGAGAACGAAAATGTTAGGATTCTTCTTTTCTTCTTCCGTCAAATCTTCGTAATCCAACGGATTAAGGATAAGTGCCTTTTCCCCTGATGGGTCGGCATAAAAAGCATCAACAACACCTTTGGCATCTTTAAAATACTGGATACCATTACCGTTTTCATCTACAAATCCGTTTGGCATGGCATCACCTATACCCCTAAACACATCATGGAGTACATTTACCAATGGGTTGTTATTGTTCTTCCTTTCGGTAAGGGTTAATGACTTTGCTCCTACCTTTGAGATATTGTCCGTCCCCTGACGGATATCACCCAAAAACAGGATGGTCCCTGATTTACCAAAATGGTTTTTAATCAGGATAATGTCATTGTCTGATAACCGCTGTGATTCGTCAATAATGATATGGTCCGCACGTTTTACACGTTCGATAAGGTCGGGACTATTCAGTACGTCCTCTAACCGCAGATATTCAGGCTTAATGCCTGATAACCCTTCACCAAGCGATTTCTCATTGCCTACCGATACTCCAATGGCAACAACGTCTTTGGAAAATGGTTCTTCTGAATAGTACGAATGAAGGTCGTAAAGTCCTTTTAAGAATGATGTGCTTTTTCCCGTCCCGCTATCTCCACCGATAAAAATGGAGTTATCCATAAAGACACGGTTCATGGCATCAACTTCGGCCTGTATCCCTACCCCTTTCCATGTGGTAAGGTATTTGGATTCCGCTTCAACAACTTTACCGAGTATTTTGTGTGCATTGCCATTATCATTCACCATAAAGGAAAAGGCAAGGCTTTGCGCTCCCTGAATCAACGGGTCAACGCTTTCACCTGTTTCGGTAAATGCTTTAAGCCTTGCTAACTCCATGCTCTTTGCATGAACGCCAAAAGTCTCAATGAGTGAATTTATGGTGTTGATATAGCCTACGCTTGTCCCGCCTTTGCGCGTTAAATAATCATCTCCCGGTTTTAACTGATACAGGGCATCAAGTGACGATTTGTATTCTTTGTTATCGTAAAATTGGGTATTCAGGTAGGTATCTTCAATACCCTGCATGTGACGATGCAATACAAGGTCGCTAATAAATGCTTCAAATTCTGGACTGTCAATAATCTTGTCCTGTAACTCAAACAGTCTTGATTTTATCTCTACAATCTGGCGGTTGGCTTCATGTAACTTTTTACGTTCCCCGTCAGATAAGGTATATTTCATTTCCTTCCATGCTTCGGGAATGGATGGAATAGCCTTTACCAAGTCATTATATTCCGGCATAACGGAAACAATACCCTGTGCTATATTTTCTAAATCCCGCTTCGCTTTGTCAATACCCTGGATAAAGTATTTGTCGTTGTGGTTGTTTAACTTACTTTCATTAAGATCATCATACAACCTTAATATCGAATAATACCTATTGAGTAAGTTCAAATGCTTATTTCCCTGATCTTCCGATAAGGTAATGTCGTTTGGGGATAAATGAGGTTTCAGTTCGTCTTTTGCGCCAAGCAGATAGGCTGACCGAACAATCATTTTATTCTTTTCTACCTTGTCTTGTAAATCCTTAATCTTTTGACGGATAACGGTAGGTTCGGAAGTGTCGGAAAACGACATATTGCTAATGGATAACGGATTATCACTGGTAATATCGTTAGCAATATCACCACTAAGCATGTCGCTGATAACCTTTTCCTTGTCGGTAGATAAAAGGTTCTGTTTGTTTTCAAATAAGTTTTCTGTGCCTTCGTATGCTTTGGATAATCCGGCAACATAACCAACATCGGAATCGGAAAGTACGGGAGCAAACTTCTGCCTGTCTCCCGCCTCCGTAACCAATTTCCCCTTTAAGTCGAGAAATTCATTTTGTAAGTCCAACTGCCGGGACATATCAATTTTACTTGATACATCATTTATCATCCCGGTAATCTTTCGTACACTGTTTAACCTTTCAACATCATCGGTTAATTTACCGGCACCCCTTATTTCTTCCCGTATCTGTTGGACAACGGGAGTTAATGCCTGTTCCTCTGATATAGCCTTCTGGTTGAACTCTTTTCTGCGGGCAATCTCTTTGTCCACATCGGTAGAGAAAACCTTACTTGCCTCATAGGAACGATTGAGGTTATCATCTTTCAGGTTAGCTTCAAACTTATCCCGCCATGCTTTGGATTTACGGTTTTCTTCCGTTATGGGATTTGTGTTCCCTACCGAATTACGGTAATCTTCATCGGTTTTGTCAATCACCGCACCCAACGAGATATGATTTGACTTTACAAGGTCGTTATATGCCTTGGAGAAATCCGTTCCGTCCTCTTTGGTGGTAATGTCTTTTATCCTTTGTTTGGCGGTTTCCTGCTGTTCCTGAATAGCTTTTATCTTTTCAGGGTCGGATTCCGTCTTTAATGCTTCATTCCCCGATTCAATGGTTTTGCCATTAACAATGACATCACGTAGTAACCCGATATTGTTACCAAAGTTTGACCTTATGGCAGGGTCGGCATACATATTGGAAATCTGATCGGTATATTGAAGTTCCTGAACAAACGCCTGATAACGGGATTCATTTTCCGTCATGGCATCGCTGCCTTCGGTAATTGGGTTCCCGTCTTTGTCATGCGTTTCCCTGCCAAAGAAACTTTTATTCTTTAAGTCCTCCGATATTTTCAGGGCATCCTGTGTCTTACCTGATGCAGAAATGTTCTCCATGGTAATGTCAGGCATCTTTGAAAACAGTCCCGGAGAATCAAAAGGTTTCCCCCTTAACGTCTCTACCCCTTTTCTTGCGGCACCTTCGATTGGAGAATAAAGTAATCCGCTGAAAAACCCACTGACGTAACTTGACATCATCTTATTCGGTAAGCGGTCAATTACGTTTGATATGAAACTCTTGTTGGCATCGTATTTATCAAACTGGCCTTTTCCCGGTGCTGCGTTTGGGTTCTTCGATAATGCACGTAAGTCATTTAATGTCTGTACCCCGGCTTCTACTGCTGTACCTGATGCCATCATGGTTCCCATCCCGTGTGCGCCAAGTAATAACTTCCCAACGGGTGTCCCGATACCTTTGACAAAACGAAGTTTAAGTTCAGGAGATAATAGAGCAAAATCAGTACCCCATTTAAGACCGTAACTTTTCATCTCGTTTGAAATGAGTTTAGTTGTCTGTGCCTTTAATTCGGCACCCATAAGTCCTTTCGATAAGAACGTTGGCCCCGTCATAAAAGCGGTTGCGCCAAAAGCGGGTCCGGCTAACATCACCTGCCATGCTAAATCAGCGGGGTCAACCCCATTTTCTTTTCCCGCTTCGGTATATGAATCCATCCCCATTCCGGTAAATAAGGCAAAGGTGGCGGCACCATGCGCTGATGCTTCCGCTGCCATCCCCGAACCAAACATACCTGATGCTTCCATTGCTCCCCCTGCACCACGGGTAAGCAGCACAATAGGGATAAGTGACCCTATGGAATATGCTGCGGCTGAAAACGAAGAAAACATACTCCCCTGCGCTTCCATGCCAACGGGAATCTGACTACGTTTACTTAAATTCTGAAATACCCTGCCTTCACGTTCTAACCATGAGTTACTGTCTTTTCCCGTGGTCATAAAGTCAATGAACTTATTGCTCTGTTCCATGACGGAACCTACCATAGATTGAACACCTACAAGTCCATTATATACCCCTTTGAGTAGCGCACCATACCAGTTCTCCGTCATTGACTGCGGTCCCCATGAGGATGCTATCTGACTACGAAGGACCTTTGGGTCGTCTGCCGCCACGTTACGGTAAATGGAGTTTCCGTACTCATCCTGGTCTATGATACGTACCTTTGATGGGTCGTCTCCCTGTAACAACGGAGCCAATGAAGGAATAAGTGGTGAACCAATGCCAATAGGGACATTGGCTAACTTCTGTAAAAACCCCGGAGGAGAGTAGGGTACTTTCTTCCCGTCGGTGTCAACGACAAAACCTTTTGAAGCTGCCAACTCGTCACGGGTAGCGATAATCCTACCGTATTTGTCAACCCCTTCCGGCATCCCACCTGTGACGCTTTCATCGTATTCGGGTGTCTTTAATTCAGGTTTGTCGTATTGCCAGAAAGGGGCTACGCTGCCATTGTATTTAGTGGTAGCATATCCTCCGTAGGAATCATGTGCCTTTTGGTAAACTTCGTGGAATTTGTCTTTAGTGATACCTTCGAGCATCCCTCCTTTTGAGGCATATTTCTCGAAAGACTTGTCCTCCGGCAAAAGGGTAAAAGTGTAACCATTTTCCCGTGCATGAGTAGCCATGTCCTCATGGGTAAAACCTCCGGCAAACATCGGGAGGAAATCTCTTTTTTCAACTTCTTTTTTTTCAGGAGTTATGGTAGGTTGAGTATCTTCCACGGTAGTTTAGTTTAATATTTGCCTTGGTTACTGTATTGGTCCATTGCTTGCTGCTTGGCCTTTCTTTCTGCTTCATCTCTTGCCTCAATCGCACGTTGTGTACCCTTGGCATATTCTTTGTTTTCAAACTGAATAAGCGTTTCCGGCTTTACTGGCATATCCAACGGAATGATCTTATATTCCTGTTTGCCTTTTTTACCTCCGGCAAATTCATCGTACCATACTGATTCATATTGCCCTTTGTCAACACCTGATTCTATGTTTACTCCCTGAATGCGTTTAAGGTTTTTAAAGAAAGGACTATCCGCAGGGACAGCCATACGGACCCTTACGGTAGGAACCACGGCACGCCTTAAATTATCAATAGGCTTTTTTACGTCCATAAGGTCAAGGGTCTTTCCCCCGTCTTTTGATTCAGGTATGAAGTTTTCCTGAACCTCCCCTGAAATCCCTACAATACGGGCATGGGAACCTTCAAAGATAGACATGGAATTTGGTGCGCCATCGGGAGAATAAAAGAAGTTCATACCCTTTGAGAAATAGTCAGGCATGATACCCCCTTCATGGGTCATAAATGAAGTTGCATTGTTATTAAACTCTGTGATGTTACTCAATGGGACTTCCCAACGATTAAGTTGTAATTCTTCCTTTGTCTTTACGTCAACAAACTTTTCAGTTCCTCCAGAAGGTCTTAATGTTCCACCTTCCTTATATGCTATTTCAGATGGTCCTGACGGTTTTGATTCACCTGTAAGTATTTTAGTAAAACCACCCTTAACTACGTTTCCTTCTCCCGTCCCTGCATCTTTAACTTTGATATGTTCGGTAGCATCCGTTACGGTTGTTCTGCCGGGAATTTCAGATAATATAAGGTCTTTACCGTAACCCTTAATCATATCGTTTAACCGTTCCTTTTCGTTACGGTCAAGTTTCTGCATATTCAAAAGTTTGGAAACGATACCGGATTCTTCTTTGTTGAAGGTAAAAACCCCTTTATCGTTATCCATCGAGAACCCTATATTGCCATCCTTTGTCTGCCTTGCATGGAGTAGTTTCTCATAGAATTTACTTGTAAGGTCAAGTCGGGCAGGTTCCGTCATGTTTTCCATCATGTTATTCGCTGCATCCCTCAACTTATGTGCATCGGTGCTGCGAGTAAGTACGTTGATATAACTCATGTTTTCAGTTCCATAGACGGGAATTACTACCTGCGGTGCATAAGTTACTTTACCATTGGCATCGGTAACGGGAATAGGTACAGATTCTTTACTTTTACCTGCTTTACCATATTCTTTATCAACAAACTTATTCCATGAACCTGTGTAGTTGATTTTGGTATCTAATCCCGTGTGAACAGGCATACCTGACTTTTCCCCCGGTGCATAATCAAAACCTCTTACCGCTTCGATATGGGTAAGCCATCCTGGACCTCCCTCTTTGTCCCCAATGACAGGCATATAAACACCGTTATCATCGGTAAGTGCGATACTGTTTGCGGTGCTTTCATCTCCACCTTCTACAAGGGCTTTTTCGTAACCTTTGGACTGAATGTAGTTTTGCTTATACAGGCTGGATTCCGCCTGTAACTTCATTTTCTGCTGGTCAATATCCATCAATTCCTTGTTCCACTCCCGCTGCATATCGGATGAAGGGATATTCTGTGACTTGGAGAAGTATTCCATCATCTTACTCCTAAGACCTTGTTCCCGTCCCGATAAGGATGATTGCTTTTCAAGGTAATACATTTTCTGACCGGGAAGCATATCTTCGTCAGCATGTTCCTCTTTGTATTGTTCCTTTTGGTAAAAGTCAGGCTGTGATGATTGCCTTAACTGCTTCATCTCGTCAGCCTGACCTTCTACCTGTGGATTTCGCTGCGGAGCCGGGAGTACCTGCCATGCCATATTCCGAAGTGTTAATTAGTTCTTTAACGATAATGGTTTTTCACCTTTAATGGCTTTGGCTTTTTCCTCTACTTTGAATTTTAATGATTGTGTTTCTTCTGCGGTCGGGGTGCATTTGCCTAAGATAAGAGCATAACGGATACATGGATAATCAATACCATCCATGATAACATACTCTGTCCCACGTTCGAGGATTTCCCCCGGAAGATAAACAATATCCCCTTTTTTAATGTCCATGTCGTATTTGATACCTCCATTCATGTAGTAAGGAGAAACATACATTACTAATCCCCGATAGGGATGATCTTTGAAATTACCCTTTGATGCGTAAGGCAGTTGAGTATTAGGATTGATAAGTGGGCTTGATGTTGTTGGTTCGGTGTATATGGGTTTCACCACTACGTAACCATTTAAAGGCTGATACTCTGTCATATTTCTTTAGTTTTATGTTGCTGCAAATATATACTTTTACTATATTAAAGTCAACAAAGTTAGAAAATAATTATTTCCTCATATACATATCCGCCATCAATTTTGAATAGACCGCATCCTTCATCCTCTGCTTTTGTTTGAGGTCGTCATATTCAACCGGACCGTAGATTAGGTTCACTAAAGCCTTGTATCTTTCAGTATCTTGGAGACCTGCGGTTTTAAGTCTTTCCAATTCCAAGGTAGCGTTCTTCGTGGCTACATCGGCATCCATGGCTGACTGCGTAAGGCTAAACTGATTAGAAGTCCGTGCGTTTTCCGATTGAGCCTTTGTCTCCATTTCAGCATTAATCCCGGCATACTGCTCCCCGACTTTATTGGTGGCTTCGATACCAGAAGCGATAAGGCTTGGTATCATGTCGGTTCTGCCTGTTTGGGTAAGTTTCTCCACCCCTGCGTTTATCTGCCTTCCTACTTCGTCTAAAGTAGCTTTTGGGTTCTGATAGCGGGGTGTTACCATTGTGGGAGTTCCGGCAGGAGTATTAGGTACTCTTACCTGTTGAGGTTTGGGTTGAAGAATGGTAATCAGGTTGGCGGCTACATCCCCTAACATTTTCTTTTCAGCATATCCAAATTTAAACTTACTACCTGTTTCAGTTGTTTTAGACAAATCAGGAGGATTCATCAGAGATTCAGGGTCCATTGTTTGGGGATCTTCTTTTTGAGGGAATAGTCCGCCTGATTTCGCAATATCATCCCATCCCGATAATGCCATGTCGGGGGTATCTTCAAACGTTGCATGTGGAGGTGTCTTAGGTGCAAAACCTGCCACATTTTCATCATATTTCCAATTAGGGAATGTCCCTAATCCCTTTGTTTTTCCACTAAGATCAAAAGCAGGATTCTCATATTTCCCTAATCCAATACCACTTGTCTTTAATTTACCTAATCCGATATTACTTTTAAAATCCCCTCCCGTGTCGGAGGTCCCTGTCCCCAAATCTCCCCTTACTCCTTTTTCAATAGGCACTTCATTGACGGGGCTTTTACTTGTCGGTGCGCCTGTAAATGGATTTTTGCCTTCCTTTACCAACTGCTTCATCCTTTCTGTATTCGGATGTGCATTACTCGATGTCCCAAACAGTGCGGAGAAATTAACAAGTCCTGTGTGTGGATTGAAAAATTCATCCCCATCTGGTGGATTATCTGCTCCGTTGACTGCTTTGCCAACACCATTGACATTTGGGATGCTATCGAGAATGGATTTTAATGTTTCCCCTGAATTAAGTCTCCCCTGTTGATCTTTGTTTAGAATGGCATGGTTCTTAGGTAACTTTAAATCAATCCCGCCTTGAGCATGTGACGGGCCTACAAGCGGCTTTTTGCTTATGATCTTATGGTTGTTATCAAATTCAACAACGATTTCTCCACCTTCGGCTTCAACGGGTGCGGAACCTGACTTGTTTTTGCCCCCATTTTTAAGAACAGGTTCTTCAAACGTGGCTTCCTTTGGAGTAGAAGGAGATAAGGCTTCCGTTGTCCCTGGTGCATCCATAACGGTCGAAGTAGGTCCCCCAATCAATGATGTGCTACCTGATCCCGGCAATGCGTTTTGAGTAAATGCGGGAGACGAACCACCTACCGATGCCCCATTTTGTAATACAGAAGAAGTCATTCCCGCCCCTTCAAATGCACCTGCGCTATTTAATCCACCAACAACGGATGATGCTGCGCTTGCAACACCCATAACGGTATTATGGGTCTGCTCCATACCGTTGATTTTGTCAACCTGCTTTGGGTCGAGTTCTGTCCCGTTGATAAGGCTTACGTCACGATATGCTCCCGCCACTTTCCCCAAAGAACTCCCTGCGGCATTCTGCGATACTGCGGTTTTACCCGATCTCCGGTATAACTTTTTTTTGGCTTTGTCGGCGGCACTCCCGGCAGCAAAACCATATATGCCTCCTGCCACGGCACCTACTCCAGCACCTATTAATGTCCCCACTCCTGGAATTACAGACCCTATCGTTCCACCTACGGCAGCACCCGTTACGGCATCGCTACCTGCTGTTCCCCATTTATCCATAGCTTAATCGTATGAGATGTCAAAGTCACTGATTACACTCTTTAACTCTATATCCTGATCTCCTTCATAGACAAGGGTTACTTTTATCCATATACCTCTTAATTCGCTTGTAGTCTCATAGGCATCATTGTCCGCCGATGTTTGTATAATGACCGGAACGTGCCATTTGTGTTCAAGGTATTCTGCTACGTTCCAAAAATCACTACTCCCAAAACTATAATATCCCTCTTGGTATTGTGTCGTAAAGGTAATGGAACTTAACGGCACGTTAGCCATTTCAATATCGAGACTGTTGATAATCTTAACCAATTCGGCTGCGCTTTCCTTTTCAGATACCCCATTGATGATAAATGATATTTTCGTCTGCTGTTTGTTCCCAAAGAACGTAGCAAAGTTAGGTGTGCCGTCAGCCTTTACCTTTTGATTATACAGATACACCCTGTTATCGGTAATGTAGTCAAATCCTACCCCGATATTCTTATATCTGCTGTGTTGACTGAAAAGCATGTTCCCCAACGTCAGGTACAAATGCTCTGCAAAAGGGTAGTCCCCTCTATACCCGTCAATCTTTTCGGAAAAGATAATGGTTCGCATCAAATGACCATTCTCATAGGTAGGGATAGGAAGTAAAAAGGTCATACCTATTTCTTCATTGTCAATGTCTGCATAGGCTACAATTCCGCACCCGGATAACGGATCATCCGGTAAATCATCGGAAGCGTCACGGTACGGAGAATAGGCATCCGAAAGTTTGGTAAGTTCATCCTGGATAAATGCCCTCCCTGATACATCTTCCATGACAAGCCTTGCACCTCCAGACAACATACGTTCGGTGTTTATCTTCCACCATACGTTTTGAATGAAGTCATATCCGTATGTCCCCCGCGTTCCGTTGGTAATAGAACTTTTATGCTGTGTGCCAAACCATCCTATCTTTTCTATTTTATCTGAAAAGAAGGTAAGCGATGTACCGAGAATTACGTCCTGCCCCTGATTGGTCTGCCCTACTACTTCTTCATTGAAAAATATCTGGTTAGTCCCGTTTCGTTGAACTATAAAGGCTTTTGACATGTTCTTTCCAATGTAGTTTATGTCCCCGTCCTCAATGGCGAAATCCTGATATGAGTTATCCTGAATTGACCTGTACCCGTCAAGGAATGCCCCCGCAATATGAGCATCAGAAGCGTAAACCCTGTTTGGTTTGTTCTGTTCAAAGACAGGCTGCGTTACATCGTAACCCTTATAAGTCTTATCTGACTTTACCTTGTTATACCCACTGTTGATCTGTAAGGCTTCTTCCATGTATTTCCCGGCTTCAATGGCAATAAATTGGTCAATGGTTATTCCGTCCACCATGCACTTAGGGAAAAAGGTGTATTCGAGGTATTTGTCGGTAGTATTAGCGGCAATGACGTTATTCCTCATTCCGGCATTATACCTACATTCGACGGTAACGCCAATCATAAAGCCATGCTGATACCAATAACAGTTCTTGTCAATGAAGTTACGGGCGTATCCGTCCTGCGTGCTACTGCAAATACTATTTTGAGCATCGCTATTGTTGTTGTGCGAAATATTGTACCACCTGTGGGTCCTGAACCATACCTTCTGAAGAAAACAATCCCCTTTAAAGCACTGATACATGCTACTGAAATTGTTTATATCATCAAATGTCACAAGTTCAGATATGATATTATATTGAGTAAAGGTAGTCCCAAAAGAATCATTGGTAGCCTTTATCCAATCAGAATCCATAGTGTTTTTATATACGCTGACAATGCAGGTTCTTTCTTGGTTGTTGTTGTAATTGTAAGGTGATGAAGGGTTGTATTTTGCGTATAAACCTCTCATGGTTTTGTCCGTCGAAATATCCTCAACTCCTATATAGGCGGAAGTACCAATATCCCGGTTCCAAATGTGAGAAAATGCTACAAATCCTATGTTCACTCCGTCACCCGTAAGGTGTGAAGTGAAATTAAGATTTCCTTTACCCTGTAAATGTTCTACCCTTGTTGCACTTACCTTTATATCATCAGAGGAAATAAGATCATCAGCCAACGATATTGCGTTAGCCGCTGCCATTGGGTTAAGGTCTATCCCGTAGATAGAACTCGAAGCCTTACTTGTGCGGGGTAATACCTTTCTCGCTGCTGTAATGATATATGGGTTTTCACCCGAAGGAGTAACGGCATCGAACTTAAACAATGGTTTGACCACTGCATTTGTCGGGACAATAATACCACCTTCATCAAACAGTAGGTCGGGGCAAAAGATACCATGTTTGTTCCCGTATGGATTAGGGGAGTTAAACATACTCTCTGTATATGCCCCTGCGATGTTATCCCACCGTGCAGGGAGGGTAATCTGATGTTTAGATGCTTCCACTATCCCACTGAAATTATAGGCAAAATACCCGTCAAATCCGGTAGGCTTGTAGTCCATACGTGGTGAAGGAGGGGTATGTGCTCCATAATCATCGGTGTAACCATAATAGGCATCAACATCTTCATGGACAGTAGGCATATATCCCCGGTAAAGCGGGATGATAGCTGCGGTCAATGGAAAGAATGTAGTAGTGTTGTTGGCGATATTATGTGTGTCAGGTTGAATGTCTCCTTGAAATGAACATGGGTAGCTTCTGTTTTCATCTGTTACAGCAACACCATGATAACCATGTAATGATACTCCTTGACAGATAAAGTTGTCTATCCGGTCCGCCCTTGCAAAGTAAAAGCCCACAATGTCGGCAAAGTCAGTCTTATGATTGTTGTAGTAATCCCTTGCGTAAGCGGTCATAAAAGATACCCCTGTAATCCTATCCTGCTTTGGAAATGTACTACCTCCATACATGGATGCAGTAGCCCAATCTGCGAACTTATAAAGCCCCTTTTCGGTCAACTGACCAAGATTCCCCTGGCATGGGAACGCTTCTGAAATAGTCCCGTCAGAAAACTTGAAAACACATGCAAAAGGATATACCTGATCTTTGAAATAACCTACGTACTTATATACGTTTTCCGACACCGAATAGGCTGTTAACCCTCCGTTGACGGCATCATTGATATTTGTTGAAGCAAAATATTCATCATGGTAAAATTCACCTATTACGACCTTGCTGGCAAAGGATATAAGACTATCCCTTTTATAACTCAACGCTGACCGTTTCACGTTAGCCTTTAAAAGACGTTTCTCTATCTGTGTTTGAGTTTTAGAGATAGGATAAGGGAATGGTTCTTTTAGTATTTCTGTGTATAACAGGCTTTCCTGTGGCTCGTCACCGTAAATGGAAAATTGACTTGACGTGCCGGAAATAGGATAGTAGTTTCCGATAAGCCATATATCCCGTTGTGCGGGGCCATTCTCCGTTGTGGCACTATAACGGACAACTCCTACCTGAATATAGGAAAAATTAGGATCGAGATTGTCAATGTTTACGTCAATCCTTTTGTTGGTCACATTGTCTATACCCGTAGTCCAGTTCTTTTCCTGATAACCTACATGGTACTTAGGGACATTCCCAACATCAATGCTCAGCGGTCCTATCTCTTTTACGAAATTTGTTTTCCCGTAATTATAGGTGAGATAGCGGATATACAGGTATATGTTCCCCGGCTTTAAATACCCTCCATCAACAACCTGAACATCGTTTACCTTTATCTCCTTATTAGTGAATGGAACATGGTTTAATGCCCCGTCAAAGTTACTTAAATACACATAACGGGGTACGGATTCCCCCGTCACCTTAAATCCATTATTGATTACCCTGTCGGGATTGTAGTTATCAATGAAATACAGGTCAACGGTGTTGTCGTAAGACTTTTTAGCAACGACATCGACCTGGTGGTGTATGCTGAAATTGAATTTTGTAGTCCTTAACGGAAATGGACCATACGGCGGAGCATTCCCAGCTACGGGCATCCCTCCCCCTAAATTTAGCAACGGGAAATAGTATTTACTGAAACCTGCCGTTGCCCTGTTTGGAGTAGGATATGTCCCTATCTCTCCTTCTCCCGTAAGTTGATTTAAGGAAAAGATATAAGCCACTCCTTCAAGTTCACAACCCCCGATGATTTCAAAGCCTTCGGTAATATCAAAAAATTCCACGTTCCCCGGAACAACGGTAGCAATAAGTCCCTTCCCTGCTTTATTGAATACCCTTATTCCAACGGTAGGAAATACAATGATGTCTCCCTTAATGTCGGATACGTCAATGTCTGATATTATGTTCCCCGAAAACTTATTTATCTGCTTCATCTTGTGATAGTCTTTAGGAAACGATTAACTTTTGCAGGGACTACTATGGGTTCGGGTTTCTTTTCTTCGGGTTCCTTTTCTGGTTCTTTTGCCGGTGCCGTCGGTTTATCTGAATAGAAGTTTACACCAAGTTTATCCATCAACTCAATATGGTCAAAAACTTCATCGAGTTTGTCACTCGGAAAGTCCAAATGTCTTGTTTTAACATCGCCGATTATCCCTTTTACATTCTCAATAGCTTCTTCAAGTGTGTTTCCGCAAGCGACTACCGCACCAATTTCCTGTAATTTATATGGTTGTGGAATTACCCTTGGAACTCCGTCAATGACAACGTAGTTTTTAAGGAAAACGTTGTTCCGGTACTTTTCATGTATTTCGACGGAAATAAAATGATCTTCTGAAAATTCAGAATGGATGATAACCTGAACACCAAACTTGTACTTGGTTATAGGTTCCACAATTTGTCCCATTCCCAATCCCATGTAAATATCGGCAATGTTCTCATACATATACTGCATAAGTTCTACCGGAGGATGTGGCATTCTGCATGTTGAATCAATAAAATAAGGTTTTTTCTCTTTACCGTACCGGATTTCGGTTGAAAAGTGTTGTTGGTATCCAACTGCGGAAAAGGCTTCGGTAAATGCCGTGTTAATAACCTTAATAGGTTCAGGAACGTCTTTTATGTTGATAAACTTTGCCGTATAGGAACAGTCCTTTGTCTCAATACCACAAAGCATATTTTCGGCAAATTTACCCCCTGCGAAGAAAGTGTCACACCCAAATTCAACCATATCATCATCCCCAATCGGGTCCTGTACGAGAAATTCAATCTGTTCACGTAAGTCACCTAACCTGTAAGAAATATCATCCAATTCACTTGCTGAAATCCTTTCGTTGATATACTGCATGGTTTCAGTAATGCCACGGAGATTTGATATTTTGATAAACTTCTTCTCCTTGTCTTTAAGGTACTCCCGTAACTTAGTTATGCCTTTAATTGGAGTAAAGTCATTAACGGGTAATCCTTTTGATTTAAGGAACTCTTGTAAATAACTACGGTCAAGTTCAAACTTTTTGCCGTAGAATGAAGAAACAACGTGTTTCCCTATTTTCCGTAAATGGTCGGCTAAGTCTCCATCATAAACATCGGTAAATATGATAAGGTCCACCGTCTCATTATCTATAACCTTCCATAAGTCCTCAACCTTCTCAACTCCCGGAATGCCTACCCCAATGAATCGTGGATTATAGTCAGGAAATCCCGATTGTGTCCAAGGTGTAAAGTAATACACCTTTTTGAACTTAGGAACAAGTAAACGGGCAAGTTCACAACTCGACCCGTTATCATAAATCAACACAACCGCTTCTTTCGTTATCATAAGGTCATTACAGTTTCATTGTGGCCATTCCATGAAATCCCCATAAATCCGCAAAGCATCATTTCGATAGAAGTAGCAAGTGCGTGCATGTTCATATATGGACACCTTGGATCAAAACCAGGTTCATCAATATCGCTATGAAGCCATTCTTCTCGTTCCTTTTCGTAAGCAAGATCAAAGTCCATTATATCCTGTTCTTTAATCTTATAAAAATCTGTAGTAATCCATTCCGCAAGTTCATGCAAAGCCACAAGGCAATTATTTACTGTATGCGGCATCTTGGACACCCGGATTTGTAAAGTATCTCCTTCAATCCAATAGTCCCCACACGTTGAGTAACGCTGACTTTCGTGAGGGATGAACTCAATATTTATCCGGTTGATTTCTGTCATTGCTGCGGTTCATTTTCAGGTTGTCCCGGCTGCTGACCCTGCTGACCTCCACCTTGGCTGAATACCCCCACGATCATCTGTACCAGCTTTTTCACATCGTCAGGCTGTTTGATACTCATGTTACCAAGCGGTTGAGACTGACCATTAGCATTCACCGCAATGGTTACATCAACGGATATGCCCCCGCCCTGCCCCGGCTGTTGACCCTGTGTAGGTCCACCTTGTCCCGGCTGCATAGGCTGTTGTCCCCCCTGCGGAGCCGACATATCGGCATTTACCAATCCATTAGCGGCACAATTCTTAGATTTCTTTTTAGTGGTTTTGTATTTCATGGTGTTACATTTTAAAAAGGTTGCTGACAAAATTAACGTCCCCGGCAAGGTCTGGCTTGTTGTATAACTGCATCCAATCATCCATGTTTGGGGTGTCCTGCTCTATGCCTTCCCCTGCTGATCGTGTGCCTGTTGTTGGTGTCTTTGGTAATGGCTTGTTTAAACTTGGCAAAGTGGTCCGCTGAACCGGGAATAAAGTAGTTTTCCCCGGTATCTCCAACTCCCTGTTTGACTTCTGATAACTTGTCATATCAGCCAACGAAGGAGTTAGATTCTGCGGTAATCCCGGTGGGGTCATTTTGGATTTGTATGACGGGTCAAACCATCTCCTTATTTCCCCTACCGTTATCTGCTGATCTTTGTCAACGTCAATGGCAGGGTTTAATTTGGCTAACTTTGCTCTTGATTGTTGGTCCGTCCCAATAGCGTAATCATCCGATTTACCTAATGCAGCGGGATACATATTCGCTATGTAAAGGTCCGATGGTTGTTTTATCTTGTCTTTATACTGGTTCCAATATTTAAAGGCAAAAGGCAACTGCTCGGATGCTGTCATGTGCCGCAGTTCTTCGGCAGAAGTCCCCATAGCTTTTGCCGTGGAATCAATCATCTGAACGATACCGCTTGCGGACCCATGTGGATTATGTGCGGAGGAATCACCACCGCTTTCGATATGAATAAGCCTGTTAACCCAATCCTTGTTTATCCCTGATTTCTTGGATAAAGATTCGAGGACGGAGTTAAATTCAGGATCATCCATTGCTTGATGTTTTACACCACCAGCGGCAAATACTTTTCTTGGTTGATCGTCAGCGGCAGAATATGGGTCCATTAAGGCGGTGCTTGCTCCACCACTTGCATTCTTAATCCCATTCTTACCTTTGGGACTTTGCATTTTATATTTAAACTGTTGTTTATCCCCTAACTCACTCCATGTAGGATTATCAATAATAGTATCATTTGATCCTTTTTTACGATATTCCCTAACGTCCCCGAAATTAACACCTTTTGCTGATGAAGGATATTCTCTCATTTCTGCACCCGGACCCATTGGCACCCATTCATAAGGTGTTGGGACCATGCTTTTCATTGGATGCCTTAACAACGTATTGTTATTGGATGAGGGGATTCCTGTTGATAGAATAGGCTGCATTGGGATTAATGAGTTTGATGATAAATCAATATCATTAACAATCCCACCCGCTGCTTTATGCGAAGAATATTTTGCCCCGCCAATCTGCCTTTTTTTGGCATTTAGCAGGTCCATCCGGTTTCCGGTAGTGCTTTTCTTGCGTTTATGGGAGTACATGCCTTACGTGGTGTTTTACTTCATCCGACAATAACCATAACTTAGCGGGTTGAGGAAATTCATCAAAGGTAATCTTCATCTCCTGGTTAAGTTCATCCCGTGTCTTAAACTGTAACGAGTAACATTGTGCTGCCAATATCTCGTTTTCTTTGTTCAACTTTACTTCCTGCCAAAAGTTAGCATTGATTTTTCCCGTCCCGAAGTCTGAAAACAACGCATTATACACACAGAACCATTCACATGCTAATTCGTGACCACGTTGTATTAACGGCTCCCCCGTTTCCATGTCAATAGGGGACCCGTAGTAGTCGATTAACGGGTTGGTGACTTTATCCCTTGGGTTGAAGATTAAGTATGAGCCTAAGTCGTTAAACTTAACTCTACCACCATTCCCGTGGCTGCCATGTTCGGTATAAACATCAACGATACGGTAAGTATTACACGGGACCCGCGCTTTATCGTTATAAACCTTTAACGGGACTTGTGTATAGATATACATATTGTCAACGTTGACACAAATCTCGTTTTCAATCTGCATACACCATTCCAATACTTCCGCAGAAGAAACGGCCTTGTTAAAGCCTTTAAGCCGAGCCATGACCCGGTTTTCGATTTCAGCGTAATTGGCGTATTTATAGTTGTTGTCAGACATTTTTCGGTGGGTCTAAACGCATAATTTCTTTTGCTCTTTCCCCCTCAAACACAGGGATATATTCTTTTACTTCTGATAAATCTTTAGAGTAATTTGTCGGGTGATAAGGAACTTCATCATAGTCTTTCCCTGCCTGTACCAACTTACTCAACCTTGTATATCCGGCCCCATATCTTAACCACGGGAATACTAAGGCAGGTTTCATCTTTCGTTCAAGTTCAGGGGATAAACGAGCATACGCTTTATAGTAATGACCACGGAACTTAGACCTCCATCTGTATCCATGACTGACATTCTTAAAGTCCCGTATTGACAAGGCCATATATGGTTCATCATCCACATGGAATCCTACGGTAACACCATTCTCAAGAATATCGTTCACTGCCAGTTCCATGTACTTTGTAATGATTGCTTTTGCCAATGTCTCAAGTCTCTCTGTCTTTATTGGTCCTTTACCTATGTAATACCTGCGATACAACTGCTTCCACCCGACAAAGTGTATGGGGTATGTGGATTTGTCTCTTAATATATCATATACACTTATTTCCTTAATGTTTGACTTAGTGTTTATCATATCTTTCTGTTTCTCTTAAGTCTCTTAACCTTACCTGGTCAACGTTTACATTGCGAACATGTTGCCGTATGTTAAACCCTAAGAACTTTTTGGTCTGTTCAACGACATCGGTATGCCCTCCCGTGGTGGGAGCCGCTATATCTTTTGTCCGGGATGCTTCCCATTTCTCAATGGACCCTCTCATATCGGTACTTGGTAATTCTGCTTCAATTAAAGCCGCCATATCAGACGGAATGGTGTAGGTGGCATTACCTACCACAATGTCATAAACGATGATTCCTGCGCCTTGGCAGGTGTCCCTACATGAATTATAGAGTGAACTTACAGGGGCAATTCTCTGTCCGAGTAAAGCGTATTGCTGTGGTGATAAAAACCACCTTCCCCCTATCTGCCTGTTTTCGGTTATCTGGACAATCATTGTTCTTCTTCTGACTGTGGTTTAACTTTCTGCTGTGGTGCCTGTCCTGCTGCCGTTACACTTCCTCCTACTAGGTCAGCAAGTAACGGTGTTTGTGTGATTGAATTTTTTACGATGATCTTTATGGCTTCTACCGAAGCTGTGGGGAAATTACTTGTTTCGTTATCCCATCCCGGAACAGTACGGGGATCTTCAAAGATAGCCACAAGCAATCCTGACGAGAATCCTTTCGGTATATTCTTCATTATGGCAATGTCTCCCAAAAGGGTGTATATGGGAAATTTTGAAGTCCATCGTGCCGCCTTGCGAGTTACAAAGTCCTGAATGTCCATTCTCGATATTTTCTCGTTATATCCGAGCATTCCGAAATAGGAAATATTGGCATCCCCGATGAACTTTACGAGTGGTGGTAATTCTGCTTTGTAGTAAACCGTCTTATCGGTAAATACGAATCCTGCGACGGTACATGTATCTCTTTGGCATACAACGGGAACATCGGGAAATATCTGAAAGAACCCTTCAATTGGCATCTTTTCAGAAAAGAACTTTTTAAGGACTGAAAGATTGGCTTCGACAATTTTATCCTCCACTAACTCAAGGTCAATGGCCAAGTCATTAGTGACGTTGTACTTCTTTAAATCTTCAATTATTTCGTCCCGGAGTGCCGCTAATGTTGCCATATCCTATTTTTATGTATTAAAGGAAAGGGAGGGGGACGATTCCCCCTCCGCATTCTACGATAAATGTTAGACTACGGCAACGTAGTCCGTTCCGTGGGTTAGTCCACTCCAAGCATCGAGCAGACCATTGATAGTCGCATTGGCAACAAAGTTTGCATTGTCGGTTACACTTTCGGTCATGTAATCGGTCCCGTACCACAGGTTAGTAGAACCCAATCCCTGCTGGATATATACGGCAACACGCATGTTGTAGTTATCCCGGTGCGATGCCCCGTTGAGGGCGGAAGTGGCAGGATTGTATTCAATGGTGATTTTGTTCCACAGTGAATCTACCGAAGGCTGACCAAGGACAACGAAGTTGCTCAACTTGTCCATGCCCTGTGCATTCAGGAACTCGTTGAACACCTGTTTCCATGTCAGGGCGGGCCATACACCTTTCCCGGAATATCCTGCGGAAATAGTTGTGTATGCATCGAGAAGATTGAACTTCAGCTCATTTGCCCCGGAATAAACATAAATGTCTTTCCGGTTTCCGGTAGTCTTTGCCATGGCAAACACGCTTCCAGCAACTCCAAGGGTCCCGGCATTGATGTTGGTGGCAATGGTGGATGAAGCGGCTGCGGTGACAATGGTGTTCGATGTACCACCGATAGCGATTTTGATACTTCCAGCTCCGGTAGCAGTGTTAGCCACTACTGCAAGGTTGAAAGGAGTTACGGTAGCCCATCCAAACTGCGGGAAGTCAATGTAAAACTTCGGGTCCGTGTACTTAGCGTAAATCCACATATAGCGGGTAATTGCCCCGATAGTGGTTACTCCACCTCCGTCAGCGATGTAGAAAATCAACCCAGGGTTTACACTTGTTACAGCGATATGGGTTGCATCAATGGCAAAGGCTACGAGGGATGCAGAGAATGTGGCATCGGAATTGAGGGCGTTGATAGTTGCAGCAAGAGAAGCCCCAAGTGCGATAGTCGTAGATACACCTGCTACGATGTATGTCAGAGAATCGGTCACGGCATTGGCAGTAGAGAAAGTGTAAAGCCTTTTAGCGTGGACAATGTTTGGTTCGCGGGTGCTTCTGAATACGGCCTGGTCGCTTTCGATCTGCGTGATGATATTATCCTCCATGATGATTTTGTCACTGTCAGCCATATAACCGCCCGAAGGGGTCTGGATGGCTTCGATAACTCCACCGAAGGACTTTGTTGCGGGGTAGTAATCATCATTCATAACCCCCGGCTGCTGCCATTTCCGGTGAACGTTGATTTCATACTCATAATGGCACATGGCGCACGGGGCGGGAGCATTGACGGCAACGAGAACACTCTTAAAAGCACCTGCTTTGGTGACATCGTTTTTCAACGTTGTCAGTCCGGCAACCCACGGGATTTGCATTCCTTTGCCTTTGCCTTTCAGCACAAGCATGTGGGGAACAGCCCCTGTGTCAGGGTCTGTAGAAACATAGTATCCAAAATCCTTAACGGTTAAGGTATTAATGAGATACTTCATTCGCGGATAATTCAGATTTTCCATTTTTTCAGATATTTGGAAATTACAGATTATTTTCCTTGCTGTGTGACCATCATCTCTTGGAGTTTGCTCTTATATCGAGGGTCCCCCCTGTTCTCTAAAAACAACCTCACAGCAATCTCTACTATTTCTTCATTCTGTACTGGATTTGTTTCAGGGTCCACTTTGTTAAGGTAGGACACTAATACAGGATAGCGATAGTATTCTAAAATCATTTGTCCAGAAGTCCGTCCGATTAGCGAAATAACGTCATTGCGGTACTGATAATATGGCCTACCATAGTTCGGCTTGCGATACTTGTTCCATGTCATTACTCCCGCCTGTTCTGATCTGCGAACGTGTGCTTCAAATTCCAACCCGTTATCATCACCGATAAATGTTACCCTTAGTCCATGCAAATATAACGGATAATTACCGGACATCAAAAGCCCTGCGGTAGTCATTGAAGTATATGCACTTGGGACAGCGAATGTGCCACCTGACCCTGAAATGACGAGATAGTTTGAACCGTCAGTAAGAACGACAAACTTCTCAAGATCGTCAATCCTTTTTTGGTTAAACTCTGCCAGAGGGAGTTTCTGCCGCATCCAATCCAAAGTAGCATCTCCATGCCAGCTTTCCCATTCAATGGGAGTGACGGTATGGTTAGCTACTTTGCGGATGCCTTGGAGAAACTTACGGTAAGCATCTTCGGCGGTGATGATAAGGTTAGCCATTAATCGGGGATTTTTTCGGTTTTAGACCTTCTATCGGCTACGTCAAGTTGTGTTTGCCACTTCGCCACGATATCCCTGTTCTTACGGTCGTCAATCCATTCTGTTACGGAATCGAACGTTTGTCCGATATAAATGTCTCCATAATAGAAGTCATTGTTCTTTTTACGGGCAATGATGTTATGGCTGACAACCTTTACTGCAAAGATAATCCTGTTGGCACCCGGACCCTTCATTTTCAATACCTCCTGCGGGAACCTACGGCAAGCATCCAACACCAAGGCTTTTAACCTGGTATCTGAAAGGTTGCCTACGGTAACTTTGTATTCAGGAACCGCATAACCGAGGAAGATAAGGACTTCGTTGAAACGGCCTGTTCCGATGTCGTTACGGACAAACTGCTCCGCATCGTAAGCCAAATCAATGTTATTCAACTTTTCCTGTGCTTCAACCTCTTTGTCGTCAACGTAGAAGTTATGCTTGTTTTTGTTGTATAACACTTTTGACTTAGCCACCGGGGATTCTGATGCCGCCAATATAGCGGTAAGTTCCGCATGGTCCTTTGGGTTTACATAAATCCGGTCAACCTCAACATCCTTTCCTTCTTTGTTTGGTTCAATGTAGGAATCATAACTGTTATCATATTCATAACCGTGCATGATAAGGATATGGTTGGCGGGGTCGATGATGTATGGGTTAGGTCCCATGTGAAGGTCGTGCTTTTCGGCAGGGGTGAGTTTATCCGCTCCCGTCCATTTTGCCGGTTGGGTAATAATGTCATCCTGCCCCGTTACGGGCATTCTGGTCCTTACCGATGTTGGACACGCATACTGATAGGGAGCCTTCGTGTACTTCCCCTTTGGCGTAATGATCTTAACCTTTTGGGTTACTCTGATTACTGTTACTGAATCTTTTGCCATTGTTAAATTGTTTTTGGTTTTAGTAAAGGGTGAGTGCTTTACGCACCCACCCCGGATTGTTTAATTGTCGGTTACGCCGCCCACGGCATGAAGCAATAGTGAACGGTAGTACGGGACACGATACCCGTCTGCCACAGGTGATGTTTGCTGGACCCGTCAACGGAACTTGCCAAATCTTCCTTACCGGAATCAAGGCCATTGACTGTACCGGAAACAGCGGGACGAAGCTGTACGAGTTCCATCATGTTGTCACCTTCAGCGGTAAATCCGATAGGACAAACGATAGCATCCCATGAACCTTTCTTGTCACCATTGGACAGGATTTTCGTGGCACGTTCTTCGTTGTCAAACCAACGGTAACGCATAGGTATAATACGAACTCCCATGAACTCATAGTAAGCATAGTCCATGTTCACGCCTTTGTCTGCTCCGTCACCAACGACGTTGTTGTTCAGGGTCTTGTATCCAAGTTTGAACATAAGGTCATGGAACGAAGCGATATTGTTGTAACCACCAACGATAACGGCTTCTTTTTTGCCTTCTCTGCCGCTGCGAAGGTCAAGGTCCTGCATCATGGAACGGAGGTATTTTTCAGTCCATCCTGCGGTAGTCATGGGGCGTTCAACGGCTCCATCGTTACCATAGAGGACACCACCACCTGCCATGATTTCCCTGCCACGTTTATCGTGCATAAAAACTTTTCCGTCAACGTCAACGGTGCTTTTACCGAACAGCATCTGGTATTCGTGATACTTCACGGCCCTTCTCATCATTTCTTTTTCGGCATGGTCGAGATACCCGTAGGATTTTCCACCCTGTTTGTTCTTGTAGGCGTACCAGTCACGGCTTGGCTTCATTGCCGCGGCACTCCCTGAATAACTCATTTTGACACGCTGCAAGGTAAGGTACGCATGACCCCATCCATCGAAAGTGTATTTCTCACTCCCGGTTTCAGAAAAGTCATGTTCGTACTGTGTCATACCGACACCGGCTTCTTCGCCTTCGCCCAAAAGCAGGGGATCGCAGAAATCTTCCGGGTCATTGGTATTTAACCGGACATCGTAACGCATAACTCCGTTGAACTCGGTGGGTTCGTCGGGGTCAAACAAGTACAGTTGGGTACGGTTGTCGGAAAGTTCAATTACTTCCTTGGGACGGGCCCAGTTATTATCTACATAAATGTAGAATGAGGTTCCCCTGTAACCGGGTTTCGTTGGGTATGCCGCCGAATAGAACGTAACGCCCGTATCGTTGGCTGTGAAGTGGATTTTGCGCTTCTGCGAAGAAGCGATAGGATACATGATATGGTTTGAAGAAACTGTCCTGAATTTGTTGGACCATGTGCCTTCACGCAATCCTGTGGTAAAATAACCTTTGTCGGTTAAGATAGCGGAAAGCGGTGAATATTCCTCATCGTTAAAAGGCTGATACACTCTTGGGAGCATGTCAGCATCAACTACGGCACTGCGGGTTAGTGAATAACTGGTAATGCTTTCACCAACGACATCTGCGGGTTGACCGGGAAGTAATCTCATTGTAGTACGGTATTAAAATTCTTTAATGTTTTGAGCCGTCGATTTATGGTAACGGGAGGTTTCCGCCTGATGGCTTTCCTATCGTACCGCTTTTGGCTTTGGGGGCTATGTCTAATTTCTCGTTCAACAATATCTCTTTGAAATTCTCTTTTTGAGCAGAGAGATATTCATTAATGTAGTCCCCTCCAAACATGGTGCTTGCGAGGACAAACCGCATGAGTTTTTTGTTGTCATTCAACAAACCCAATAGGTGTGGTTTCCCTGTCGTCGGGTCAATTTGATTCAATAATATGAAGTCGCGTTTCGCTTGTAATTTCTGTTCAGGTGTCAGCGGGACCCCGCTGAAATCACTCATGGTGTCAATTTCGGCAGCTACGGTTTTGGCAATCTCCACCCTTTGCTTATTGATGCTGGATATACGTTCTGCTGACTGCTGCGTATGTTCTTCTGTCCCCCTGTTATAGTATTCATCGAACTGCCTACGGGCAACACCGTCAATCTCTGCTGCCTTCTGGTCGAGTTCGATAGGGGTGAGTTTGCCGATATAGTCCTTAATGGCTTTATCGTCATACTGACGAACTTCGTTTCCATTGGCATCTTTTTTAACCAAGGACTGATACCATGATTCAACTTTTTTGTCGGCAGATAAGTTAAAGAACTCCTGGCTGTCATTGTAAGTCTTTATATATTCCGCCCGTTTATCCGGTGCGGTTCTTTTGTAGTTGGCAATGAAAGCATCTTCATCGGCAGGTTCTTCGTTATCCGGTTCAAATTCGGTGTTTTCAATTACAAGTTGGCGAAATGCGGACCATTCATCAACACCTTCACCAAACTTTCCCTGTTTGAAATCATCGGGAATAGAGATACCATCTTTTTCAAGTTGTTCCCATGCGGGCTTTAAGGAAAAGGAATAAGATTGATCCTGTTGTCCCGCCTCATTACCCTCACCACCCATATCTCCGGGTTCAGCGTTCGGTTGTTCAGGTTCTTTACGCTGCGCCTCCTGCTGATAAAAGTCATATAATGGTGAATTTTCCGGCACCGATACCGGGGATGCTGCTGTACTTTCTACTTCTGGTTCCATTGTTCTGTTTTTTATGATTGTTGATTCTGTTCTGCAAATTTAGCAATCTTTGACACTCTTAGCAATTTACCTTTGTAATAACCACGTGCGGATGCTATTTTTTTTCTACCGCATTCTATTATGTTTGATAATGTTTCAGCATTCACCTGAACCTTTCCTTCAAGTATGTCCAAGTATTGTTGGAGACACAGATCATCCATTCGTATTAACATAGCGTTAGTTTTTATCGGGTTGCTTTTGAGATTCAAGTAATTTCTGGATATGATCTAAGCGGGCTTTCATGATTTTTATAGATTCATCTGCCCTGTTATGCTCATTCTTTACCTGCATGGTCATTTTGTTGCTTTCAAATTCAGAATTGGCTTTAAACTCACCAAGTTCCTTCTTTAAATCAAGTTCCCGTCCCTTTAACTCTAATTCGGCTTTGGCGGTATAACTTTCAAGTTGTAACTTCTGCTTCTGAACTTCGATATTCATTTGGTCAATCTGCCGTTTCTGTTCTTCGACAACCTGAACCATTTTACCCTGTAATTCGATTTTCTGATTTTGTAAGTCAGCCATAGCCTGATTCTGCTTCTGCTGTGATTCACCGGCTAACCGCTTGGCTTCTTCATCGAAATATTCAGCCATTCTCTGAACTTCACGTAAACTGTCGGAGTTGTATATGCTTGTAAAGTCTCTTAATGATAAAGTACCTTTAGAATAACTCTGGAGGGAGTAATTCTTAAACTCATTAAGTTTCCTTTCTTCGAGGTTGTTGTTGGCAAGTAAGATTTCATAGTCCGCCATGTTAAGGGTATTTGCCGGAATGTCCACAATATCTTCTTCATTGTTTTCATTTATGTAAGACATTATGGTATTCTTGTCCCAAAGGTATTGACGGGCAATGTTCATCATCATTGTCAATGCCCTGCGTTCTACTTCGTCATGTTTGGCGTATAAGACTTCGGTGATAAGCATTACAGACTGTTGAGACATCTTCATAGTCCCAACTTGGTCCTCATTATTCACTTGTCCCATTGCTTGCGGGGAAAGTCCCATAATCAATCCCATCTGAATATCAAGGTTCTGTAATATCTTGTCCAAATACTGAATTGAATCAGATAATGAAAGATCAAGTACCTGCCATTGGTTAAAGGAGGACTGAATTTGGTTTACTCCCGACTTTTTAGTCTCCAATGGCATATCACCAAGTTTGCGGGAATAACGATATTCCTTGTCTGACATGCCTTTTGGTTTGAAAAGCATATCGTAAAGCAATGTTTTGGTCCCCGCCAGAGCAAACATAAGTTCCTTATGCCAGGATACTATGTTTATCATCCGCTGAATCTCCTTAGTGGCCCATATCAGGGAGTAAGGCTGCTGCGTTATGTTGTTGAATGTTTGTCCAACGATAGGAAGTAGTGTCTTTGAGTAATTATCAACGCTACGGGGCTGAATGGGGTCTTTCTCGGCCTTGTAGATACTGTTGTTGATAATCGCACCCTTATAACGGTCGTAAACATACCTTACAACGACTTCATCACCTGCATTTGTGTCGATAACTTGTGCCTTTTCATCATCAATGGTTTCAAGTAGCCCTCTTTTATCGTTCGGTTGCGCCCTTAAAACCCATTGGCTAATCTTTTTTCCGTTTGCATCACGGTAGTAGTTGTATTTGTAGTCCTTTTTGTCAACAACATCTTGTTTTTTGTCGTTAGGTCCGATGAAATTGGTGAAATAACGACCTTTACGGTGTGGGTTCTCCCGTCTTATTGCCTTAATCTGCCTTTCAGCTACCCACCATACCCGTTTCACATTAATCCCGGCAGAAGCATTGACTGACCCGCTTGGCACGAAGTTAGGACCACCATCAACGACACTTCCGTTTTCATCAACGACAAATGGACCTGCATTACTCCCTATTGAGGATTCCCCTGTATTGAAGTTTTCAATCTGTGTTTTCTCGCCTCCTGTAAGTCCAAATTCGCTGATAACGTCCTGCGGTGTCATATTTTCTTCAAATCCCGCCCAATCAAGGTTCTGAACCCACTCGACATCATCCGCTGCCTGATAAAAGACATTATGTCCCTGCAATGGTCGGTAAATAGGCAATTTGTCTCCCGGTCTGTAATCAACGTAGTAGTATTCCTTACCCGTAACCATGGATGCCGTAAAGTTCTGAACGCCTTTTTGCTTAACGTTCAAACTCTGCATGTAGGACTTCATGGCTTTTTGTGCCGTGATCTCGATAAAGTCCTTATTGGTATATCGCTGTAACTGGTCGAGTTTGCGGATATTCTGCATGGTAAAGACTTCGGTATCCTGTAAGGTCTGACGGATAGTCTCTATCTGCGCTTCGATTTGGGGAAATGCCTTTTTAGCCTGTAACTGCGCTTGCTGTTGTTCTTCGTTTTCAGGCTTTTGTTGTAACTGTTGTTCGAGTTCCTGTTTCTTCTCAAGGATCTCTTTTAACTGACCTTCGATTTGATTGTATTGCCCCCGGAAACTTGCGATGTACTTATCTACATAGAACTTAGTACGGGCTTCTTTTTTCTTTATGAGGGAACTGTTATCAACGGCTGATACGGAAAACTGAAATGGTCTTTCAAGTTGCCTTCCAATAAGATAGTTTAACTTTGGTCGTTGTGCGGGGATATGCTGAAACTTGGCAGGTAAGTCGTTCCCGCCAATTTTCGTTAAATACTCAAATTCACGTATATCGGTGTAATTGTTGTAAAGCTGCCAGCATTTGGTATCAACCATACGGCTTACCGAACTTGCAGCAGTACAAAGGCTTTGAAGGATGTCGATACGACCGCATTCTGATTGTGAATGAGTGTTTAAGTTTACTAAAGTTGCCATGATGTAATTCTCGTTACGAGTACACTTCCTGTAATTGACCGCCTACCATTTTGTATCCTCTGAAATTCTGTTGCGGTGCTTCCTGCCTTTCGTTTTGACCACTAATGTCCAATATGTATTCCTCCAACTGTGCCATTACTGATACCATTGCCATTGTGATGTCGCAGTTATAATGCTTGGCCCGCTTAAATTCCGAAAAAGCCTTTAAGACAAACTCAAACGGGATATTCTCAATGTTCCCTTCCTGTAATAGCCAATCCCTTAACTTTGTCAGCATGTGAGGGATTAACGATGAAGGCATACCGTATTTGTTGCTTACCATAGACCTTTCGATATTAGCTACTATTACCAAGTCGGGACGGGGTGCTAAAAATCCTTCAAGTCCAAACTTCTCATAATATTCAAAGATAAGAATTTTGGTGTATTCAATCATGTTCCTTACCTGGTAATAGATAGATAGTTTGGCAGCATTCTCATAAGCTGCTTCTCTACCTCCCTGTTCTTCCGTCGGCCTACCTATATAACCCGCTACAAGGTTATTCATAATTCCCATCTCCGGGGAATATACACTTTTGCTTTTGTCAACGTTCTTAAACACCAAAGAACATAACTTCGACGATGAAGTATTGGCTTCCGTGAAGTCATAACTGTCTGTTCCTTGTATGTAAAGTTCAGGAATGACCTCTGACCCCATTTTCCCGTTACCCAGCGACACTTCCCTCATGCGTGGGTGTTCTCCTATCACTATGAATATATCTCCTTCCTCTTGGTCTGGTTCCCATGTTACACCCACTGCCGGATTTGACGGGTCGTTATAATTGAGGAATCCTCGTTCAAAAAGGTCTTTATGTTTATGGGTTATGATTTCGTTCCTTGTCCTATTGCATTTATCGGAAATATAGTCTCCAAAGAAACCTCCCGGAATGATATTGAACATATCCGTAGTTTCCATGGGTTCCATTTGCTTCCATGCTGCCTGATCTTTTTTAGACATGGCATCCAATTCCTCCTGCCATTGCTTTTCTGATTCAGCACGTAGGGAATTACCATTATCATCCATTACCCTGAACTTCCATGCAGGGATAAAACAACATATCTGTTTACGTTCTTCGTTTTGTTCCCGCCTGTCGTATAGGTTATCTATTTCAAGCATTCTGTTTTCAACGGGATTGTATGTGAACTTTTCAAGGTCAGCAAGGTTATTTACCGTGGCTTTGCCCTTTTCGTCTTTTTTACCTGACGTGCCGGAAAGGACAATGTATCCCGTTCTGCGTTTACCTCCTGTGATGATTGACGGCCTGATATTCTTTATGATCTCGGTAGCAAGACCTTCTTCCATAATCCCAAATTCTTCAATGTGGGCTTTGTAAAGTTTATTAAGACCATTCAATACTTCGGCATTCCCGTTGGCAGTACGGTTATGAATTTCAATCCCTGTATATTTCGATGTAAATTTGTTATCGTTGTCATACTCAATGGTTTTAAAGAATGCAGTATTGGCCATTTCCTTAATCCCATCCTTAACCATTAGGTAGGTATTGTCATTGTAATAATCCCTTCCCGATGTTATTGCGGTTTGAACATTTGACATGAAAAACCATATCCATCCATGGTCACAGGCTTCTTCCGATGAAATAGCACGTTGCCTTGTCTTGGCCCATGTCATATCTTTAAACTCTCGTCTTGACCTTTCCCGAAGCATCCAATTTTCCCATGATAAGTCTGTAAACCATGGATGCCCGTAAGTCTTACTATGTTGAAGTTTGTCCTCAATAGAAATGTTCCAAAAGTTCAAATAGAAATAATTCCTACCCGAAATCCAAATATCACCAGATGCAGGTATGGTGATGTCAAGGTGTTTTATATACCTACTCCCATCCGGCAGGACATCCATGTTCCAACCATCAACAAAAGTATCTCCCCTTTGGGAAAAATCAACGGCATTTGGTACGGTATAACCATTTACACAACGGTAAAGTTGGCGGTTCCACCATGCCTTGTCCGGTATGAATTTAGTGGTAAACTTTTTAAGGTCATTCTTTAACTTGTACGGAACCTCCTTAGGGGAAACCCAAAACATATCTTTATCCCAAGGGATGTCAACCTTTTCGGATACCGGGGCGAATGCTTTTGAGTTCGTGAATATCATCCCTGAACCTTATTTGGATCATCGTACAACCATGTATTTTCACCCTCCTTTGATCTTTCTGCTTCTTCGATTTTCAGAAAAGCCTGGATATTCTTTAGTATCTTTGAAAATGATTCATACTGCTTCCAGAGTTCAGCCTTTTCCGAGAAGTTAGGGATAGTAACCTTTACAGCCTTTTTTAATTTACGAACCTTTCCATCTTCACATAAGGCATCTACTCCCGCAGGAATATCTACATCTACCTTTGTGGGAACATCGTTTAAGGCTTCCATGAGTGCTTCAAAGTCATTACGAAGGTTCTGGTCAGCACGATCATTGATAGTCTGTGATAAGTCAACAAATGATTCTGTAAAGGCTTTTACTCCCGTCTCTTTTGCCAGTTGTTCCCATGTCGTCTGAAATGGTCGAAGGTAATCTTCGTTGACAATCTTGATACGTTCCTGAACAGACTTATTCCAGTAAATGTTCCTTGGCTTGTATATCCAATAGACTGCGGTGCATACTGCGTTGAAATGGCTTTTATCCTTTGACTTGTCTGCCTGATATAGTTTCTGAACATCCGGGCGTGTCATAGCTTCGGGCGAACAAAGAACTTTTCCTGCTATTACATCAAAGTATAAGAATACCATTACTCCGTCGATTTATGGATAAATAAAAAAACCGGGGCGTACCCCGGATTAAGGTTTGTTCTTATAAAGTAAACATCGGCCTTTACTCAACTTGATGCTTTTTATCGGAAGCAAGTAGGGTATCCCTGCCGATAATGTGTCGGTGTGCATGGTAACGGATACCCCTGCGGGTTTCTTCCCCGGCATCCACCAAACGGTGTCAATGATACAAAGTATCTCCGGCATGACATAGTAATAGCCCGTTACGTTGGTGTGCTTGGTTAGGTTACTTACCCGTTCAACTCCATACAAACCAAACTGAAGGTTGATAAGGTCCCCCATCCCATTCTGACAAAACCCTATAACGGGTAATGACAGGATAAACAGAAACAAAATTATCTTTTTCATGTTAGTTGTCGAGTTTTATGTACTTTGTTCCGTTGGCTCCCCAAAAATGACCGTTAAGGTAAACAACCCTCCCTGCGGTTTTTGTCGTTGTGTCGCTGGCGGTTAATCCAAGATATGAAGCGTTAACGTTATTGGCAGCAACTACGGTGGCGTTCGTTCGGTCGCATTGAACAATGGATGTGAATATAGAATCAATGGTAGTAAGAGAATGAGGTAATGTTAGTCCGTTAGCATCTTTTCGTGTAAGTGCCTGCGCCCCGATTGTCAGTGATGTAGCGTAAAGTGCGTTAATATAACCTATGCCGAAATGATGAGTTGATGTGCCTATATATCCTGTTCCGGTTGTAGCGGGGATGATGCTGTCTTTGTTAACAAAGCCGTTGATGTATCCATAAAGGAATTTAAGGGATGATGTACCGATTGTTCCGGCTCCCGTCGTTGCAGGGGTAAGGCTCGAAATACCCGTAGAAGCGTATGGATATACCCGGGAATGCCCGTCAGTGATAACCGATGCAGGGGTAGCCGTTGCCGTAAAGGTCTTTGTGACTTCTATCATCTGTCCTGTTGACCTCACAATGATAACATTTCCATCAACAAGCGTTCGACCAAGTTGGGTAGTTGGTGTTGCATACCTGTAAACAAGTACGGGGTTCTGTGCAAATACGATGCTCGTCAGAATTGACAAAGCAAATAAAAGAAATAGCTTTTTCATTGTTTAAAGTTTAAAGTGTTTTATTCGATTCCCTTCTCTGCTTCTTCGTCTGTAAATGATCCGGGAGTGCTTCTCCCACGTTTAAGCATCTGCATAAAGTATGACATGGCTTCGTCTGCTGTACTCCACCAGTAGCATTCCATTCCGATAAGTCTTTTCTTTTCCGTCGGCATACCCTCATTGACCGTTTGCCGGATAATCCTGCGGATAGTCATTTTCAAATTCGGGTTGTTCATCTCGCACACAGAATCGTTTTCCCGAAAGCGATTTCCCTCCCGTTTGGCTTCTAACCACAATAGGATTGCTTCTGTGGCATCTTCGGGATTATCCTGGTGTTTCTCTACGACACTCCACGGAACAAGTACAGGTGAGTTGAAAACGAACGAAAGTACTACTGATTTAGTGTTGCTGTTGTCTGACATAAAAATCGTTTTTGCAAATGTAGTTTCTTTTGACACTAAAATCAATAGGTAAAATTCCCGTTTCTTTTTGCTCCCTTAATGAACTTATCAGTTACCCATACGGTATAATGACTGTTTTCATATTTTCCCTTACCGGACTTTTCGGCTAATAGGGCGGCACGAGTTAGAGTTAGTTTATGTTTTCCCATATCCCTTGCTATGGCTGCCGCCGAATTACCCACAAAGAGTTTTTCATCACCCTTTGTGAGTAACACTATGACACGGCCTTTCATCTTTTTCTTAGGAAGCATTTTTGTCTTTTAATCTTCGTCAATGAACATTTGCGGTAATCCGGCACTTGGTTGTTCCGGTTTTGGTTCCCTTGCCTTGTTGATCTTATCTTCTTCGATCAGTCTTTTTTCTTCGAGGTCAAGGTGAAGTTGGAGTTCGTGCTGTTGGATGGCTTCGTGTTTAAATACCTGCCCCGTGTCGGTACGTATATAGGTTTTTAAGCGGGTATTGTAGTCGAAATGGATTTCAATGTCAACAAGGCGGTACTCCCTGCCGGAAGAAATTTTACCCACTCAAAAGGTTGATGGCGGCAATGTGACCGTCAATTTCAGACTTCATCTGGCTTTTAAAGGATTTCAGATTGTCCTCTGCCCGTGACTTGTCGGTTATATGTTCCGTTAAGTCCTGTGAGTAGGATAACTTTTCAGGGTCCGTAAGTTGGCATTCAAGTCGCGTTGATTCCTTCATAACCCGATACGTGTCTTTTTCGGGAGCAGGTTTCTTTTCTGCGATTGTCTGATACGTCTGCCCCCCATCGGTAGAAACGGAAATTTTGTTGAAGCCTTCTGACTTGTTTACGACTTTCTGCATCTCCTTGTGAAAATCTTCTGAGACTTTCTTCACTGAATCTTTTTCTGTACTCATGGTGCTTTTTGTTTTTAAATGATTGATGATAACTCGTCGATCTGATTGTGAAGCATGTTTAGCAACTCCGTTTGAGAATCCATTTGATAACCAAGTCGGTCTAAATGGTTGTCGTCAGGTTCCTTTACGGGTGTAGGAGATGAAGCGTTATCTTTTGATAACCCTCTTAATCTGCTGAGTATTGTATTCAAATTGGATACTGAATCCGAAATTGAACCCGTTGATGACGTTACTCGTTGAACAATGCTACCCAGCACTGTTATTGAACTTGAAATTCCTTCTATATTCATACTGTTTCTGTTTTTTGTTTATATCCCGCCTTATTTCCCATAAGCATCATTTGGCGGGAAATGATTACTTATGGTCACAAATGTATGAACAAAAATATCGTTCTCGACATATACTCAAAACTTTTTTTGAAAATATTTAACTTTTACCTTGACTTTTTGTTTTTTATATTTATCTTTGCATCGTATTTTTAAAACAAATAGAAAATGAACAAACAACCAGTAATTCCTGAAAACCGTGGAGGTAAAAACAAGCGATACGATTTCTCCGATTTTAAAGTAAACGAAGATCGTTGCTTTACGGAAACGAACACGAGTAAGTTACTTACAAGCGCAAAGAGTTATTGTAGATATCACAATATACCGTGTAAGTTCCGGTGTTATAGCGCAAATGATGGTTCTACCCATATAGTTAGAATAAAATGAAAAATATGTACTACTTCACTCACGACTACAATGCAAGAACAGACGATAAGATAAAAACACTTATCCGAAAACATGGGATGAATGGGTATGGACTGTTTTGGTGCATTATTGAGGACCTTTACAACAATGCGAACGCATTACGACCTGACTACGATGGCATTGCATACGATTTACGAACGGAATCAGCATTGGTTAAAAGTATCGTAAATGACTTTGGGTTATTCAAATTTGATAACGAAGGATGCTTCTTTTCAGAAAGCATAAGTAGGCGACTAAAGAAGTCAACTGAAATTTCAGAACAGAACAGAAAAAACGCAATCGTGAGATGGAAAAAAGAAAAACATAAAAAGCCTGATATTCAATACAATATATAATTATAAATGCGTTCGCATTGCGTTCGTATATATTTTAACTGCGAACGTAATGCCTAAAAGTAAATAAAAGTAAATAAAATAAGATTAGATAAAATTAGATAAAAAGAATATAAAAGAAAAATAGCTGTTTTTAAAATTAAAAATCTTTGATGTATTCTTAAAAAAAAGTAACAAGTCTTACCAGCTTTAAAAAAAAAGAAATAAAGAACAAACATAAAGGCGGCGGCAATTTTTTCCCGCCACGAAATTTCAACCATCCAAACCCACCGAGCCATGAATGTAAAGAAAGTAACCGTAACGATTGTCAACTATGATGAAATTCAGGTAAAGGACAAAAAGGAGTTATACTCATTAAGACGGGGCATAATCAATGCTTTTAAAACATTTTCTCCCGTCAATTCAGACGTATCAGTGTTTATAGAGACTGAACCTAAGAGTAAGAACCAATTAACACCAAACAAAGATGATCGGCAACATTGAATGGATTGACGAAACGCACACCCGCTGCTTATTCGTTGAATGCCCTGACGGGGCATGGGAATTGTCGGAACCCATTGAAACGACACTTACGGATGATTGGTCGGAAGAACTTTTGTCCATACAAATTTAAAACACTTAACCTTAAAAACTTTAAAAATGGGAACATCAACATTAATATTTATCTCAATATCAATATATTATATAACGTCATTAGCCATTTTAATAATTCATTATAATGAAAAGTTAAAATTGTTGAGATGGGACAGGGACTTTTGGCGGAATATTGCCATGAAGATTGATAAAGACCATGTAGATCAGATACATAAACTCGTAAAAGAAATAAACGAACTTGAAAAAAACCAAAAATGAATCGAACTGATAAAATAATTGACCAGGTAGAGACGGAGACAGGGCTTCACCTCACCAACGACAAAATGCTGAAGGACTTTGTTGTTAAAGTTATCGAGAAGGCTGCATGGGAAAGGCACATATCCATCGTCAGGGCTTATTTCCGTGAATCAGCGGACAGCGCAGAAAAGTCAAAGCTTAACAAATGGCTAAACGAGGAGGTATAAGACATGGAAGACAATAAAGACATAACCATATCCACCATTCAGGTTAATCTCAGGCACACAAGGGGAAAGACCGTTCAGATCGGTCGCAGGATTCCTGAATCAGACCTTAACTCATACCGGAAGCTGATTGAAGAAACGCTAACCGGAGTTGGACTTGACGTTGAATGCGTAGCCATAACCTATGATGATATTCCAGAAGGTCAAAAAATGGTTCCGGTTCCCATCGCGGACCCGCCAAAGCAAGTTAAAAAACCCATTGAGGACAACACCACGGAAGAAGAAATAGAACCTTTCATTTCCCGTAAGCCTAACATGAAGTAACACTTTAAGTAAAACACATAAGTAACACAGAACCAGTATGACAGTAAACGTTAAACACCTACTTTCAGGATTAGAAAAACACCAATTTGACCATCCAACAGTGAAGAAAATCGTTGATTTAATGCTTGACGAGTACGACAGAACCTCCGTTGGGGTGAGAAATATACGCTGGGTGGAAGAAACATACGAAGTTAAACTACTCAACAGAAACAACCAAATAATTAGATTGTAGTTTTGTACGACTATTTTGTATGTTTGTAAATATTGTTAATTACTATATGAATAAAGGCTTGCATGAGAATATATAATATTGTAATATTGCAAAACCAAAACGAAAAACACCAATGACAAAGAAAGAAAACAGTAAGAAAAAGGCTACGTTGACAGTCAGCGTAGATCAGCAGTTGTATGATGCCCTACATGAAGCAAGGTGGGAGCAAAAGACTAATCTAAGTAATCTGGTGGAGGCTATGATTATTGATTCAGGAACCCGCCTTGACCCGCCAATTCCCTATTGTGTCGAAAAGTATAATAAGGCAAGGAAGGCGGGAAAATAACTTTTAATTATTCACATTTTAAAAACCAAACATTATGAAATTCAAAGTATTAAAGGTTAAGGCTACCGAAGGTCTGTATGGTGTACTTGAGGACATTGAAGAAGGATCAGAAATATTTCAAAACGAAGTACCTCAATTATTTGGTAAGGATGCCGAGATGGAGGATTTAAAATTAATACTAAAGAACACCATTGCATTAGGGCAACTTTCTGATTATGATTTAATAACTGTTGAACTTACGGAGGTTGATAAATGAAAGTTGAATGGACAAAGGTAAGTGAAGCCATGCCAAAGGTTCCCGGTCAATACCTTTGTAGAGACGGGAACGGTAAAGAGTTTATTGATTTCTTAGTTTTCAATTTCAGTAGCACCGCCTTAGTATGGCTTTCGGATAAATCAACGGGACATCCCACAGTAGTTGAATGGAAAGAAAAAATCTAAAAACAAAAGAACTATATGAATGACACATATCAGAATTTTTTAAATTCAAAACAGAAAAAACATATCCTAAGTGGATTTGAAGTTACAGATTCAGAGTTAAGAAATTCATTATTCGACTTTCAAAAGTTTATTGTAAAGAGAGCAATTAAAGCAGGCAAGTATGCTATTTTCGCTGATTGTGGGCTTGGAAAAACAATTATGCAACTGGAATGGTCACGTATTGTTTCACTACACACAAGTAAACCTGTATTGATATTGGCACCATTGGCTGTTTCGGGGCAAACCATTAACGAGGGAAAAAAATTCCACATTGACATTGTAAGATATACAGGAGGGAATGACCCTATTCAGATTACAAATTACGAGCAAATTGAAAATATTGATTGCTCTATATTTTCCGGTATTGTGTTGGATGAAAGTTCAATCCTTAAAAACTTTGAAGGTGCGACAAAGAAATTAATTTTAGACATATTCAAAGACACTCCCTACAAATTAGCATGCACAGCAACACCATCACCAAACGACCCTATGGAATTAGGTAATCATTCAGAGTTTTTAGACGTTATGGGGCGCAATGAAATGTTGGCAATGTACTTTGTTCATGACGGGGGTGAAACCGCCAAATGGAGACTAAAGGGCCATGCCGTTAAAATGTTCTACCAGTTTGTTGGGTCATGGTCAATAATGCTTAATAAACCGGAGGATATTGGTTTTAAAATGCCAGGTTACGACCTCCCCGAATTGATATTAATTGAAAAAATGATTGAAACTCCCAAAAAGGATAACGGCCAGCTTTTCAACGATGCCATAATATCTGCAACAAATTTCAATCAGGAATTAAGAGAAACTAAAGATATAAGATTGGCATTAGTTGCTAAAATAGTAAACAATTCAGACGACAATTTTATAATTTGGATAAAACACAACGACGAGGGGGATATTCTAAAATCATTGATTCCAGGTTCCGTTGAGGTAAAAGGTTCTGATTCAAATGAATGGAAATCTTCAAAACTACTCGGATTTGGTCAAAATGAGTTTAGGGTATTGATAAGCAAAACAAAAATAGCTTCATTCGGAATGAACTATCAAAACTGTCATAATCAGGTATTTGCTTCATTGGATTTTTCATTTGAGGGATTGTATCAGGCTATGAGACGATCATACAGATTTGGTCAAAATCATCCGGTAAATATTTATCTGATTACAACAGATACGATGGCTAATGTTAAAACATCAATAGATCATAAACAGAAACAATTTGAAATCATGCAAAAAGAAATGAGTGATGCTGTTAATGCAAATTTAACAGGAAAGTCTTTATCAGTCGGGGACTTCGATATAACCGAAGAAAAGAACGATAACTACTGGATTAAAAGGGGTGATTGCATTCAATTAATCAGGGAAGTCGAAAACGAAAGTATTGGTTTTTCCGTATTTTCCCCTCCATTTGCACAGCTTTATACATATTCCAGCCATGTAGAGGATATGGGAAACGTAACCGATTATGATGAATTTGTTACCCAATTCTCGTTTCTTATTAAAGAACTTCACAGGGTAATGATGCAAGGCCGTAATGTGGCGGTTCATTGTATGGATTTACCAATTCAAAAAGGTAAGGATGGATTCATAGGCCTTAGAGACTTTTCAGGAATGATACTTCGTTCATTCGAGGATGCTGGATTTATTTATGCAAGCAGGGTGACAATATGGAAAGATCCCGTAGTTGAAATGCAAAGGACAAAAGCACTTGGGCTCCTTCATAAACAGATAAAGAAAGATAGCACAATGTCAAGGGTGGGAATCCCTGACTATGTATTGATATTCAGAAAAGACGGAGATCGTGTTAGTCCTGTCACCAATGTTGATTTGCCTGTTGATTTGTGGCAGAAATACGCATCTCCTGTATGGATGGATATTAACTACGGGGATACATTACAGGGATATAGAAATGGCAGGGATGAAAAGGATGAAAAACATATATGCCCACTTCAATTACAGACTATTGAAAGGTTAATTCACCTTTATACGAATAAGGGAGATACTGTCCTTACCCCATTTATGGGAATAGGATCGGAAGTATTTCAATCTGTAAAAATGAATCGTAAAGGAATTGGATTTGAACTGAAAGAAAGTTATTATGATGTGGCAAAAAAGAATATTGCAGATTTATTACTTACTAAAAATCAAATAAGTATATCTATGTGAACTACCCACCCACGCCAAAGGCGATGGGATGGGATTCAGAAGTCAACACTCCTCGTAACCGAGGCAGTTCGTCCTGATTTTTAAGAGTGTGTTCCACACTCAATTTATCTTTAAGAGCAAATGATTTAATATTTATGGAAGCATTTTTATCTCTATCAAGAACAGAATTACACTTAGGACAAGTCCATTTACGGTCTTTTAAAGTTAGTTCTTTGTTGATAGTTCCACAACCAGAACAAGTCTTTGATGATGGCGAAAAACGTCCTATTCTAAGAATGTTTTTACCATACCAATCAGCCTTATATTCTAACATAGATACAAAGGTAGACCAACTTACATCACTAATTGCTTGTGCTAAGTTATGGTTTTTTACCATATTACTTACTGCCAATGTTTCAAGTGCTATCGTTTGGTTCTCACGAATTAGTTTAGTTGAAACTTTATGCAGAAAATCTTTGCGTTTATTTACTACTTTTTCATGTAGTAAGGCAATACGTTGTTTTGTTCTATTGCCTTTGTTTTTTGAATATTTACGTTGTACATATTTTAATTTTGATTGTGCTTTGCGTAAGTTCTTTGGATTTTCAATTTCTAAACCATCAGAAGTTACTAAAAAAGTTTTGATACCTAAATCAATACCAATAGTAGTGCTTTCGGCTATCGGTGCTTTAATGGGCATTTCAATATTAGTATCAACTAATATTGAAACAAAGTATTTACCAGTTGGCGTAACGCTTATTGTGGCACTTTTAATTGTTCCTTTGATTGGTCTATGCAAAACAATGTCAATTCCTTCTTTGAATTTAGGAATTACAAGTTTATTGTCATCTACTAATACATTTTGTGGAATAGAAAAAGATTGTTTACCACGATGTTTAGATTTGAATTTAGGAAAACCAGCACCTTTAAAAAACTTCTTAAAAGCAATATCCATATTTTGGATTGACTGCTGTAAAGATTGGCTGTTGACTTCTTTTAACCACTCACATTCTTTTTTAAGTTCGGGGAGTTGTTTAATTAAGTCAAAAGGAGAAAAGTTATGTTTAGAACCTAAATACGCTGTATTCTTTGTTTCTAATGCAAGATTATACACAAAACGGCTACTACCAATATGCTTGGCAATAAGCTCCTTTTGTGGTTCACTTGGATATAGACGATATTTAAACGCTTTAAACATATCACACAGATACAATATTATTTTGACAAACCAATATATTTGTCTAAATTTACAAAATGTAAGTGTTAAAGGAGTCGCTTACATCCCATCCACGCTAAAAAGCGATGAATTGGTTTTACGGCACGTTTTATAAAATCTAACCCAATATGAAAATAACAGAAAAGATATTTAATGTGGTAATGAATGAGTACCAGCATTATGAATTTAATGAGATGGAACTTGTAATGATTCACGATGCCATTGCCAGAGGTATAAGATCAGGTTGGATGGAGAGAAGTAACACATCGAAGGAACCAACGTCAATTACCCTTGAATCCATTGTCTGTAACGCATGGATGGATGCTGAACTCCCCGCCACGGAACCCGAAAAACCCGTTTCCCCTGATCAGATGGAACATAGGCCAATATCATTCCGGCTAACAGACAAAGAAGTTAAACAGATACTTCAAGTAGGACACGACAACAAAGTGAAAACCAATACCGTAGTAAACGATAACTCCCCTAATCTGGCGGCACTTATACCTATAACAAAAAGAGACTTCTTCTTTCGTATAAACCAACCCGATCATCTTTGTGAACCTCAAACCATAGAACTTAAAAGACTATGGAAAATGGGTAACTCAACTGCCATTAAGAACATCACAGGATTAGACTTCTCCGACGAATGGACCGACGAAACCCATACGCAAGTTAAAGTTACTCCAAAGGAATTTCATAACCCATCCAAGAAACACTTACACGGGGAGGATACAAAATGACACAACAAAGACTCACTGAATTATTTGCCGAATTTACCCAGCAGCAGGCATATATATTGACCAAGAAGAATACAGATTATGCCAACACCGACGCGCTGAGTAATTTCAAATCTGTGGCTTGTATCTTAAACACTACTCCGGAGCTCGTAACCGCGAATCTTATCGGGGTTAAACTTGCCCGCCTGGGCGTATTGCTTAACTCTGATAAAAGTCCTGTGAATGAGTCTGTATTAGACTCCATCCTGGACCTTGCTAACTACGCATTCCTGTTACATTGCTGCGTTATTGATACCCATCCCCAACCCACCAACGTATGAAGGTAAAAGTTTACATAGCCTCGCCATTGGCCATAGGAGACAAGGAGCAAAACGTCCGAAATTCATTCGAAATGGGTAACAAGATTATCGACATGGGAGCAAACCCATACTGCCCACTGTATAACTATTTCCTGGATGCAGAAAAGCCCAGGGATGGAGAGTTTTGGCTCCAACTTGATTTTGACTGGCTACGAGCGTGCGACGTAGTGCTACGGATGCCGGGAGAATCGGTAGGAGCCGACATGGAGACCGCACTGGCCAATGAGATTGGTATCCCTGTTGTTTACTCTATTGAACAACTGGCTGAATATTTTGGCCTTATCGAACAGTATTAATGGACATGGGGATATGGCGAAATTGGCAAAACCGAAGAAACCAGAACCAATAGAGATACCCGCAATAATGATTTTATGCTGGAATGAACGGGAACTCATTAACATCTCAAAGTCAATAGATAAAAAAGAGGTAATACTATCCCCCTGCGGGGAAGAAACTATAAAGACCATCCACGAACACCTGATGAAAAACCATTTCATTGAAACAGAAAATGGGTACATGCACATATCGGAAGTGCTTAAACCCTTAAAACCATAACCCCGCGGGACTTACCCAATCAATTAATCTAACATACAACATTTAAAAACCGATAAAACAGTAGGTACATAAAAATATCAAACACCAGACTATATAACCAATTAGGCATTTTCCTATAACACTTTTATTGTATGATTATCACAAACATTAAAAAACACACATACAACACTACCGTATGCTCCTCCTACCACTCTTTATCCGTATAGGGTTCCTATATACATCCCCAAGATAAGTCCTCACTACATCGCCCGCAATGAACCTCCTGCTCAAAGTAGCTACACATATCCCTACCAACTTCGCACACGCCTTCTTGTCTGTTACCACATAAGACAAATCACCAACTATAACTAAATACGGTTCACGCTTCTCTTTCTTTTCCATTTGTATGTGTTTGTATGAGTACAAAGTTAACATTTACCCCAACGCAAGTCAATATCTACTCTAAGATACCAACCACCACGCAACCAATTAAACAATCACTTCATGTAACCACTACAACACTATTATAATCAATGCGTTACACATACCACCAGTAACCAATTCCCCTGCTATTTCACAACCAATAACCCTATGTGCTATGGTCAATCCTCACCGATCTCCCCTACCTATGCCGCAACGCAAACGGCTTTCGCCGTTCCCGTTTTCCGGTTTGCGCTGCTGGCTTTTTTCCCCGAAAAGAATGCTTTTTTTACCGGCGGCGCGGGTCACATGCTGCCTGTTGCGCTGCCTGTTGGTTTCTGTAACTCGTTAGTTAGAAACGTGTTAGGTGGGGGCTTAACGTTTAGCGGTTAATGTTGGGGCTGCCTGGCGGCAGCGGAAAACGGCAATAAGTTTATTTCCTGGGGAGCCCGTAAATATAATGTTTATCGAATCCATTGTGTTTGATGTTAATGTATAGTAGCCAGGATATTAGTATAGATGTTGTATAGATAGAGTTCTTATTACCTTTGTTGTGGAGTATAGTTTTGTACAACTGATACTGGTAAACTTTTAGTGTCCGCTGAATTAGGGTAATAGGGAAATTGAACAGGTGGCCGTAACGCTGATCAAAATATTCTTTTACCTCTATTGTGTAACTATCCAAGTCTTTTAAGTTATCTATCTCTGGTAATTGTTTCATAATGATATTATTTTTTTAGTTGATACAAAGATAGTGAGGTATTAAGTTTGTCCCGTCGATTCAGGGAAAAAAGATTTTCACCGGCACAGGTATTTTTACCTGTTTTACATTGATATATATCAATGGATTGATTGATATAGACCGGATAATTTACGTATATATATCATTGATAATCAAAGTTAATTACCCCTATACTTTTGTCGGGATCGTATGTAATTGTATTATCTTTGTATTGAAGAACGTAAACAAAGTAAATTATTAACCACACTAAATTTTTGGTCCCATGAAAACGCGTAACATTGTCCACATGACAACCTGGTTAAACTCCGGGAATATCATAACTGAAATTTTGGCAACAGCCCGCAATCGTAGGGTTATTTTCCATTATGCCAATCCAGACGGAATAGGCAATGATCCCGGGGCCCTGAGAGTATATAAGTTACTCACCAGGAAAAACAGCCGCTTTACTGTTAAGACGATCACCGGAGTATGTAACACTTATTCAATTAAACACTAATCCCGTCAGTTTATCCAAATCTAAATTTTAACCTATAAATTTTTGAACCATGAAAAGCCAAAAAATAACTTATAACACTGAATTTATATCCGGTGAATATCGGATCGTAAAATATGACAACGGGAGGAAGATACGGGAAATATGGGCAGGCCCGCGGGATATTTGCCTAAATGGTTGCAGTAACTTAAATTTAGCCGAAAAGCTATACAACGAAAACAAATTTATTAGGATGAAATAATAAGGCCCCGCCAAAACAACCGAGTAAATAATTTAAACCATTAAATATATAAAGCTATGGACTACCAAGTAAATGCCGCTAAATTTGCCGAAAAACACGGAATTAAGTTATCCGTAATTGGTGAACCTGAATATAAAAGATATTGGGAGACCGACAAAGAACGCCGTTATGTATTCAAATTAAGATTATCCAGGAACGGGACTAAATTATTAACCTTAAAATCTAAATGTATGAAAAAGTTACTCAAAAATTACGATCTTAACTCTGATATGCAATACTTTGAATTAATTGTAATGTCAGCTTTTAACGGACAATGGAAACAGGCTAAAGACCAATTTAACGCCATGCCGCGGCAATACCGTAAAGACTTTATTAAAACCATTTGTTTCTACTGGCAATCCGGGTTAAGCCAACAAGATCAGGAAATGTTTATACAAATGTTATGAGACCCGAAACATTTAAGCAGCGATAATTATTTATTTTTGCCACCGTCATATTAACCGTAATTGCCTTATTTGGATATATAGTAATATTTTAAAACTGTAAATATTCACAATTAAAACCAACTGTAAAATGAACGCAAAAAGAACCACCGCAGAAGTAACAGCCGAAGGAATGAACCAACTCAACCAATATTCCGTTAAACTGTTAAACCAACTATTGCCGCAGCTCCGCGGGATGATGGATAAAAAACTTTTCACCGTAACCGGTGAAAAATCCGCTACCCTTAAAAAATTAGTTCCTTTGCCCGACTTGTCAGGGAAAAAAGAAAATCCCGACAGATATATTAACTATTCATTTTATTTCAACAATTCAAATACCGGAGTATGGCTCAACGTTCGTGTTTGTATCAACGGAGGAAGTTATGATGTAAAGCCAAATACGGCATACACTCAATATTTTGATACCTCCTATTATGTAGGAACTTTAAAAGATGGTAAAATCCTTGAGTCCGTTCAGGATATTGAAAACATTATCCGCGACCACTCATTAGAAGTATTTTACACGGAGGAAAAAATTCAGGCCGATATCCGGGCCTATAACGAAGCAAAGAATAAAGCCAGGGATTTATATAACGCTATACCTTATATTATCCAAAAGGCAATGAATGTTACATTATAATCCCGTCAAAGTTATATGTCAGTAACTTGTTTTTTAAGTGAAAAACACATCCCCGAAGAAGTAAAACAATCCCTGAAAGATATTTTAAAATCATTAAATTTCGTACTTTAAAACCCCGATAACCCAACATTGACGGCCCCGTATATTCAATAGTATGCTAAACATCGGAACAGCTACGGGGACAAATAGAACAGTTAACCCAAATCATTTAACACTTAACTTTGTAAATTAAAGTAGTAAAATCATGATCCATGAAAGATCGCCCGATGTACTCACCTGATTTATTAATAGAAGGCTTAGATCAAGTTTTTTCCGTCAGGACAGGGGAATTTATCGGATACAGGTCAAACGACCCCACAACGCAGGAAAACGGGCAAATTAACGAAGATAACGATATCCCAACAAATCAATTAACACTATTTTAAAATGGAAAAGCAAGTAATTATCCGGGGAGTAAAATACTCCATGAAAAAGACAGGTTACGGACAATATACCGTTACCAAAGAATTAAGCAAAAACCCTATTTCAGTTCATTCAACGGACAGTCAGACATTTGACTGGATGGATGATATTTCCAACTGTGAAAAAAACAGACAAGCCAAAAAATCTTTAACCAGAATGTTTAAAGACTAAAGCTATGAAAACAAAAAAACCAAAGACGACAAGAAACACGCCCCCAAAATCCGTAGGATGCCCCCGCGACATTACGGTTACATGCCCTTACAATAACGGGCAGTACAGTGAATGCGGCCTCTGCAATATAAAAACCAAATAAAACAAACGATATGAAAGTATCAATAACTCTAACAGGAACAGCCGGTTGCCAATGCGACCTTGTGGCAGACCTAAAAGCCATTGAAGAAGCCATTGATAAGGACGTGGAAACTTTAAAAGAATCCCAGGCTAAGGGAGGACACCGAACCTTTAAAGGTGCCGCCATTGAAGCTGAATTAATCTATATGCCCTGATCTATGTTACGGACAAAAGGATTACTCGCCAAATTTGACGGAATAGTAAAAAACCCGTCTTTTAATCCGGGGCAGAAACATGAAGCATTAATAAAAATCTTTTTAAAAGAAAAGGATAAAGCCCTAAACTATACATCCGTCTCGTTACGGATAAAGAAGATTAATTGGTTAGAACAAATAACTTTCAAATATCAACAAAAGATACAGCCATGATAACAGTTAAAATTCTTACCCTGATTCATCACCATGTCAATAAGATAGCGGATAATATGATACCATTATCCGGGGAACTTTCATCCACAGGACACGCACTACTCGATTTAAAGGTAGAACCGAGCAACCCGCTTATCGCTGCACTACAAAAAGCGACGGAGGATTACCTTAATCTTGCTGAACACATAGGGGAGATGAACAAAGCCCTTGCCAAGATCGAACAGGAAATTTTAACCGCAGAGCACAACTAAGTTTATTTTTATCAAATAGTACGTTTATATCATTTATGTACTATATTTGCAAACTCTAAAGTAAATAATAACCCTAAATCAAAAGCCATGACAGCAAAATTTTCAATTTTCAAATCAGAAATCGTAAAAAGATGCAAGGACCAAAATGCTTGCAAACCGGAATTTAAAAGAATATTAGAATCGGGGACATTCCCTGATATTTTCGTAGTTCTTAAAGATAATTTCTTTTGGGCGATCAATCACGGAGTAATTGATGTTACCATCCTTGAATCTGTAAAAGGAGAGGCCGCAGAATCAGCTGTTTTCGTAAATGAAAATGTTACCTACGGCTATTTGTTAGCAGGGGGCAATGCCACTGTGAAGGCATGGGACAATGCCACTGTGGAGGCAGGGGGCAATGCCACTGTGGAGGCAGGGGGCAATGCCACTGTGAAGGCATGGGACAATGCCACTGTGGAGGCAGGGGGCAATGCCACTGTGAAGGCATGGGACAATGCCACTGTGGAGGCATGGGGCAATGCCACTGTGAAGGCATGGGGCAATGCCACTGTGAAGGCATGGGACAATGCCACTGTGGAGGCAGGGGGCAATGCCACTGTGAAGGCATGGGGCAATGCCACTGTGAAGGCATGGGACAATGCCACTGTGGAGGCAGGGGGCAATGCCACTGTGGAGGCATGGGACAATGCCACTGTGGAGGCAGGGGGCAATGCCACTGTGGAGGCAGGGGGCAATGCCACTGTGGAGGCAGGGGGCAATGCCACTGTGGAGGCAGGGGACAATGCGTTCATATCTTCATATTCACGCATTGAATGTAAAATCTCAGAGCATGCTATTTATCGGATTATTTCAACTAATGAAATAATGGTTGTTGACGGGTCATATACTATTAAAACTGTTTAATATGTCAGCCCAGGAAATTTATTCACTCATAGAGAAGATTCAAACCGACCTTGATATAGTCAAAAGAGAGATAGGCTCAAACCTGACAAGTCAGGAGACTATCAAGATGATGGTATGTGAATACTTCAACATAACCAAAGACGATTTAGAATCGAAAAGCCGTAAAAGGGATACAAGCGTAATCCCGCGACAGTTCTTTTATTTATTTTCAAGAGCATTACTTAATGTATCCCTTAAAAGATTAGGTATAGAAGCAGGTAATAAATGCCATGCCACCGCCTTATCAGGCATATCAACCATTTGTGGCATACTCAACTCCGGGGACAGAACAGCGATGTTCCAATTTGAAGGGATACTCAAAGCCGCTGAACAACTGGGGTACGATTCAATGACAGTACGTAAATTTGTAAGAGCCACAAAATGAAAAAGGTTAAATGTATTGTCGTTACACGTAATGACCTTAAACCGGGCTTCCGGGCAATAAAATTTAAAGACGTTAATCCGTATTCATTTACGGATAACGTAACTAAATGGATGGATGCGGCGGAAATAGTCATCTATGTCAATTCCGCAGACGATCAGCAGGTACCAGATAAACGTAGCAAGGTACTTAAAACTATTCCGGGGTCACTCTACGGCTGGATAATTCCCAGTCCAAAGTGTGTATAACTGTAAAACTATTATGACAACGGCAGAAAAGAGGTTAGCCCTGATAAGGCGGGAGATTCAGCTACTTGACAATGACAGAAGAAAATCCGCCACAGGAACCATAACCATCATTAAGCGGTATATCAATGCTAATGATAAAAGAACAGACGAATACTACGAAGCATCATTTGGAAAAGTAAACTAATCATGGACTACATAGAATCAACTGTCACGTTTCAGCAATTCAGGGGAGATTTGTTGCCTATTTTTAGCGACGGAGACTTACAGGCAGCATATAATGACCTGTTATACGTCTTATCCTCCAATATGCGTTTCGAGATCACCGGAGAGCCTGTTACGTGGCAGTTAATCCTAAATCAATATTCCGCCCACATAGCCCAATGGAACTTTTACTTTAAAAAGTCGGAAGCCTCCGGTTATCTCCAAGGGAAAGACAGGGCAAAGAGATTAGAGATTCAGCAGTTCATCGAAAAAAGAGCATGGAACAAAGATTATATCATCCATAAAGGATCTTCCGAACGTGACGAATACCTTTTTGGTAAACTACCAGTAGATAACCTAAAATACCAGCTAAATGCGTTCAGACAAAAGTTCCATAAAGTTTAAGCCCGTTGTCATTGACGATACCAACAAGCCCATGCCACACGATAATAAGGTGGAATCGGCTATACTTGGCGCGATAATGGTGGAACCTGAAACGGCAGCAGCCAAACAGGTACTTTCAGTTATGAAAGCGGAACACTTTTACCTGGTGAAAAACCAATACATGTGTAATGCTATCCTGTCATTGCATCATAAGGATACTGTTATTGATATTATTACCGTTACCGCTGAACTTAGGGATACAGGCAGACTTAATGAAGTTGACGGACCCTACGGAGTAACCACATACACTGATGGAGTAAGTTCTTCCACCTCCGTTAGCACATGGTTCCATACGGCCCTTTACCCGTTATTTATCCGTAGAAAACTCATTGAGATAAGCCAACGGATGATGGACAAGTCCTACGAAGGGACCATAGACTTCATTGACTTACTTGATGATTCAATAGATGAATTATCCCTTTGCCGCCCGGAGAATATGTATAAAAAAGTTCATTCCGCCAAATCAGCGGGTGATGAATTTCTCCGGGAAATGGGACTTTCGGATGATTCGGCGGCAGAAGAAGAAGTGTTAAGTACCGTTAAAAAGTATCTTACCGGACACAAGCAATTTGATGATATAGTATCTATCTGTGCTGACAAGATCATGCTTGCAGCTTCTCATAAGGCAGGGTTAAAATCCAGGTTCACCAATCACCTGATAACTACCTTGGCAGAAAAGTACCCTAATGAAATCGCTTGCTATTGGGTATCATTAGAAGATTCAGCAAAGGAACAGCTGAGGATATATCTTTCTTCAAAGGTTTTCCTCCGCCCCGAAAGCATAAAGTTCCGCTTGTTCGATAAGATTTTCAACCCCGAACTATCCAAATGGGTGAAAGTATGGCAATCCTTTGATATTAAGATAAGAGATCAGTCCATGAAGATAAAAGATATAGGAACCGCTTTTAAACAGTTTTGCGCTGAACGGACGGGGAAACTCTGTATCTTAATAATTGACAACGTGCTATCTTTGGATGATCGTAACGACTTCAAATATGACCCTAACCAAATGTATGACTACATAGGTAACGAAATACTTGAAATAAAAAGACAAACTCATGCATTGATTATTCCTGTTCATCATTATAACGACGACGCGAGCAACAAATCAGAATTGAGTAATGGATACAGACCCCGCTTAGTAAATTTAAAAGGTACGGAGGTTTGGAAACGTGTAGCTTTTCAAACATTACTCATTAACTATCCTCGATACTATAAAGACTTATTAAGCCAATACTCCGGGGACCAAAAAGAAGTGTTACAGAATGTATGGATACTTGACGTTGCTACCAATCGTGGTCATTCAGAAAGAGATGAAGAAAGCCTTATAAGGTTTTTCGTGGAACCTGACTTTTGCCTGTTTGAAGAAATTGATAGCACTTTTGAAATGCCACAAGTCGAAGCACCATCAGACGTGATATATCCCAATGCCAATTTTGATAACCAACCCCCATTTTAAAAATATATTTTATTACTTTTGTTGCTTTTATGAATTAATGTTGTATATTTATCAAAAATTTGTATCCCATGGGAACACAGACCACAGAAACAGTTAAAGGATGGAAAGTCTTTGACAAAGATTTAAAATGTCGTAACTTTCAATTTAAAGTAGGTGAAACATTTGTTGAAAAAGGGAACCCTTCACTTTGCCACAATGGATTCCACTTCCACACACATTCATCTCATTTATTCAACTATTACAATTTCTCAACGGACAACCGGGTTTGTGAGATTGAAGCACATGGTTATGTTGAAAATGGAGATGATAAATCATGTTGTTGCACAATTAAAATTGTTCGTGAATTAACATGGGATGAAGTTTTAAGATTAATCAATACAGGCAGTGGGAACACGGGTAAAAATAATACCGGGTACATGAATACAGGGGACAGGAATACCGGGTACAGGAATACAGGGGACATGAATACAGGGGACAGGAATACAGGGGACAGGAATACCGGGGACAGGAATACCGGGGACATGAATACAGGGGACATGAATACAGGGGACAGGAATACCGGGTACATGAATACAGGGGACAGGAATACCGGGTACAGGAATACAGGGGACATGAATACAGGGGACAGGAATACCGGGTACATGAATACAGGGGACATGAATACTACCGACTTTTCCGCAGGGATATTTAATACCGTAGAACAACCTACTGCTATTTTCAACGGTGCGGCAACGGTAATGATGTCTGAATTTCGCAACACAGGACAATACCGTGCTTTATTTTCATCTTCATTCACCCTTGTTGAATGGATTTATGAAAGCAATATGACAGATCAGGAAAAAATTGATAACCCTAAATTTTATGTTGCCGAAGGTTATCTTAAAAAAAGATCATTCAAAGAAGCATGTGAATTATGGTGGAAGAATATGTCGGAGGAAAATAAAACCCTGGTGAAATCAATCCCAGGATTCACCACTTCAATATTCACAGAAGTAACAGGTATCAAATTATAAAACCAATCAACCATGTCAACCGATAAAGATTTACTCAATGAATTGTTTGCCCTGACCACTGATTTGGTCAATGTTTTAATTAGTGACAAACTGGAACTTGCCAGAAGATTTGTTGCACTTGAAACAAAGATTAAGGACGTAAATAAAGTATCTGAAAGGGTAGAACAATCAAAACCCGATCTTTTTGCGAAACAACCCGCACAGCCACAAAATCATGTTCCGGCACAACCCGCGGCACAACATGAAACAGTTAGGATGCGGCCAGCACAGGAAGAAGAACCTGCTCCGTGGGAATTACCTGAAAAGCCATTAAGTAATGACCCGCTGAAACCTGGTAATTCTGACAATGCTATCAGTTCCTTTGACGAACTGCCTGATCCCCCAAATCAGAAGAAGGTTAACCCTCCCATGAACGATATGCCGTGGGAACGTAGTTCTACGATGCCAATGGGGAAACAGCCCATTGCCAAACCTCCGCAACACAGGATTCCTCCCCAACACCCTCCATTGACAAGTACAGACATTTTCGATGAACCAAAAGGAGATGGATTGCCATTTTAATACTTATCCCTATGACCACGGCAGAAGAATATTTAACTCAAGTAAGCATGGATAAACCACTTCATGCTGTAATGGAAGATTTTGCTGAAATAAGAGCCATTGACCTTATCAAATGGTACGCAGGAATGAGTGAAGAAAGAGCAAAAGAAGAATACGACAAATATATCCGATTAGCAAAACAATTAACATTTAAACCCTTAAAATCATGTCCAGAAGAAAACAATTCAGCCCCCCGGCGAATGAGGTTAACAGCCTTGAGAAAATGAAAAAGAACGTTGAATGGATGGAACTCACCATCCGCAGAAACGCAGCGCAGAAAACGTTGATGGGAACCGCCATTGACGAAAGGATAAACGCGTGGATTGATATCGAGATAAATATCGAGAAAAGTCACCCCGAAGCCCTGCTTGCCATACAGGAGGAACGTAACAACTTCCTTGGGCAGATCGATATGGACCCGAAGGATTACGAAGGAATGCTTCATAAAGACATTGAGGGTCGTGAACCGGAACCGAAGAAAGACCCGTCAGAAGCATTACACGCTATCCATAGCGACATCGAATCTCATGCAATCCCTCCACCGGAAGATGAACCGTTTCCAGAATTGGAGATGGAACCCGATGTAGAACACCCGGAAGCAAGAGTATTAAAAATCTCCGAAAGCCACAGCGACCAGGTAATTGACATTGCCAATGCAGACCCCGACAAAACAGGGGAATAAGAGTAAAGGGGGAATAACGAATGATGGCGGGTCCTGCCATAGTGCATTGACTTCGTTAGTTGGATTCCGTGAGTTCGATTCTCACTTCCCCCGCAAAGAATTTAACCTTTAAAATCAATAAACAAATGGCAGCACAACTTACAGTAGGATTAGTTCACGTGATAACTAAGCGTGACCCCATTATGGAGGATGGCATTCACCAGACATGGGAAAGCCCCAACGGAACATTTTACAAATGGTTCGTGGAAATTGACGGGAAAAAAGGTACAGCATTATCAAAAGATACTGACCCGTGGTGGAAAGCCGGTGTATCAGTAGAGTACACCCTCGAAACAAAAGAGGGTGGCAAGTATGGCTTTAAGGGGTTTAAGAAACCACAGACGGAAGAAGCCAAAGGCGCACATATCAAAGAAGCGTATAAGGACAAACCATCTGCCTACAACGACCCAACTGTAGTTCATCAATTCGCCATGTCACAGGCCATTGAACAGACGATAAGATTATTTCAGGAGATTGGTTATGCTCCTGCTTCCGTGGAACAGTTGAGCCAAAATTTCAAGTTTTTATATTCATGGCTTATGGCTGATAAGGCGGCGACAAGGGATATTGTATGGACCCGCGTTAGTTGCCTTAAAGCAGCCATCACCTGTATCAATGCAGGAAAAACATGGGATGATATCGGGATGGTTGTTGCCCCCGGATGGCTTTATACCTTTCTCCCCGACACTGACGGAGTAGCCCCGGAGAAACTTACCTCAAAATTAATTCGTCTTGCTGACGAGTTTTACAAATCACCTTCATCTCTAACCAAAGAAACAATTTAACCATGAGAGAAAAATCAATTTCAACAGCCATCATCATTGCAGTAGTATTTATTGCAATACTTGTTTTAACAATTCCTACATATATTTACTTCCAGCATAAAATAGAGAAAAAGGAATTGGGGAAGGTAGCCAAGCCCATGAATGAAACACAACTAAATACTTGTGGCATGGCAGTGGCAAATGCTATTAGCAAACATTTGGGAACAATGGGAAAGAATGAAGTTATCGGTATCTCCATTTTGTCTGATACCCTTGTCGGGACGGATGATACTACATCTGCCGACACATTGAAAGTGTATTACCTTGTTCATGCCCGATTCACCTATTCAGATGAATATTACGAAGATCATACCATTGCCTACATCCTGCTTTACACCAAACAGGGGGATGAATGGATATGGGTGGGGAGAAACACCACTCTATGGTGTGAATGTAAATCATCGGGAGGGGTGTGTGATATCTCCTGGGATGGGAAAACGTTTGTGTGCATCAAACAGCCTTCCTGCGGATATGTATTCCCTTGCGAGATACATAGTGCATACAATACAAAGTAAACCCGATGTCAGAAGCACAGGACTATATCAGGATCGCAGATCACATAATTAACGGTACCCCTATCAAACCCGTTATTCAGGACTTTTCCGAGAAGAAGCCCCCCATAAAACTTTGTGAAATCGTTGACGGTAAGATAAAGACCATCATACTAAACCAGAGTTTTATGAAGTCTATCTTTTGGACGGGAACATCTACCGAATGGATTGGTTCATGGGACCTGCGACCTGATGCATGTGCGTACAGGGTTCTTAAATGCAACATTGAACACGCATTCAAATATCCGTCAAGTCCGGCAATGTCACTTGGAACGTATTTTGAGACGTTATGTATTGGTTCAGGCGCATACGGTAAGACCCGCGGATTACCCCGAAACACCCGAACAGGGGAGATAAAAAAGAATGAAGAACGTATTTTAGAAGCCGTAGCAAGGTTTAAAAAGTTGGCGGATGAATCAGGTATCTTAATAGATGAACGCAATACCCAGGTAGAGCAGAATGTCCCTATTCTCGACACAGGGTTCCCCGACATTCAGGTTTATTTGAAAGTCGTGGCGGACATCATAAGCCCCTTTAAATGGAGGAATATTGACGAAGGACTTGCAATACTCGACCTTAAACTTACCGCTGATCGTCATTCAGACTTCTTTAAAGCAAGGGAACCGTGGAACTCCTTTTGTTGGTCACTGCCCGATAAAATGTCACATTTACAAGCATTGACATATTCCGCGGTATTTAGGATGAATTTCATTAACCTTGTTTTTGACTATAAGGCTAAAGACGCGGGATTTTCCATCATTCCTGTTAAGACCATTACAAGTCACCCAAACGACAATGAAGCTAAACTACGTCACAGGGAAATGACAGAAGGAATTAAGAAAACAGTGGAGCAGTTGGTTGAATGGTCCGAATGGGATTGGCCTACCAACAAGGGTCCTCATTGCAAAAAGTGTCCCGTCGAATCATGCGAAATGAAGAAATTAATAGAATATACCTAAAAACACAAAACAAATGAACAGGGAAATTAAGTTTAGGGTGTGGGATAAAAAACGCAAAAGATTATATCCAGTAGCTAATATTTACGGATTTACAGCAGATAACTTATTTTGCGATGCTCAAAAATTTGACATAATTGAGCAAAAACACTTTATATCAAAGATTCAACCGAATGAGTGTGCCATTGAGCAATTCACTGGACGTATAGACAAAAACAGAAAGGATATTTGCGAGGGTGACTATTTGGCCACTCCAGAACGTGATGTAATATTTGAAGTATGCTATGGAGATTGTGAAAATATGGCATCTGGATTCTATTACAAAACAAAAATTGGCAAGAAATATATCATGGATGCATCATGTTCCAAAATGGAAATCATTGGAAATATTCACGAAAATCCTGAACTTATTCAATCATAATCATAAAAACATAAATCAGTATGAGTTATAATCTAAAATCAGCATCAGCGACAAACCTAAAGGGTCTTTCAGAAATATCAGTAAGTTTCGACCCGTCATTAACTTATTTAGTTGGGCCAAATGGGTCCGCAAAATCAACCATTGGACTTGACATACTATGGATAACCATGCAAGGGGTGGGAACCAAGGCAGCAAGCAAAGACAGCACCCCCGTTATTGCTGAAAGATATCAGGTTATCGGGGCAGAAGGCAAATCAGCCAAAACGAATATCGTACTCCATGACATTCAGAAAAACTATGATATTTCCGTCACAAGAAAGATTACTAAGGATGGAACTGAACTTTCCTTTGATGCCCCCGACGACATAGTGTTAGATCAGCGATTCCTTAATGAACTTTTTTCTCTGTTCCTTATTTCCCCTCAAAAGTTTATTGCCCTGACACCGCGGGAACAAAGCATAGCACTCGGCATTGATCTTTCTGATATTGATAAGTCACTTAAATCAGTAAAGGATGAATTTACAATCATAAACCGCCAAATAAGGGATATAGGTACTTTGACGGAAGTCCCCAGATGTGAAAGTGTTGATGTCTCCGCCCTTGTTGCCGAAAAGACCCGTAGGCTGGAATATAATCGTATTCAGGAAACGATAAGACTTGACCGTAACGACCTTACCGAAAGACTTGAATCCTGCGAAGCTGAATTTACAGAATATCAAACATCATTACAGGAGTTAATTATACTCCGTGACACTATTAAGGCAACGTGTAAAGGTTTTAAGTCTAAAGGTGCTGTGGCTTACCTTCGCACATACTACCCCATCCTTGAACAGCAGATAAATGAGTTTAACATATCAATCCCCAACAGCAAAGATTACATTACGGAATACAGTAAGAAACTCAATTTATCCATGATACCGCAGGAACTACTTGAAATTGATGAACTGGACAATCAGATTGCTTCCGCTTCCGAGATCAACGTGAATGCCAACAAATACGCTGAATACGTTAAATCCGTAACAAGGCGGGACAAACTCATTGAGGCATTGGATGAAAACAAGCGTCACCAGGAGATATTGCAGTCACAGAGAACGGAGAAAATAAAATCATTCAATCTCCCATTTGCCGATTTGACAATTAATGATGATGGTGAGTTGATGTTACAGGGAAGGTATCTGAAAAAGCCAAACTTTTCCACCGGAGAACTCATAAAGACTGTTCCCATGCTTATTATCGCTTCGATGAAGTCCATGGGTAAAGATATCAACCTCCCCTATACCTATGTTGAAGATTTCTCCTTGCTTGACGAAGATAACCAACAGGACATTATCAATTTCTTTGCAGAAAACAATATCCAATGTTGCCTTGAGATCGTATCAAAGCAGGTAGGCAACGAACCAAACCACATTTATTTACGTGAAAGTAAGATTGTAACAGAATAATTTAACCCTTTAATCATAAAACCATGGCAGCATTACCAGTATTAAACAACTTACCATTTTCAAAGGTTCAGCAACAGAAGTTTGCAGAACAGGCTATTGACGAGATATTGTCAGGTGACGTTGATCCCTTGTCCGTCGACATAAGGCTAAAAGCCATGTTGGACACCATCGAGAAGATCCGAAAAAATGATCGGGTAAAAGATTATGTCCTTGACGAAGCGGAAAAACAAGGAGGTAAAACCTTCGATTTTCAGGGAGCCAAAATAACATTAGGTTCCAAAACCACACGTGACTATACCGGCTGCGGTGATACTACCCTCAACGAGATGTACAAGCAGATGGAAAAACTCAAAGAACAAATCAAAGTTCGCGAAGCCATGGTGCTTACGGGAGTTAACCAGGAAACCGGGGAGATATATAATCCCCCTCAAACTTCAACAAGCAGATTCCTCACATATAAATTCATTTAACCGGCAATTAATGGAAGCCGGAAGATCATTTAAAAAGTAATACTAAAATGGTTAAATCATTACGTTGGAAGTCTGTGGATCACCTGAAAGGTCGGATTATTGACCAAGGGACCCCGTCGGTTCAGCCGGAAAAGCCTAAAACCGGCAAAGCAAGTAAATACCTTAACGTCAAATGTGAGTATGACGGGCATAAGTTCGACAGTCTAAAAGAACGGGACTACTACATTACGTTACAGGTATATAAGAGATACGGAGAAGTGATTAACATAGAACTTCAACCTCAATTCCCATACACTATTACCTATTCAAATCCCACAGACCCGGATAAAACCATGATTCAGCACGTAAAGTATATCGCTGACTTTAAAGTTGATTACGCTGACGGGCATACAGCCATTATTGACTGTAAAGGGATAAAAACCAATGTTTATTTGCGTAAGAAAAAAATCATTAAGAAGTTATATAACATTGATATAGTCGAAGTATAATGGCTAAAACTTGTCTGTTCCCCGAATGTAAATCTGCTCGTTTCTCTCATGGTTATTGCCAACGGCATCAACAGTCACGTAGTGATTCAGATTGGGTAAAGAAACAGGAAGATAAGAAAGTGAAAATGGCTGAAAAGATGGATAAGGCTAATTCCGCGGAAACAGGCAAAAGAAGCCTTATACGGGGTCATAGACCAAGAGTGGTACGCAAGCCCACCCATAGCGAATTAACCTATCCTACCATACACAGTGAAGCCAAGGAAGCCATTGCAACACAAAGTGAGATATTCATGGAGATATGGGAAGAAAGACCTCATGTTTCTTTTCTTTCAGGCAGACCCATTAACATAATGCCCGGAACTGATTTATGGTATGTTTGTTTCGCCCATGTATTATCAAAAGCACTTAATAAGTTCCCGCGATACAAACTGTATAAACCTAATGTCCAATTACTGTTACCCGAAGAACATACGCTATTGGACCATGGATATTCCGATCAGAGGGAACGTTATGCCAAAGAGTATAACTGCGATTGGAACAAAATTTACGAGTTATCTGAAACGTTAAAACTTCAATACCCATACTTTATATGAGCAGATACAAGAGCAAGGAACATCAGGAGAAGTTAAAGAAACAGGGGACGGGGATTTCGGTGGATAACCAAAATCAGGGTCATATCCCACATTCAGCATTAAAGGCGGGAGACGTAAGCCATAAGTCTATTGTCTCATTCCCTGAACAAAGAACATGGGTATTTTATGACCCTAAGAAAAAGAAAGAAACCGATGTTCAGTCTTTTTGGAAAGATCATATCATTAATCCCTTTTGATTATGTGGGTATCAAATCATGGCATGGATAAGTTTAAAGACATTCAGGGGGTGTCAATGAAGGATTTGGTAGTAAAAGGGAGAAAGATAATCCCGTCTCATTTCTTTGTTTACCCTTTTTACACGGAATGCTTAGAGGAACATCGTGCCGAACCTGGTTATGACTTTTACGGTAAATGGCAGCAGTGGATTGATAGCGGTCGTATCTTTGTCCTTAAAGAACAACCAAAAGCAAAAGAAGATGATTTACTAATTTAAACCCTTATACATTATGGCACGTAATCCCGAAGATTTATCCGATTGCCCCCGTTGCGGGGGAACAGGTGTACTCGATAACCATTCATGTCCTGATTGCGACGGCACAGGTGATGTAACAGAACGAGAGAGAAAAGCAATACTCAAGCAGATGCAGATTGAAGAATGGAATGATATTTGATTGATATATGTCAATGGGAAACAAAACAAATTTCCTTACCTTGTTAGTCGAATCAGCAAACAACCGTTGTATCTTTGATTTTTAAAGTGAAAACGACATGAAGGATTATATAGTTATTCCGGCGACAGTAATATTAATGGGAATTATAATATTCCTTAGTATCCATAAAGATCCTGTAAAGAAGTATGCAGTATATACTATTTACAATGGGTATATCATTGACTACGATACCGTCAGGGATACTACAAACCTCGAAAAGCCCATTGCTGGTTTCAAAATAGTTCACCGGATTAATTAAGTAAATCCCCCAGGCTAACTATACTAGCCTGGTTTATACAGAAAAACAATGAGACATGGATCATTATTTTCCGGAATAGGCGGCTTCGATCTGGCTTCAGAATGGATGGGATGGGAAAATGTGTTTCACTGCGAATGGAATGAATTTGGAAAACGAGTTTTAAAATACTACTGGCCCAATGCAATCAGTTACGACGATATCACCAAAACAGACTTCTCTATTCACAGAGGAAACATTGACATCCTTACGGGAGGATTCCCATGTCAAGATATTAGCTATGCAAAAAGCTGGACAAGTAATAACGAGCATATCAACAATGGACTTGACGGAAAACGATCAGGATTGTGGTTTGAAATGCTCAGGGCAATTAAAGAAATTACCCCCCCCTGGGTGGTCGCAGAAAACGTCCAGGCACTCACGAAGCAAGGAATCGACATCGTATTACAAACACTTTCCGAAATCGGGTACGATGCGGAATGGTGTGTTTTACCAGCCTCTTTCTTTGGCGCACCACATTACCGTGAAAGAACGTGGATTGTGGCTTACCCCCACAGCATCGGACGGGAACAAGAGAGCCTCATTTTCGGCAAAATCCTTAAGCAAGAGATTCGATACTCACCCCAATGGGAATTTAGCCGAACAATATGCAAAAATAACCGGAAAAAGGCTTTGCCCGAATCTTTTGGAATATATGATGGGATACCCGATGGACTATACAGAGATAAAAGAATAACGGCACTTGGAAATAGCATTGTACCGTTTATTGCTCTCCAAATCTTCAAAGCAATCGAACAATTTAACGACCTACAAACCCAATGAAAAACAACAAACATAGCATAAAGCTGACTGCGCTTGCCCGTCAGAACAGGGTTAAACTCCCTGTGGTAAGGGAACGGCAGATAAAGGAATGCTCGCGGGTGAGAACGGAATCAGAAAACCATAAAACCAAATCTATATGACCCAATCGCTTGAAATATTAGCAAAAGCCACACTCAACACTCCTGAATTTTTGGAATTTGGGAACGAGGCGAATATGGTTCGTCCTGTCGAAGTAGAAGATGCCATGCAGACGGCTTGTATTAAGTTTTCGGAATGGATCAGAAGTCAGGGGTTCATTCGGTGTTATGATTCAGAATCATCATGGATGATATGGAAATCAACATCATATAATATTCAACACGGGGAATGGATTATAAAGAATACAAAAGAACTATTTGAAATATGGAACCAACAACTATGAAGGAAATAGTCAGTTACGGAGGAGGAACCCAATCATCAGCTTTAATTATAATGGCATTGGAAGGAGATTATAACTTACCCCGTCCCGACTTCGCAGTATACGCTGATACGGGTGCCGAACCTGAATTTGTGAATGAGTATATCCGGTATTTCATCGGGTATGTAAAGCAAAAGTATGATTTTGATATTTTCACAACGCAGCATAAAAATGGATTGGTGGATCATCTTAAAAACGGTAAAAAACAAGATCGTAACGGTCAATTTTATACCACATCCGTTCCTCCGTTATTTACGCTTGCATTGGACGGCACAAAGGGAATGTTAATGAGACAGTGTACTTCCGGCTTTAAAACGCAACCCTGCAATAAACTGATTAACTCACATTTGAAACGGGCAGAAAAGTATCGGTTTTGGTTAGGAATATCCTTTGATGAACGAAGCAGAATGAAAGTATCACCATTAAAGAGGCGTGAAAACTATTATCCGCTGGTAGAAAACTTCATTAACCGTGGCGATTCAATTAAATACCTGAAAGAAAAGGGAGTTAAGCCAGCACAAAGATCATCCTGTTTCTTCTGCCCGTTTCATTCAGATCGGTACTGGATTTGGTTAAGAAAATATCATCCATCTGAATTTCAAAGGGCTATTGAAATGGAAACGGTTATGAATAATTTAGGAGATAAAGGCAGAGTAAAAACCGGAGACTTATTTACAAAGGTTATATATTTCCTTCATTCATCCTGTGTGCCGCTTGACAAAGTGCAGTTTAAAAACGAAAATCAGTTAAACATGTTCCCGGAGATGATTGATGAATGCGATGGTCTCTGTGGAATTTAAAACCAAATCTATATGACCCAATCGCTTGAAATATTAGCAAAAGCCACACTCAACACTCCTGAATTTTTGGAATTTGGGAAAACCGGACAATGGCGTGCCGGGAGTATGCTTACCTGAATGAAAAAATCGGAAAACCGAAACAGAATGCCCCTAACGAACGAAGTCAGGACTTACCAACTGCCTGACTTCATAACGTGTTCGTATCATAGGGATATCATTAACCCGCTGCGTTATCCGTAGCGGGTTTTTCGTCTGGAACAGCGGGAATCAACTCAACAGCCATAAGAGTTTTATTAATAGCAACGAGGTTTGATAAAAAGGATTCCCTGCTGGTGTTTACCATAGCAACATGGCATAAGTCCTCAATTCTGGTCTTTGCTTCCTGGTCAACTAATATCTTCATAATTTATCTGTTTTTAAATTTTTAAATCCATGCAAGTACATACCACGAAGAAGTAGCGTGGTCACATCTTAGTTTGGCATAACCTCCGGCACCTGAAAGTACCAAAGTTGCTACGTCTGCTCCGGTTTTGTCCACAAAGACAGTATCTCCCGCGTTTTTAGCGATAGTCCCCGTATTGGCACCATATTGAGATAATTCTACTACAGTCCCATCGGTAAGAGTGGAAATCAATGGTAAAGTAGCGGTTTTTGACCCTCCCGTGGTGTCAAGGGTAATTTGGTTTGGAAGGTTGGCATCAGTAAAAACGGTATTGGCAATGATGATGTTTGACGATATTACGTTACGGACAACGGCATCAAGTTGCCCCTGAATATCGGATGATACGTTGGTAAGGTAAGTTAATTTCCCCGCAGCGACACCCGAAGATACCATTAAGCCACCAGCATCCAAAGCAGGTATTGTCGAGGTTGCCAGCGTAGCCATTTTTGACCATGATAAGGCGGCACCCGCAGACACGGAAGCATCCACGACTTTCCCTGTAAGTACCAAATCAGCAACTTCGAGGTCGAGGGATGAATTAACCCTTAGATATTTGTCTGATGAAGCCCCTAACGCAATGGCAGAGTACGAAGTACCGTTGAACCATAATACCGATTTAGCTGTCACAGTAGATCCTACCACGGCATCCATAAGCTGTTTAAAAGTAGGTGATATTACCTCCCCTGACGAGTTCATAATCATAGCGCCTGCCCCGGCCCCTGCACCACCGCCTCCACCGGGAGTAGCATCATATTTGAAAGTTCCTGTCACCCATAAGTCACCGGAGATTTTAACGAGGTATGCTGAATCAGCGGCACCACCAATGCCTAACCGTCCCCTCCACGTTGTTCCGTCATAGCAGATAAGGGTAGAACCGTTTAATCCTCCGTTGACACCGGCACCACCATAGATATAGGCAGAACCTCCTGTTTTAGGATTGGATGGGTCTAATCCCGCCCCACCAACGAAATGAAGGTTTGAGCCATTGTTCCCTGTGGATGTTTTCGGGTTGATGTAAGCGTCAGCAGCATAGGTAAGCAGATACGAAGCTGCGGTAACGGGACCTGTCCCCATATCGAGGGAATCCCCTGATGTGACGGGAGTAATAACCGTAGCGGTATCTTTCCATACACTCCCCGAC